>Ga0306923_10001213_pt1 | contig 22532 bp, 19 predicted proteins | sample sta12Can44000108_FD_203841 | JGI IMG/M metagenome (GOLD analysis project Ga0306923, IMG submission 203841) | Lab enrichment of tropical soil microbial communities from Luquillo Experimental Forest, Puerto Rico - statanox.12C.anox.44.000.108 (v2)... | ecosystem: Environmental > Terrestrial >... | reverse complement strand
CCCGACGCTTCGCGCCACCTTCTCCCGCTGGGCGGGAGAGGGAAATGGAAACGAAAATAACAAAAAGGGGAACGGTCGAAACCGTTCCCCTTTTAGAAAATGCTTACCGTCGAGGAACGGCCGATTACTCGGCGGCCTCCGGCAGCTCGGCGACGTCGATGAAGGTGCGCTCGCCGCGATGGCGGAACTTCACCTGACCGGCGGCGGTGGCGAACAGGGTGTGATCCTTGCCCATGCCGACGTTGACGCCCGGATAGAACTTGGTGCCGCGCTGACGCACGATGATGTTGCCCGGAATGACGACTTCGCCGCCGAACTTCTTCACGCCAAGGCGTTGACCCGCGGAGTCGCGGCCGTTACGGGACGAGCCACCAGCCTTTTTATGAGCCATGGTCTCTTACTCCTTACTACCCGCGGCTCAGCCGGCGGTGATGTCGGTGATGCGCAGGATGGTGATGTCCTGGCGGTGGCCGTTCTTGCGGCGCGAGTTCTGGCGGCGGCGCTTCTTGAAGATGATGATCTTCTCGCCACGGGCCTGGGCGACGACCTCGGCGGTCACCTTGGCGCCCGACACGACCGGCGCACCGATCTTGTCGCCGACCATCAGCACCTGGTCGAGAACGACCTCGGAGCCCGCTTCGCCGGCCAGCTTTTCGACGCGAATGACGTCGTCCTTGGCCACCTTGTACTGCTTACCGCCGGTCTGAATGACTGCGAACATCACGATTCGTCCTGAGCAAAAAATTAGCTGACGCGCCAGGATGACCCGGCGCGAGAGGGCGCAACTATACTCGGGCGAAAGGCAGAGTCAAGCGATTGATGGACCTGATTTGGCGGGCACTTGCCGCACCCCCGGAAACAGCGGGGCGGCCGGCTTCGCCACTGGCCGCCCCCCATTCACACGAGCACCATCACAATTCCCAAGGTCAAATAGGCCAACCCCGGAAGAGAGGCAACGCCGGCTTCGGCGAGCAGATGAAAACGTCCCATTTCATCCCCCTAGCGCAACCTTGAACGGTCGCATGCGGCCCAAGCCAAGGGCCCCGAATACTGGGATCGAGGAGGACGTTAACGGATTGCTAAGAACTTAGCTATTGCCCAGGGGAACAATTCACCAAACGGAAATTTAGCCTTAAGGATTAGGGTCTGTGCATTACACGCGCCCCAAAACAGGCGGGGCGGCCACTCTACAGTGACCGCCCCACCCTGTTCACGCCAAGACCATCACAATTCCCAGAGCGAGATAAGCCAACCCGGGGAGAGATGCGACGCCAGCTTCGGCGACCAGATGGAACCTTGCCATGTTTACCCCCTTATCGTTCCCATGACTGCCGCCGAGCGGCCCACGTCTAGTCCCGACAAGGAATGTATGGACGTTAACCGATGGGTAAGACTCTGTGCAGTGCTCAATGCGAAGCCCCGACCTGCACCACGCGCAAGAGAGTTTTCATAAAATGCGATGCAATTAGTGCTTGCGCGAATACCGACGCACCAATTCGACGAGTTCAGTTGAGAACCCCGCCAACACCCTCACCACGGCGGGGGTAAAGAAGCCGGACTTCAGCGCGTTGTAGAAGATGAAGGCCGCCAGACGGCCCTCCTGCTGCACGGGAAAGGTCAGGCTGGAACGGAAGCCGGCGTAACGCAGCGCCGCCGTATGGATCGCCCCATCAAAGCCGTAACGCCCCAGGTCGTCGACCACCCGGGGCTCCTCCCCGGTCGCCAGGATGGCGAGGGAGGGCACCTCCGACAGCTCACACTCGTGGCTCTCCAGCATTGCGCCGTGGCCGGCATGGGCACAGGAGAACAGCAGATCGGTGCGCTCGTCGTAAAGCGCCACCGCGATACGGTCGAGCGGAGCATACCCGGGCAGCCGTTTGAGCTGCCCCAAAATCTCGGCCAGATGCGCGCCCAATTCGGCGGCGGGATTCTGGAAATTACTCGACACAGTCATGGCCGCCCTCCAATTGCCCCCGGCCAATTGGAGCGCGTACCCCATTGCCGGTCAAGACCGGGGCGGTCGGACATCCAAATAAAAAGCCCCCTCCCTTGCCGGGAGGGGGCTTCGTACGGCAATGCTTAGTAGCGGTAGGTCTCGGGCTTGAACGGCCCCTCGACCGCCACGCCGATATACTCGGCCTGGCGCTGGTTCAGCTTGGTCAGCACGGCACCCAGCTTGGCCAGGTGCAGCGAGGCCACCTTCTCGTCCAGGGTCTTGGGCAGCACGTAGACCTTGCGCTCGTACTTGCCGGGGTTGGCGTACAGCTCGATCTGGGCCAGCACCTGGTTGGTGAAGGACGCCGACATCACAAAGCTGGGGTGGCCGGTGGCGCAGCCCAGGTTGACCAGACGCCCCTCGGCCAGCAGCAGGATGCGCTTGCCGTCGGGGAACTGGATCTCGTCCACCTGCGGCTTGATGTTGTTCCACTTGAAGTTCTTCAGGCCGGCGACCTGAATCTCGGAATCGAAGTGGCCGATGTTGCAGACGATGGCGCGGTCCTTCATGGCGCGCATGTGCTCGACGGTGATGACGTCGACGTTGCCGGTGGTGGTGACGAAGATGTCGCCGCGCGGCGCGGCCTCTTCCATGGTCGCCACCTCATAGCCTTCCATGCAGGCCTGGAGCGCGCAGATGGGGTCGATCTCGGTGACGATGACGCGGCAGCCCTGGCTGGCCAGCGATTCGGCCGAGCCCTTGCCCACGTCGCCGAAGCCCGCCACCACCGCGACCTTACCGGCCAGCATGACGTCGGTGGCGCGGCGGATGCCGTCCACCAGCGACTCGCGGCAGCCGTACTTGTTGTCGAACTTGGACTTGGTCACCGAATCGTTGACGTTGATGGCCGGCCACAGCAGGGTGCCCTTCTTCTCCATCTCATAGAGACGGTGCACGCCGGTGGTGGTCTCCTCGGTCACGCCGCGGATGGCGGTGCCATTGCGGGAGTAGAAGGTGGGATCGGTGGCCAGCTTCTTCTTGATGGAGGCGAACAGCACCTCCTCTTCCTCGCAGGTCGGATTGGCCAGCACCCCCAGGTCCTTCTCGGCGCGCATGCCCAGATGGATCAGCAGGGTGGCGTCGCCGCCGTCGTCCAGGATCATGTTCGGGCAGCCGCCATCGGCCCATTCGAAGATACGGTGGGTGTAGTCCCAGTACTCCTCGAGGGTCTCGCCCTTGACGGCGAACACCGGGATGCCGGCGGCGGCAATGGCGGCGGCGGCGTGGTCCTGGGTCGAGAAGATATTGCACGACGCCCAGCGGATGTCCGCACCCAGAGCCTTCAGCGTCTCGATCAGCACGCCGGTCTGGATGGTCATGTGCAAGCTGCCGGCGATACGGGCGCCCTTCAGCGGCTGCTTGGGGCCGAATTCCTCGCGGGTGGCCATCAGGCCGGGCATCTCGCTCTCGGCGATGTCCAGCTCCTTGCGGCCCCACTCGGCCAGGGAAATGTCGGCAACCTTGTAGTCGGTCATGTCAGTAGCGCCCTTTTCCGGGATTTGTCCTGAGGGTGCTTGTACCAGCCTCGGCCAGCAAAGGCAATAGCGATATAAAGATATCTTTATGTCAACATCCGAATAGACCTTTACTCCCCTTGGTGCCGCCCGCCGGGACGGCTATCATTGAGGCGGATGGGCGCGGAAAAGAGGAACGCCATGGACTTCGCAGTGTCCCGCGTGATGGATGCCCGCCTGGGCGACATGCTGGCGCGCTGGCGCGACGCCTTCGGCGCCGACGGCCTGGCCGAGCCCCTGGCCAGCCTAGCGCCGCACCGCGACCACATGCTGGTGCTGGCGATCGAATCCCAGGGCATCCGCTATCTGCACTACGGCCAGGCCTTCGTCGCCCATTTCGGCGTCGACCTGACCGGCCAGGTGATCGCCGGCCTGACACCCGAAGTCATCACCCCCGACCGCCGTGGCATGCTGGAATTCGACTACGCCTTCGTCCAGGCCCGCCAGACCCCTTTGTGGCGCAGCTATACCGCCGAGTTTGGCCCCGGTGAGTCGGAGACCTGGCAACGCCTGGTGCTGCCGGCGGGCGACAACCGGTTGGTGGTGGGCGCCTACACGGTTCCCATCGCCACCCCGCGCGACGAGGCCGAACGCTTGCTGCGGTTGGTCATCGAGCGGGTGCCGGTGGTGCTGGACCGCGACGGCGTGCTGTGCGACCTCGCCGTATCTCTGCGCGACTACAGCGACACCCGCCGCCAGGCCGCCGAGTTGGAAGTGCTGGCCAACCACGACGCCCTGACCGGCGTCACCAACCTGCGCCACTTCCACCGCCTGGCCGGGCTGGAGTTGGAGCACGCCCGGCGCATGCAACGCTCGCTGGCGCTGCTGGCGCTCGATCTGGACCACTTCAAGCGCATCAACGACGAGTGGGGCCACGCCGCCGGCGACATGGCGCTCAAGACCTTTGCCGCCACCTGCCGGGCCACCTTGCGCGAGCCCGACATCCTAGGTCGCTGCGGTGGCGAGGAATTCGCCGTCGCGCTACCCAACACCGGCCTGGACGGCGCCCTGGTCATCGCCGAGCGCCTGCGCCGCGCGGTGGAGAGGCTGCGCGTCCCCCTGCCCGAGGCGCCGCCGCTGGCCTTTACCGTCAGCATCGGCATCGCCGTGGCCGGCCCCGGCGGCGACGAAGCCCCCGACATCGCCACCTTGCTGGCGCAGGCCGACAAAGCGCTGTACGCGTCGAAGAAGGCCGGACGCAACCGGGTCAGCATCGCCGGCGGCTGATCGCCGCCACGTTGGCCGCCTATTTATCCACCGCAACGTTGGCGGTGCCGTCCGCCCCCATGGATACCGCCAGGATGCGCACCGGGACGGTGCCCGTATTGATGCCCTTATGGGGAACCGCGATGGCCTCCATGAGGGCCTCGCCCTGGCGGTAGATGCGCTTGCCGGCGGCGCCGTAATCCACCGTCACCTCTCCATCCAGGATATAGGCGAACATAGGGGCCGGATGGTGGTGCAGCACCGTCTCGGCACCGGGAGCAATGGTGACGATCAGAGAGGTCACCTTGGCCGGGCCGGTGGTGGGATAGACGATGTCCTCGCCGGTGACGGTCTTGCCGGTGGACAGCAATTGGACTGACGGATAGGCCTCGCCGGCCCGACCGGCCGCACTCCAGGCCAAAACCGCAAGGCCTGCGACCGGCAGCAGAAGGCGCTTCATGTTACCCCCGGAATGTAATGCCTCACCACGGCCGAGCCATGGCGACCACCAACAGGCATCATTTCAAGCCACGGCGCAACCCGATCAAACGGGACGCTTGCCGCCCATGCCGGAGGGTAGGGCCACGAAAAAGCGGCTGCCGCGGCCGGGTTCGGATTCCAGCCAGATCCGCCCGCCATGGTGTTCGGCGATCTTCCGACACGCGGCCAAGCCGATGCCCGTTCCCTCGTATTGGCCATAACTATGCAGCCGCTGGAAGATGCGGAAGATACGGTCGAAATGCTCGCGGGCGATGCCGATTCCGTTGTCGGCCACCTCGACCACCAGGACCTGCCCGTCGCGCCGGGCGCTGATCGTCACCACCGGCGGGCGCGAGGGCTCCCGGTATTTGATCGCATTGCCGATCAGATTCTGGAACAGCCGCACCAGCTCCGTGTGATCGCCGGATACGGTAGGGAGATCGCCCACCACCTCGATCCTGGCGGCGCAGTCCTGAATGACGATGCCCAAATTCGCCTGCGCCTCGGCCACCACGTCGGCAAGTGCCTGCGGGATGCGAGGACGCTCGTGCCGGCCGATGCGGGAATAGTCGAGCAGATCCAGAATCAGACGGTCCATGCGCCGGGCGCCATCCGATGCAAAGGCGATGAATTCGCGCGCTTCGCCATCGAGGGCATCGCCGTAACGCCGCTCCAGCAGCGTTACGAAGCTGGATATCTGGCGTAGCGGCTCGCGCAGGTCGTGGGATGCAACATAGGCGAATTGTTCAAGCTCGGCGTTAGAGCGCGCCAATTCCCTGTGCACCACCTCACGTTCCAGCAGCGCCCCCATCCATCGAGCCAGCAGACGGATGAATTCCAGATCGCCGGCGTCGAACGGGTGAGGATCGGCGATCGCCGAGCTGAAGTTGACCGTGCCGTAGCAGCGGCCATCAACCATGATAGGTGCACCGACGTAGCGCGCCGGCCCCTGGTCAAAGCCGGGATGTCCGCCACATTCCGTTCCTTCGGGCGCGGACAGCGCCACCAACTCGCCACTGGCGATGACCTTGGCGCAGCAGGTGGCGCTCAGTTCGAACTCATCATCGTCGGCCAAGCCGGCTTCGGGTGGGGCGACGTGGTGCCTGATGGTGTAGCGCGAACCGTCCACCTGGGCGATGATGCCAATGGTCAGGCCGAGGTGACGCAGACCGAGCGCCAACGCTTCGGTCAGTTGGCGGGCGGCGTCCGCCTGCGGCAGGGCGGCGATGCCGTTGAGCGAGCGCAGGCAGTCATACTGCCGCTGAAGCGCCCGCGCCCCTTCCAACAGCGCCTGTTCGGCCCGGTCGCGCTCCCCGGCGCGGAGCGCCAGCAGATGCGAGGCGCCAAGCAGCGCATTGCCGACATCCTGGGTCTCGGCAAGCCTCGTTGGCGGCACCACGACCGGCTGGTCGCGCCCCAACGCCACTGCCGGCGGCACCAATTGGCGGATCGCATGGGCGATGCTGGCCGACAAACGGAAAGCCAGCACCGTCGAGACCGTCATCAGCACCAAACTGCCACCCAGCGCCCATGCCAGCCACTGACGGAGTTCGGCGGTGATGGCCTCCTCCGGCACGCCGATCACCACCGCCCAACCGATTTCGGGCGAACGAGAATAGGCGTCGAAGACACGGACCTGCGCGAGGTTTGGCAGCACCACCTGCCCTTCGCCATTGGTGGCGATTTCCTGCCGCAGGATGGGGCCGACCTGGCGCCCGACGAACTGCTCCGGCGCCTCGGTGCGAGCCGCGATCACGTTCTGGCGGTCCAGGATGGAGGCGGTCCAGTGCTTCGGTAATTTCTGGCGGGCCAGGATGGCCGACAACCGGTCAGTCGGCAGGGTCATGGCAAGGTCGTAGGCGACACGCCCGTCCATCATCACCGGCACATCCACGCCGATCAGCGGCCGTTTGGTCACGGCGCCGTGGAAAAGGTCGCTGATGACAGGCTTGCCCCCGTCGAAGACGCGCCGCACCAGGTCAGGGACGTTCCGCTTGGGCAACGCCTCGCCGAAGCTCCGGTAGGTGTTGACCAATTGCTGCCCCGTCTCGTCGGCCAGGATGATGTCGGCGCCGGGATAGAATTGCAGAACCTGGAGTGCCTGGGCGTGGAAGGCGGCGAAATCGCGCTTGGCCAGGGACGGCGAGGTGGAAAGTACCTGCAGCGAGGTCTGAACGTCCGCCAACTCGAATTCCAGCGTGGAGCGCAAGGCCCGCGCCGTGCCCTGCATATGCTGTTCGATCAGGCTGCGCTTCTGCCGATAGGCCTCGTGCACCAGGAAGGCCGCGATCAGGCAGACCGGAACCATGCAGGCCGCCACCAGCGACGCCAGCCGGGACCGAATTGAACGAGGGCGTACCGCTTTGACCCCGCGTGCCATGGACGCGCCACCCTAAAGGCGAAGTTTTCTTATTCGAAAGATATATCCATTGAAGAAGAATGTCGCCTACCGGAATTGAGCGCGGCCGCAGATCAGGCGTCTCCGTCGTTGAAGCTGTCCAGCAATTGGGCGATGCGGGCGCTGTCGCTCTGGTCCATGATCACCCGCGCCCGCCGGGTTGCGGCAACCAGGTCGAGGGAACGGATGCGCTGCTTGACCCCCGGGATGTTGGTGGCCGACATGGACAGATCGCGGATGCCGAGCCCCAGCAGCAGCGCGGTGAAGCGCGGGTCGCCGGCGATCTCGCCACAGATGCAGACGGGAATGCGGGCGCGCAACGCCGCCTCGGCCGAAAATTGGATCAGGCGCAGCACCGCCGGGTGCAGCGGGTTGTACAGGTGGGCCACCGCCTCGTCGGTGCGGTCGATGGCCAGGGTGTACTGGGTCAGGTCGTTGGTGCCGATGGCGAAGAAATCGGCGTGCCAGGCCAAGGCGTCGGCAGCCAGCGCGGCGCCCGGAACCTCGATCATCACCCCGAGCGGCGGCAGCGGGTCGGCCATGGGCACGTTCTTGCGCCGAAGCCGTCGCACCACCCGGTCCAATACCTGACGTACCGCCTGCATCTCCTCGACGGTGGCCACCAGCGGAATCAGGATCTTGATGGGGCCATGGACCGAGGCGCGCAGGCAGGCGGCCAGCTGAGCCTCGAACAAATCGGGCCGCGACAGCGAGAACCGTACCGCACGCAGGCCCAGCGACGGGTTCGCACCCGCCTGCACGTCAAGCCCGCCAGCCAGCTTGTCGCCGCCCACATCCAAGGTGCGGATGGTCACCGGCCGGCCGGCCATGCGTTCCACCAGCTCCTTGAGGATCAGGTACTGCTCGTCCTCGCCGGGGACGTCGTCACGATTCATGAACAGGAATTCGGAGCGCAGCAGGCCGATGCCCTCGGCCCCGGCGTTCAGCACGGATTCCACCTCGCCCGGCAGCTCGATGTTGGCCTGCAGCTGGATGCGGGCGCCGTCCTTGGTGACCGCCGGCAGGTCCTTGAGCCGCGACAGGGCGCGCCGCGCCCGCAGGAACTCGGCCCGGTGCTTGCGCGCCTGCTCCAGCACCTCGGGGCCGGGATTGATGATCACCTTGCCGGCACGGCCGTCGATGATGGCGAGGTCGCCCGAGCGCACCCCCTTCATCAGCCCGGCCACGCCGAGGACCGCCGGCAGGCCCAGCGAGCGCGCCATGATGGCAGTATGGCTCTCGGCACCACCCAGCACGGTGGCGATGCCCGCCACCTGCTTGGGGTCAAGCAAAGCGGTGTCGGCCGGGGTCAGCTCCTCGGCCAGGATGATGGCGTTCCTGGGCAACACCTGGAACGGACGATAGGGCGCGCCGGTCAGGTTGCGGATCAGCCGTCGCCCTACGTCGCGGATATCGGCGACGCGGGCCGAGAGGTAGGAATCCTCCATGGCCTCGAAGCCGCGGGCGATCTGGTCGATCTCGCGCTGCACGGCGGCTTCGGCATTGATGCGCTCACTTTCGATCCGATTGAGCACGCCGCGGGTCAGGCGCGAACCGCGCAGCATCTGCTGGTAGGCATCCAGCAGATAGCCCAGCTCCTCGGCGGCGGCGTCTTCAAGCCCCTCGGCCTTCCGCTGCAATGCCGCCACCTGGCGGCCGGCGCGCTCGGCGGCCACCGAAAAGCGCATCTTCTCGGCGTCGACGCGGGCGGCAGACAGCTTGTATTCCGGCACCGTCACCGCCTCGGCATCGTGGCGGTGGATGGTGCCGATGGCGATGCCACGGCTGACGCCGGTCCCTTCCAGCACCATCTCGGCGGGCCGGGCTGCGGCGGGAACGATATGGGCTGCGTCGGTTTGGGTTTGCGGCTTCATCCGTCTCCTTCTCGAACGCGTCCGTCCCTGTTTTTGGAGCCCTATGTTTTCTGGTTATGTAGGGCGTTCAATCTTCTTCGTCGAATTTCCCGGCGATCAGGCCGCACAGCGCATCCAGCGCATCGACCGCTTGCGGCCCTTCGGCCTTCAGTTCGATGCAGCAACCGGGCGCGGCGGCCAGCATCATCAGGCCCATGATGGACAGGCCCGAAACCTCGGTGCCGCGATGAGAGACCTGGACCTGGGCGTCGAAGGTCGCAGCCAGCTTGACGAACTTGGCGGCGGCGCGGGCATGCAGGCCGCGGCGATTGCAGATGGTGGCGGAGCGCTTGTTGTGCACGCTCATTTCCTGTCCTGGGTCAGCAGTTTCGACGCGACGTTGATGTACTTGCGGCCGGCCTCCTGGGCCGAGGCCACCGCGTTGGGCAGCGGCTCGGAATGGCGCACGCTGGCCAGCTTGATCAACATGGGAAGATTGACCCCGGCGATCACCTCGACCTTGGCCTTGTCCATGATGGAGATGGCGAGGTTGGAGGGCGTGCCGCCGAACATGTCGGTCAGCACCACCACCCCGGCGCCATCGTCGCACTTGGCGACCTGCTCCAGGATGTCGTTACGGCGCTGCTCCATGTCGTCCTCGGGCCCGATGCACACCGCGCCCACGTTCGGTTGCGAGCCCACTACATGCTCCATGGCGGCGACCAGTTCGTCGGCCAGCCGCCCATGGGTCACAAGTACCAATCCGATCATAGCCATCCCCTTGTCAACGTCCCCCCTCCTCGAGCTCGCGGTGGCGCAGCTCGACACGGACACCCTGACCCTTCAGCCATGCCGCCAGCCGTTCGGCCACGAAGACCGAGCGGTGCCTTCCCCCGGTACATCCGGTGGCGATGGTAAGGTAGCTCTTCCCCTCGGCGGAGAAGCGCGGAAGCAACGGTGCCAGCAGGTTCGTCATTGAAGAAAAGAAATTCGAAAACGCCTCATCGGCGGCCACATATTCAGCGACGCCCTCATCCTTCCCCGTAAGCGGCTTCAATTCAGCAACATAGTGCGGATTGGCCAGGAAGCGGACGTCGAATACCAAGTCGGCCTCGCGCGGCAGGCCGTTGCGATAGGCAAACGAGGTGACGAACACCATCAGCCCGCGCCCAGCCTCCAGCCCGAAATGGCCCGCGAGAACGCGCTTGAACTCGCCCGGCTGCAGCGCGGAGGTGTCGAACACCACGTCGGCGCTGCGCTTCAGCGGAGCCAGCAGGGCGCGCTCGTGGCGGATACCGTCGATCAGCGGGCGATCCACCGCCAGCGGGTGGCGCCGCCGGGTCTCGGTAAAGCGGCGACGCAGGGCGTCGTCGTCGCATTCCAGGAACAGGATGCGCACGTCCATGCCGCGCTCGGCGCGCAAGGTGTCGATGGCCTGGTGAATGGGGTCCACGCCAAAGTCGCGGGTGCGGATGTCGATGCCGACCGCCAGCGGCCGGTTCTGCCCCTCGCCCGGACGCACCAGGCTGGACAGCAAGCCCACCGGAAGGTTGTCCACCGCCTCGTAGCCCAGGTCCTCGAGCACCTTCAGCGCCGACGTCTTGCCGGCCCCGGACAAGCCGGTGACGATCACCGCCCGCCCGGTGGGGCTGGCGGTGGGACAGGCGGGAGCGGAGGCGGTCGAATCCGTCATCACGGCCGCATTATATCTCGCGTTGCCGAAAGCATCGCAAGGCGAACCTTCGCCGGAGTGGACGCCTCGAACGCAGCCAGCGCCACACGGGGCACCATTACCCCCAGTAATTGGGCCGAGGATGGCTCGGGCAGCCGTTCCACATCCTTGGGCGCCACCAGATCCACCACCAGCGCGAGGGGGGCGCGCGGCCGGTAGGGCACCCGGATGATCCCTAAGCCTCGAACCTCCAGCAGGCCGGCAATGGTTTCGGGCACGCCGGCGAACAGACGGCCGCCGTCGATGGTGATGGCGGTCTGGTCGTCGGCCACCAGCATGGCGCCGGCGTCGATGAGGCGGAGTGCGAGGTCGGACTTTCCGCCGCCCGAGGGGCCGCGGATAAGGACGGCGTGGCCATCAATCTCGACACTGGTGGCGTGAACCAGATGCATGGGGGCCAGGGTGGAGCGGGCCGAAGGGGGAGTCAAGCCGGGCAGGCGGCAATGCCCCCTGCCCGGCCAGACGAACTCTTTCGGGCAGGCCAGTCCCGCATGCGGCGACCCTTTTCCCGCCGTTAACCCTTCCGCCCGTACCCCAATCACTGGAACGCTGGAGGGAGGTTCGCGGCATGCGGCGCAACGGCCGGATTTTGCTGGGGGTGGGGCTGTTGGGATTGGGGGCCTGGTCGGTGGGGCCGGGCCTGGTCCATCCCAGCAGCACCGACGCGGTGGTCAATGCCGAGGTGGTGACCGTGCGCGCGCCCCTCAACGGTTTTCTCGCCGACGGACTGGGTGTGGCCGTGGGCGACCGGCTGACATCGGGCCAGACCGTGGCGCGGGTCCGGGCCCTGCGGCCGGAAACCCAGCGGCGCGACGGGCTGGCGCTGGAGCTGGCGGCGCAGAAGCAATTGCTGGCGTCGCTGGCCGCCGAGGAAGCGGAGCTGGCCCGGCTTGACCACGAACTGGCGAAGCGCTCGGCCGCCTATCGCTCCGCCTCGACCGAACGGCTGTCCCACGCCCGCACCGAGTCCGAGGCGAGGTTGCAGGCGGCCGAGGCCCGCCTCGCCCGCGCCAGGGCCGAGCAGGAGCGCAAGGAAACACTGTTCGCCAAGGATTTGCTGGCCCCGGCGGCGGTGGAAAGCGCCCGTGCCGCCGCACGGGAGGCGACCGCCGACCGCGACGAGGCCAGGGCCGAGCGCGCCCGCCTCGCCGCCGAGGCCCGGGCCGTCGCCAGGGGCGCCATGGTGGGTGGGGGCGGCGACGACACCCCCTATTCCGGCCAACGCCGCGACGAGGTGCGGGTCAAGCGCGCCGGCCGCAAGGTCGAGCTGGCCCAGGCCCAGGTGCGGGTGACCGAACTAGAGCGCCAGGTGGCGGCCGAAGCCGCTCAGGCCGGCAGCTTGGCCGAACTGGGAGCGCCGGTCTCAGGCGTGGTGTGGAGCCGCTTCGCCACCGAGGGCGATGCCGTGCGCGCCGGCGACCCGGTGCTGGGCATGGTGGATTGCAACAAGCTGTTCCTGACCGCCGTGCTGCCCAAGCGCTTCTTCCCCGAGCTGAAGGCCGGCGACCGCGCCCGCGCCCGGCTGGCCGGCACCGACGAGGCGGTCGTCGCCGTGGTGGAATCGGTGCGCGCGGCCGGCGGCAGCCAGGCCAACGGCACTGCCGCCGTTACCCCTGCCGCCGAACAGGGCCGCGACGTGGTGGTGACGCTCAGCTTACGCGACGCCCATATCGGCAGCCGTTCGGACAATCTTTGCCAGGTGGGGCAACACGCCATGGTCACGTTCCAGGTCCCCGCGCTGAAGCCCCTGGTGGACGCGGTGGCCTCGGGCGTGCTGGGCGGCGGCAATGCGTCCTGAGTTCGCCCCCATCCTGCTGCTGACCGGCCTCGCCGTCCTGGTGCTGCCCGGACTGCCGCGCCACCACCGGCTGGGCCGCATTGTGGTGATGGGGATATGCCTGGCCTGCCTGGGCCAGTACCTGGTGTGGCGCCTGACCGCCACCTTGCCGCCGTTGGCGCTGAAGCCCTCGTCCTTGTGGATGTGGCTGGTGGCGACGGTCGAGGCGGCGAGCCTAAGCAACGCCATGCTCACCGCGCTGTTCCTCTCCCGCCACCGCGACCGTCGAGCGGAGGCCGATGCCGGCGAGGCCCGCCTATTCATGCGCGCCAGCCTGCCGCCGGTGGACGTGGTCATCCCCACCTACAATGAACCGCTGGAGGTTCTGGAACGCACCATCCTCGGCGCCCTGGCGCTGGATTGGCCGGAGGCCCGGGTATGGGTGCTGGACGACGGCCGTCGTCCATGGCTGGCCGAATATTGCACCGCCAAGGGCGCCCGTTGGGTAACGCGCAGCGGCGGCGACGAGGACGGCAAGGCCGGCAACCTCAACGCCTGGCTGGCCGGCGGCCTAGGCCACGCCCCTTTCATCCTGTGCCTGGACGCCGATTTCGTCCCCCAGCGGCGCCTGCTGCGCCGGGTGATGGGACTGTTCGACGACGAGACGGTGGCGCTGGTGCAGACGCCGCAGAGCTTCTTCAACCCCGATCCCATCCAGATGAACCTGCTGACCGGCGCGGCGCTGGCCGACGAGCAGCGCTTCTTCTACCATACCTTCCAGCCGGCGCTGGATGCCTGGGGCGCCTCATTCTGCTGCGGCACCTCGTTCGTAGTGCGGCGCGACCCGCTGATGGCGGTGGGCGGCATCCCCACCTGCACCGTCACCGAGGACATGATGACCACCTACGCCCTGGCGGCGCACGGGGGGAAAACGCTGTACCTGGACGAGCCGCTGTCGGCCGGCCTTGCCCCCGAGGGCCTTGCCGAATTCGTCAACCAGCGTGCCCGCTGGTGCTTAGGCACGGTGCAATCCATCCGCTCGGCCAAAGGGCCATGGCGGGCCCGAGGCCTGGGCTGGGCCCACCGGCTGTGCTTCCTCAACGCCCAGCTGTTCTGGCTGGGCACCGTGCCCATGATGCTGCTCGCCATGCTGGCACCTGTGGCCTACTGGTGGACGGGCATCCCCGCCTTCCAATCCGATCCCGTCAGCTTCCTCGCCCATTTCGGCCCCCGGGTCATCGCCGAGGCCGCCGCCATGGGCTGGGTATCGCGCTGGAGCATCATGCCGCTGTTGTCGGGTGTCGCCCCGCTGGTTGTGGCGCCCAGCGCGTTGGCCGCCGCTTGGCGGGCCGTCGTGAAGCCCTACGGCCATCGTTTTAAGGTGACGCTGAAAGGCGGCGAGCGCGGCACGGTGGTGGTGCACACCCGCCTGCTGGCCTGGCTGGCGGCGCTGATGGCCGCCATCGTGCTGGGCATGGTGGTGGGCCAGATGCCGGAGCTGGCACCGTGGATCGGTGGGCGCGGTCAGGGCATGAATCTGGGATGGAGCGCCTACGCCCTGACCATCCTGTTCCTCGCCATGCTGGTCTCGGTGGAGCTGCCGAGGCGGCGCCGGCAGGAGCGTTTTGCGCTGGACGAGCCGGTTCTGGTGGACGGCCGTCCGGCCCGCCTGCTGGACCTGTCGGTGACGGGAGCCTGCGTCGCCGCCGAGACCGAGGCGGATTTCGTCACGCTCCGCCTGGCCGAGGTAGGCGCGGTGGGCGCCCGCATCGTCCGCCGTGTCCCTGGCCGCCTGTACCTGGAACTGATCGCCGAAGGCGCCACCCGCGATGCCCTGATCCGCAGGCTGTTCACCTCCCCCGCCGCCCTGCCGGCGGGCAGCTGCGACCCGATGCAGGCCATGAAAGGAGCATTGCGGCGGGGGTTCGTCTCGGAGGCGTAATTCCTATTCCGGCCAGCGCTTGTGCAGCCACAGCCATTGGCCGGGGCGCTCGCGGATCCAGTCCTCGGTCATCTTGTTGATGGCGGTCATGGTCGCCAGGGTGTCGGCGTGGGTATCGCCGGTGGCGGCCAGTTCCATGGGCGGGTAGATGGTCAGACGGAAACGGGCGCCATTCAGGCGCTCGACCCGGGCCGCCACCACCGGGCACTTGAACTTGTGGGCGAACCGCGCCACCGCCGGCGCGGTCATGGCATCGCGGCCGAAGAAGGGGACGGGGATGCCGTCATTCATTTTCTGGTCCACCAGCAAAACGACATGCCCGCCCGAGCGCAGCACCGCCATGATCTCCTTGGCGCCTTGCGGCCCCTTCTGAATCTGGCGGGTACCGGCCGTCATACGGTTGCGGCGGTAAAGCTCCTCGACCCAGGGATTGTTGGCGGCGCGGTAAACCAAGATGACGCCGAAATTTTCCTGGCCGGCCAGCGCCCCACCCAACTCCCAATTTCCCGTATGGGCCGAGACGATCAGGCCGGCCTTGCCGTCGTCGCGCAGCAGGTGGACGTTCTCCAGACCCACCACCTCGACCCGCTCGCTGATCAGGGTATGGATGTGGGGGAATTCGCCAACCACCCGGCCCAGATTATCCCACACCTCGCGAACGATGGCCTCGATCTCGGCGGCATTTTTCTCGGGGAAGGCGCGCCTCAGGTTGCGCCGCGCCACATTCGAGACCTTGAGGTGCGGACCGACCGAGCGCGCCAGCAGGCCACCCAGGCCCGACGCGGCGTCAACTGGCAGCGCGCGGAACAGCGCCAGCATGCCGGCGGCAATCCAGGCTTCCAGGCGCTGGCGAATAATCTTGCTGTTAAGCTTCAAAATCGGCTGTCCACGCGGTCGAGCAACTGGTCAAGGGCCTCGGGTGTGTCCCATTCCAGCCGGACCGTCAAGACCGATAGCGCCGGCTTGAGGTCGGACGGCACCCGCACCGCGTCCTTGGCGGTGGTGGCGAGCAGCGCGCCTTCCCTTTCCGCCTGCTCGGCCAGCTCGGCGATTTCGGCACGGGTATAGGGGTGGTGGTCGGGGAAGAAATGGGCGTCCACCAGGTCGGCCCCCACAACCCTCGGCCTCGGGGCCGGGCACCAGACGGGCGCGCAGCACCGGCAGGTCGCCCAGGCCGCAGGCCACGCCGGCCCGATCGTCACCGATCAGCACCACCGCGTCGGCGCGGGCCAGCCCGGCGCGGATGCTTTCGCGGCAAGGACCAGCGGGCATGACGCGCCCGTTGCCGAAACCGTAGCCGCCGTCCACCACCACCAGGGACAGGTCCTTGACCATGGTGGGGTTCTGGAAACCGTCGTCCATCACCAGGATGTCGGCACCCATCTCCACCGCCGCCACCGCGCCGTCGGGCCGCCACCGCGCCACCCAGGTGGGCGCATGCGCGGCCAGCAGCAACGCCTCGTCGCCCACGCGGGTGGCATCATGGCGGACGGAATCGACGGCACGCGGCCCCACTTCGGTGCCGCCATAGCCGCGGGTCAACAGATGCGGGTGACGGCCACGCGCCCGCAGGCGCTCGACCAGGGCCAAACAAACCGGTGTCTTGCCGGCGCCGCCGGTTACGATGTTGCCGACGCAGATGACCGGCACGGCGGGACGGTATTCCTTTGCCTCGGCCAGCCGGCGTGCCACTGCCCAGGCATAGACCGAGCCCAGGGGCTCCAGCAGGCGGCTGGCCCAATTGTCCGAGTGCCAGAACTCAGGTGCGCGCATGGGCCGCCTCCACACCGGCGAGCAAAGGTTCCAACACCCCCAGCACGGCCTCCAGCACGCCGGCCTCGGCCTCCGCCCAGGCGGAAGCGCAAGCGCGGCGGCGGGCCAGCTCCAGGGGATCGGCCAGCAGGGCAGCCACCGCCTCGGCCAACGCAGCTTCGTCGGCCACTTGGACAGCGGCCCCGGCGGCGGTCATGGCCGGCGCCATCTCGGGGAAATTGTCCATGTGCGGCCCGAACAGCACCGCCGCGCCCAGCCGCGCCGGCTCGTAAGGGTTTTGGCCGCCGGTGGCGACCAGGCTCTTGCCCATGAAGACGATCGGCGCCAGGCGGTAGAACAGGCCCAACTCACCCATGGTGTCGGCCACGTAGGCGTCCCCCTCCGGCCCCTGCCCCGCCGAGCGCAGGCTCGCGGACAGGCCCAGGGCCTCCAACTCGGCCGACACCTCGGCACCGCGATGGGGGTGGCGGGGGGCGATGACGGTGAGCAGCCCGGGGAAACGCGCCGCCAGCAGCTGGTGGACACGGCCGGCCAGGACTTCCTCGCCCGCATGGGTACTGGACGCCAGCCAGACCGGTCGGACGCCCAAGGCCAGGCGCAAACGGGCAAGCTCCGCCTCGTCGGCGGGCAGCGGCGGCACCGCCATCTTCAAATTGCCCAGGCAGTCCACCTTGCGGGCACCCAGCGCCGCCAGCCGCTCGGCGTCGCCCGGAGTTTGCCCCAGGCATAGCGTAAAGCCCGACAGCATCCTGGTGATGAAGCCGCGCGCCCGCTGCCAACCGGCGAAGGACTTGGGCGAGATGCGGCCCTGCACCAGCACCATCGGCAGATTGCGGCGCCGGATGGCATCCAGCAGATTGGGCCAGAAATCTGATTCGGCCCACAACACCAGGTCGGGCCGCCAGTGGTCGAGGAACGCACAAGCGAAGGCCGGGCGATCCACCGGCACGTACTGGTGCAGCGCCCCCTTGGGCAACCGCTCGGCCATCAGCTTGGCGGAGGTCACCGTGCCGGTGGTCATCAGCACGCGCCAGCCCGGCCGCGCAGCCAGCTTCTCCACCAGCGGCAAGAGCGACAGCGACTCGCCCACGGACGCGGCATGCAGCCACACCAGCCGGCCATCGGGACGGGCGACCGAGGGTTTCCCTAAGCGCTCGCCGAAACGGAGGGGGTCTTCCTTGCCCCGCGCCATGCGGCGCTTGAGGTACAGCCCGATCAGCGGGCCGCCGACAATGGTGGCGAGGCGGTAGAGGGCGTGGATCATGCCGGCTCCACCGGCGGGGTGCCCATCAGCCGGTCTGCCTCGGCGGCCTGGGCGTTCATGGCAGACTCGATGGCTCGGCGGATTTCGGCTTCGTCGCCCTCGCGCGGCACCTCGATGGGCTCACCCCAGAGGATCAGGCCCTTGGAGAAAGGCAGCGGGACGAGGAAGCGGTCCCATGAACCCAAACGCTTGTGGCTGGCGGCGGCATAGACGGCGGGGATCACCGGACAGCCCGACATCCGCGCCACCGCGACGATACCGTCACTGGCCACCCGCATGCGCGGCCCCTTGGGACCGTCGGGGGTGATGCCGATACACTCGCCGTTTTTCAGCGCCTTCAGCATGGCGCGCAAGGCGCCTGCCCCACCCCGAGTGGAGGAGCCCTCGACGGTGCGGATGCCGAAATGCCCCACCGTGCGGGCGATCAGCTGGCCATCACGGTGCTGGCTGATCAGCATGTGGATGGGCGTGCCCTGGCGCCAGCACTTGGGCATCATCAGAAGGCGGCCGTGCCAGAAGGCCAGGATGAACGGCTTGCCCTGATCCCAATAGCGGGCCGGGATGTCGCCACCCACGACCTGCCAGCGGCCGGTGGCCCAGGCCAACCGGATGTATTGCGAGGCCAGCCAGCACAGGGCACCGCGAATGCGCTCGCTCTTGCCGATGCGCTTGGCCAAGCCCATGCGTCGTCGCCCTTTAAGCCGGCCAGCCCGAGGACTGGGTATCCTCGGCGACCGGCCAGCCGGAGCGCTGGTTTTCTTCAGCAAACTGCATGGCGTACAGGCGAGCATACAGGCCGCCCAGCGCCATCAGGGCGTTATGGTCGCCCGATTCCACCACGCGGCCGCGATCCATCACATGGATCAGGTCGGCGTTGACCACGGTGGACAGGCGGTGGGCGATGACGATGGTGGTGCGGCCCTTCATCAGCACCTCCAGCGCATGCTGCACCTGGCGCTCGGACTCGGTGTCCAGCGCGCTGGTGGCTTCGTCCAGCAGCAGGATGGGGGCGTTCTTCAGCATGGCGCGCGCGATGGCCAGACGCTGGCGCTGGCCGCCGGACAGGTTCAAGCCGCGCTCGCCCACCACCGTGTCGTACCCATCGGGCAGGCTGATGATGAAGTCGTGGGCGGCGGCCATGTGGGCGGCGGCCTCGATCTCCTCGTCGGTGGCACCGAAGCGGCCATAGGCGATGTTGGCGCGAATGGTGTCGTCGAACAGCATGATTTCCTGGCTGACCAGGGCGATCTTCGAGCGCAAGGACGCCATCGAGACGTCGCGCACGTCCTGGCCGTCCACCAGCACATGGCCATCGGTGACGTCATAGAAGCGCGGCAGCAGGTTCAGGATGGTGGTCTTGCCGGCGCCCGAGGGGCCCACCAGCGCCACCGTCCGGCCACCCGGCACCTCCAGGTCGACGCCGTCCAACGCCGCCTTGACGCCGTCATAGGTAAAGAACACCCCCTCCAGGCGCACATTGCCCTCGCGCACGACGAGTTCATCGGCCACTCCATTGTAGTTGGGGCGTTCGATGATGGTGGCCTGGGTGTCGATCACCTCGAAGCAGCGGGCCGCCGCCGCCAGACCTTCCTGCAAATTGGTGTTCAAGGACGCCAGCGCCTTCAAGGGCTTGTAGGCCAGCATCAGCGCAGTGATGAACGAGAAGAAGGCGCCGGCGCGATCCGGGTTAGTGTCGGCCTGGGAGATGACCTGGGAGCCGCCATAGACGATAACCACGGTGATGGCTATGCCGCCCAACATTTCCATGATGGGTGACGAAGCGGAACGTACGCGGGCGGATTTGTAGGTCAGCTCGTGCAGGGTTTCGACCAGCGCCCCCACCTTGCGCTTCTCGTACCCCTCCATGCCGTAGGCCTTGACCACGCGGATGCCCTGGATGGCCTGGTTCAGGTAGGTGGACAGCAGGCCGGTCTGCTCCTGGGTGTTGGCGGTCACCTTACGCATGCGCCGGCCCAGCTTGCGGATGGGCAGGATGGCGAGGGGGAAGACGAAGAAGGTCAGCGAGGACAGCACCCAGTCCTGGTAGAACATCAGCCCCACCAGGAAGACGACCGACGATGCATCCTTGCCGGCGCCGGTCAGGGCGTTGGACACGGCGAAGCGCATGGAGTTGACGTCGTTGGTCAGGCGGCTCATCAGCTTGCCCGACTGGTTGACGTGGAAGTAGGCCACGTCCAGTTCCATCAGCCGCGAGAACAGCCGCTGCTGCATGTCCGCGATGACCTTGAGGCCGACACGCGACAGCAGCACCGCCTCACCGTAATCCGCGATACCCTTGAAACCGAAGGTGACGATGATGGTGACCGCCAGCGGCCACAGATACTCGGCTTTGCGGGCAACGAAGATCTTGTTGATGATGGGGTCCATCAACCACGCGTACATGGCGGTGGCGCCAGCCGAGACGGCCATGCAGATGACGGCGAGCACCACCTTGCGCCAATAGGGGCGAATGCCCTCCTTCAGCAGTCGGCGCATCAGTACGGCGGTGGAATAATCCAGGGAAATTTTCTTCTTGCTCAAGGGCTTGCCCGCAAAACGGCGTAAATTGCCGCCGGACCATAGCATGCGTGTGCGCCAAGCGCCACTGGCGGAGCCGTTGGGCCCCTGTTGCGGGCAATGTCAAAAAATCTCGTCGGGCTGAACCGCATGTACCTGCCTGCGACTGCCGAATTCGTATGCCTTTTACCGACGGATGCCCCCAGATATGACAAAGACCCGATACCATGGTGAACGCCCGGTCCCACTGCCATGGCACACCCGATAGCATCGGTAGCGGCTGAGCTGGTCCGGTTGCTATACCGGCAGGTACCGGCCGTGCTCACCGCCAACCTGGTCAATTGCAGCCTGATGGTTGCTGCACTTTGGCATGGCACCGACAGGCGTACCCTGCTGGGCTGGGCGGCGGCCGTAGCCACGCTCACCCTGGTGCGGCTGGGGCTGTGGCTGTATTCCCGGCCCCGACTGGCGGACGCCGGCGAGGCGGTACGGTGGGGGCCGCGTTACACCGTGGGGTCGACCGTTTCGGGCCTTTTGTGGGGCAGCACCGCCTTCCTTTTCATCAGCCCCGAAAACCCTACCTCCCTGATCCTGGTGTCCTTCGTCATCGGCGGCATGGCAGCGGGGTCGGTCACCGGCCTGGCGACCTATCTGCCCGCCTTCTATTGCTACCTGTTGTGCAGCATGGTGCCGTTCGAGCTTAGCCTGCTGATACGGGGCGACAGGCTCAGCCTGGCCATGAGCGGCATGGGCTCGGTTTACGCGATCGGGCTGGTGATCATCGCCCGCAACTTTAACGCCGCTTTGATCCGCGCCCTGGTCCTCAACGAGGAAAACAAACGGCTGTTGGCCACCCGGGAAGAAGAGGTGGCGCTGCGCACTGCGGATTTGCGCACCGCCAATGCCGACCTCGAACGTGAAATCGGCGAGCGCATAAGTGCGGAAACCCGCGCCGAAGAGGCGCGCGCCGAGGCCGAGCAAGCCAACATGGCCAAATCCCGTTTCCTCGCCGCAGCCAGCCATGACCTTCGCCAGCCGCTTCAATCCATGTACCTGTTCGCCTCGTCGCTGCACCATTTCGTCACCGAGCGCAAAGGCATCGACGTGCTGCTGCGCATCGAACGCTGCCTCGACATCCTCAAAGGCATGCTCGACAGCTTGCTGGATTTGTCGCGTCTCGAGGTCAACGTGACGGAACCCCAAATCATGGATTTGCCCATCAAACCCATGCTCGACGATATCGTCGTGGCCTATGGGCGCATCGCGGCGAGCAAGGGGATCGAGCTCAAGGCAGGAGAGATCACCGATATCCAGGTCCACAGCGACCCGAATCTGCTCGGGCGGATGGTGCGCAATCTCGTCGAGAACGCGATCCGTTATACGGAGCGGGGCGAAATCGTTCTGTCCAGTCCGGTCGTGGGGACCAGGACGGTTCGCATTTCGGTGGAAGATACCGGGATCGGCATTGCCCCGGACCAGCTCGACCGAATCTTCGAAGAGTTCCACCAGGTCGGCAACCCCGAGCGCGACAAGGCCCGTGGCCTGGGATTGGGGCTGTCGATCGTCCAGCGCCTTTCAGCAATTCTGGGACACCCGATCGAGGTTCGTTCCCAACTTGGTGTTGGTTCGATCTTCTCCATCGAGGTCCCGGTCGCCGACGGTGACATCCCGGCGTCAGAAGCCGCCGCCGAGGCCGTGCCCGCGGCAGCCGAAGGGCGGCGCCAAGTCATGGTCGTCGATGATGACCCGCTGGTCTTGCTGGCGCTCAACACCATGTTCGAGCAATGGGGCTACGAAGTGATCATGGCCGGCTCCGAGGAGGATGCGGTCGCGCAAATGCAGGACCGGGGAGAGCCGCAATTGGTCGTCGCCGACTATCGGCTGCGCAACGGCCGAGTTGGCACGGATGCCATCAAGGGCATCCGCGCTTGTTGCGTGGCCGAGGTACCCAGCATCGTGCTGACCGGCGAAACCGGAACCGAATGGGTGAAGGACGCCGAGTCTCTAGGGGCGTTGATCCTACACAAGCCGGTCACCCCCCATGACCTCGCCTATGCCCTCAAACGCCTGGTTGGGGATG
>Ga0306923_10001211_pt1 | contig 22547 bp, 20 predicted proteins | sample sta12Can44000108_FD_203841 | JGI IMG/M metagenome (GOLD analysis project Ga0306923, IMG submission 203841) | Lab enrichment of tropical soil microbial communities from Luquillo Experimental Forest, Puerto Rico - statanox.12C.anox.44.000.108 (v2)... | ecosystem: Environmental > Terrestrial >... | reverse complement strand
AATACGCCGTCAAAGAAGAGTTGGAGAAGAAGATGGCCAGTCAAGCCGCGCAGTAGGGGTGTGCGCCAGGAAGTCTCTGCCGCGTTGTTCGGCCGATGGAGCAGCGCATCGCACGCCTGCGAGACTATGCAGACTGACGCAGCCGCCCGACTCGATAAGAGCATGCGCAAGGCCATGCGGGAATGACCGGCACCACAGACCGGGGAGAGGGGGCGCCACCGCAGCCCCTTTTCATTTGGAGGCGCGGGGAGTGTTGAAGTGCGCCAATCTCGCTTTTCAATCTGAGGTTGAAATCTAGAAAAATGCCTGGATGCCGGTCTGCGCGCGGCCGAGGATCAGGGCATGAATGTCGTGCGTGCCCTCGTAGGTATTGACGGTCTCGAGATTGCACAGAACGCGCATCACGTGGAACTCGTCTGAGATGCCGTTGCCGCCGTGCATGTCGCGTGCCCAGCGCGCGATCTCCAGCGCCTTGCCGCAATTGTTGCGCTTGAGCAGCGAGACCGCGGGCGGCGCCGCCCTGCCCTCTTCCAGGAGCCGGCCAAGACGCAGCGCCGCATGCAGCCCGAGCGTGATCTCGGTCTGCATGTCGGCAAGCTTCTTCTGGATGAGCTGGTTGGCCGCGAGCGGCCGCCCGAACTGCTTGCGATCGAGCACGTATTGCCGTGTCCGGTGCCAGCAGAACTCGGCCGCGCCGAGCGTGCCCCAGGCAATGCCGGCGCGCGCCACGTTGAGGCAGCCGAAGGGTCCCGCCAACCCCTTCGCGTTCGGCAGCAGGTTCTCCTCCGGCACGAACGCATTCTCGAGCACGATCTCCCCGGTGACGGAGGCGCGCAGCGAAAGCTTGCCTTCGATCTTCGGGGTGGAAAAACCCTTGGTGCCGCGCTCGACCAGAAAGCCCCGGATGACGCCATCGAGCTTGGCCCAGACCAGCGCGAGGTCGGCGACCGGCGAGTTGGTGATCCACATCTTGTTGCCGGTGAGGCGGTAGCCGCCCGCGGCGCGTTCAGCGCGGGTCGCCATGGAGCCGGGGTCGGAGCCATGATCGGGCTCGGTCAGACCGAAGCAGCCGATGATCTCGCCGGTGGCGAGCCGGGGCAGGTATCTGCGCCGCTGCGCCTCGCTGCCGTAGGCGAAGATGGGGTGCATCACCAGCGAGGACTGCACCGACATGGCGGAGCGGTAGCCGGAATCGACGCGCTCGACCTCGCGCGTGATCAGCCCGTAGGCCACGTAGCCGAGCCCGGCGCCGCCGTACTCCTCCGGGATGGTGGGCCCGAGCAGGCCGAGCGCGCCCATTTCCTTCACGATGGCCGGGTCGAAGCGCTCCTCGCGGTTGTCCATGAGCACGCGCGGGAACAGCTTGTCCTGCGCGTAGCCGCGCGCGGTGTCGCGCACCATGCGCTCCTCGGCGGAGAGCTCGCCCTCGAGATCGAGCGGATCCTCCCAGTTGAACGCGATCTCGCTCTTGGATGGCTGCGAGCGCTGCTCGATCTTCTCGGCGGCTTGCGACATGGGAGGCTCCCGTTGTGACGGCGTGATCGAGAGCATAGTCTTGGAAGACCGCCTTTGCCATGCATCCGACGGCGGCTGCGGCAAGGCACCAGCGCGTTTACGCGCGTCTCCAACGCGCATGGCCTCGTCCCTACAAGATATCGACGCTCGATCTCATCAGCGCGCTTGGCGGTACGGCGGTGGCGTTGCCGCTCTCTAGGTCGCGCAGGAGCCCAACCATTTAATCCGAGGGAGACCCCCCATGAATACGACCAAGACCCCCGCGGTAATTGACCATAATCGCCGCCGACTTCTGGGCACGGCCGCAACAGGCATCGCTGTCGTTGGTACGGCGAGCCTCCTCGGCGCACCAATGCCGCAGGCGGCCGAAGGCAATGAGGCAATCCGTGCGTTCCACATCAACGTTCCGGAAGAGGCGCTCGCCGATCTGCGCCGACGCATCGCGGCGACCCGCTGGCCTGACCGGGAAACGGTCACGGATGACTCACAAGGCGTGCCGCTCGCCGCCATGCAAGAGCTCGCGCGCTATTGGGCGACAGATTACGACTGGCGCAAGGTCGAGGCGCGACTGAACGCGCTCCCGCAATTCCTCACTGAGATCGACGGGCTCGACATCCATTTCATTCTCATTCGTTCGAGACACGAAAATGCGTTGCCACTCATCATCACGCACGGCTGGCCTGGCTCGGTCATTGAGCAGCTCAAGATTATCGATCTACTGACCCAACCCACGGCCCATGGCGCGAGCGCATCGGACGCTTTTCATCTGGTAGTTCCATCTTTGCCGGGCTACGGGTTTTCAGGCAAACCGACCACGACCGGCTGGGACCCCGAACGCACGGCGCGTGCCTGGGTCGTGTTGATGAAGCGCCTCGGATACACGCAATTTGTTTCGCAAGGGGGCGATTTGGGCGCGGGTGTCTGCACTGTGATGGCCAAACAGGCGCATCCTGAATTGCTTGGCATTCACACCAACTTCCCTGGTACCGTTCCACCAGACATTGCGAAGGCGCTCCAGTGCGGCGATCCGGCGCCATCCGGTCTCGCGGCCGACGAAAGACGCGCGTACGAGCAGCTCAGCGTCTTATTTGCGAAGCGACGCGCCTACGCCAGCATGATGGGGACACGCCCGCAGACGCTATACGGATTGGCGGATTCGCCCGTCGGTCTGGCGGCCTGGCTCTTTGATCACGGGGACGGTTATGGCCAGCCGGCGGCGGCGATCACCTCGGCCGTGCTCGGGCACACGATCAATGGACACCCGGCAGGCGACCTTACCCGCGACGACGTCCTCGACGATTTCACGCTCTACTGGTTGACGAATACGGCGATTTCTGCGGCTCGCTTCTATTGGGAAAGTCACATCAACCTTTACAATGCCGCCAATGTCGCCATCCCGGCTGCCGTGAGCGTCTTTCCAGGCGAGAACTATGAAGCTCCGCGGAGCTGGGCTGAGCGGGCCTATCACAAGCTTATCTATTACAACAAGGTTGCTGAAGGTGGGCACTATGCGGCCTGGGAACAGCCGCAACTCTTTTCACAGGAAGTGCGTGCGGCGTTTAGACCTCTGCGCAAATGAACTGAAGATCTTCGCACGCGGGCGTTTTGTGCCCGCCGCTTCCTCGTTTGGCGGATGACCAAAGACCTCGCGGACTGCACATGACCTTGCTGAATGAGGTCTGTGGGTTCAGCTTAATGTCATCCTGCTCTAATGCTTTGCAGCTTCGTAGGGATAGATGAAATTGCCGGACTTGTATTGCGCTGGCCAGATGATGACTTGCTTCTTGAAATCTCTGAACTGGTCGAGATCGTTGCCGACCACATTTTGAAACTGGCTTACGAGCAGGCGTGGCTTTGCCCACTCTCCATCGGGACCAAACGCGACCTCACCGGCAACGGTGCGGAACGTGTGCGTGTGCATATGGTCGGCGAGCCTGCTCTGATCCAGCGACTTTATGGCGTTCACGGCTTCGGCAAGCATCTGCATGCCGGCATAGCTGTAGGGCACATAATTGTAGCCCAGCGGGTCGACGCCCTCCCGCGCGGCCCGCGCCTGGTATTTCTGCATCACCTCTTTCACGCCGGGAAAATCAAAATGCGGTCCGGGAATGAACGTGTCGGCCGTGCTGACGATGCCGTTGAGCAGCGGCCCCAGCTGCGTCTTGAAGACGGTGGCGAGCAGGCCGACCATGTTGCCGCCGAACATCCTGGTCTTCAGATCAACCTCGTGCGCGGCGCGGATCATGCCGACGGTATCGGGCGGATAGCTCGCATTATACACAATGTCCGGATTGGTTGACTGGATGGCGCGAATGACGGGCCCGAAATCGCTGGTATTGGGCGGATAGCTCTTGTCGTAGACGATCTTGAGCCCTGCCTTCTGAGCATTGATCCGCGCGCCTTGCGTCGACACCTTGGAGAATTCAGCATCGGCGCCCGAGATTGCCACGGTCTGCGGCCGGGGATTCTGCCCCAGCGCCAGCTCGAAAAACCCTTGCGAAAAGGCGATCATCGGGTCGGGGCCTGCCGGCAGCATGGAAAAGTATCGCTGATAGTGAATCTCCCGATTGGCGGCGACGCCGAAGAATCCGATTGTAAGATAATTGTGCTGCTTCACGGTCAGGATCGCGGGAACAATCATGTTTGTTGCGTAGGGTCCGACCGTGAGGTCAACCTTGTCGACTTCGATCAGCTTGGTGTAGATGCCCGGGATCACCGCAGGATTGCTTTGGTCATCGTAAAACACCAGCTCCACGGGCCGGCCCAGCAGCCCGCCGTTTGCATTCACGTCGTCGCGCCAGACTTGCATCGCAAGCAGCACCTGCTTGCCGTTTGCTGCCACGCCTCCGGTCAGGGCGACGCTCAAGCCGATGCGTATGGGCTCAGCTGCATGCAGCGGCTGCCACGTGCTGGCCATCAGAAGCGCAGCAGCGGCGATCCGCGCGCGCGTGGTTGAGGCGACAATGCTGAACATGGACCTCCTGCTCCTATCGTTGCGAAAACGGCCGCAGGCAACCGGCACGCGCCGGGCTCATGCGGCTGCGCTTTTTCCCTGAGCCCGCGGCAGACCGATAAGCTGGCGGGCTTGCGCCGGCGTGGCGGGCTCCAATCCCATGTCGCGAATGATCCTCACAATGCGCTCGACCAGCTCGACATTGTTGGCCAGGCGACCCCGCGAGTAGTACAGATTGTCTTCCAGGCCCACGCGCACGTGTCCGCCGAGCAGCAGCGACTGCAGGCCGGCATCGAGCTGCGCGGGGCCGATGGCGCTGACGTTGAAGATCGCCTGCTCCGGCATCAGCTCGACCATCTGCGCCAGGACCTTCGGAGAGTACGGCATCGCACCCTGGAATCCACGATCGGCGCCAAGGACGAAATTCACGAAATAAGGGGGCTCGTCCAGGCCGGCACGCAGGCACGCATTTACGTCCTGCAGCAAGTGCGTGGGGCTGAACACTTCCCATTCCGGCTTGATGCCCCTCGATCGCATCGCCTGCGCGAGCGCGCGGCAGCGCTGCGGCGAGGTGTTCATGAAAATCTCGCGGCCTTCGAAAGTGGCGACAATGGTGGTCGGGTCGAGCGTGCACATCTCCGCTCCGCCTTCCATGCCCTTGAGCCGCTCCTCCCATATGATCTCCCAATATCCATCGGCCGCTTGCCGCACCATGTCGCCGTTGATCCCGCCGCCGGTGGAATTGTTGATGATGATATCGCATTTAGCGCGAATGAGCTCATTGATGCGCCGATAAATATCCGGATTGCACGTGGCCTGGTCGTCCGGCCGCCGCGCGTGCACCGCCACGATGCTCGCTCCCGCGTCGTAGCAGCGGTAAACATCGTCGGCGATCTCCTGCGGCTGCGTCGGCAGATTGGGATTCTGTTTCTTGCCAGCCATCCCGCCGGTCGGCGCGATGGTAACGATAACCTTGCGTGCTTCCATGACACCTCGCTCGCATTCTTTCGCCGGGGCACGAGGGCTCCGCCAGCGGATTGCGTCAAGCGCTATGGGCAGGAATTCTACACATCGTGGCATGAGGGCCAAGCCTCGATCGACGCAAGCACTTCGGCTCCCTGATGCTTGCAGTGCGCGACAAAGCGAAGAAGCGCTGGGTCTACGCTGGGCATGTCGGCACGGGTTTAGATCGACGTCATCCGCGAACATGCATGAAAGAAGTTTCGAAGAAATCTGCTCCTGTTCACCGGCGCTCTCCGAGAAGATTGGCGGGGGAGGCAGGAATTGAACCCGCTCTGACGCGGTTTTGGAGACCGCCGCTCTACCGGTGAGCTACACCCCCGCATTGGTACTGACGTCAGGAGTCGAACCTGAATCACCCGGTTCACAGCCGGACACTCTGCCATTGAGCTACATCAGCATGGTGCCTATGGGTTGAATCGAACAACCGACACGCCGCGTATGAAACGGCCGCTCTACCGCTGAGCTACACAGGCGTTTTCCCTGCTACCTTAAGCGTGACCTATTGAGTAGCATTTGCTCCGAACGGCGCTGTGTGCCCACATGCCTTCAGGAGCGGAGCAATGCTGCAAATATATGGTAATCCCAGATCCCGAGCGATGCGATGCTTGTGGATGCTCGAGGAGATGGGCGAACCATACCAGCTGATAGAGAAGAGCATACGCACCGACGAATTGCAGAGCGCTGAATATCTTCGCCTCAATCCGAATGCGCGGATTCCCACCCTTGTAGATGGCGATTTGGTTTTATGGGAGTCCATGGCTATCAACCTCTACCTTGCGCAAAAGTATGAGGGACCTATGCACAGCGTCGGCCCCACGGTGCTGGGTCTGGCCGCGCAATGGAGTTTCTGGGCCATGTTGGAGCTGGAGGGGCTGCTGCTTGAGCTGCTGAATCATCGCGCTGTGCTGCCTGAATTCGCGCGCGATCCCTCATATGCAGAACGCGACGAGCTGCTGCTGAGAAGGCCGCTAGGCGTGCTCAACAACAGCTTGAGGGGACGCGACCACTTGGCAGGCGGCAACTTCACCGTTGCCGACCTCAATGTGGCGAGCATCCTTGCCTGGGGCAAAATGGCGCGCTTGGACCTGTCGGCCCATCCCGACGTGGCACGATGGCTGGACAGTTGCCTGACGCGTCCCGCTTACGGCCGAGTGCGTGATCGGACAAGGCGCAAGTGAATCAACGTCACGCTTGGCCTCGTGCCGGGCATCTGATGCGACGATCAAGAGGTGGACGGCCGGGACAAGGCCTGCCATGACGCCACCTGGTCTTTCATTGGCTCCCCCGCATGGACTCGAACCACGATCCTCGCATTCAAAGTGCGATATCCTGCCGTTAGACGACGGGGGAAATGGTCCGACCTGCGGGATTTGAACCCGCGTCACCTCGCTTGAAAGGCGAGCATCCTGGGCCGCTAGACGAAGGTCGGTCTGGTGCGGGCAGTGAGAATCGAACTCACACGTCCTGGTTGGAAGCCAAGCACGCACCCCAGTACGCCATGCCCGCATTGATCTGGCGGAGAGTTGAGAGCACGATTCTCACCGGCTGAGCCGGCCGATCGCTTAGCAGGCGACGCTGGGCACCTGCCCAGTTAACTCTCCAGTTTGGCGACCGCGACACGATTCGAACGTGCATCCTCCGATGTAGGAGATCGGCGCTCATCCGTTGAGCTACGCGGCCGGAAAACAACGGGCCCCAGACTGGATTCGAACCAGAAGTGCCGATTTAGAAGACCGGTACTATCCGCTCGAGCCACTGGAGCATGGAGACCAGAGCCGGAATTGAACCGGCATCGGCGCTTTTGCAGAGCGCTCCCTCACCATTCGGGCATCTGGTCAATTGCCAGCCCCTCTCGGGATTGAACCGAGGACATTCGCTTTCAGAGAGCGACGCTCTACCGCTGAGCTAAGGGGCATCAATGGTCAGGGTGAGAGGACTCGAACCTCTGCCCTCCGCATTCCAAGTGCGGAGCTCTGCCAGACTGAGCTACACCCTGATAAATTGGAGCGCGCGACAGGACTCGAACCTGCATGCCTTCCGGTTCGTAGCCGGACGTTCATCCATTTGAACTACGCGCGCATGCTCGGAGCGGGCCGACAGGATCTGAACCCGCGTTTCCCAGCTTGAGGGGCTAGTGTCCTACCTTAGACGACGCCAGCGTGATGGCTCCGGCCGCTGGATTCGAACCAGCCTCACTCTCGGTTAACAGCCGAGCGCGCTCTACCCAAGAGTGCTAGACCGGAAGAAATGGTGGAGACGGTCGGTAACGCAACGCAACCCGGGCTTGCCCGGGTTGCGCATCATCATGGGGAAGTCGGGCAGGCCCGACTTCCGACCGGTGGGTAACCACCCGATCGCTTTCCAAGCGATGCCGATCGCCCGACCCCCGGACTTGATCCGGGGGTTTGACCTTCCATAGTGGCGGATGGCGGAGCATTCGAAGCTCATGCGCTTTGCGCACCATCGGAGTTCAAAGTCGCGCCGGCGAGCCTTGCCGGTTCACCATCCGTGTTGGCCTACCGAACAGGACTCGAACCTGCATCCTCGACCTTCGGAGGGTCGCGCTCATCCGTTGAGCTACCGGTAGATTGTTTGTTGGTCGGTGCCCCGGGTTTCGATCCCGGCCGTCTACAGCAGTCCGCTGCCCCGGTTTATAAGACCGAGCCGCACGCCAGTGCTGACGCCGTCCAGAGAGAATGAAACCCGTCTCGCTCGATAGACAGTCGAGCTGCCTCACCCGACGCATAACAGCGCAGAACGATCGCGCGTGAGGGATCAAGCACAATCTCCGCGACCGACGAAATCTGGTGTGCCTAGCTCGACTCGAACGAGCACTGAACGCGTTCCCTCTGCCAGTTGGGGTACAGGCACAGAGGACCAGGCAGGATTCGAGACGGCCGCCTTTCCCCCACCCTTCCCTCCGCGCAAGCCGGGGGGAGGGAAGGGTGGGGGGTGCCCTGCCAAAATGAGCTAAGAGAGCAGGTTGGAGCCCTCACCTGGACTTGGGCTCCCCGCCTTACAAGAGCGGAGCATCACCGCAATGCTTTGAGGGCGCAATGTTTAGAAGAGAATGGTGCTGGCAGGAGGGGTCAAACCTCCGGCCTCCGCTTTACGAGAGCCGCGCTCTGTCAACTGAGCTATGCCGGCCCTTAAGTTTTTCTCGCCGAAACCAGAGCCGTTGGTCGGTCCTACGGGTCGAGAGGCGCTCTTATGCGTAGGGAGCGCCGGCCTGTACGTTCAATCAATCTTCCGAGCCGAAGATGCGCTTGAAGTCGGCATCGGCGCGCACAACGATCTCGCGCGCGATGTCGGGATTGGCGGTGGCAGTGTGGGCGAAGACGAACGAGCGCCGGCGCGCGCGCCGCTGCTCCGGCGACGCAGTAGTGTCGCGGGTGCTCTCGATCAGTTCGTCTTGGGTCTTCGGATCGCGGACCACTTGGTCCTCCTGCCAGTTGGCGGAGGACATGGGTCTCCGCCGGTTACGCTAGGTGTAGGCCTAGGCCTTGTTTGGATATCTGATGCTCGAATGTCATACCCACGCACGAACGCCGCCAATCGCTCGGCCGATTAAACGGCCGTGCGGCGGCGGTTGAGAGCGCGGTATATGGTCTTAACGAAAGCATCTGTTCCTCGGAGCGACTGAGCGCGTCCTTTACGGCGGGCTGATATAGTGATCGGTTCAGAAAAGTCAAGCGCAAGCCGGCAACAATGGGCAACGTTGTGGCAACAAAGTCTCACTTTATCTAATAGTCGGTTACGATCAAGCGGGCGGGCGCAGTCATGCCGGGAGGGACGCTCCTCTGCGCATCCCCCATATGTGTTTGCTCCGCCCTCCGCTTACGTCGTCCCGCCCGGCAGCAAGGCGACCGCGGCTTCGGTCGTCAGCAACAGGAAAGTGAAAGTCTCCTGCAGATAGAGACGCACGGCCGTGTCGGTGTGGCTCAGATAGCCGATGGAAATGTCCTGGCCGAGGTAAAGGCCGAAGTCGCCGCCGCGGGTGGTGAGCACGAAGGCGCCCGCAATCGCCGGCGCCCAGATGATCTCGCCGTCCACCAGGCACTTGACGTGGTCAAGCACCGGGTAGCCGTGGTCGCTGGTCTCGCTGAGCCCGGTATAGGCATCAGCGCCCAGCACGGCGCAGTAGGGGCCGTTGACACCGACCAGGCGCAATTGGCTCAGCGCCTGCGCAATGGCGTCGGGGTAGCCGCGCACGTCGGCCGGCAGCGTCTGCACCGGATTGCTGGTCCCTTGCCGGATGCCTTCGATACCGGCGCCGGCATAGCCCTCGAAGATGGCGCGGTCTTCCGCAAAGGCGAGGCGTTGCGCCGCATCCTTGGCGGGCTGCCAGTCCGAGTCGTTTGCACCGCGCTCGACATCGTCGATCTGCTGGCGATCGAGATCGAACGGCACGCGCAGCTCGACCAGCGCTTTCACCTCGCGCTGGCGCGCCAGGATGCCGTCGCCCGGCGCTTCGAGCGCGCGCAGGTGGCCGGTGCCGACGGCGGAGAGGCCGATGCCGCCGGGCCCCTGCACATCCACCACCCGCCGTCCCGCGAGGTGGCGCTTGAGCGTGCGCGAGGTCTCCTCCTCGATCTGCGACCACGCCGCTTCCGAGATCGGGGCAAGCTCGCGGTGAAGGTTATTCATTGGACGGGCCTCCTTTGAGGGAACCTATGCCGAGCGAACCATCGCCTGACGGCGCGGCGGGCTGTGCGGCGCTCGATGTCTCGGCAGTGGCCGGGGCCGCCGCGGTCCCGTCACTGCCGACGTTCTCCAGGAAGGTCGCGGACGGGGCGAAAAAGAGATTGCCGGTGACGGCGCGGCTGAAATCCAGCAAACGGTCGTAGTTTCCCGGCGGCCTGCCGACGAACATGTTCGTCAGCATCTGCTCGATGGTTCGCGGCGAGCGCGCGTAGCCGATGAAATAGGTACCGAACTCACCCTGCGCGGGACTGCCGAAGGGCATGTTATCGCGCAGGATCTTCATCTCCTTGCCGTCCTCCACGATTGTGGTGAGCGCATTATGGGCGCAGCTCGGCTTGACCGCATCGTCGAGCTCGATGTCGGAAAGCTTGGTGCGGCCGATGATGCGTTCCTGCGCTTCGGTGGGTAGCGCGTTCCAGCCGGCGAGATTGTGCAGGTATTTCTGCACAATCACATAGCTGCCGCCCGCGAATGCGGCGTCCTCCGCGCCCACGATGGTGGCGTCGATGGCGGTCTGACCGGTCGGATTCTCCGTTCCGTCGACAAACCCGATCAGATCGCGGTCGTCGAAATATTTGAAGCCATGCACCTCGTCGGCCGGCGAGACCGCACCCGCGAGCCGCGCCATGATCTGCGTCGACATCTCGAAGCAGAGATCCATGCGCCGGGCGCGGATGTGGAAGAGAAGATCGCCCGGCGTGGCGACCGCATGGCGGGCGCCGGCCTTGATCTCACGGAACGGATGCAGCTCCGCCGGCCGCGGCGCGCCGAACAGCATATCCCACGCGCTCGAGCCAAATCCGATTATACAGGAAAGGTTGCCCTCGATATCGCGGAAGCCCACGGCGCGCAGCAATGCGGGGAGGTCGAAGCACAGTGACAGCACGGTCGCCCGATTGGCGGCGCCGGGATTGATGGTCACGACCAGGAAGATCGCCGCGCGGGTCAACGAGCCGAGCACCGCCTGCGGGACCGGAGGCAGCCCCTGCTTCGGTCCGGGAGCGCTCAACAGATCGGAATCCATCGCTGCTCTGCTCCCGCGAAATTCAGGATCTCGCTTTGCGAGCTACTTTGCATCCATCGATGCGCCGGACTGTACGCAAGCACGCGCCATCATGAAAGTGCCCGGTGGCAGGAAAACCCGCGCGCGAGCTTGCTCAGGATTCCGGCCGCTGATCTGGCGCAGCGTTGCCAAGTTTCGTGAGGCGCTGATCGCCAGAGGTCAATGGACAGTTCAGGCATCAAGATCGCGGTGCATCGCCATCATCATGCGGTGCATCGGCATCATCATTTTGCTTCGTCAGCGTGAGATCGTCGTAGCCGGTCCGGCTGCTGTAGAAGATGAGCGCCATCAGGCCGCCTCCGAGCAGCAATCCGAATACGAGCCCGACCGCCAAAAAGGCGTAGCCCCATCCGGGAACTTCAATATTGCCGGAATGTGCGACCCATCCTTCGTAGGCGCCGAACAGGGCAGCGGCGAGCAGAAGCGCCAGCACCAGCACCGCGATCCATCCGCCTGGCACGTTCTCGTCCGGCTTTCTCCCGGCGATCGCCCGTCCTGCTGCCGGGTTTGGGCGCAAGGACATTCAAAATTTTATTGCGCAAGGCGTGAACATGTCACGGTGCCGCGGTCATGCGTTCAGCGCTTCGCTGCAATGCCATGGTTGCATTCGGCGGTCGATTCGCAGCTTTCGAAGCGTGCGGCTGCGGCCACTCCGTCTGTCCAACAAAGGCAGGCGCCGAGGTCGTTAGCGCAAGGGCGGCGGCCACGGACAGCTTTGCTGCAATGCAGTCAGCTGCCGAGCTGCGAGCGCACGTAGGCGTCGCGGTCAGTGGGGCTGTTCCCCAAGCCCCTGTTCAGCTGAAAGGATTGATCGGATTGAATGACCCGGTCGCTGGGGCTGTTGATGTGCGGCGGATTGTAAGGAGTAACAGCCAGTGGCGGCCCCAGCAAAGGCGTTCGCGGCAGGCCTCCCGCAATGCCCGCGGCCAGCGCGGCGTTCGCAGTGCCCAATAGCGTGAATGCGAAAGCAATTATGCTCATCCTGTTCTTCATCGTCGTCTCCTGTTGTTTGTTGCGGCTCGCTGGCGCTGCGTATGAAAAAAATCCCAGGCGTCATCACGCATATAAGCGTTCGAATGCTCGTGACTTGTCTCAGATTGCTGTCGCTTTGCCGTGCTTGCAGCTTGCGTAGCGGGTTGAACTCGATTTACGAGATCATCCACGGCAGGCCGACGGCGCCGGCTATGGGCGGCTGCCGCGCCGGTACGAGAGTAAGGACAAGTCCGATGGACAGGCGCAGCTTCATGAGCATGATGCTCGTCGGCGCGGCAATCCCCCTTCTGCGGCGCACAGCCAATGCACAGCCGATGCCGCAGGTCCGAAACGTCGTCCTTGTGCACGGCCTGTTTGCCGACGGGTCGTGCTGGTCCGAAGTGATCGCACGGCTGCAGTCGAAGGGAATCCAGGCGACGGCCGTGCAGAACCCTTTGACCACGCTGCAGGCGGCCGTGCAGGCAACGCAGGATGTCCTCGCGCTGCAGCAGGGTCCCACGGTTCTGGTGGCCCATCCCTTCGGCGGCATGATCATCACCGAAGCCGGCATCGATTCCAAGGTTTCGGCGCTGGTTTATGTCGCGGCGCGCGCACCCGATGCGGGCGAGGATTACACGGAGCTTGCGAAACGGTTTCCGGCGCCGCCGGCCTCCGCCGGAATCATCTGGTCCGGCGACTACGGAAGGCTCGGCGAGGAGGCATTCCTGCGCGACTTCGCCGGCGACCTGCCCGCCGACAAGGCGCGGGTTCTTTACGCCGTGCAAGCTCCGTTCAAACGGTCGCTGCTTGCCGACAGGACAACCCACGCGGCGTGGCGGTCGAAGCCGAGCTGGTATGCAGTGTCTGAGGATGACCGCACCATCAACCCGGATCTCGAGCGCTTCATGGCAAAGCGCATGGGCGCGAAAACGATCGAGGTAATGGCAAGCCATCTTTCCCTGATATCGCAGCCCGACGCGATCACGAACCTGATTCTGGAGGCGGCCGGTCAGAAGCAACCCCGCTGAGACACGCGGCGCCAGATCAAGGCGGCGACCCAACAGGGCATTCGCCATTTAATCGAAGGAGCGAGCCGGATGAGCATTGTCAAAACAAAGGACGGCACGGAGATCTTTTACAAGGACTGGGGCAAGGGCCAACCCATTGTGTTCAGCCACGGCTGGCCGCTGTCGGCGGATGACTGGGACACGCAAATGCTCTTCTTCCTCAATCACAGGTTTCGCGTCATAGCTCATGACCGACGCGGCCATGGCCGTTCTGCTCAGGTAGCCGACGGGCACGACATGGACCACTATGCCGATGATCTGGCCGCGGTGACCGCGCATCTCGACTTGAAGAACGCCGTTCACGTTGGCCATTCCACCGGCGGCGGCGAGGTCGTGCGCTATCTGGCGCGGCACGGCCAAAGCCGGGTGGCAAAGGCCGTTCTGATCAGTGCAGTGCCGCCGCTGATGGTGAAAACGGCCGCCAATCCGGGCGGCCTCCCGAAGGAAGTGTTCGACGGATTGCAGGCGCAGCTCGCGGCCAATCGCTCGCAATTCTATCGTGACCTTGCGGCCGGGCCTTTCTATGGCTTCAACCGGCCGGGCATAAAATCATCGGAGGCGGTCATCCAGAACTGGTGGAGACAGGGCATGATGGGCGGCGCAAAGGCTCATTATGACGGCATTGTCGCGTTCTCGCAGACCGATTTCACCGACGATCTCAGGAGGACCACAGTGCCGGTGCTGGTGATGCACGGCGACGACGATCAGATCGTTCCATATGCCGACTCCGGACCGTTGTCGGCGAAGCTGCTGAAGAAGGGGACGCTGAAGACCTACAAGGGCTTCCCGCACGGCATGCCGACCACGCAGGCGGACACCATCAATGCCGACTTGCTGGCGTTCCTGAAGACCTGACACCGGAATGCTCAGTCCAGCGCCTGCTCCCGCATCAGCTTGTCAATCGTGATCGGCAGATCGCGCACGCGCTTGCCGGTGGCATGGTAGACCGCGTTTGCGATCGCCGCAGCGACGCCGACAATGCCGATCTCGCCGACGCCCTTGACGCCGAGCGGATTGATCTCATCGTCCTGCTCCTCGACGAAGATCACGTCGATGGCATGCACGTCGGCATTAGCCGGCACGTGATAGTCGGCGAGGTTATGGTTCATGAAGCGCCCGAACCGATGGTCGGTCACGGTCTCCTCATGCAGCGCCATGCCGATGCCGCCGACCACGGCGCCGATGATCTGGCTGCCCGCCGTCTTGGGATTGAGGATGCGGCCGGCTGCCACCGCGCTCACGACCCGCGTCACCCGGATGACGCCGAGCTGCTCGTCGATCCTCACCTCGGCAAACACCGCCGAGTGAGTGTAGTGCGAGTACTTGCCGTTCGCTTGCGGCTCGACGGTCGCTTCCTTCTCGATCCGGTCGGCCTTGCCGGCGCGCATGGCATCCGCGATCGAGACCTCGCCGCCGTTGCCGTCCTTGCGCCGAATACTGCCGTCCGCGAATATCAGATCATCAAGCTTCGCGCGTGCGAGCGGCGAGCACGGCATCTTCTTCGCCAGCCGCAGAAGCTCCTTGCGCACCGCCGCGCAGGCGGCATGGATCGCCGAGCCCACCGATGAGGTGGTGAACGATCCGCCCTCGACCGGCGCTTCCGGCAGGCTGGAATCGCCGAGCTTCACCGTCACGTTCGCAAGCGGCGTGCCCAACAGCTCGGCCGCGATCTGCGCCATCATGGTGTAGGTCCCCGGCCCGATGTCGGCGGTGGCGCTTGCAATCTCGACGCTGCCGTTGGCGGTCAGCACGGCGCGGGCGCTCGCCTTCAGCTGCATCGCCTCCCAGATGCCGCTCGCCATGCCGAAGCCTACGAGCTCGCTGCCGTCGCGCATCGAGCGCGGTCGCGGGTTGCGCCTCGACCAGCCGAATCTCTCGGCACCGCGCCGATAGCATTCGCGCAGCTCCTTGCTGCTGAAGGGGCGGTTCTCGATCTGGTCGCGGTCGGAGTAGTTGATGAGCCGCAGCTCGAGCGGATCGATGCTCGCCGCACAGGCAAGCTCATCCATCGCGCATTCGATGGCGTACATGCCTTCCGCCCCGGCCGGCGCGCGCATGTCGCAGGGCGTGTTCTGATCGAGCCTGACGAGGTGCTGGCGAAGCTCGGCGTTCGGGCATCGGTAGAGCATGCTGGACCAGTTGACGCAATTGCGCTGGAAGTCCTCGAATTGCGAGGTCATGGCGACGGTACTGTGGCGGAACGAGAGCAGCCTGCCGCCGCGATCGGCGCCGAGCGCCAGCTCCTGGACGATCGCGGCGCGATAGCCCAGCGTGAACATCTGCTGACGGGTGAGCGTTACCCGCACCGAGCGCTTGAGCGCGCGCGCCGCCAGCGCAGCCAGCAGCAGCTGATATTGCGGACGCAGGCCGGAGCCGAATCCGCCGCCGACATAGGGAGAGAGCACGCGCACCTTGCCGCGCGCCATGCCGCAAGCGTCGGCGACGTAGTTGCGGCTGTTCTGCGGGCCCTGCGTCTTGTCGTAGAAGGTGATGCGGCCATCGCCTTCCCAGACCGCCGTGGTCGCGAACGGTTCCATGGCATTGTGATGCTCGACCGGGATGCGGTACTCGGCTTTCACCCGAACCGGCGCCTGCTCGAACGCCTGCGCGGCGTTGCCGCGTGTATGGGACGGGGAATCCTTCGGCTTCGTGAGCGCGCCGCGCCGGCGCTGCGCCTCGAAATCAGTGACATGCGGCTGCGGCTCGTACTCGACGCGGATGAGCGAGGCTGCAAACCGCGCGATCTCGAGCTCCTCCGCCACCACCAATGCGATCGGCTGACCGCTGAAAAAAATCTGATCGCTGTAAAGTGGACGCAAGGGCGACCCGTCGGGTGCGACTTCGTCCTTGTATTTCTCGTCCGCGGAAGCAAGCCTGGGGCGATGCTCGTGGGAGATCACGTCGAGCACGCCATCGACCGAAAGCGCATCCGCAACATGAATGCGCTTGATCCGGCCCTTGGCGATGGCGGACGAGACCACGAATCCATGCGCCAGGCCGCGCGCTTCGTGCTCGCCGGCGTATCGGGCGGTTCCGGTAACCTTGGCGCGCCCGTCGATGCGGGAGGTCGGCTTGCCGAAATGACCGGCGGCAATCATGGCCATGGCACTCTCCCGCGTTACCTGATTCGCTTGTCCGCCTGCGACTGCGGCGTCGCGCGTGCCGCCTGGGTGAGCGCGCGCACCATGGCGCGGCGCGCGAGCTCGATCTTGAAGTCGTTGTGACCGAAGCCGCGTGCATCGCGCAGCACGACATCGGCCGCTTGCAGGAAGCTCTCTCGCGTCGCGCGCGCTCCCGCAAGCTGCGCCTCGGCCTGGCGGTCGCGCCAGGGCTTGTGCGCGACGCCGCCGAGCGCGAGGCGCGCCTGCCTGATCGTATCCCCGTTCATTTCGAGGCCGACGGCGACCGACACCAGCGCAAACGCATAGGACAGGCGGTCGCGGATCTTGAGATAGCTGTAGTTGTCGGCAAAGCCCTGCGGCGGCAGCTCGATCGCCGTGATGATCTCGTCTGCCCGCAGGCTGCTGTCGACATGCGGCGTATCGCCGGGTAGGCGGTGAAAGTCGGCAAACGCGATGCTGCGTTCCCCGCCGCTGCCGGCGGCAAGCACGCGCGCCTCGAGCGCGGCGAGCGCCACGCACATGTCCGAAGGATGCGTGGCGATGCAGTGCTGGCTGGTGCCGAGGATCGCGTGCATGCGGTTGATGCCCTCGAGCGCCGAGCACCCGCTTCCCGGCGTGCGCTTGTTGCAGGGCGTCGTCGTGTCGTAGAAGTACATGCAGCGCGTGCGCTGCAGGAGATTGCCTCCGGTCGAGGCCATGTTGCGCAGCTGCGGCGAGGCGCCGGCGAGAATTGCGCTGGCAAGCAACGGATAGCGCGCCTCGATCTGCGGGTGATAGGCGAGATCGCTGTTGGGCACCAGCGTGCCGATCCGCAAGCCGCCGTCCTTCGTGTCCTCGACCCTGCTGAGCGGCAGTTGCGTAATGTCGATCAGCAGCGAGGGACGCGCGACATTCTCCTTCATGAGGTCGATGAGATTGGTGCCGCCGGCGATGAATTTCGCAGCCGGATCGGCTGCGATCCTGCGCACGGCATCGGCGACATCGCCGGCGCGCGCGTATGCAAAATTGTTCATGGCCGCGCCTCCCGCGGTTTCTGCGCGGCCTTCGTGGACAAGACCTCGTCGATCGCCGTCACGATGTTGGGATAGGCGCCGCAGCGGCAGATGTTGCCGCTCATGAGCTCGCGGATCTCATCGGCGGTGCGGGCTTTCCCCTCGGCGATCAGCCCGACTGCGGAACAGATCTGACCGGAGGTGCAGTAGCCACACTGGAAGGCATCATGCTCGATGAAGGCCTGCTGCAGGGGATGCAGGGCGTCTCCCTTTGCAAGGCCCTCGACGGTGACGATCCGCGCCCCCTCCTTCATGACCGCAAGCGTGAGGCAGGAATTGATGCGCCGCCCGTCGATCAGCACGGTGCAGGCGCCGCACTGGCCGTGGTCGCAGCCCTTTTTGGTCCCGGTGAGATCGAGATGGAGACGCAGCGCATCGAGTAGCGTGGTCCATGGCGCAATGTCGAGCTTGCGCTCGACGCCGTTGACGTAAAGCGTGACGGTCATCCTGCCCGGGACCGGAATTGCCTGCGTTGGTCTGCGAGTTGCCGCGGCGCCTTGTGCCATCATGATCCTCCGGGCGTATCGGCGGCCGCCAGGATCGAAGCGCCAGCCGGATGCGAGAGATCGTATGCGTTGGGGAAACCGTCCTTCCCACCAATTCCTCCCGGCCGCGCCGGGTTCCAGCGGCACCTCCATGTCGACGACGGTCCATCAGGCCGGCGCGCGGTTCCATGCAAGCCCTGCCACGGGCAGGGGCGGCCCCCGCTTTGGCGATCCTGCAGTCCATGTCTTATTTTGTCTGTAAAGCCGACTGGGCATGACCAGGTGGCGCGCGGCCGCGACAAGGAGCGAACGTGATGTACGATAAGAGCTTTTTCCGGCGCGACCTGCTCAAGGCAGCGGGGGCGTTCGCGGCGGGGGTCACTTTGCCGGCAGAACTCAAGGCCGCCGCGCCGGAGCCGACGGCGGTGAGCCAGGCCTTGATCGAGGCCGCCCGCAGGGAAAACACGGTCGCGTTCTACACCGCCATGGAGATCCCGCTCGCCAAAAGCCTGGCCAAGGCGTTCGAAGCCAAATATCCCGGCATCAGCGTCCGCGTGAAGCGATCGGGAGCCGAGCGGGTGTTTGAGCGCATCGGCGAGGAAGAAGGGGTTTCACTCCACGAAGTCGACGTCGTCTGCAGCACGGACGCCGCCCATTTCATCCACTGGAAGCGCGAGGGCCTGCTCGCCCCTTTCGTGCCGGAGGATGCGGCCAGGTTCCTGCCGCCCGACGAGATCGATGCGGACGGCATGTTTGCAACCGTGTTCGCCCTGCTCAGCCCGATCGCATACAACACCCGCCTGGTGGTGTCGCAGGAGGCGCCCAAGAGCTTCCTCGACCTGCTCGATCCCAGATGGAAGGGCAGGATCGTCAAGGCCCGGCCGGACTATAGTGGCGTTATTCTCACGGCGACGTTTCTGCTGGTGCGCGCGCTCGGCTGGTCCTATTTCGAGAAGCTCGCGCAACAGAATGTGACGCAGGTCCTCTCCGCGTCCGAGCCACCGAAGAAGCTCGCGCGCGGCGAGAGCGCGGTGCAGGCCGACGGCGCCGGCGCCGACCTGATGCTGGCGAAGGAGGCGGGCGCGCCGGTCGAAGTCGTCCATCCGAGCGAGGGCACGCCGCTGATCGCCGCTCCCAGCGCGGTTTTCAAAAGCGCACCCCATCCTAATGCGGCGCGCCTGTTCCAGAGCTATTTGTTCAGCCGCGAGGCGCAGCAGGCGCTGGTCGATATCTACGCTCTGCGCTCGTTCCATGCCCAGGCAAAAGAGAAGGCGGGACGCACGCCGATGTCGACAATCAAGATGATGAAACCCGATTCCGTGGCCATGGAAGCGCAGCGGGAAGAGATCAAGGCGCGCTATGGCCAGATCTTTGGAACGTGATCGGGCAGCGCGATGGCCTCGGCTGCGTCGACTGGGTGGGATGCGCGTGAAGTCGTGCAGACCGCGCGCGCAGGACGTGCTATCCGGATGGCAACAAACATCAACGCAGGGAGGAGAGACATGCTCAGCCGCCGCACGTTCTCGGTCATGCTCGCCGGCGGCGCTGCCGCACCGCACGGCTCATTGGCGCAGGCAGCCAAGCAGCACATGGCCTTCTACTCCGGGGTAGGAACCGAGCTCACACGCTACGCCGTCGACGCCGACGCCTGCACGCTGGCCAAAGGCGGCACCGTGAAGGTGCCGGGCGGCATTCAATATGCGTGGCCGAGCCCCTCGCGCAAATTTCTGTATGTGACCTCGAGCACCGGCGGCCCCGGATTTTCCGGCAATGAGCACCACCTCGCAGCCTTTGCGATCGGCGGCGACGGGGAGCTCACGCCGCACGGGGAGACGGTCAAGCTGCGCTGGCGGCCGATCCACAACAGCGTCGACCTGAACGGAGAGTATGTCCTCGTCGCCTACAATTTCCCGGCAGGCTTAAGCGTCCACCGGATCAAGGCGGACGGCGGCGTCGGCGACGAGGTGGCGCAACCGGACAATCTGGAGCAGGGCACCTACTTCCATCAGATCCGGACGACGCCGGGCAACAAGAGCGTGATCGTGGTGGCGCGCGGCAACAATCCCGAGGGCGGCAAGCCGGAGGACCCCGGCTCGCTGCACGTCTACAGATTCAAGAATGGCCTCTTGTCCAACATGAGCAAGATCCAGCCGGACGGCGGCTACGGTTTCGGACCGCGGCACCTCGACATCCATCCAAGCCAGCCGTGGGTGTACCTGTCGGTCGAGCGGCAGAACAAGCTGATCGTTTATCGGCTAAAGAGCGACGGCGATCTTGCGTCCGAGCCATTGTTCACCCGGGAAACCCTGGCGGATCCCGCTCACCGCTTTCCGGTGCAGAGTGCCGGCCCGATTCACGTCCATCCCGGCGGCGGCTTCGTCTATCTCGGCAACCGCTCGGGTGTCGCAGCAAAGACGGGGCCCGGAGTCGAGGAGGTCAACGGCGACAAGGTGTTCAGCGGAGGCGAAAGCAATATCGCGGTGTTCGCCATCAACCAGGCGACCGGCGAGCCGACCGCCATCCAGCACGCCGATATCCACGCCGCTCATCCCCGCACCTTCTCGCTCGATTCCGCCGGCAGGATGCTGGTGGTGGGGTCGCTGGCACCGACCGCGATCCGACAGGACGGGAAGGTCGTTACAATCCCGGCGGGCATGACCGTGTTCAAGGTCGGCGCCGACGGCAAGCTCGATTTCGTGCGCAAATACGATCTCGATGTGGGCAAGCTCACGCAATGGTGGAGCGGGATGATCCCGTTGGCATGAGCGCCCATCGCCGAAAAACATCGCCTATTGCGTGCGTCCTTCTGAATCGCAAATGAAGATCGAAGGAGGAAACGAATGCCCCGGCTGCGATACATCGAGGAAAACGAGAAGACGCCGCATGCGCGCGAGCTCATCGAATCGGCCAAGCGCACAGGCGCACCCGATCCGCGGGTGGTGAGCCTGATGACCCGCAGCCCACTCGGCATTGCCTGGGTGGAGTACTGGAACAAGCTGCTCTATCAGGGCGTGCTGCCGCACAAGCTCAAGGAGATGTGCCGCATCCGGATCTCGATGGCGCATCAGTGCGGCTACTGCTCGACGGTGCGATCGAACGTGGCCAAGGCCGAAGGGCTGACCGAGATCATGATCAACGACCTCTTCCGCCATGAGGGGAGCGAGCATTTCAGCGAGCGCGAGAAGGCGGCGCTGCATTACGCGGACCTGTTCAAGCAGGGCGAGCATGCGATCGACAGCGACAAGGTCTATGCCGATCTCGCCAGGCACTTCAGCGATGAAGAGATCATCGAGCTTGGCCTGTTCTGCGCCGAGGTCGACGGGGTCGGCAAGTTCGTCAAGTCCCTCAACGTGCTGAGCTGGGAGGAAGCCTGCGAGATCAATCCCGCGCTTAACGCCGCAGCGGCGCGAGTAGCGGCGGAATAAGCGCCGGGCGACAATTTGAGGTTATCGCCACGGGACACGCATCTGCATCGCTGCCTCCCAGTTCTTTCCGTCGAACGTTTTCGGCACAATCGCGGAAGGGTCGATCCCGTCCAGGCAGCGCACGTTGACGTCGATCTTGTCCGGGTCGGAACGCGGCACATAGAACGGATGAATCCCGCAGTGCCTGCAGAACGTGTGCTGCGCGGTCCCGGTGTTGAACCGGTAGGTCGTCAGATCGTCCCTGCCGCACAGCAGCTCGAACTGTCCCGGCGGCACGAACAGGTGCAGGAATCCCTTCTTCGCGCAGATCGAGCAGTTGCATTCAATGACACAATCGAGATTGGCGGTGACGCGAAAGCGCACGCGCCCGCAATGGCATCCGCCTGCCATGGTCTGCATCGGCCCGGCCTCCTGTTCGGTTGCGGGACTTACCGTTATGCTCGCTTGAGCGACGAAGGCAAACGAGGCCTGCGGAGGTGACCCATGCTTGAGCTGCGTCCCAGTTGCGAATGCTGCGACAAGGATTTGCCGCCATCGGCCACCGACGCCATGATCTGCACCTTCGAGTGCACGTTCTGCCGCGAATGCGTGGAGGAGAGACTGCGCGGCGTCTGCCCGAACTGCGGTGGAAATTTCGCTCCGCGTCCGGTCCGCCCCGCTGCCAGGCTTGCAAACAACCCGCCTTCGACAAGGCGCATATACAATCCGCAAAACTGCGGGCAAACCGGAGTTGCGCGATGCTGAAGAACTTCGACCATCTGACGATCGTTGTTCGGGACGTGGAGCGCGCAAAAGCATTTTTCGCGGTCCTCGGCTTCAAGGAAGCGCAGTCCGTCGTCATAGCGGGAGAGCCGTTCGCCGGCTACATGGGAGTTCCGGGGATCAGGGCCGATCACGTGACGCTCGTCCTCGAGCACGCCTCGCCGCGAACGGAGATACAGCTGCTGCGCTATGCGCATCCGGAGGCCCTGCCCGATCCGCACATTCGCGACCTCCACAAGCTCGGCATGAACCATATCTGCTTTGCGGTCGATGATATCGAGTCCGAAGTCGGGAAGCTCAAGGCGAACGGCTTTCGCACGCGCAACGAGATCATGGACTTTCACTCCCGCAAGCTGGGTTTCATCGACGGGCCGGAAGGCGTCACCATCGAGCTTGCGCAGTGG
>Ga0306923_10001208_pt1 | contig 22563 bp, 21 predicted proteins | sample sta12Can44000108_FD_203841 | JGI IMG/M metagenome (GOLD analysis project Ga0306923, IMG submission 203841) | Lab enrichment of tropical soil microbial communities from Luquillo Experimental Forest, Puerto Rico - statanox.12C.anox.44.000.108 (v2)... | ecosystem: Environmental > Terrestrial >... | reverse complement strand
CTGTGGTGGGCATCATGCCCTACATTTCCCTGCAGCTGAAAGCGGTATCCGACACCTTCACCGTCCTGATCGCCTGGCCCGACATCGACGCGGCGCCGGCCCAGGTGATGGGCGATACCGTGCTGCTGGTGGCGCTGATCCTGGCCGTGTTCGCCATCCTGTTCGGCGCCCGCCACATCGACGCCTCGGAACACCACGAGGGAATGGTGCTGGCTATCGCCTTCGAATCGGTGGTCAAGCTGGCCGCCTTCCTGGCCGTCGGCGTGTTCGTCACCTATTCGCTGTTCAACGGCTTCGGCGACGTGTTCACCCAGGCTGCGGCGGTGCCGGCGATTCGTAAACTGTTCACCAGTCCCTCGCCCGGCTTCTGGGGCGATTGGGTGGGACTGACGGCGCTGGCCATGTTCGCCATCGTCTGCCTGCCCCGCCAGTTCCAGGTCAGCGTCATCGAGAACGTGGATGAGCGCCACGTCGCCCGCGCGATATGGCTGTTCCCGCTCTACATGTTCCTGATCAACCTGTTCGTCCTGCCCATCGCCCTGGCCGGGCGGTTGCTGTTCGGCCAGGCGGTCAACCCCGACCTCTTCGTGCTGGCCCTGCCGCTAGCCAACGGCAGCCACTGGCTGGCGGTGTTCGCCTTCATCGGCGGCCTGTCGGCGGCCGCCTCCATGGTGATCGTCGAAACGGTGGCCATCTCGACCATGGTGTGCAACGACCTAGTGATGCCGGTGCTGCTGCGCATCCGACCGCTGGGCCTGGCCGAGCGCGCCGACCTGTCCCAGCTGCTGCTGTCCATCCGCCGGGGCACCATCGTGGTGGTGGTTCTGCTGGGCTACACCTACGTGCGGCTGATCGGCGAGTCCTACGCGCTGGCCACCATCGGCCTGGTCAGCTTCTGCGCCGCCGCCCAGTTCGCCCCGGCGCTCATCGGCGGCGTGCTGTGGAAGGGAGCCAACGCCAAGGGGGCCATGACCGGCCTGTTCGCCGGCTTCCTGGTGTGGCTGTACACCCTGTTGCTGCCCTCCCTCGCCCGCTCGGGCTTCATCCCGCTCGCCTTCGTGGATTCGGGCATTTTCGGGATCGACCTGTTGAAGCCCTATGCCCTGTTCGGCCTGGGCGGCATGGAGCCCGTCACCCATGCCCTGGTGTGGAGCCTGATGGCCAATCTGGGCGCCTATATCACCGTGTCGCTGCTGACCAACCAGAGCGCCATCGAGCGCATACAGGCCGAGCTGTTCGTGGACGCGCTGCGCCCGACCTCGGGCGAGCGCACGCCGCAGACCTTCTGGCGCGGCACCGCCGGTGTGGAGGACCTGCTGACGCTCACCGCCCGCTTCGTCGGCCGCGACCGCGCGTTGCGCATTTTCGAGGAATGGGCCGCCGGCCGCGGCGGCACGCTGAAGGACTTCCGCGAGGCGGATTCCCAGCTGGTGGGCATGGCCGAAACCCTGCTTGCCGGCGCGGTCGGCACCGCCTCGGCCCGCGTCATGGTCTCATCGGTGACCAAGGGCGAGGTGGTGGGGCTGGACGAGGTGATGGACATCCTCGACGAGGCCAGCCAGGTCATTGCCTATTCCCAGAAGCTGGAGGCCGCCACCGCCGAGCTGAAGCAGGCCAACGAGCGCCTGAAAGAACTGGACCGTCTGAAGGACGATTTCATGAGCACGGTGACGCACGAGCTGCGCACACCGCTCACCTCGATCCGCTCGTTCTCGGAAATCCTGTTCGACAATCCCGCCCTGGACGAGAGCCAGCGGCAGAACTTCCTCTCCATCATCATCAAGGAGAGCGAGCGCCTGACCCGCCTGATCAACCAGGTGCTGGACGTGGCCAAGATCGAATCGGGCCGCATGCAATGGCACTGGAGCGAGGCCGACCCCGCCGAAGTGATGGCCGAGGCCGCCGCCGCCACCCATTCCCTGTTCGAGGACAAGGGAATCAAGCTGGAGACAAAACTGGCCGCCATGGCGCCCATCGTCACCGACCGCGACAAGCTGATGCAGGTGGTCATCAACCTTCTGTCCAACGCGGTGAAGTTCGCCCCTGCCGACACCGGCCGGGTAGAGCTGATGCTGGAGGAAGCGACCGGAGGGCTCCAGGTCACCGTCACCGACAACGGCCCCGGCATTCCCGACTGGGCACGCAAGAAGGTCTTCGACAAGTTCCAGCAGGTGGGCGACACCATGACCGCCAAGCCGCAAGGCACCGGCCTGGGCCTCACCATCTCGAAAAGCATCGTCGAACGGTTGGGCGGCGGCATCTGGGTGGGCGGCAAAGAGGGACAAGGGGCCGTGTTCGGATTCTATATCCCTCGGCTAAGCGCGCCTCCACAGGGTTGTGAGGCGGTGGGATATGGGGCATAACCCCTTATTGCGAATGGTCCCGCCACGGAGCCCCGGATGTTCACCGCCCGCGTACTTGCCGCCTCCCTGCTGCTGGCCCTGGGCGTATCTCCGGCCCGGGCGGAGGACCCGCTGACCACACCCGGCTCGCCGCTCTACCAGCCCGACCCCGAAACGCGGGCCCAGGCCAAGGCGGCCGTCGACCAGAACCGCCTGCCGGCCACCGTGCCCGAGGAGGTCGAGGCGCTGCCCCCGGCCCGCCGCCCGCCACCGGAGGCCCGCTCGCTGGTGTCGCGCGACAACGTGATGGTGGCCCAGCGCAGGCTGCGCGCGCGAGGCTACGATCCCGGCCCCATCGACGGCGCCTTCGGCCAGCTGACCCGCCGGGCGCTGCAGGCCTTTCAGATCAGCCAGGGGCTGCCCGCCGACGGCATTCTCACCGCCGCCATGGTCGACCGCCTGGTGACCACCCCCACCGTCGCCACGGCGCTGCCCGCCGTCGAACCGCCTCCGCCGCCGCCCGCCCCGGTGGCCATCAGCTGGAGTCTGGCCCACACCGTGGGGAAGACCGCCCACGCCTTGCCCGGCGATATGCTGGGCAGGGTGGCCGATTTCGTCATGAGTCCCGAAAACGAGGTGGCCGGCATGATCATCGCCACCGAGAACGGCTACGGCACCAACCGCGGCACCGCGCAGGTTCCCTTCGCCAAGGTCGGTCCTAGCATCGCCTGGCCGACGGTGATCCTGCCGCTCAACGCCCCCGAGGCGCTGCCGCTGCGCGACAAGAAGCAGAAGGTGGAGCTGGCCCCCGGCCAATGGCTGCTGACCTCGGCCACCACCGCCCGCAAGGGCGGCGAGACGCTGGGTTCCATCCGGGACGTAATCGCCGACAGCGACGGCAAGCTGCTGGAGCTGAAGATCCAGCGGGACGACGACAGTGTGGTCACCGTGCCGGCGGCCGGGGTGGAGCTGATCCGCTAAGTGTCTTCTTTTTCCTATGACGTCATTGTCATCGGCGCCGGTGCCGCCGGCCTGATGGCAGCCGCAATCGCCGGCCAGCGCGGCCGTCGCGTGCTGGTGCTGGACCACAACGACAAGCCGGGCGCCAAGATCCTGATCTCGGGCGGCGGCCGCTGCAACTTCACCAACCGCAACGTGGCGCCCGACCGCTACCTGTCGGCCAACCCCCATTTCGCCAAGTCGGCCTTGAAGCGTTTCACCCAGAACGACTTCATCGACATGGTGAACCGCTATGGTATCGCCTTCCATGAGCGCGAGTTGGGCCAATTGTTCTGCGACGAGACCTCGGCCCACATCGTCAACATGCTGATGGATGAATGCGGCGCCGGCTCGGTGGAATTCCGCCTCGGCGTGCGGGTGGGCGACGTGGAGGGTGACGGCCCGCACGAGGTGGTCACCGATGCCGGCCGCTTCACCGCACCGGCGGTGGTAATCGCCACCGGCGGCCTGTCCATCCCCAGGCTAGGAGCCTCCGGCTTCGCCCATCACTTGGCCCGCCGCCTGGAGCTGGGCGTCAGCGAGCTGCGGCCCGCTTTGGTGCCGCTTACCTTCACCGCCGCCGACCTGGACTTCATGCGGGCGCTGACCGGCATCGCCGTGGACGGCGTCGTCACCTGCGGCAAGACCCGTTTCGCCGAGGCGGTGCTGTTCACCCATCGCGGCCTGTCCGGCCCCGCCATCTTGCAAATCTCGTCCTATTGGCGCGAGGGCCAGGAGGTCGTGGTGAACCTGGCCCCCGCCACCGATGCCACCGGCTGGCTGGTGGACCGCAAGGCCAGCCGCCCCAAGGCCGAGCCCAAGACCGTGCTGTCCGAGCTGCTGCCCGCCCGGCTGGCGGAAGGGCTGGTGGAGCGCGCCGGGCTCACCGGCCGCCGCCTTGCCGACCTGCCCAACAAGGTGCTCGGCGAGCTGGGCCGAATGATCAACGCCTGGACGCTGAAACCGGCCGGCACCGAAGGTTACCGTACCGCCGAGGTGACGCTGGGCGGCGTCGCCACCGACCGCTTGTCTTCCAAGACCATGGCCGCCCAGTCCCACCCGGGCCTGTTCTTCGTCGGCGAGGCGATGGACGTTACCGGCTGGCTGGGTGGCTATAATTTCCAGTGGGCCTGGTCGAGCGGCTGGGTGGCGGGGATGAGTGTGTAGGAAGGAATTTGGGACACAGCACCCGGAGCGAGCGAAGCGAGGGACTGGCCCATTGAGGGCCCGCGAGCTTATGCGAGCGTGAGGCAAGCGAACGGAGTAAACGCCCGCCGCCTGAGGGCCAAAAACGATTGACTCCCCCCGCCGCCTTTGCCTATAAGCACCGCTTCATTCCCGAGAATGATTGGTGACGTGTGTGTTCACCACGCCTCCGGCTTGCCGGGTCAGGACTATCGGGACAAACCCCAACCGGCAACAGCCGGGACTTTGTAAGGACGTCGCGATGACCAAGCGCGCTGAATCGAAATTCAAGATCAATCGCCGTCTGGGCGTCAACCTGTGGGGCCGTGGCAAGTCGCCGCTGGCTCGCGGCAAGGAGAACCCTCCCGGCCAGCACGGCGCCCGCCGCAAGAAGCCTTCCGACTTCGGCACCCAGCTGATGGCGAAGCAGAAGCTGAAGGGCTACTACGGCAACATCTCCGAGAAGCAGTTCCGCAAGCTCTATGACGAGGCCGTGCGCCGCCGTGGCGACACCTCCGAGAACCTGATCGAGCTGCTGGAGCGTCGCCTCGACGCCGTCGTCTACCGCATGAAGTTCGCGGTGTCGCCGTTCCAGGCCCGCCAGATCGTCAACCATGGCCACATCCAGGTGAACGGCAAGCGCGTCAACATCTCGTCCTACCAGGTGAAGGACGGCGATGTGGTGAGCGTGAAGCAGAAGTCCAAGGACCTGGCCATCGTCGTCGAGGCTGCCGGCTCGACCGAGCGCGACATCCCCGAGTACATCGAAGTCGACCTGAAGGACATGAAGGGCAAGTTCATCCGCGCGCCCAAGCTGGCGGACGTTCCCTACCCGGTCCAGATGGAACCGAACCTGGTCATCGAATTCTACTCGCGCTGATCAGCACGGAATTCCCGACCCGAAGCGCCCCGGCCATTGGCCGGGGCGTTTTGCTTTTCAGGGCACAAGATCGCCCCGCAGCACCGTCAGCGGCACCACCCCGGCGGGAACGTCGCGGGACATGTCATCGGGGCGGTCCACCGGGCCGCCGGTACGCGCCTTCGCCGAGCCTTCGGTGATGGGCAGGCGGAACACCGCCGTCACCGCCAGCTCCTTGTCGTCGGGTTCGCGCACCAAAGCGGCGCGGCCGGGATGCATATGCTCGACCAGGGCGGTGAGCAGAGGGAGCTTCTCCTCGGCTTCAACCACCTCCTCGGCCACGCCGAACAGCATCACGGACCGATAGTTCATGGAATGGTGCATCAGCGAGCGCGCCAGCACCAACCCGTCCATCAGCGTGACGGTGACGCAGAGCGGCGCGCCCGAACCCATCACCTCGGCCATACGGCCGTTGCGGGCGCAGTGGAAATACAGCGCCTCGCCCACCCGCCAGGCATTGGTGGGGATGACGAAGGGCTGGCCGTCCTGGACGAAGCCCACATGGGCCACCAGCGCCTCGTCCAGCACGGCGGCGATGGCGTCCACGTCGTGGCTGGCCCGTTGGGTGCGGCGGCAGGCGGTGGAGCGTGGGGTGGGCGTCAGGCTGGTCAATGTCAGTCTCCTATGATCGCTGACGGAAGCTTGACGGCAAAGCGGCTCTCCAAGAAGCTCCACATAGGCAATTCTCGAGGAACCACTATCCATGCCGCGCACCGCCTTCGACCCGACTTTGGCGCTACCGCCGCTGGGCCGCGACAGCGGATCATTGCCGCAGCAACTGGCCGCCGCCCTGCGTCAAGCCATCCTCGATGGTACGTTGGCCGCGGGCAGCCGCCTGCCCTCCACCCGCCGCCTGGCTGCGCATCTTGGGCTGGGGCGCAACAGCGTCCTGGCGGCCTTCGAATTGTTGCTGGCCGACGGATTGGTCGAAGCGCACAGCGGCTCGGGAACCGTGGTGGCCCGCCTGCCGTCCCCTGCCCCGCCGCCCCGTCCACTGGCGCGCCCGCTGTCCAAGCGCATGGACATGCTGATGGCCTTGCAGGCGCCGCGCGGGCGAGGCTGGGGCGAGACGCTGGCGCCGGGCACGCCCGAACTGGCCCATTTCCCTTTCGCCGAATGGAGCCGCTTGCTGGCTCGGCGCTGGCGCCGGCCCGGGCGCGAGTTGTTGGTGCCGGAGAATGCCGCCGGCTACCCGCCGCTGCGCGCGGCCATCGCCGAGTGGCTCGGGCGTAGTCGGGCGGTGCGGTGTTCGCCCGAACAGGTGTTGATCGTCTCGGGCTCGCAACAGGCGCTGGACCTGGCGGCCCGCGTGCTGCTGGACCCGGGCGACGCGGTGATGGTCGAGGACCCGTGCTATCAGGGCCTGAAGGGCGTGCTGCGCGCCGTCGGGGCCGCCGTGGCACCGGTGCCGGTAGATGAGAGCGGCTTCGACGAGGCCCAGGGTGAACGCCTGTGGCCGCAGGCACGGCTGGCCTGGGTCACGCCATCACACCAATACCCTTCGGGCGTGACCATGCCGCTGGCCCGCCGGTTGGCCTTGGTGGAGTGGGCGGCGCGGCACCAGGGCTGGATCGTCGAGGACGACTACGACGGCGAGTTCCGCCACGCCGGCCCACCCCTGGCGGCGCTGCAAGGCCTCGATCGCGAACAGCGCACCATCCACCTGGGCACCTTCTCCAAATCCATGTTTCCCGGCCTGCGCCTGGGCTGGATGGTGCTGCCCGAGGACTTGATGGCGCCGTTCATGGCGGCCCGCCGCCTCGCCGACATGGCACCGCCGTCGCTGACCCAGGCGGCCATGGCCGACTTCATGGCCGAAGGCCTGTTCGCCCGCCACCTCAAACGCATGCGGGCCCTCTATGCCGCCCGCCGCTCCGCCTTCGCCGAAGCCTGCGCGCGCCACCTCGGCCCGTTCGGCATCCTGCGGGCGGGCGAGGCAGGATTGCACTCGGTGCTGTGGCTGAACGAGGGAACCGACGACCGCACCGCAGCCGCCAAGGCGCAAGCGGCGGGGCTGTCGGTACCAGCGCTGTCCGAATACCGCTTCCACCCAGGCCCGCCCGGCTTGGTGCTGGGTTGGGGCAATCTACCGGAAGACCGCATGGACGCGGTGGTGCGGCGGCTGGCCTACAGCTTGAGGTAAAGCTCTTCGACCTTCTGGCGCGCCCACGGGGTTTTGCGCAGGAACTTCAAACTCGATTTGATGCTGGGGTGGTTATAGAAGCACTGGACCTGAACATGCTGCCACAGCCCTTTCCAACCGTAATGCTGGACGAGCCGGGTCAGCACCATTTCCAGGGTGATGCCGTGAAGCGGATTGTTAGGCTGCTGCTGTGTCATGCGCCAGCATAGCAAAAGGCCGCCCCCTGGTGGGAGCGGCCTCTCATAACGATAAGCGTCCGCTTTACGCGGAAGCGACGCCCTTTTCGGCCATCAGGGTCTTCAATTCGCCGTTGGCCGCCATTTCGCGCACGATGTCGCAGCCGCCGACGAACTCGCCCTTGACGTAAAGCTGCGGCAGGGTCGGCCAGTTGGTGAACTGCTTGATACCCTCGCGCAAGGACGGGTCGACCAGGATGTCGACGCCCTTGAACTTGACGCCCAGATCGGTCAGCACCTGCACCACGGCGGCGGAGAACCCACACTGCGGGAACATGGGGGTCCCCTTCATGTAGAGAACGACGTCGTTCTCGGTGATGTCCTGCTTGATGCGCTCGAAGACGGGATTGCTCATGGGGAAGAGGCCCTATTCGTTCCGGGGGGAATTAGAATGAGTTTAATCTAGGCCGCCGAGGCCGGCAGTGCAACATCGCTTGCACCACAACAGCTATGCGCGGCCTTGAGGTCGGTCAACCCGCCGTTTGGTCTACTGCGCCCAATCGGGCGCGGTTTCCGGCGTGGCGGTCTGCAGCGCAAGCGCATGAAGCTCGCCACCCATCTTGCCTTGCAGGGCGGCATAGACCATCTGGTGCTGCTGCACCCGGCTCTTGCCCTTGAACGCCTCGGACACCACCAGCGCCGAATAATGGTCGCCGTCGCCGCGCAGGTCCTCGATGATCACGCGGGCGTCGGGAAAGGCAGCCTTGATCATGCGTTCGATGTCGCCGGCGTCCATGGGCATGGGGGTTTCTCCTGTCGCTGGGTGGTGGCGGGCGGCGCATTCTGCCCGGTTCCTGTGGCGAACGGAAGCCCTAATACCTAAGCGCCCTTCTCAGGCTTTCCGCAGCGGCCACGCATACAGCGCCACGCCGGCCCAGATGGCGGCGAAAGTGACGGCGTGGGCGGAGGTGAAGGCCTCGCCCAGGGCGAACACCGCTACCAGCATCTGGACGGTGGGGTTCATGTACATCATCAGCCCGATGGTGGAGAGCCTGAGCCGACGGGCGCCGTAGGCGAACAGGGCCAGCGGCACCGCGGTCACCGGCCCGGCCAGCGCCAGCAGAACCAGGGTGTGGCCACCCAAAGCAGGGGCGACGCCGCCGCCTTCCCATACCAGATAGAGGGCGGCCAGCGGCGTCAGCCACACGGTCTCCACCAGCAGGCCGGCCAGGGCCGGCACGGCGATGGTCTTGCGCAGCAGGCCGTAGACGCCGAAGCTGGCCGCCAAGCCCAGCGCCACCCACGGCACACCCGTGCCATGGGATACCTGCCATCCGACCCCAAGCGCCACCAGCACCACGGCCGCCGTCTGCCGGCGGCTCATATGCTCGCCCAGCAGCACCCGGCCGAGCAGTACCGACACCAGCGGGTAGATGTAATAGCCGAGCGAGGCCTCCAGCGCGCGGCCATGGGCCACCGACCAGACGAACAGGCCCCAATTGACGGCGATGGCCAAAGCCGAGCCACCGAGGCGCAGCAGCGCGGAGCGGTCGGCCATAAGCGGCCGCAGGTCCTTGAGCCCGCCGACGGCCACCAGCAGGATCACGGCAAATACCGCCCCGCCCAGTACGCGGTGGGCCAGAACTTCGGGCGCCGGGACCTCGCCGAGGGCCTTGAAATAGAGCCCGAACAGACCCCAGCACAGGAAGGTGCCGAAGGCGGCGAGGATACCGGAGCGGGTGGAGGATGGAGTGGGTTCCATGGGCCGCACTCTAGTGGAAGCCCACCGGTCCTACCACCCTCATGCCCGGCTGACGCTCATGCAAAGAAAAAGGGCGCCGGCCGTAATGGCCGACGCCCTCGTTTCCATCCGGCCGGACTTAGTGGCCCGACATCTCGGCGCCCATGTACTTGGGCAACCAGCCTTCGTTGGCGTCCTTCAGCTCGTCCACGGTAACGGCACGGCCGCCGACGCTGATGACGTGGCCGCCGGTCTTGCCGATGACGCGGGCGCCGACCTCGTGCTCCTCGGCGGCTTCCAGCACCGACACCAGGTCATCGTCCGAGACTTCCAGGACATAGCGGCCCTGGTCCTCGCCGAAGCACCAGGCGTGCAGCGGCAGGGTGGACGGAGCATCAAGCGCCGCGCCGATGCGCTCGGCCGAAGCCATGGACATCTCGGCCACGGCCACCAGCAGGCCACCGTCGGAAACGTCGTGGCAGGCCTTGAGCTGGCCGTCCTGGATCAGCTGGCGCACCAGCTCGCCCTTGCGGCGTTCGCGGTGCAGGGCCACCGGCGGCGGGGCTCCTTCCTCGCGACCACAGATTTCGCGCAGATACAGCGACGCGCCCAGCCAGCCCTTGGTTTCGCCCAGCAGCACGATGTTGCTGCCGGCAGCCTTGAAGGCCAGCGTCATGTGCTTGTTGACGTCGTCCAGCAGGCCCACGGCGCCGATGGCCGGGGTCGGCTGAATGGCGGTGCCCTGAGTCTCGTTGTAGAGCGAGACATTGCCCGAGACGACAGGGAAATCCAGGTCGCGGCAGGCCTCGCCCATACCCTTAATGGCCTCGACGATCTGGCCCATGATCTCGGGCTTTTCCGGATTGCCGAAGTTCAAATTGTCGGTCACCGCCAGCGGCACCGCACCGGTGGCCGACAGGTTGCGATAGGCCTCGGCCACCGCCTGACGGCCGCCCTCATGCGGGTCGGCCTGGCAATAGCGCGGGGTGCAGTCGGTGGTGATGGCGACGGCCTTGTTGCTGCCGTGGATGCGCACCACGGCGGCATCGCCGCCGGGACGCTGCACGGTGTCGCCCATGACCATGTGGTCGTATTGCTGGTAGATCCAGCGCTTGGACGCCAGATCCGGGCAGGCCACCAGCGTCTTCAACGCCTCGGCCGGGCACTGGGCCTCGACGTCCTCGACCTTGATCACCGGCTGCTTGGCCGGGGCCACCCACGGGCGGTCGTATTCCGGCGAGGCCTGGGCCAACGGATCGATGGGCAGGTCGGCCACCACCTCGCCATGGCGCTTCAGCACCATGCGGCCGGTGTCGGTCAGGGTGCCGATGACGGCGAAGTCCAGCTCCCACTTGTCCATGATCGCCTTGGCAATGTCTTCCTTGCCGGGCTTGAGGATCATGAGCATGCGTTCCTGCGACTCGGACAACATGATCTCGTAGGCGGTCATGCCCTCTTCGCGCATGGGCACGGAATCGAGGTCGAGCTCGACGCCCAGGCCGCCCTTGGAGGCCATCTCGAACGACGACGAGGTCAGGCCGGCGGCGCCCATGTCCTGGATGGCGACGATGACGTCGGTGGCCATCAGCTCCAGGCAGGCTTCGATCAGCAGCTTCTCGGTGAAGGGGTCGCCGACCTGGACGGTGGGACGCTTCTCCTCGGAATTCTCATCGAATTCGGCCGAGGCCATGGTCGCGCCGTGGATGCCGTCGCGGCCGGTCTTCGAGCCGAAATACACCACGTGGTTGCCCACGCCGGCGGCGGCCGAATAAAAGATGTTGTCCTTGGCGGCAAGGCCCACGGTCATGGCGTTGACCAGGTTGTTGCCGTTGTACGAGCTGTGGAAATTGGTCTCGCCGCCCACGGTAGGAACGCCGACGCAATTGCCGTAGCCGCCGATGCCGGCCACCACGCCCGCCACCAGATGGCGGGTCTTGGGGTTGGATGGGTCACCGAAGCGCAGCGCGTTCATGTTGGCGATGGGCCGCGCGCCCATGGTGAACACGTCGCGCAGGATGCCGCCCACGCCGGTCGCGGCGCCCTGGTAGGGCTCGATGAAAGACGGGTGGTTGTGGCTTTCCATCTTGAAGACGATGGCGTCGTTGTCGCCGATATCGATGATGCCGGCGTTCTCGCCCGGGCCGCAGATGACCCACGGCGCCTTGGTCGGCAGGGTCTTCAGCCACTTCTTCGAGCTCTTGTACGAGCAATGCTCGGACCACATGACCGAGAAGATGCCCAGTTCGGTCAGGTTGGGCTCGCGGCCCATGATCTCCAGGATCAGCTTGTACTCGTCGGGCTTGATGCCGTGCTGAGCGATGACGTCAGGGGTAATCTGGCTCACGACAGGGCCTCCACCAGCGAATCGAACATCAGCTTGCCGTCGGACCCGCCCAGCAGGTCCTCGGCCAGGCGCTCGGGGTGCGGCATCAGGCCAAGCACGTTGAACCTCGAGTTATAGACGCCGGCGACGTTACCCAACGAGCCGTTGGGATTGAACTCGGGCGCAACCTTGCCGTCCTTGTCGCAATAGCGGAAGGCGATCTGGCCGTTGTCTTCCATCTCGCGGAAGGTGTGCGGCTCGACGAAGTAGTTGCCCTCGGCGTGGGCGATGGGATAGCGCACCACGTCGCCCGAGCGGTAATAGCGGCAGAAGTCCGTGCGGTCGTTCTCGACCTTCAGGTACACGTCCTTGCAGATGAACTTCAGCTGGGCGTTGCGCATCAGCACGCCGGGCAGCAGGCCGGCTTCGGTGATGATCTGAAAGCCGTTGCAGATGCCCAGCACGCGGGTGCCCTTGTCGGCGCGCGCCTTGACCTCGCGCATGATCGGCGAGTGCGCGGCCATGGCGCCGCAGCGCAGGTAGTCGCCATAGGAGAAGCCACCGGGAACCACGATCAGGTCAACGGCAGGCAATTGGGTGTCGCGGTGCCAAACCATGTGCGGCTTGGCCCCCATGCTGGCCTCCAGCGCCACCGCGACGTCGCGGTCGCAGTTGGAGCCGGGGAAAACGATGACGGCGGCTTTCACGGGCGATCCCTGAGAAATGAGGCGGGAACCGCCTTCTTAATACGGAAGCCAACCAGTTTCCAGCCCGAAGGGGGATGGGTGTATAGTCGCGCCGCCCCGAACGAGGAGCTGAGATGCGTTGGCTGGCCCGAATCCGTCCCGATAATTTCACCCTCGGCCTGCTGGGGATGGTGGCACTGGCCTCGGTGCTGCCGGCGCACGGCACCTTCGCGGCGGGCTTCGCCACCGCCACCAAGGGCGCCATCGCGCTCCTGTTCTTCCTTTATGGCGCCCGGCTGTCCACCAAGACGGTGCTGGACGGCCTGACCCATTGGCGGCTGCATCTGGCGGTCAGCGCCTCGACCTGGGTGCTGTTCCCGCTGCTGGGACTGGCGGTGGTGGCGCTGCCGGACGCGGTGCTGCCCCACGACCTCGCCATCGGCATCCTTTTCCTGAGCTGCCTGCCGTCCACGGTGCAGTCGTCCATCGCCTTCACCTCCATCGCCGGCGGCAACGTGTCGGCAGCCATCTGCTCGGCCTCCACCTCGAACCTGATGGGCGTGGTGCTGACGCCATTGCTGGTGGGGCTGCTGATGGGGGCGCAAAGCGGCGGCGTATCGCTGGACTCCATCCAGACCATCGCCCTGCAGATCCTGGCCCCGTTCGTGGTGGGCCACAGCTTGCGGCCGCTGATCGGTGCCTGGGCTGGGCGCAACAAGAAGGCGCTGGGCTTCGTCGACCGCGGCTCCATCCTGATGGTGGTCTATGGCGCCTTCTCGGAAGCGGTGTCCCACGGGTTGTGGAGCCAATTGTCGGTGCCGGCCCTGGTCGCCATGGTGGTGGTCGAAGGAGTGTTCCTTGCCTTGGTGCTGTGGGCCACCGGCTGGGGGTCGCGCCGGCTCGGCTTCTCCCGCCCGGACCAGATTGCCATCGTGTTCTGCGGTTCGAAGAAAAGCCTGGCCACCGGCGCCCCCATGGCCAGCGTGCTGTTTCCGGCCGCCACCGCGGGCATGGTCGTGCTGCCACTGATGCTGTTCCACCAGATCCAACTGATGGTATGCGCGGTGCTGGCGCGGAAATGGGCGGAAAAGGCGGCCTAGCCGTACTGGATCACCTGAACCTTCTCCAGCGTTACTAGGCCATTGCCCAGCATGGCGCCGTGCTGGTCGAGGAAGGACTGCACCTTGGCCGTCTCGTCGACGATCTCGATGACCATGGGCAGGTCCTCGGACAGGCGCAGGATCTTGGCCGAGTGGATGCGGCTGGAGCGGCCGAAGCCCAGCGGGCCGCGCAGCACGGTGGCACCGGCCAAGCCGAATTCCTTGGCCTTCATGACGATGGCCTCGTACAGCGGGCTATGGCCGTCGCGCTCGCTTTCGCCGACGAAGATGCGGAGCAGGACGCAATCCCTTGGCAGCTGCATGGCTTGCCCTCCTAACGATTCAACAGCACGGCGCCGGAATGGCCCAGCCAGACTCCCAAGAGGCACAGCACGACCGACAGGCCGATGTTCAAGCCGGCCCAAAGCCATTCGCCGTCCTGGGCCAGCGTCAGGGTCTGCAGGCTGAAGGACGAGAAGGTGGTGTAGCCGCCGCAGATTCCCACCATGAAGAACTGGCGCCACTCGCCCGGCACGAACACCCGCCCATCCGGCGCGGTCAGCGTTCCGAACAGGCCAATGGCGAACGAGCCGGTGACATTGATCACCAGCGTACCCCAAGGGAAGGTCTGGCCCACCCAGTTGGCGACTAGGCCTGACAGCCAAAAACGCAGCGTGCCGCCCAGCGCGCTTCCCACCGCGACGAGAACATAGGTCATGGCGGCGAGTATGACGGTTCCTGGCCGACCGTCAACCGGCCGAGCCCCAGGATCAGGCTGAACATAGTGCCCCGGCCCACCGTCGAGCGGACCCACAGCTGGTGCTCCAGCGTGCGGGCCAGCTTCTGGGCGATGGACAATCCCAGCCCCAGTCCTTCGCGGCGATCGCGCGAGACATTGCCCACCTGATAGAACTCGTCCCAGATGCGGTGCAAATCCTCCGGTGCGATGCCCGGCCCGGTATCACCCACCTCGATGCGGACTCCGTCGCCCCAACGCCGCGCCCCGATCAGCACCTTGCCCACCTTGGTATAGCGGATGGCGTTGCCCACCAGATTGCGCAGGATGCGTTCCAGCATCAGGCGGTCGGTGACCACCTCGCGGCCGGTGGGGGCCACGCGCAGGACCAATCCCTTGGCCACCGCCTGGGGGGCGAATTCCCGCTGTAGGGCGTCGAACACTTCGGCCAGGGAAACCACCTGCGGCTCGGGCGCCACCACGCCGGACTCGATGCGGGCAACGTCGAACAATGATTCCAGAATGCCCTCGGCACTGGCCAAGCCCAGCGAGGCCTGCTCCACCGCGAAGGCGTGCTCGCTGGCGGCCAGCCGCCGGCCGAGCACGTCGAGGAACAGGCGCACCGCCTGCACCGGCTGACGCAGGTCATGGCTGGCCGAGGCGAAGAAGTGTGAGCGCACCTCACTGGCCCGCTCGGCATCCCGGCGCAGGCGCTCGGCCTCCTCCTGGGCGCGGCGGGACAGTTCCAGCTGCTCACGCAGACGCTTCTGCACCAGCCCCATCTCGCCGATCAGCACCGCCAGCATCTCGAGGAAAGCCAGACCGCGGCGCACGAAGGCGACGTCGAACACCGGCACTTCCTTGAGCGCGTCCAGATAGGCATCAACGTCAAAGCCGTAACGCACGGCTTGGGCACGGAAATAATTGATGTCGGGCGGTTCCAGCAGGAACTGGCCGGTAAACAGGTTGGCCAGATGCTCGCCGTCAATGGTCAGCGGGATGGCGACGTCAACCAACCCGTTGGTACATTTGTAATGGCCGCCGCCGTTCTGCTGGGCATAGAGAGCCAGGCAACTGTCGCTTTCGATGCAGTTGCGCTCGGCTTCGGGATGGACGCGGTGGAAATCGAGACAAATCCTCTTCCACCCAGCCCCAACAATCACCCCACTCGACGTACGGTAGATCACCCCATCAAGCCCAGTTATCGTAGATGGCACCCCCGTCATTTCGTAGAAGGCCCGCATCAGGGACTGAATCTGGTCCACATCCACTAGTTCGTCGAAGCGATATTTCATTCTTCTGCCCTCCCAGCAGAGCCGTCATTTCTAGCAGTGCGCAGCAACGGCGAGAAGGCGGGGAGACCCATGACTTAAGCATAGGCGCATCGCGTGCGCTCACGGTGGGGATGGGGAGATTCCCCAAAATTCTTGTTGCCTTCATCGCTTGCGAATGATTATCATCCGCGCATCATAAAGGACTACCCCCCATCGAGGGAGAACGGGACCATGAGCTTCAGGACTGTGCTGGCCGCCGGCGCCGCGTTGACCTTGCTGTCCGGTGCCGCACTGGCGGGCGAACGCCCCATCGGCGAGCCGGTCGAGAAGAACGGCATGCAGATCGGCGGCGTCTACCTGCAATCGGTCATGATGGAGCCGCACATGGCCATGCACGACCACACCGACATCCACCTGGAAGCCGACGTCAAGGCGCTGAAAGGCAACAACAACGGTTTCGGCGAGGGTGAGTGGGTGCCCTATCTGGACGTCGCCTACGTACTGACCAAGCAGGGTTCCGGCTTCAAGAAGACCGGCACGCTGTTCCCGATGGTCGCCTCGGACGGTCCCCATTACGGCGACAACGTCAAGATGGACGGGCCCGGCAAGTACCACGTCGCCTATACCTTCAAGCCCGCCGCCAACAACTTCCTGCGCCACGTAGACAAGGAGACCGGCGTGGGCAAGTGGTGGGAGCCGTTCACGGTGGAATGGGATTTCGCCTACACCGGCACCGGCGCCAAGAGCGGCTATTAAGTCAGTTTCCCCCGCGGGGAGGGGCTTCTTTCCTCTCTCTCCCCTCCCCGCCCCCCGTAACCCAGAGGCCTTTCGCATGTACGTCTGTCTCTGCCACGGTATCAACGATCGCCAGGTGCGCTCCGCCATCGACGAGGGCGGCGCCGGTTCCGCAGCCCAGGTCTATCGCCACTATGATTGCCGCCCCCGTTGCGGCAAGTGCGTGCCGATGGTGCGCGACATGGTCGAGGCCGCCAAAGGAGACGCGCAGGGATGCGGTGGCTGTGGCGGAACTTGTACGTGCGCCGGCAGCTGAAGCACAATTTTTAGGCAGGACAACCGGGGAATTCCGCCCATTCCGTGACCAAATCGCCCGCCACATGCCGACGGCTTGCCCCTAGGCCTTGAATTTGCTGTCACACAAATGGCATCCATTTGCGCGATTATGGCATGATGATTGCCTCAGGGTGTGCGCACTCTAGGCACGCGCAGGACGGAATGGCGAATTTGGATGGCGGCGACGCCCTGACGGAACAATCGGCGCGGACGATGGTGCAGCGTTCCTCGTCGCGCGCACTCGACCAATACCGCTCCCTGTTCGAGAACGCCATCGAGGGTATCTACCGCACCACCCCCGACGGACGTTACCTGGCCGCCAATCCGGCGCTGGCCCGCATCTACGGCTATGACGGTCCCGAGGCGCTGATCCAGGGCCTGACCGACATTGCCCGCCACCTCTATGTGACGCCTGAGGACCGTGACCGCTTCAAGCGGGCGCTGACCCACGATTCCGAGGTGCGCAACTTCGAAGCTCAGGTCTTCCGCAAGGACGGCAGCATCATCTGGATCGCCGAGAACGCCCGCGCCGTGCGCGACGAGACCGGCGAGGTGGTGTGCTACGAGGGCACCGTGCAGGATATCACCGCCCGCAAGCAGGCCGAGGAGCGGCTGCGCCTGGCGGCGGCGGTGTTCGACAATGTGGGCGAAGCCATCGTGGTGGTCGACGCCTCCCACCATGTGCAGGCGGTCAACGCCGCCTTCGAGCGCATGACCGGCATGGCCGCCGAAGGGGTGGTCAAACAGAAGCTGTCATTCTTCGCGACCGAGGTGAACGAGCCGGAGCGCATCGACGAAGCCTGGGCCACCGCCGCCCGCGGCAGCATCTGGCAGGGCGAAGTATGGGCCCGCCGCGCCGACGGCGATGTTTTCCCCGCTTCGCTGGCGCTGACCGGCGTGGTGTCCGAAGGTGGCGCGGTGAACAGCTTCGTCTTGCTGGCGCATGACGTGACGCGCCGCAAGATGGACGAGCAGCGAATCCGCTTTCACGCCAGCCACGACACCCTGACCAAACTGGTCAACCGCCACACCGTCATGGAAGCCTTGCATGACGCCATCATCCGGGCCGAGTTGGGCGGCTATCGCATGGCGGTACTGTTCCTCGACGTCAACCGCTTCAAGGACGTCAACGACAGCTTCGGCCACGCCGCCGGCGACGACCTGCTGCGCCAGGTGGCGCGCCGGCTGAAGGGCTGCGTGCGCGCCAGCGACATCATCGGCCGCCTGGGCGGCGACGAGTTCGTGGTGGCACTGCCCAGCATCAGCGACCATTCCGGCGCCGTGGCCTGCGTCGAAAAGGTCCTGTACGCCTTCTCCGAGCCATTCTCGGTGGCCGAACGCGACCTTTATTGCTCGACCAGCATTGGCGTCGCCATCTATCCCGACGACGCCGACACCGCCGAGCAATTGCTGTCCCACGCCGATGCCGCCATGTATCACTGCAAGGCTGGCGGGCGGCAATACAGCTTCTACGACCACGACATGAACCGCCAGGCAGTGGAGCGGGTCAACCTAGAGAACGACCTGCGCGTAGCGCTGACCGAGCGCCAGTTCCGCCTGCACTATCAGCCCAAGATCAATGCGTGCACGCGGCGCATCGTCGGCGCCGAGGCCCTGATCCGCTGGTCGCACCCCGAGCGCGGCAACGTCAGCCCCGCCTTGTTCATTCCGGTGGCCGAGCGGGCCGGCCTGGTGGGCGCCATTGGCGACTGGGCCCTGGCCGAGGCGTGCCGGCAGATGCAGCATTGGCGTGAGCAAGGCCTGAATTTCGGCTGCGTTTCGGTCAACCTTTCGCCCGCGCAGTTCCACGACGCCGCCTTGAAGGAAAAGGTGGAAAACGCCCTGGCCACCCATCGCCTGCTACCCAGCGACCTGGAACTAGAAATCACCGAGACCATGATGGCCACCGAAGTCGACCGCGCCATCGCCATCCTGACCCAGTTGGGTGCCATGGGCGTGCGCATCTCCATCGACGACTTCGGCACCGGCTATTCGTCGCTGGCCTACCTCAAGCTGTTCCCGGTGGACGCGCTGAAGATCGACCGCGCGTTCGTCAAGGAACTGCCCGGCAACGCCAAGGATGGCGCCATCGTCGCCTCGGTGGTGGCGTTGGGCACCAACCTGGGCTTCGACCTTATCGCCGAGGGCGTCGAAACCCGCGAACAGGCCGAGTTCCTGCTATCCAAGGGCGTGTCGGCCATGCAGGGCTATCTGTTCAGCCCGCCGGTGGACGGTGAGCGCTTTACCGAACTGCTACGCCACGGGGTTTGAAAGAGGTAGCAGCCTCCCCCATCGGGACAAGGCCTCGCACTTCCGCATGAGCTCCCAGCGCAGGCGGATACCCTCCCTCATCAGCACTGGTATCCATCCCTCCACAGGAATACCTAGGGGGTGTCACGACGATCCCGCTTCGGAGTCCCGCGATGCTCGACAGCCAGAACGGCTTCTGCCCGGCACGGCAGACACACGCTCCGCAACCGGTGGAGTATGTGGTGCGCAAGGACGGCAAGCCTTTTGCCATCCTCAACGCCACACCAACCCTGGCTGAACGGACCCTCGCCGGCTTTCGGCAAGCGGCTCCTGCAGCATCCTGGAGCTTCGAGCGGATCTGACGGACCTTCTTTGTGTCTCCCCTCTCAAACTTGAAGGCCCCGCTCCTGCCGGAACGGGGCCTTTTTCTTACTCGTCGTCGAACCGGCCGGGGGACTGGCCCAGCGGCACCAGGGAATCCTCTTCCGGCTCGCTCACCGCTTTGGCCTTCAGCGCCCGGCGCAGGATCTTGCCGGTGGTGGTCTTGGGCATGGCCTCGACGAAGGTGATCTCACGCGGGGCCATGGCCGACCCCAGTTCCTGGCGGGCGGTATAAAGCAGCTCAAGCCGCAGCGCCTCGCCCGGCTCGAAGCCGGGGTTGAGCGAGACGAACGCCACCGGCACCTCGCGCAGCAATAGGTCGGGCTTGCCAACCACGCCGATTTCGGCCACCGCCGGGTGGTCCATCAATGCGCATTCGATCTCGAACGGGCCGATGGTGTGGCCGGCCGACTTGATCATGTCGTCCGAGCGGCCGACGAACCAGAAATAGCCCTCGGCGTCGCGGCGCACCAGATCACCGGTCAGGTACCAGCCATCCACGATGGCGGACTGGTAACGGCCGGAATCGCCCACATAGGCGCTGAACAGTGACGGCAGGTTGGCCTTAAGCGCCAACTCACCCACGGTCTCGGGCTCGTCCAGCACTTCGATCTTAGACAGGTTGCGCTTGACCACCGCCACCTCGACGCCGGGCAGCGGCCGGCCCATGCTGCCAGGACGGCCCTGGCCGGGCAGATTGGCGATGGCGATGGCGCCGGTTTCGGTCTGCCACCAGGTATCCAGGAACGGAGCGCCCAGGGCCTTGTCGCCCCAGGTCACCGCCTCGGGGTTCAAAGGCTCGCCCACGCTGGCGGCCAGCCGCAGCGAATTTTCGCGGTAGGTGCGGGCCAGGGCGGCGCCGTAGCGCATCATCATGCGGATGTTGGTGGGCGTGGTGTACCACACCGACACCTTCTCTTCCTTCAGCACGCCATACCAGCGGCGCGGGTCGAAGTCGGCCTCGTCGATCACCGAGGTACAGCCGTTCACCAGCGGCGTGATCAGCGCATAGGCGGTGTTGGTGATCCAGCCCGGATCGGCAGTGCACCAATAGACGTCGTCAGCGCGCAGGTCGAAGACCTGGCGGCCGGTCACCAAGTGCGACAGCACCGCGGCATGGGAATGGAGCGCCCCCTTGGGCGTTCCGGTGGTGCCGCTGGTGAAATGAACGAAGGCGGGCGAAGCCTCGGTGGTTTCCACCGTCCGGGCGGGTGCGGCCGCCGTCATGGCGGCGCGGAAGTCGCTGCAGCCGGCATGGTCGCCCAAGGGCATGTCGGGCTCATCGGGCACCAGCAGCACGTGCTCGAGGTCGGGCAGGTTGCCGCGCGTCGGCGCCACCTTGCGAGCGTAAAGCGACTCGCCGGCGATCAGCACCTTGGCGCGGGACAGCTCCAGGCGCGAACGGACGGGGCCGGGACCGAAGGCCGAAAACAGCGGACAGAAGACGCCGCCAGCCTTCCAGATGCCCAGCGCCGCCTGGTACAGCTCCACCGAGCGGCCCAGCAGCACGGCGACGGCGTCGCCTGGCTTCAGGCCCAAGCCCAGCAGGGCACCAGCCACGCGCGACGAGGTGTCGGCCAGTTCGGCGTAGGTCAGCACCCGGCGCTCGTAGCGGCGGCCCAGGCTGACCAGGGCACGGCGACTGCCGGCGCCGTCGGCCACGTGGCGGTCGACCGCCTCATGCGCAATGTTCAGCCCGCCGCCCGGTAGCCCGGCCAGCAGCTTGCGCGCAGAATTCCAATCGAGATGAGTCTCGCCAGCGGTCGTGCCGTCATTCGGCAGGGCCATCTTTCCTCCCGCAATGCTTGCGCGGGAACCGTACGCTGCGGCTCCCGTCCTCCCTTAAGTTGGCATGCATTGTGCGGGTCCTGGGAGCTGTTCGCAACATGCCTGTTGCGCAAGTCTGCGATGCACTGGCCTAGCGCCCTTGCGCCTTCCGATCAGTTGCCAAACCGATGCCGGCGAAAATGAGGCCGCCGCCAAGCGCGTGATAGAAGTGGAATTCTTCGCCCAGCAGGGGAATGGCCAGCAACGCGGTGAACAGCGGGATGAGGTACGAGTATTGCCCGGCCACCGCCGCCCCCACCGCCGCCACGCCCCGGTTCCACAGGTAATAGGCGACCAGCGAGGCGAACAGGGCGGTGTAGCCGATGGCGCCCCACACGGGCAGGCCGGCGGCCGGGAGGCCGTGCGCGACCACATGGGCGGCATAGAGCGGTGCCAGCGCCACCACACCGACCATGATCAGCGCCGTCAGCAGGGTGAAGCCCGGCACCGGCAGCGGATAGCGGCGCAACATGACCGAATAAACGGCCCAGGACAGGGTTGCCGCCAGCATCAGGCCGTCGCCAGGGGTAAGCTGGAGGTCCAACAGCCGCGCCGCCTCGCCCCGCGTCACCACCGCCAGCATGCCGCAGGCCGAGACTAGGATGCCCCACGCCTGGGCAGGCCGGATGGGCTCGCCCAGCCAAAGCCGGCCCAGCACCAGGATCATCAGCGGCATGCTCGATCCCATCAGGGTGGCGTTGATGGCCGTGGTGGTGTGCACCGCCATGTAGAGCAGGGTATTGTAGGCGGCCACGCTGGTCAGCCCCAGCCCGATCACCGCCCGCCATCGCCCCACCAGCACAGGCCGATGTTCCAACAGGCTGCGCAGGGTGAAGGGAAGCAGGAGCGCCAGCGCCAGCAGCCAGCGCCAGAAGGCCAGCTCGATGGGCGACAGCAGGCTGATGACGGAACGGCCGACCAAGGCGTTGCCGGCCCACAGCAGCGGCGGCACCGCCAGCAGGAACAGCCAAGCCCGCTTACCCGTCACGGCAGCATCGCACCGTCGAGGATAAGGCGGCCGATGGCCTCGGCCAGGGTGCGGTTGAACCGCGGGCTGTAGTGCACGGTGTCCACATAGGCGTTGCCCTCGGCCGGCTCCAGTTCGGCCAGCCACAGGGTGTTGTCCGTCAGCAATTGCCCCGCGGCACGCATCTCGGCCATACGCGGGTAGGCCTTGGCCGAATTCATATGGTGCGCCAGCAGTTCGGTGTTCACCGGCATGGCGCGCTTGGAATTGTCGTAGTGATAGGTGGGCACCGGCTGTTGCACGAACACCGCCTTGAAGCCCAGCCGGTCAGCCATGGCGGCGACGATGCGGCGGTTGGTGTCCAGGCGGCGGATGACCCGGTCCACCTCTGCATCCGAATTGCACAGGGTGGTGCGGTCGGGCGCCTCGGGCTTGTCGTCGCC
>Ga0306923_10001206_pt1 | contig 22595 bp, 22 predicted proteins | sample sta12Can44000108_FD_203841 | JGI IMG/M metagenome (GOLD analysis project Ga0306923, IMG submission 203841) | Lab enrichment of tropical soil microbial communities from Luquillo Experimental Forest, Puerto Rico - statanox.12C.anox.44.000.108 (v2)... | ecosystem: Environmental > Terrestrial >... | reverse complement strand
GGTTCCCGAGCTCATCGCCTACGCCAGGGCCAATCCGGGCAAGCTCAACTTCGCATCGGGCGGCATCGGATCGACGTCGCATCTCGCCGCCGAGCTTTTCAAGTTCATGACCGGCGTCGACATGCGGCACGTGCCCTATCGCGGCTCGGCACCCGCACTCATCGATCTGCTGAGCGGGGAGGTGCAGGTGATGTTCGATCTGCTGCCCGCGTCGATCGGCTACATCAGGGCGGGTAAATTGCGCGCCCTGGCCGTCACCAGCGCCGTGCCCTCGGAGGCGCTGGCGGACCTGCCGACGGTGGACAAGTTTCTGCCGGGCTACGAGGCGGCCACCTGGAACGGCGTCGCCGTGCCCAGGAACACGCCGAGCAACATCATCGAGAGGCTGAACGGAAACATCAATGCGGGCTTTGCGGATGTCGGGATCAAGGCGCGCCTGACCGAGCTCGGGGCCACGGCGCTCGCCCTGTCGTCCGCCGAGTTCGGCAAGCTCATCGCCGACGAAACCGAAAAGTGGGGCGCGGTCATCCGAGCGGCCAACATCAAGCCGGTGTGAGCCGTCGCGTCGCCACTCATCGAACGAGGTTTTCAGATGTTTCGAATATGGGTGCCCGACTTTGATTCCCCCTCCTATTTCGTCGCCATCGCGGCCGTCGAGCTCGGCCTGTTCAAGCAGGAAGGCGTCGACATCGAATTCGTCCATAACGAGCGGGAAGGACCCGAGCTCATGCGCGCGGGCAAGCTCGACTTCATCGCGGGGCCGGCTTACGCGGGCACGCGGGCGTTTCCCGCCTGGAAAGGGATAAAGCTGCTGTGCGCATTATCGCAGTATTCCTACTGGTTCCTGGCGGTGCGCGCGAGCCTTCCCGCCAAGCGCGGAGACCTCGAGGTGCTCAAGGGGCTACGCATCTCCGCGTCGCCGGCGTGGCCGGAGATGGCGCTGCGCCACATGCTGGCGCAGGGCGGCATCGATGTCGACCGGGACAATGTCCGGATTGTTCCTCCGCCGCCCCCCTATGGCGACAAGGACTTCATGGCGAGGAACGGCGTCGATACCATCATACAGAACACGGCCGACGCCTACTGGGGCAACGGAATGCGCGTGGCGCTGGGCGAACACCTCGGTCTCGCGAAACTGCATCTCGATCTGCGACGCGGAGACGGTCCTGCGGGAGCGCGCTACTACAACTTTGCGGCGCTCACCGCGCCCGAGCGCCTCATTCGTGAGCATCCGGAAGCGGCGGCGGGCGCGGTACGGGCGATAATCAAGGCGCAGGCAGCTCTCAAAGCGGACCCTTCGATCTCAACCAGGATTGCGGAAGGACTGTTTCCCGCCGATGAGGCGCAACTGATCGCCGGCCTCATCGAGCGCGACGCCCCGTTTTACGACGCTGAGATATCCCGCGCCGCCGTCGACGGTCTGATGAAATTTGCGAAGGGCTCGGGCCTGATCAAGGATGCCGTGCCTTACGAGAACCTGGTCGCAACCGAGTTCAGCCACCTGTGGAAGCAGTGACGGCCGTCTGGGCTAGCTCCGCACCAAACCTCCCACGGCAATGACCGCGAGCGCGAGCCAGGCAATAATCAGGATAGTGCCTCCGGTCGGCGCCGCCATTGCAAAAAGACGATGGCCGGTGAAAGCGCGCAATGCGATATCGCCGGAAAACAGGGTAGCGCCGAGCGCCCATGCGATGAGTACCACCAGCATCGGCAACCGCGGCAGCGCACCCTGCTGCAGCAGCGCGGTCCCACTCAGCAGCGCTGTTGCGTGGAGCAGAAGCATGTAGGCGGCGCCGTCAAGCCCAGTGCCGGGAGCGACGTGGGCAGCGGCGGCCGCAAGCATAATACCGCTCGCTCCCAGGAGGCCGGCCAGTACGATCATCGTCAAAATCACGGATTGCCATCCCGGTCGTGGAAGCACCAATGTGCGGTTGGACATGCGCCCGGCATCGTCCTGCTCGGGCGGAATGCTCTCACAACGCACTCTGAATAATTCGCGCTCCAAGTCAAATAGTTGATTATTCCGATGGCCATCCGAGATGGCGGACTCGCGCGCCCAATTCTGCTGATCATGACTAGACTCTGTCACTTGACCATCACGATGATAGCCACCCTCGTTCGTCGGCTGACAGCGCGGCTAAGAGGTAATTCTTTGTCTGTTGATTGAGGTGAAGCAGCTGTAAATATTGCGGCGCGATAGCCCGGTTTTGACCGGGTGCAGACATCGGAATCCGATTTGGATATGCTCGAAGGATGATCCAGATTGTCGCGCTGATCCTATCAATCATCGTAGTCAGCGCTGCACAGGCTGATGAGCGGTTCATTACGCTCAGCTCTACTACCTCGACGCAGGATTCCGGCCTGTTCGGCTTCATCCTGCCGATCTTCAAAGCCGCAACGGGCTTGAGCGTCCATGTCGTCGCGGTCGGGACCGGTCAGGCGCTCGCCATAGGCGAACGCGGCGACGCTGATGCGCTGCTCGTCCACGATCGCGTCGGCGAGGACAAGTTTGTCGCCGAGGGCTTTGGCATCGATCGCCGTGACGCGATGTACAACGATTTCGTCATTGTCGGGCCGAAGAGCGATCCGGCTCACATTCGCGGCTTGAAAGATGCGCGCAAGGCGCTTGAACAAATCGCAGCCGCCGCGGCGCCATTTGCGAGCCGCGGCGACGACAGCGGAACCAACCGGATGGAGCTTCGCCTGTGGAAATCCGCCGGTATCCAGCCGGACCCGCGCAACGGGTGGTACCGCGATCTCGGGCAAGGCATGGGGGCAACTCTCAACATTGCCGCGGCGATGGACGCCTACACGCTGACCGATCGCGCCACGTGGGCCAATTTCAAGAACCGGCAGAATCTTGAAATCGTCACCGAAGGCGACGCAATGCTGTTCAACCCCTATGGCAGCATCCTGGTGAACCCCGCCAAATGGCCGAAAGTCAAATTCGCAGACGCGAAGATTTGGCATGAATGGCTGACCACGAAGCCCGGCCTTGATGCGATCACATCATACAAGATCAACGGCGAGGAGGTGTTCTTTCCACCGCGCGCCGAAGCCATACATTAGCTGTCCTTCAGCCCGCGCCCGAAGTAGAGGGCCGTGGCGCTGACTGCTATCGAGAGCACGACAAGGATCATGCCGAGCGCCAGCGCCTGGCTCAGATCGCCCTTGCTGGTCTCAAGGGCAATCGCCGTCGTCATGGTGCGCGTATAGCCGCGGATATTACCACCAACGATAATGATGGCGCCAACTTCGGCGATAGCGCGGCCGAAGGCGGCGAGATACGCGGTCAGCAATCCCTCCCGCCCGATGCGCATCAGCGGCCATAACGTCCGCAACCGCGAGGCTCCGTCGACAAGAAAGGCGTCCCCGTAGGCCCGCCAGTGTTCCACCATAGTACGATGAACAAGTGCGACAACGATCGGCGTGCCGAGCCCGTATTGCGCAACGATCATTGCGGCAGGCGTGAACAAGATGCCGAACGATCCGAGCGGCCCGGCACGCGACAGCAAGAGATAGACGACAAGCCCGACCACCACTGGTGGCAACCCAAGCAGCGCGTTGGCAATGACAACTAGGGCTTCGCGGCCGCGAAAGCGATATACGGCTAGAGCCGTTCCGAGCGGTGCGCCAATCGCAAAGGCCAATGCGCTGGCCGATAAACTCACCCCAAGTGACAGTGCAACAATTTCGCGCAGTTCGGCGTCAAAGCCAGCAATGAGCGCAAACGCTCTCTGAAAAGCCGCAGCAAAATCGTTCATGCTGTATCAATAGCACTTCCATCGGCCACACCGCTTCCATCGCTCTTGCCCGTCTGCCACGGGGGATCAGGCCCGGCGCCCACGCCATTCTTGACAAGAAGACCCTTCAGCTCACCGGCGGACCGTCAAACCCAACGGCAGCTCATACGCGAAGGCCAATTCCGGTTGCCGAGGTGCTGCGGACCCCCAACGGACGCAAAAAATCGCCTGCCTGTGTGAGGTAGTTCACACTCTCCCTGCACGAAAGGCGCCAATGAACCCCATGCGGAGATGATCGATCCGGAGGTCGGCGTCATGCGCCCGAGCGTGACATTAGCTGCTGCGATTATAGCGACGATTGCGTTTACCACGGCTTGGTCAATCTCGATGTTGCCCAGGGCCAGGGATGTCATGGCGGTAATCCAACCGCCGGTTTCGAGCAGCTCAATGCTGCAGCGTTAGATCGAGTCGTTCCGGCCGGAACAAGCGCGCGCCCGCCTCTCGGCCGAAGCTGACGCAAGACCAAAAGAGAGGGATTCTCGTTTTGGCACTCAAGAGCCCTACTCGACCGACATTCCCGCTGCGATGAGCGGCGCCGCATTCTTCTCGATCTCGGGAACGATCATGCTCTGGAAATACTCGGTCGATCGCTTTTCGGGCGCCACGACATACGTTCCGTTCGCTGCGAGCTTCTCCTGCACCGAGGGCGTCTCCATGGCGGCGACGCCGGCGTCGTGCAGCTTCCGGATGACCGCCGGCGGGGTCGTCCCGGGCACCAGGAATCCGAACCAGGTGGAGGCTTCGAATTGCATCCCCTGCTCGGAGGCGGTCGGCAGGCTTGGCAACGACGGCAGGCGCTCGCGCCGGAACGCGGCGATGCCTTTGATCAGATTGCTCTGCAGCGGCCCTGCTGCCGAGCCGCTGATGGTGCAGAAATAGTCGAACTGGCCGCGGATCAGGTCCGCCATGGCGGGGCCGCTGCCGCGGTACGGGATGGCCTGGATGTCGACCCCGATCATTCCGTTGAAAATGGCGCAATCGACAAAGCCGGTAGCGCCGATGCCGGCGGAGCCCAGCCGTACGGCGGCCGCGTTGCGCTTCACATAACCGATGAAGTCCTGCAGCCCGTCCACCGGCAGATCCTTGCGCGCGACCAGGATCGTCGGCTGGTCGGCAACCAGAACCACGGGAGCAAGGTCGTCCCGCAGGCTGTAGGTCCGCTGCTTGTAGAGCGTCATGTTGATGGCATCGGAGCGGCTGCCGAACACGAACGTGTAGCCGTCGGGCGCCGCCTTGGCGACGTGCGTCGAGCCGATCATTCCGCCGGCGCCGGTGATGTTCTCGACGATCACCTGCTGACCCAAGATCTCGGACATGCGGGGCGCCATGATTCGCGCCATCACATCGGTACCGCCACCGGCGCCCCACGGCACCACCAAGGTCAGAGGGCGATTTGGCCAATCCTGCGCGGATGCGCCTGCAATGCCGTGCAAGGCCGCAAGCAGAACTGCGAAGACAAGGAGCAAAGCGCGTGACGGCATGCTCTCCTCACAAGGAACTTGCAGGCGTCGAGGCACGAACCGTGCCACACGAGCAACAACGAGGGCGATCGATCAGGGTGTCGCCGATGCAAGCCCCTTCGCCCGCGCCATGCGCTGCTGCGATTTCTTCACGCTGTAATAGTCGCTCACCGTGATCGGCTCATATCTCGGTGCAGTGCCGGCATCAACGCAGGTCGGCAGGCAGGACACGACCGCATCGTAGTTCGGATGGTGAAAGAATACGATGGAGACGCGGCGCGATCCGCCCCCGGCCGCCGCGGGAGGGTTGGCCACGCGGTGAAGGGTTGAAAGCCAGCGATTGTTGGTCCAGCGCGTCATCAGGTCGCCCTGGTTGATCACGAACGATCCGGGAATATTCGGAACATCGTGCCAGTTTCCGTCCCGATCGGCGACCTGAAGGCCGCCGACGGTGTCACCCGGTTTGAGAATGGTCACGGTCCCATAATCGGTGTGCGCGGCAGCGCGCAGCTGGCCGGGCAGCGGAGCAACTCTTTGCTCGGGGTAAAGGCGCACGTTGAGGCGGCTGATATGGCGGTCGATCTTGTCGTCGAAATAGGCTTCGGGCAGGCCGAGCGCGAGCGCCGAGAGCCGCATGAGATCGGCGGCAAGCTCGCCCATTGTCAGATAATACCTGGTATAGGCGGTCTTCAACGCCGCTGGGCGCTGCGGCCAGCGATTGGCCGGGATCATGCCGCGCGCGGCTTCGCTCTGAAAATAGCGATCGTCCGTCACGTCGACCTTCGCGATCTGGAACGATTCGTTGAGATCCGGCGGCGCGACCTGGCCGCGCGTATAGGCCAGCGCGATGTCGCCAACCGCAGCATAGCCGACCGCGCCGGACGTGCTGCCGATATGCACCTGCATCTTCTCGTCCAGCGGAAGATCAAAAAACTCGCGCGAGACGGCGTCGACCTCGTCGATCGAGCGCGCATCGACGCCGTGACCGACGAGGATATAGAAGCCAACCTCACGGCATGCACGGTCGAGCTGCGTCGCGACCCGGCGCTTGCCTTCGGGCGTGCCCTCGCGATAGGGCGCCATGTCGATCACCGGGATGAAGCTTTGCGAGCCGGTGGGGGCTGCGTCGGTGTGGGCCACGAATTCTCTCCTTGCCCGGCTGGCGCGCGAACGGCATCCGGTCTTCGCAAAGCCGGGGCCGCGCACGCACAATATCCAATGCGACAGAGCATGTCCCATAAAAAGCCTCGCCTCGGGCACGACCGGGCTTGATCCAAGCGGGAAGCTGTTTTGCGAAAAAGAGAGGACACGCTTGAACAAAATGGTGGAGCGGGCCGGCGATTCGAAGCTAAAGTCACCCGCTCCCGTGGCGCATCAAATCAACCGGCGCCTTGGGGCACGCAGCGATGGGAAGCAGGTTCATGAGCTACGATACCATCACCGTCACTCCCTCGACGCCCCATATCGGGGCCGAGATCGGCAATATCGATTTGACCCGGCCACTGAGCAACCGGCAGGTGCACGAGGTGCATGCGGCCATCATCGCGCATGGTGTCGTATTCTTCCGCGACCAGAAGCTCGATTTCGAATCCCACGAGCGCTTCGTGCGCTATTTCGGCGAACCTCACGTCCATGTCGGAGGCTACGGCACCGCATCGAAGGCGATCCCCGGCCATCCCGCAATCCGCAAGCAGTATTTCGACGCCAGCTCCAAGCGCGTCTCCGGGGAGGAATGGCACTCGGACCAGAGCTGTGCCGAGATCCCGCCGATGTACAGCGTCCTCTACCAGGAGCAGGTGCCGCCCGACGGCGGCGGCGACACCATGTTTCTCTCGGCCTACAAGGCCTACGAGGAGCTGAGCCCCGGAATGAAGGCCTATCTCGAGGACAAGACCGCGACCCATGACGGCGCGCGCGCGTTCGACAAGAACAAGGATGTCTATCCGACCGCGGTTCATCCCATCGTCGTTCGTCACCCCGAAAGCGGGCGCAAGCTGCTGTTCGTCAACCGCGAATTCACCAGCCACATTAACGAGGTGCCGGCGGGCGAGAGCCGCGGCGTGCTGGAGTTTCTCTACGACCACCTCTCCCGGCCGCACTGGAGCATGCGGTTCCGCTGGACGGATCATTCGATCGCCTTCTGGGATAACCGCTGCACCCAGCACTATGCGATCTGGGACTATTGGCCGAACGTGCGCTCGGGATACCGGATGTTCGTGAAGGGCACCGAGAGGCCGCGCGCCGCCTGACCTGCTGCGGGAAGAGTGGCAGACATCAGAAGCATCCGTCCGGCGGCCCCGATCCTGATCGGCGCCGCGGTCATGCTGAGCCTGTCGATGGGCGTGCGCCAGAGCCTCGGGCTGGTGATGCCGTCGCTCACGCGCGATATCGCGATCTCGGTCTCGGAATTCACGCTTGCGATCTCGGTGCAGAATCTGGCCTGGGGTGCGTTGCAGCCCTTTGCCGGCGCGCTGGTGGTGCGCGTCGGCTTCCGCCCGGTGATGGTGGCCGCAGCCGCGCTCTACTGCGCGGGGCTGCTGCTTCTCTCGCTCGCGCACGGACTGTTCGGCGTAATGATCAGCGCCGGCGTGCTCATCGGCGTCGCGCTCGCCGGCACGGCGTCGGCCATCGCCTTCGCGGTGGCAGCCCGTTCGGTGGGCAGGGAGACGCGCAGCCTGGTGCTGGGCATCGTGACGGGCGTGGGATCGCTGGGGGCGCTGCTGACCGCGCCGCTCGGACAGGCGCTCTCCGTCGCGTTCGGCTGGCGCGCGGGCATTCTCGGCTTCCTCACGCTTGCGCTCGCGATGCTGCCGGCCGCGTGGTTCGCCGGAAATGTGGATAAGATCGCTCTGCCGGCTGCGGGTGCGACGCGGAGCGAAGCATCAGCAGGGGCGGCGCTGGCGCTCGCCCTGCGGTCCGCACCGTTCCTTGTCATGGCCGGGGCCTATTTCGTCTGTGGGCTGCAGCTTCTGTTCATCACCACGCATTTGCCGTCCTACCTCGCGATCTGCGGAATGGATGCGATGCTGGGCGCCGAGGCGCTCGGCGTCATCGGCTGCTTCAACGTGCTCGGCAGCGTGTTCTTCGGCTGGGCCGGCGGGCGCTGGTCGAAGCAGGCGCTGCTCGGCCTCATCTACACCATGCGCTCGCTCGGGCTTTGCGTCTATTTCATGCTTCCCGCGACGCCGCTGAGCACGCTCCTGTTCGCGGCGGTGATGGGCTTTCTGTGGCTCGGCGTCGGTCCGCTGATTGCAGGCTCCGTGGTGGAGATGTTCGGGCTGCGCTGGCAGGCGATGATCCAGGGCATCGCTTTCACGAGCCATCAGCTCGGCAGCTTCGTTGGCGCCTTCGGCGGCGGGCTGCTTTTCGACCTGCTGGGCTCCTATGACCTCGCCTGGAAGCTCATCGTCGGCATGGGATTGACGGCGGGCCTTGCGCAGCTCTCGTTCGCACTGGCGTCGCCATTGCCGCGAAGACTGGCGACAAGCTGAAACGGTTCACCCCAGCTCGAAGCTGGTGACGCCGAATATTCGCTCCAGGCGGATGGGGCGTATGGAGCCGTTGTACATGCGCGCGGTCTCGAATACGGGCGCAAGCCCCGCCGCGCGCGCCAGCGCGACGGCCTCGGCATTCGGCTCGGGGACATCGATGAAGATTTCGCCTGCGCCGACCGCCTCGACCAGAGCGGAAAAGAGCGTCTCGGCCGATGCACGATCGTGCGCCACCAGCGGAGCAATCTTGAACCCGCGCCGGCAGGGCCGGATCACGCCCCAGGCGCCAAGGCGGCCATTGCGCATGATGGCGCGTCCGATGTGACCTGGAGCATCGATCCAGGCGCGCAGAAGCGCCGCGCGCGAGGCGGGAAACACCAGGGCATCGTCGGTCTCGATCGCCGCGAACGGGATATCTGCGAGGGCCATCATGCCGCTCGTGACAGCATCCCGGGCCGGTTGCGCAGGCGAAGACGGCGGGCCTGCAATCACGCCGCCATAGCGCACATTGCGATAGGCAAGCACAAATCCGGACTTCTTGTAGTTCTCCTCCTGCGTCACCACGCCGTCGAGGCCTACGCTGCGCGAGCCGGCGTGCGCCATGCCGGTCTGCCAGATGCGCGAGCCGTACCCACGGCCGCGCAGGTCGGCACGCACGATGTAGAAGCCAAGGAAGGCAAACCGGTCGTTGTAGTTGACAACCGAGATGGTGGCCGCGGGGTCGCCATTGAGATTGGCGACCAGGAAGCCCGCGGGATCGACCGTCGCAAAGCAGGTCGCATCGGCGAGCCCGGGATTCCAGCCTTCCGCCGCCGCCCAGTCGAGAGCAAGCGCAATCTCGCGCGGCCCCAGCGTCCTGATGCGAAAGTGTTCCTGCATGCATAGGCCCAATTTCTCTTTTCCGAGCGGCCGGCTAAGCTGCCGAGCATGAGCGAGCGTGCCGGGCGGCCATCATGGCAGCAGTCATGCGGGTTGGCACGGGCAGAGCGAACCGGAGAACGCGCATGGCATGGCAGATCAACAGCTTCGCGCGGCTTTTGTCTCCATCCGTCTTCGGCGCCGGATTGATCGGCGCGGCCTGCGCGCAGGACTGTCCGCGCGGCGATCTCGACAAGGCCTACTGCGATCGCAACGGCGATCTCGTTGCCGATGCGCCGACCGATCCCAGGCAGCTGGCCAACCCGTCGACGCTTATCTTCGCCTACACCCCGGTCGAGGACCCGGCGGTCTATGCGAAGGCGTGGGACGGTTTCATCAAGCACATGGAGCAGACGACCGGGAAGAAGGTGGTGTTCTTCCCTGTGCAGTCGAACGCCGCCGAGATCGAGGCGATGCGCTCCGGCCGGCTGCATGTTGCGGGATTCAACACCGGCTCCAATCCGATCGCGGTCAACTGCGCGGGCTTTGTGCCGTTCGCCATCATGGGCAGCAACAACGGCCAGTTCGGCTACGAGATGGAGATCATCGTGCCGGCCGAGAGCACGATCAAGACGCCGGCCGACCTCAAGGGCAAGAAGGTGGCGTTCACTTCGCCGACCTCGAACTCCGGGTTCAAGGCGCCGTCCGCAATCCTGAAGGCGGACTTCGACCTCGAGGCCAACCGGGATTTCAACCCGGTGTTTTCCGGCAAGCACGACAACTCCGTGATCGGCGTCGCCAACAAGGATTACGACGCCGCTGCGGTGGCCAACGAGGTCATGTTCCGCATGTTCGAGCGCAAGGTCGTCGATCGCGCCAAGGTCAGGACCATCTACAAGTCCGAGACTTTCCCGACCACCGGCTACGGCTACGCCCACAATCTCGACCCGGCGCTGGTCGAGAAGATCACGCAGGCCTTCTTCACCTTCCCGTGGGAAGGGTCCGCACTCAAGGCGGAGTTCAAGAACGAGGACCGCTTCCTCCCGATCACCTATCAGAAGGACTGGAGCGTAATCCGCAAGATCGACGCGGCAAACGGCGTCAAATACACCTGCAAGTAAGATGCTCCGGATCCGGGGGCTCACCAAGCGCTACCGCACCGGCGATCTGGCGCTAAAGGGCATCGACCTCGAAGTGCCGGACGGCGAGGTGATGGCGCTGATCGGGCCTTCGGGGGCGGGTAAATCGACCGTCATCCGCTGCGTCAACCGCCTGGTTGAGCCGACCGCCGGACGGATTTCGCTCAACGACACCGAGATCACGGCGCTTGCGGGCCGCGAATTGCGCCGTGCGCGCCGGCGCATGGGGATGATCTTCCAGGAATACGCGCTGGTCGAGCGGCTCACCGTGATGGAGAACGTGCTCAGCGGGCGCCTGGGCTATGTCGGCTTCTGGCAGAGCTACATGCGGAGATTTCCGCAAGCCGACGTCGAGGAGGCGTTTCGCCTGCTCGGGCGCGTCGGCCTCGATCAAGCCGCCGACAAGCGCGCCGACGAATTGTCGGGCGGCCAGCGGCAGCGGGTTGGCATCTGCCGTGCACTGATCCAGAATCCGGACCTCCTGCTGGTGGACGAGCCGACAGCCTCGCTCGATCCCAAGACGTCGCGGCAGATCATGCGGCTGATCAAGGAGCTGTGCACAGAGCGCAGGCTCGCCGCCATCATCAACATCCACGATGTCATGCTGGCGCAGATGTTCGCCGAGCGGATCGTCGGCCTGCGGCTTGGCGAGATCGTCTATGACGGGGCGCCGAGCGGCCTTACCGCCGAGGCGCTGACCAGAATCTACGGCGAGGAGGACTGGTCGGCCACGATCCGCAACGTCGATGAGGACCCCGGCGAAAAGGCGGACACCGACGGCGTGATCCCGCCGGAAAGCCGTGAGCCGCATCGCGACCGCATGGCCGGATTGACATGAGCGTCGTCGCGCTCGCGCCGCGCCGCTGGAAGAAGCCGCCGCTGATCAAGCGCGCGTGGCTGCGCTGGATCATCTGCGCCGGCACTGCCCTTTATCTGGCGCTGGCGCTGGGTACCATCGAGGTGAACTGGTCCCGCGTCTGGGAGGGCCTGCCGCGCGGCGCGCGCTTCTTTGCCGCGTTCTTTCCGCCCGATTTTGCCAGCCGCTGGAGCGAGATCGCCGACGGCATCCTGGAAAGCATCTGGATGACGGTGGTCTCCACCAGCATCGGAATTGCGATCTCGATCCCTGTGGGCGTCGGCGCGGCAAGAAACATCGCTCCGGCACCGGTCTATTATTTCTGCCGCGCAATCCTCGCGCTGTCGCGCAGCTTCCAGGAGATCATCCTGGCGATCTTCTTCGTCAAGCTGTTCGGCTTCGGCCCGTTCGCCGGCCTGGTCACGCTGTCGTTCGCCACCATCGGCTTCTATGGCAAGCTGCTCGCCGAGGATATCGAGGACATGGATCCCGCGCAGGCCGAGGCGGTGCGCGCCACCGGCGCAAGCTTCCTGCAGTGGATCAATTACGCCGTGCAGCCGCAGGTGCTGCCGCGCATGATCGGGCTCGGTCTCTACCGGTTCGACATCAACTTCCGCGAGTCGGCGGTGGTCGGCATTGTCGGCGGCGGCGGCATCGGGGCAACGCTCAACACTGCCTTCGACCGTTACGAGTTCGACTCCGCGGCGGCGATCCTGCTGATCATCATCGGCATCGTGATGCTGATGGAATATTCATCCGGCTATCTTCGGCGCTGGGTGCAGTGATGGCGGTCGCGCTGCGGCACGGACGGAAAGTATGGCATCGCCGGGAGCGAGGCGCGCAGCTTGCGATCTGGGCGGCATGGCTCGCCGGCGCAGCAATCTTTGTCTATTGCTGGCAGCTGATCTCCGACAAGACTATCTGGGCCTTCGTCACGGATGCGCCGGCACAGGCAGCCGATCTCGCAGCGCGCATGGTGCCGCCCGACTGGAGCTTCATCCGCGAGCTTGCGCGACCGCTGTGGGATACCATCAACATCGCAACGCTCGGCACCGCGATCGGCATCATGCTGGCGGTCCCGGTGGCCTGGTGCGCCGCGCGCAACACCACACCGAGCGCTGCATTGATACGACCGGCGGCGCTGCTGGTCATCGTGTCGTCCCGCTCCATCAACTCGCTGATCTGGGCGTTGATGCTGGTCACCATCATCGGCCCGGGAGTGCTCGCCGGCATCCTGGCGATTGCGCTGCGCTCGATCGGCTTCTGCGCCAAGCTGCTCTACGAAGCCATCGAGGAGATCGACGCCGGTCAGGTCGAGGCGGTGCGTGCGACCGGCGCGACCGGTGCGCAGGTTGCAGCCTACGGCATCGTGCCGCAGGTGCTGCCGGCGTTCGCCGGCATCTCGGTATTTCGCTGGGACATCAACATCCGCGAGTCGACAGTGCTGGGGCTGGTCGGCGCCGGCGGCATCGGGCTGCCGCTCAATGCCGCGATCACTACGCTCGCCTGGACGCAGGTGTCGCTCATTCTTCTGATCATCATCGCAACCGTCGTCTTGAGCGAATGGGTATCCGCCAAGGTGCGTCACGCAATCACTTGATCTATACGTCATCGCCGGGCCGGGACCCCGCCGCGCTTGCGCGGCGGGTACCCGTGTCCCGGCCATCCACGCCTTTTGCGGCACGAAAGACATGGATGCCCGGAACAAGTCCGGGCAGGACGACGTAGCTTTTGGCTCAGGGTGTGAATTGGGCGAGGAACCTCGTCCGCCCTCCCCTCGCCTACAGCCCGCCCTGAAGACCAATGCCGATCATCAGCAACGACATCGTGATCAGCAGCCCGAGCAGCAGCAAAACGACAAAGGTGAATGCAGTATCTCCGGTCATCATGACCCTCCTGCCAGCTGCCGAGCGGGCGGAAAAATAACGCGCGCCACGCTCAAGCTGTGTGAACGACGCCACACAAGGAGACAGCAATGAAACTCGGTATCGTGCTCGGATATTCTGGTGCAGACATGACATTGCCGGTCGACCGGGTGCTGGAGGCCGAAGCATTGGGCTTCGATTCCGTCTGGAGCTCGGAGGCGTATGGCTCGGACGCCGTTACCCCGGCCGCCTGGGTGCTGGCGCGGACATCGAGGATCAAGGTGGGCACCGCAATCATGCAGATGCCGGCGCGCACCCCGGCGATGACGGCGATGACGGCGATGACGCTCGACGCGCTCTCGGGCGGCCGCTTCATTCTCGGGATCGGCCCGTCCGGCCCGCAGGTGGTGGAAGGCTGGCACGGCGTCGCCTACGGCAAGCCTCTCCTGCGCACCCGCGAGTACATCGAGATCATCCGCAGGATCCTCGAGCGCGGCCAGCCGCTGACCTACGCCGGCGAGCACTATCAGATCCCGTACATGGGTCCGGACGCAACCGGCCTCGGCAAGCCGCTCAAGAGCATCATGCACGGCAATGCACGGATGAAGATCTATACCGCGACCATTGCGCCGGCGAGCATCCGCAATTCCGCCGAGATAGCGGACGGCATGTTCCCCATATTCATGAATCCGCAGCGCTTCGACCTGTTCGAGCCGCATCTCAACGCCGGCTTTGCTAGGAGCAGCAATCACAGGAGTCTTGCGACCTACGATATCTGCCCGTTCGTGCCGGTCTCCATGTGCGACGACATGGAAAAGGCCCGCCTGCCGATCAAGCAGCATCTCGCGCTCTATGTCGGCGGCATGGGCGCCCGCGACAAAAATTTCTACAATGACTATGCAAAGCGCCTGGGTTACGAGGCGCAGGCGCTGCGCATCCAGGATGCCTTCCTCGCCGGCCGCAAGGCGGAGGCCGTCGCTGCCGTGCCCGATGCGCTGGTCGACGAGATCGCGCTGGTCGGCCCGGCCGAGCGCATTCGCGACCGCCTGCAGGCCTGGAAGGAAGCCGGTAAAGTGCGCCACGTCCATTCCATGTTGCTCACCGGCAGCCCGGGCATCGAAGCGCTGCGCCTGATCGCAGAGTCAGTCATCTGAGCGCGCGGAGCATCTCAAAATGGGCATCATGGCGCAGGCGAGTGAAGCCGACTATCAACGCGACCCCACGCGCTGGGGCTCGGCCGAGATGGCGGCCCACTTTCCCGGCTTCCGGCACATCGACATGGGCACCAGCGGAGCCGTCATCCGCCTGCGCCACGGCGGCTCAGGACCGCCGCTCCTGCTCGTCCATGGCAATCCGGAGAACCACACGTGCTGGTACAAGGTCGCGGCGACGCTCGCCCGGCAGTATCATGTCATCCTTCCCGACCTGCGCGGCTACGGCGACAGCTCACTGCCCGATCCCGGCCAAAACCACATCAATTTCAGCTTCCGCGAGATGGCCCGCGACCTCATCGAGGTCATGGAGCAACTCGGACACCGGCGGTTCATGATTGCCGGCCACGATCGCGGGGGGCGCACCACGCACCGGCTCGCCCTCGATCATCCCGAGCGCGTCATCAAGGCATGCATCATGGACGTGCTGCCCAACTATCACGTGTGGACGAACATCACCAAGAGCTGGGTGATCGGGACGTGGCATTGGGGCTTCATGGCCCAGCCGGAGCCGTTTCCGGAGCGTCTCATCAGCGCGGTGCCGGCCGAATATTTCATCAAGAGCCGCATGATGATCCGCGGCGGTACCGGGGTTCGCTTTCTGACCGACACGGCGCTCAACGAGTACATCCGCTGCTACACGCTCAAAACAATTACCGGCTCATGCCGCGACTATCGCGCCACAGCCACCTGCGATTTCGAGATGGACACGGCCGACAAGGACAGGAAGCTCGACCTGCCGCTGCTCCTGCTCTGGGGCGCACGCGGCGATTCGCCCGAGCGCGCCAAGGAGTTTTTGGACATATGGCGACGCTATGCGTCCAACATCGCCGCACACGAGGCGATCGCGTGCGGCCATTACATCCAGGAAGAAGTGCCGGACACGATCATCCGGCACTTCTTCAGCTTCTTCAAAGCTTGAGCCGGTCTTCAAATTTGGACAGGCGCCGGCGGCCCCGCGTTACCACTCCTTCCACGTGTTGCCGCGCCAATAGCCGCGGCCCTCGTGCTCGCCAGGTGAAGCGGTCGCGGTCGCCCCAGCGCCAATTGTCCGGATGTACCTCACCCGGGCTCGAGCCGATGCTCAAGCGGGTGGCGTTCCCTTCCGAGCGTCTTCAAAGCTCTGACAAACCGCCTTTTTGTGACGTCCGTCACATATTCAGGACAAGCGTCCCGCTAGGCTTGCGTACGAGCGACAAAGGTCTGGAGGGTCTCATGAATCGGGCCAAAACGCTGCCTGCCGATATCTTCGACAAGATCATGCCGGAGCGCTTGAAAAAGCAAAGCAATCGCGTGCGCAACGTGAATACCGTGGTCCTGTTCAAGGTCTCCGGGCCGAACGGGGGCCAGTGGACGCTCGACTTCACAAAGCCCAGCGACTGGATCGCCCGCGGTCGCACCGCAGCCCCGCGCATCGTCTTCAGCATGTCGGACGAGACCTTCGTACGAATCCACCGGAAGGAACTAAATCCCAAGCTTGCCGCGATGCTCGGCTGGGTGAAGCTGGAGCCGATGGACTTCGGGATTGCGAGCAAGCTGCTCTTCCTGCTGGGCTAGGCGCGGATCCCGCTTGCGCGATCGCGCACCGCGAGCCGGCGGCCTCATTCGTCTGCGCGAGCTATCGGGGCTGCACTTTTGCGAAAGCCCGTGGCCAGCAGGTAGAGCTCGGCCGATTCGCTGCGACTCGCCGTCGGCTTGAGGTGCTTGACCGCCGCAAAATCCCGCTTGAGCGCGGCGAGCAGCGTGGTCTCGGCGCCGCCTTGCAGCACCTTGCAGAGAAAGGCACCGCCGGGCGCAAGCACCTCCCGTGCGAAGTCGGCCGCGGCCTCGGCCAGCGCCACGATCTTGAGATGATCGGTCCTGCGATGGCCGGTGGCGTTCTCGGCCATATCCGAAAGCACCACGTCGGCAGCCCCGGCCAGCAGAGACTTGACGGCGTCCGGTGCGCCTGCATCGAGAAAATCGAGACGCGCGAACTCGACGCCCGCCACGGGCGACATGCCGAGACGATCGATTGCAATGACGCGCCCCCTCGCCTCTGCCGCGCCGACCCGCTTGGCCGCGACCTGGCTCCAGCTCCCCGGCGCGGCGCCGAGGTCGACCACGCGCGCGCCCGGTTTGAGCAGGCGATGCCGATCGTCGATCTCGATCAGCTTGTAGGCGGCGCGCGCGCGGAACCCCTGGCGCCGGGCGCGCGCCACGTAAGGGTCGTTGAGCTGGCGCTCGAGCCAGAGCCTCGAAGAATGCGAGCGCGCCGTTTTTACCCGCACCTTCAAGGCGCCCTCGCCTCGCTGTCCCACACCCCATCCTCGCGCATCATTTGCACCAGCATGCCTTCCCGCAGCCCGCGGTCGGCAACGCGCAGCCGCTGGCACGGGAAAGCGGCGCGGATGGCATCGAGAATGGCGCACCCGGCAAGCACGAGATCGGCGCGCTCGACGCCGATGCAGGGATTGGCCACGCGATCCTCGTAGGTCATGGCGAGCAGCCGCTCGATCACGCGCGTCGCCTCTTCGTTAGCCATCCAGCAGCCATCGACGCGGCGCCGCTCATAGCGCCGCAGATCGAGATGAACGCCGGCCATGGTCGTCACCGTCCCCGACGTGCCGAGAAGATGAATGTGGCCGGCGCCGAGCCCCCCATGCTCGGCCACGAAACGGCCGACGAAGGTCGCCACCTCCGCAATCATGGCAGCATAGGTCTCGCGCGACACCGCCCGTCCGCCGTGGCGCTCCGCGAGCGTGACCACCCCGACCGGAAGCGATATCCAGGCCCTGATCCGTGGCGGCGGCGGCCCGCGCCGGCAGGGCTGCGAGCGATCGAGCCGCACCAATTCCGAGGAGCCGCCGCCGATGTCGAACAGGATCACTCCGTCCGCCTGCGGGTCCATCAGCGGGGTGCAGCCGGTCGCCGCCAGCGTCGCTTCGGTCTCCCGATCGATGATCTCGAGATCGAGCCCGACCTCCTGCGCAATGCGGGCGCGGAACTCGGCGCCGTTGTGCGCGGCCCGACAGGCTTCGGTCGCGATCAGTCGCGCCCGGTTCACCCCGCGATTGCGCATCTTGTCGCGACATACCGCGAGCGCATCGACCGCGCGCCCGATGGCCGCATCGCTGATTCGGCCGGAACGCGAAACGCCCTCACCCAAACGGATGATGCGGGAGAACGCGTCGATGACACGAAAGCCTTCTCCCTCCGGACGCGCCACCAGAAGGCGGCAGTTGTTGGTGCCGAGGTCGAGCGCGGCATAGGTGGGGCCACGGCGGTCGTAGCCGCCGTTGCGCGCCTCATCGCGTCCCTCCCGACCATCAGCTGACCCCCGACTCCACCGCGAGCGCCGATGCGCGCCGCGCGCAGAGCCGAGGCTGCCGGTCGCCCGGCCCTCGTGCGCCATGAATCTCTTCCTTCCGCGCCGAAGCCTTCCTCGTATCGGCTCGACGGCAGCGGGATGTCCAAATTTACGATCGGGTCGAGTGTACCCGGCTCCCCGGCGGGCGCAACAGACACGCTGGGCGTGCATGGCGGCGACAGGAGTCCTTGTGGACGGCTCCTGTGTCCTCTATTCCAGGGCTCTTCGCGACGATGTCATTGCGTGGATTGCATTTGAATACGGGAATTGGCGCTGCTCTCCTCGATCGCCCGCATACCGCTTACCTGGATGCCCCGCCTTCGCGGGGCATGACGGCGGAGGTTTCATGAATCTGCAAGACGATCCCCATCGCCTCGCCGTGCTGAAGTTCGCCATCGGCCAGCCGGTGCGGCGGACCGAGGATCCGGTACTGGTGCGGGGAGCCGGATGCTACACCGATGACGTGCGACTCGCGGGCGAGGCCTACGCGGTGATCGTGCGCAGCCGCATCGCCCACGGCGTCATCAAATGCATCGATACCTCGGCCGCGCGCCGTTTGCCGGGCGTGCTCGCTGCCTTCACCGGCGCCGACCTTGCCGCCTACGGCACGCTCAAATGCATCGTTCCGTTCAACAATCGCGACGGCACGCCCATGAAGCGCCCGCCGCGGCCGGCGCTGCCGACGGACAAGGTACGCTTCGTCGGCGATCCCATCGCATTCGTGGTTGCCGAGACGCTGCTTCAAGCGAAGGACGCAGCCGAGGCGATCGAGGTCGAGATCGATCCGCTGCCTGCGGTGGTGAGCCCGCGTGAGGCGATCGCACCGGGGGCGCCGCTCCTGCATGACGAAGCACCCGGAAACATCGCGCTGGATTATCACTACGGGGACGCGGAGGCGGTGGCTGCCGCCTTTGCCGGCGCAGCCCACGTCACCCGGCTCAATCTCGTCAACAGTCGCGTGATCGTAAGCGCCATGGAGCCGCGCGCGGCAATTGGCGTGCATGACGCGGCGAGCGGGCGCTTCACCCTGCATGTGCCGAGCCAGGGCGTGTTCGGCACGAAGGGCGCCATCGCGGAAATTCTCAAGGTCGAGCCGAAGCAGGTGCGCATACTGACCGGTCATGTCGGCGGCTCGTTCGGCATGAAAGCGGCGCCGTTTCCGGAATATGTCTGCGTGCTGCACGCCGCGCGCGCGCTCGGCCGTCCGGTGCGATGGACCGACGAGCGCTCGGGCAGCTTCGTCTCGGACAGCCATGGCCGCAACCACGAGGTGACCGCCGAGCTCGCTCTCGGTGCCGACGGCAGCTTCCTGGCCGTGCGCCTCACCAGCCTGGGCAATGTGGGCGCCTTCCTTTCCCCGGTGGCGCCGATGCCTTCGACGCTCAATGCCGTGCGCAACGTGCAGAACGTCTATCGCACGCCGTTGATCGAGGTCTCGACCAAGTGCGTGTTCACCAACACGACGCAGGTCTCCGCCTATCGCGGCGCCGGTCGCCCGGAGGGCAACTATTACATGGAGCGGCTGATCGACGTTGCCGCCGACGAGATGGAGATCGACCGCATCGAGCTGCGCCGGCGCAACCAGATCAAGCCGCGCGAGCTTCCGCGCAAGGTCGCGTCCGGAAGCAACTACGACAGCGGCGATTTTCCGGGCGTGCTGAGGGAGGCGCTGGAGGTCGCCGACGTCAAGGGATTTGCGCGCCGCAAGCGTGAAAGCCGAAAGCGCGGAAAGCTGCGCGGGCTCGGCATCGGCAGCTTCCTCGAAGTCACCGCGCCTCCGAGCAAGGAGATGGGCGGTATCCGCTTTGAGGCGGACGGCACGGTGACCATCATCACCGGCACGCTCGACTACGGGCAGGGCCACGCCGCGCCGTTCGCGCAGGTGCTGAGCGGGAAGCTCGGCATCCCGTTCGAGCGCATCCGTCTCCTGCAAGGCGACAGCGACGAGCTGCTTGCCGGCGGCGGCACCGGCGGCTCGAAGTCCATCATGCACAGCGGCACCGCCATTGTGGAGGCCGCCGGCAAGGTAATCGAGCAGGGCAAGCAGATCGCCTCGCACGTGCTGGAGGCCGCCGCCGGCGACATTGAGTTCGCCGACGGACGCTTCGTCATCGCCGGCACCGACCATTCCATCGGGATCGTGGAGCTCGCGGAAAAGCTGCGCTCCGGAATCAACCTGCCGGACGCAACGCCGTCAACGCTCGACGTGCGCCATGTCAGCGAGGGGCCGCAGTCCGCCACCTATCCAAACGGCTGCCATGTCTGCGAGGTCGAGCTCGACCCCGAAACCGGCGTGATCGAGGTCGTGAGATACGCTTCCGTCAACGACTTCGGCACGGTGATCAATCCGCTCATCGTCGAAGGCCAGCTGCACGGCGGGGTGATCCAGGGGATCGGCCAGGCCTTGATGGAGATGACGGTTTACGATGCCGACGGCCAGTTCCTCACCGGCTCGTACATGGATTATGCGCTGCCGCGCGCAGCCGACTCGCCGCTGGTCGGCGTCGTCAATTACCCGGTGCCGGCCACCACCAACGTGCTCGGCGTCAAGGGATGCGGCGAAGCAGGCTGCGCGGGCGCGCTGACATCCGTGATGAACGCCATCGCCGACGTGCTCTCCGAGTTCGGCATTCATCACCTGGACATGCCGGCCACGCCCTATCGCGTGTGGCGCGCGATAAAGGACGCCGGCGCTGCGAAATTATAATAGTTATATCAATATATTAACTGCTAGCGGTCGCACCGAGTGACGACCGATCAAAGAACGATCAAAGATAGACTGGCTGCGGACCCGCTGGCGGGAGTTTCAGATTCGAATTTCCAGCCATACGTCTAGCGCATGGCAGCTATGCTATAGATTCGTCTGACGAGTCAGATACTTAGCGGAAGCGCCGTCGTGACCGCCCCTGGCTAACCCCAGCTAAGTGCCATTTTTAGCGTCGAATCCAGCGATCTGCGCGATCAGCTCGAATCGTCCTTCGTATGAGAGTCAGTGAGAGCAAGGACCGCTCTCGCGTCGATCATCAAGGAGGACACACGATGCCGACACGCCTAGCGGATATCAGCAACAACCCAGCGCCGGACTTGTGGGAGATTCTTCACACCGTCGAAGACTTTTTAGATCGGTGCGGCGGGGACGAAAACGAACACCTCTGCCTCGCCCTCAACATTCCTCTGGTCGTGCTGTCGCCTAGCTTCAAACGCGAGACGCCGGAAGGCCACGTCGCGGAGTTGATCGAGGACCTAGGCAATCTCGCCAGCTACCTCAGCGGCCTCGACTTGTCGGCCGCCACGAAGCAGCGGCTCGAAGCAATCGCCGCCGCCGCGCTGTCCCCCGCGCTGGTGCCCGAGGTGCGGTCATGGTGAAGCGCCTCACCGCCGTGAACCACGTACGGCGAGGCGACGCTGAAGCACTTCGCGGAGGCCATTGGGCTCTCGCCTTGTACGCTTGAGCGGCATCGTTCCACTTACCGGGCGTGGAAGATTCCGGCCCCCGGGGCCGGAATTGAGTTGACCGACTTGCCCTGTTACTCGGTCGCCCGCGAGCTACAGGACCAGCCCGACCGCTTCGGCATCATCAAGGACCAGCCGAACATCACCAAGCGCGAGGCGGTCGCGCTGCGGCAAGAGCGGAGCGGCAAGCCCCACAAGCCACCAAAGCCGAAGGCCGACAGCTTCCAGGAGAGCGTACAAAAGACGAGGGCGGTGCTGCTCGAAGTCGCCAACATCATCGACCGTGAGACCGTAGGTCGAAAGGACGACGAGATAGATCCGGAGTCAGAGCTGGCTTTGGAGCCCGGCCAAGTTGACCCTGACCCGAAGCTGGCGGAGGTCTTCCGAGTAGAGCTGGACCTCAAGTGGTTACGGAGAATGCAACGCAGCTTTGAGCGTGGGCTCCGGTATTGCGCGATGTTGAAGAAGGTGCTTGAGCCCGAGCCCGAGCACGAAGAACCCGGGCAGGAGCAGCCGCCGCTCGCGCTGGTGGCCTAACCGTGGAGCTGGGTGACTCCTGCTGGTGGGACTATAGCGCCAACTGGCTAATCAATTGCCGGAAGGTCGATAGGAGCTGCGACAATTGCTTCGCGGTCAAGAAAGCCGCGACCGTGTTGGCCCACGACCCGCTCTATCGCGGGCGGACGAAGAGATTAAAGGACGGCCGGTGGGCTTGGCACGGGCCACCCGGCGTGCTCCCGCCCGGTCACCGGTCGTGGACCTTGCCGCTTAAAATCCGCCCCGCCCCCGAGCGCAAACTTGGGCCGGGGATGCCGGCGTTGGTTGCGCTCAACCTAATGGGCGATACCTTCTACGAGAAGCATAGCGACGCCGACATCGACCGGGGGCTGATGACGGTCGCGGCCTCCGAGAACATCGGGCTGCTATTAACGCGACGCCCGCAGCGGATGGTCGCCTATTTCCTTGCCCTCGAAAGACAGTTGTCGCCCGAGGCGCTGCGGCGCTGGCAAGCGCATCTGTGGCTCGGCGTTAGCTGCGGCCACCAAGAGGAATTCAACAAATACTGGCCGCTGCTACGCCAGCTAGCGCTGCGCGGATGGACGACATTCT
>Ga0306923_10001202_pt1 | contig 22612 bp, 12 predicted proteins | sample sta12Can44000108_FD_203841 | JGI IMG/M metagenome (GOLD analysis project Ga0306923, IMG submission 203841) | Lab enrichment of tropical soil microbial communities from Luquillo Experimental Forest, Puerto Rico - statanox.12C.anox.44.000.108 (v2)... | ecosystem: Environmental > Terrestrial >... | reverse complement strand
AGGTTTCGCGCGCGAGCTGGAGTGCGGCCTCCTGTGGCTCGCCGGTACTGAGCTTATCCTGGGCATCCATGAACATGGGTGTGATGCGATATTTGAAGTCGCCGACGAGATGGGCATTGAGTGGGAAATGCACCCAGCGGAATTTCTGGATCGGCGATTTAAGCGTAGAGAGCGCGGTGGGATCGACATTGCCGGCCGCATCGAGGAAGCCGAGCCGGTTGTTCAGCGCGTAATACTGGCCGCCGCCGGGCTCCTGATACTCGATCGCGAATCCGATAAAGTCTTGCGGCGGCTGGCCATTCTTCCAGTTCATCGCGATGAGCGTCATGCCATCGCCGCGATGCAGCTTCAACGTGAACGGCGCCTTGTTGTTCGTGCCTTCGACCTGGAATCCGGAAGGCCCACTCGTTTGCGGATTTGAAGGGGCGGGCGTCACGGGTCGAGGCACCGTAACCGGGACGGTTCCGTCTGCCCGGCTCCCGTTCCGATGGCGGGGCGGTCCTCGGAGCACTGGCGGTTTGGGCGGAGTCGTGGCTGGTGGCTTCGGCTTGCTCTTGGCCGGCGTCATGGAGCCGGGCTTGACTGTGATTTTGGGCTTGGTCTTGGTTGCCGGCTTGGATTTAGCCGAGGGCTGTAACGTCGACTCGGCCTTGCGCCTGACCGTCCCTACGCTGGATTTGGTCTTCGCCTTGCTTTTGGTGTTTGCCTTGCTTTTGGTCTTCGCCGCTGCTTTAGCCTTCGGTACGGATTTCGGCTCCTTACTGGCAACCATCTGCGCACCCCTTATGCTCCAAGGACGGTGCCGCCCCCTCCACCGGAACGGGGGCCGGGCAGACGGAACCGTCCGTCAAGATTCTTGCTCGCGCTTACGAAGGCCTAGAAGAATCAGCCTCATAAAAAATAGCTTGGCTGGTCTTGCTCTATCTCGTCATCTCCCAAACGTCCGGTAACGCCAAATGCACGGCCGAATTGGTCGAAGCGAGAAATTCGCCTTTGACGGTACACCTTTTGTCCAGTGAAGGCAGGACATTTACCAATATATAGTAAATATTGGATTTTGTGTTTTTGCTGTGCTTTAGGTCACAGCTCGCATTCGCAGTTTTGGTATGTGAGTGCTGTTTGGTACGTGATTGTTTGTCGAAATAGCCCGGTATGCTGGACGATTCTCGCACACACGCGCTCGATCCCGATCTGCTGACAGTAGAAATCGGCCTGTTGCTCGATTACCTGTCCGGCCTACCCGAACGCACCCTCACGACCCAGCCACACGCACCGCTCCCACCAGGCTGCGCTACTTACGATGAGGCTCTTACGCGCTATTTTCCCATCGACGAGAAGGTGCGTCGCGGCGAAACTATTGCGGCATCGGACCTTCAGTTCCTGCTTGAACTGCGTGACTATCTCAATAGTTGGGCGCAGCCTACTACCGGCGCGTCAATAGCCTTCACCACGCTTGTCATGCGCAAGTCACCGGAAGCCCGCAAGGGAAAGGCTGATGCCGAGCGTGCCTATCCCGAATGGGTCTCGATGGCGCGGGCTTTGAGCACCACCATGACGATACTGTTATGCTCGGCGGTGATCATCACCCTGTCGGTCGCGACGCTTGCGGCGTACATCTACTTCGGTAACGCCAGGGCTGCGAACCTCGCTAATATCAACGCGCAGTTCAAAATACTGGATGAGGAAATTATCCGCGAGGAGGTCGCGGCCAATCATGGGTCGAGCACCGCTGTTGTGCCCTACTGCAATGATATCACCTCGGTGCCGAGTCCCTCCAATCCGGCGGTGACGCTGCCGCAGTATCGCACTGTCGCCCAATTCCATCTCTGCGCCCGGCAAAGCGATTTGCTAAAAAAACAGGACCTGGCTTACGGGGATCTGGGGTATTGGTATCCCAACGACGATCGCGCGCTCCCCGCCGTACTCGCCGTCCTTCGGGGTTACGCGCTGCCAGTCCTGATGGGGCTACTCGGTTCAATGACTTACGTTTTACGACGCTATTTGCGCGACGTTGGCGACCGTCTCCTTTCGCCGCGCGACTTGCGCGAATACATCGTACGTCTGGTGCTCGGCACTGTGTTTGGAGTGGCGATCGGCTTTTTCACAAGCGGCGATGGCAACACTGCCCAACAGTTGATTAGTGCGCCAGTTAGCTCGCTTGGCGCACCGGCACTTGCGTTCCTGGCCGGCTACGGCGTCGAAGGCGTGTTCCGCTTGCTGGACAGTCTAGCGGAGCAGTTCTCCCTAGTAAGAAAGTGAATTTCGACAACATCGCGACTTCGAACGGATTTCCGGTATTTGTTTGGTAGCATGGGGGAAAGAAACGTTAAGCCTTTTGCAGGCTGACAACAGTAAGATCCGCGTCGGCGCGAGATCCATTCAGAACGTCCGCGCATAAAAATCGGGTGACGGGCCCGCCTAACGTGACAAGTCGCCTGAGCGTGATGCGGATCATAGCGCGTCGGATAAGCGACAACGGTTGTGGCCCAGCGTTCGATCCAACATGTTCGCTATATCGGCGCTCGAACGTCTTTATAGATTTTCTCGCCTAAGCTTTTCCATCTCAGCTCGTATGCCGGTATTTCGAACTTAGCACTGAATATATGCTGAAAGGTGTAGCGCAACCAACCTGCGCGACGCGTGTTAAATTGTCGCGAGATCCGTCATCTGGCATAGGTGGAGTATGATCTCCTCCCGCTGGTATCCTCTAATGTACCGTCTGAAGGTGCCATGGGGATTGAGATGTCCACCGAAGTCGATGGAGCGCCCACAAAGGTCGGCAAATATCTCCGCCAACCTTGCGTCGAATGACTCGATGACCTTTTTCACAATATCTGCGCTTGAGCCTGTGTTCGCCAATAGGCATGTCGGCATGGCCGACATGCCGGCTCAGAAGCAGGCATCAGCTAAGTGTTCGCTGAGGTGATGCGGCTCTCGTGAACGAGCATTGCTGAGGAAATGAAGCCGGCGCCCTAACGCGCTCTTACTGCGGATTCCACGCCTGGCGCAGGATGCGATGCGGCCGCCGCGTCGTCCACGCGAACGACGATGCTGTCCATGGCGCCCGAGGCATCCATCACCGTGACCCGCGAGAAGCCTGGACCGTCGGGCTGGAAGAACAGCGCTCCCCATCCCTCCGTCGACTCCGGCACGCCATTGACCAGAAGTGTGAGCGGGGCCACCGCGTTTACGACCTTGAGCGCGACCGGATCGGGCTTCCCGTCGGTCGTCGACAGTTCAAGGCGTGCACCGTCCGGTGGGAAAATGATGTGCAGCAGCGGGCGTGCCGTTTCGCCGACAAGCCGGCCGGGCTGAAAGCGCCGCAGCGGCGGCGGCAGTTTGGCGTTCGAGGTGATGAGGACGCCTTTGGGCGCCGGTGGCAGGGCCACAGGCGCACCGAGGCGAGCGAACACATCAAATAGGATCGGCGCCGCGGCCGCGCGTCCGGACAAACCCGGCACCGGCGCGGCATCGGGCCGGCCGACCCAGATGCCGACCGTATGTTTACCATCGAAGCCGATCGACCAGGCGTCGCGGTAGCCGTAGCTGGTACCGGTCTTGAACGCGATGCGGTCAGGCGCGCCATTTTCCGGCGGTGGCGAGCCGAGCAGTACATGGGCGACAGACCAAGCGGCCGCACGATCCATCAGTCGGCGCGCTTGCGGCGCCGGCACGTCCCAGCGCTCGGTGATTGGCAATGTCATGCCGAGACGCGCGATGCCGGCATAGAGCATCACCAGATCAGACAGTCTGATGCCCGCCCCGCCAAGTCCGATGGCAAGCCCGGGCGCCTCGCCGTCCGGGAGCGTGAGTGACGCGCCCGCTTGGGTCAGCCGAGCGGCAAGACGATTCGCTCCGACTCGATCGAGCACGGCGATCGCCGGCAGGTTGCGCGAGAGCTGCAACGCCTCGCGCACCGCGAGTGTGCCTTGAAAATTGTAGTCGAAATTCTTCGGCGCATAGGCGCCGTAGCTCATCGGCCGATCCTCGATCAGCGTCTCGGGATGGATGAAGCCATCCTCGAAGCCGAGTCCATAGATGAAAGGCTTCAGCGTCGAACCCGGCGAGCGGAGCGCGTGCGTCATGTCGATCTGACCGGCACGGAATGCATCGAAGTAGGCAGGGGAGCCGACGTGAGCGATCACCTGGCCGGTCGCATTATCGACGGCGAGGATGGCGAGCGAGATACCAGGCGACAGCGATGCTACGAGCGTGCGCAAGCGCTCACGCGCAAGCTCTTCCAAGTTCTGCTGCAGGCCGCCATCGATCGTGAGACGCAGCTCGCGAGCGGCTGGTGCATTCGCGATCGCCTGGTCGGCGGCGTGCGGCGCGTGCATCGGCATCGGCCGCCGGCCGTTCGGTATGGGCTCGGCCTTGGCACGCGCGATCTCGTCCGCCGGCACGCTCCCGGTCACGGCAAAGCGGTCGAGCACGCGGTTGCGCGCCGCGCGCGCGTGCTCGGGGAAACGGTCCGGCCGCCGCTGTTCCGGCGACTGCGGCAACGCCACCAGCAATGCCACCTCACCGAGCGAAAGATGCTGCGGCTCCTTGCCGAAATAAGCGAGCGAGGCCGCGCGAATGCCTTCGATATTCCCACCATAAGGCGCGAGGCCGAGATAAAGGGAAAGAATTTGATCCTTGTTCAGCGCATGTTCAAGTTCGAGCGCGCGCACGATTTGACGGGCTTTAGCCGAGACGGTGCGGTTGCTGGGCGGCTCGAGCAGCCGGGCGATCTGCATCGTCAGCGTCGACCCGCCGGACAGCACGCGGCCATTCGTGATCAGCTGGAACACGGCACGCGCCATCGCCAAAGGATCGACGCCGTGATGGCTACGGAAGCGCTTGTCCTCATAGGCGAACAGGACGTCGAAAAAGCGCGAGTCGATGTCGGCGATGGTAGCCGGCAACCGCCAGCGGCCATCGCTGCTCGCGTAGGCGCGCAGGAGATGACTGTCGCGATCGAGCACCCGCGCCGAATATGCGATGTCCTTGCCAAGCGGCGTCCCACCGAGCGACGCGATCCACCACGTCGCGCCGGCGAGCAGTGCAACGCCGACAAGCGATGTTGTAATGATCGCGACGCGCATTGCGCGACGGAAATTCCGCCAGCTCCCTCCCCCCTTGGGGGGGACGCCTAGCAACGAGGGCAAGGGCGTCGGGAGGGTCACTTAGTTATTTCCCCGCCATCACTTCGACGCTCGCACTGCCGGTACGGCCGAAGCGCTCGGGCCGATACATGTCCTCAACGCTCGCCTGCGGCTGTACATATCGACCGAGCGAGACTGCGCGCACCACATAGGCCACGGTAAAAACCGCGGGATCTTTCTTGTTGCGCTCAAAGGCGGCGGTGAAGCGGTCGTCCCGGAATTCGGTGCTGACCGGTTCGATGGTGTCTTCGATCCACGACAGCGTTCCGGTATCGCCGGAAGAGACGAGGTGCGGGTTGTCGATTTCGAACCCCGCCGGCAGATAGTCAGCGATGATGATACGGCCGAATTGCGGTTGCGCTTCAGTGATTTTCAGCGCCACCACGAGCCGCGTGTTCTGCTTGACCTGCGTTGCGTCGACCGGGTCGCCGTCGAGCGTGTAGGTCTGTCGTTCGATCTTGAAGCCGCTCTCGGCAGCGGGCTCGGGCGTCACCGGCGCGCCGTTCACCGTCACCACCGCCTTCACCTCTTGGTCGCCTGTATTGGTTATGGTGAGCGGCGTCTTAAGATCGGCGGCACGGATGGTGCGATAGAGCACCTGCTTCGTCGCCTCGCCGTTGACGTCGAGCGAAATCTTGCCAGCGTCCTTGGCCATTTCACTTGCAGCAAGGAGGAGCCAGGCATCTTCCTGCGTCGAGGTCGGCCGCAACGAGGCGCGGGCCGCTTCGACCTGTTGCACCGCGCCGCGTACCGTCGCGCTCGAGGCGCCGCCTTCGGCGGCCAGCGTGACCAGCGCCGCAGCATCGCGCAGGTTCGAGCCGTAGTCCTGACGATCGAAGTCCGGCTGCGGGTTCAGCGATGCCAGCGCTGCCGCATAGGCGCGTTCAGCGCGCCCACGATCGCCGGCCATGGCGAGCGCGGCGGCGATTTGCGCCTTGGCGATCGGCGTCGCCACGGCATCGAGCTTGGCGTCGGCGAGGTAACGCAGATCGCCGATCGGCGCCATGCCGTTGCGCGCCAGCACGTAGAGCGCATAAGCGAGATCAGTGGCGCCGTTCTTTGCGGGGTCGCTCAGATTGGCGACCTCGTTGCGCAAGCGGTCGAGGGCGAGCTTGAACGCATTGACCGGTACTGCAAATTTGCGCTCGCGCGCTCGCGTCAGGAAGTCGGTGACGTAGGAGTCGAGCCAGACGTCATCGCCGCCTGCCGACCATAGGCCGAATGAGCCGTTGCCGCCTTGCCGCGTCAGCAGCGTATCGATGGTGTCGCGAATGCGCTGATCGGTCTGGGCGTCGGGCGCGACATGCGCCGCCGCGGCAAGATCGCTCATATAGAGCAGCGGCAGCGCGCGGCTGGTGATCTGCTCCGAGCAACGATAGGGATAGCGATCAAGCGCGGCGAGCAGCGCAGCAGCGTCGAGGGCGGCCGAACCGCCGACCGAGATCGAAACGCTGCCGGTGCCGGGCACAAGATCGGCGAACATGTCGCTCGACAGTGTCAGGCTTTGTCCTTTGGCGATCGGCTTGATCGTCCGCCGCGCCAGGATCTGCGTCGGTGCCCATATGGCCAGCTCGTAACTGCGCGCCAGCGTGAAGCCCGAGGGCCCGCTGACTCTCACCTTCACGGTACCGCTGCCGGCAGCCTCGGCGGTGATCGGCACAGTGGCCGAGCCACGTTGTTTGGCGCGCAGCGTAGGCTTCTGCGGTGCACCTGTGCCGGCCACAACTGCATCGGCGGTCGTCACCGCAATCGTGTAATCGCCGGGCTGGCCTTCGACATTGTCAAGATCGAGATGCACCGTCGAATGATCGCCCGGCCGCAGGAAGCGCGGCAGCGTCGCCGTGAGCACGACGGGATCGCGCACCGTCACGTCACTAGTGGCATGGCCGATCTTGGTTTTCGTCCATGCCACTGCCGTGACGCGCAGCGTTCCAGCGAAGTCCGGCACGTCGAAGGCAATTTCGCCCGCGCCGTCTTGGCCGACGTTGACGAGACCGGAATAGAACGCCATGGGCGGGCCGGTCGGCGGGCTGCCCTGCAATTGCGCACCGGCGTCGCCGCCACTGCGGATTTCTCCACGCGCACCCTGCATGCCATCGATCAATTGGCCGTAGAGATCGCGGATGTCGGCAGACAGCGCGCGTTGGCCGAGATAGTAATCGTCCGGCGATGGTGGCTTGTAATTGGTTAGATTGAGAATGCCGACGTCGACCGCGGCGACCACGACCCGCGCTTCTTCGCCGCTCGCAAACCCCTCGACTTTGAACGGGATATGCAAGGTCGCGCCTGGTCGCAGAAGTGCCGGGGCGCTCAGGTTGACGGTCAGCGTCTTTGCTGCACGGTCGATCGAAAACCATTTCACGCCGATGGCGCGGCCCGGCATGCGCTGCGACGGCGCGTCGAGCGGCCGCCGCAATGTCGCGACGAGATAAGCGCCGCTGCCCCAATCCTTGCCGACCGGTAGTTTGATTTGCGCGACACCTTGTTTGACATCGGCGGTCTGTGTAGCCAGCAACCGGTCGCCGACAACATTCAATGTGACGCGGCCGGCGCTGCGCGCAGTGACCGCAACCGTCATAGTGTCGCCGGACCGGTACTCGTCCTTGTCGAGCGCGACTTCGAGCATGTCGGGTGTGTCGGCATTGGCGTCGACATACCAACCGGCATCGAAATTGACCGAAGTCTCGGGACCGCTTGCATCGCCGGTCGAAACATCGAGGCGGTAACGGCCGAAATTCACCGGCAGCGAAATCCGGCCGGCTTGGTTGAGCGTGGTGTCGATGGTGCCGTCGGCGATGCGCGTCGTCAGCTTAACCGGCTCGAAGTGCCAGCTACCGTCGCGCTTGTAATACTGGTAGTGGGTCTCGATGCGATCAAGTTCGTAGCGCAAACCCTTTTGCGCAACCGCCGCGCCGTTCGGCGCCGCGACGATCACGTCGAAATTGGCATTAGCACCATCGGCGAGCGATTGGCCCTGGAACAGCGGCTTGACGCCAATCATGTTTCCGGTCGGCGTCACCGGTAGCGTTATTCGGCGCTCTACTGCGCGGCCGCCGGATTCTGCCATGCGGATCGCGACCTGCGCTTCCAGCGGATGCGTCGATGCCGGCGGCTTGTCGAGATTGATCGTGATGTTCGCCTTGCCGGCGTCGTCGGTCGAGGGTAGGTTGTCGAGCGTTTGACGTGACGCTTCGACCGTCTCGTCGGCGAGACCGAATTGATAGCCGGCAAAGCCGAAGCGCTCCTTGGCGGCGGCGACCGTCACTTCCCCTTCGAGATCGAGGCTTGCGGCCGGCGCGCCATAGAGAAAGCGGCCTGAGACATCGACCTTGGCGGGCACCGTCGGCGAAATGTGGCCGTCCGGCGAACTGAGATCGAACTCGATGCGGTCGGGCACATAATCCTCGACCAAGAAAGTCGTCTCGCCGATCGCCGGCCGTTTCGGATCGGTAAAGGCGCTAACATGCCAGGTGCCGGTCGGCGCCGACGTGTTGATCAGCACGTCGAGTATGTGCCCGCCGAGGCCCTGGTCCGGCACCGCTACGCGCTTATATTCGACGCCGTCGGGCCGTTCGACGACGAGCGTCAAAGGCACATTCAGCGCCGCCTCCCGCGCGTCGCGAAGCAGCGCAGTGAGATGGACGGTCTCGCCCGAACGGTAGACGCCGCGCTCGGCATAAACGAAGGCATCAAGTCCGTTCGGCGCCGGCCGGCCGTCGACACCGCGATCGGTTAGATCGAATGCCGGCGCTTTCAGATTGAGAAAGGCGAAATCGCCTTGCGGATCGGCCGCCGACAACAGCGCCGGCGCGGCGGCGCCCTCCCCGCTGGCAAGTCCAGGCTCGAACTGCGCATGGCCGTCGGCATCGGTCGTTCGCAACGCCAGGATTTCGTTTCCGCGCGAGATCAGACGAACTTCAATGCCACTCTTCGCATCCGTCGACGCGAGCGAATTGACGAAGACGTGAATCCCGTCGTTACCTGAGAACGCGGTCAGGCCAAGATCGGAAACGATGAACCATTGCGTCGCCAGCGAATCGTCATTGTTATCGATATTCTTTGTTTCTTGCGGCTGCGCCACCATGACGTAGACGCCGGCCTGCAGAGCGCCCACCGCCTGATCGACCGGAAATGCCGTGGTAACTTCCGCATTGAGTGCCGATGCGTCGACCGCGAGATCCCCCTTCCACACCGCCACGCCCCGCGATTCCGCTAGCCGCTCGATATCGCCACGGTCGAAGCTCTTCTGAAAATCGCCGCGAGAATAGCCGTCGCCGATGATCGTTGCGATCAGATTGCGGTCGCTGATGCGATAGATCTCGACGGCAACGGAACGCGTATTGACGCTGACGACGGGGATACCGTGCTGGCCGCTGTGCGGCAGTACATAAGCCGACGTCGAAAAGCGCACAAAGGGTTTGCGGTCGCGCACATAGATCGCAAAGTCGGCTGCCTTCGGTAGCGTCTCGTGCACCACCGACGGCAGACCGGCGCGCAAGGTGATGGTGTAATGCTCGCCGTGCTTGAGCCCCTCGACACAGAGCTGCTGTTCGGCGACCGATAAAGCGGGCTTGTCGGTGCCGGAGAGAACAACAAACGGCGAATAATCGATGCGCGCCGGCATTTCCTCCGAGAACTGGAAGCAGGCGCGCGGCGATGCGGTGTCAGCATCGATGGTGTAGTCGAGCAGCCGGAAACCGTATTGATCACGCAGCCGCTCATACTGGCCGCGCACGTCAGCGACCTCGTGCGCTTCAAGGGAGAGCCGCAGCGCATCGAGCGCCGGGCGCCACAGTTCACGCTGCGAAAGGAGCGTGCCGAGCAGCGCGAGACTGGCGGCTTCCTCATTGCGGTTGCTGGTACGCTGATAGGCGATATAGGCCGCATCCGCGGCGCGCTCCAAGAGCGTCGTGCGCTCCTCGTCATTGGCCGGACCGATTTGCTGGATGGTGCGGGCGAGCCGCAGCCAGGTCGCGGTGTCGTGCGGCGCCGCTGCTACAATCTGGCCAAGGAGCGCCATGCCGCCGCGGAAATCGTTCTTGGCAAGAGCAGCATTGGCGTCCTGCCGGATTTGCACGACCGACTTAGTTGGCGTTCCAGCGTCGGCCTTGATCTTGGCCTCGAGCGCAATCGCGCTGTCGGCAAGATCGCTGTTCCTGAACGGCTTGTCCGCGGCGGACGCGGCAAAGGACGCAATGGCCAGGCATGCGGCCGTTACCGCAGCCACAAGGCCAGCGCGGATCAGCGCAATCATCGAAAACTCTCCTTCCAGGCGAGTGCGAGTTTGGCCCGCTACCACGTTGAGGTAAAGATCGTGTCCAGGTCGTGGCGGGAGCAGACCGCGCATGCTTAACAATCCGCAATGCATCATACCCGCCTACCAGCACGCCCGCCGGGGCTTGTCGCCGGGGAAGCCTCCTCGGCTAACCAAAAACTGAGAATGCAATGCTGCTCTTTGCGAAGCAACTCTGTCGGCTCGGCGCCACAGACTGCCTACCAGTGCGCATATCCTGACAGGAGCCAAAAAGTATCAGTTCAAACCTGGATATCCCGTGACACTCCTAGAATACGTTTGATGTCGGCCAGGATAGGATTTTGCACACGCCTTACATCCTGATCGTCTGGGTGAGCCGCCGGTACGTAGGATTGCCGATATTTCGTAACCTTGTTACCAGCCGCTCTGATCGGGATATAAGTACCCAAACCGCCAGTATGCAGCCAGTCCGAGTAAATCACGAGCGCCTCTTCGACATTATCAGGAATATCTGGGCACCCCTCTTGGCAGTACTCGGAGGCCTGAATACAGGCCATGTATGCAATCTTTCGCGGTCGAACCGCAGCGGCGACCCAGGGTGCCTTGTTTGCTCCGCAGCTATCACCGACCAAAATCACGGCAGCATCGGCGGGATGGGCTTTCACCGCGTTGGCCACTGCCTCGATGTTTTTCTCATCCCACGGCGCTTGCGGAGTAGTTACGCCAAGCTTTTTGATTCTTGCCATTAGCGTAGCCATACCGCCTGCAGGATCGAGTATCGAGCCGCCCAAACCGTAAATGCATTCGCAATATGCTTCCAACATTTTCAGAACTCCTCTGGCGTCTATTTCGAAAGTTCATCAGAGCCGGCGCATGAAGCTGCCTAGTAAGAGTTCGTACCGACAAATGTTAGCTAGCGGTGCTCGCTCTTGTCATCTGGCCTTCTTAATCGCGATACGGTATAATGTTATCTTAAAATGATGATACTTCCAATTGAATATTCAGATAAAACATGAGGTGGAGTTTTTGACGCTGCGTTCGCAGTGAGGGGATGCGATGCGTTGTGACCGAGAAAAATTCTCGGGGCAGGTGATGACGAATTGGGCAACCCTGCCTACTGCTTTGCTGAAGTCTTCAAGTCAAACGGCGGCGCAGGATGTGACAGGAGGGCGAGGATAGTGTCCTGTAAATCGAGTATCAGGCACAATTGCTATCCAGGCCGCACAGAAGATTAAAAACGGTGATTTCGATCAGATCCCATATCCCATTCGCGTTGATTTGCCCAATCTCGTAGACCTATGGGGGTCAAATGCCGTGTCCTCAGAAAGACGGAAATGGAATAGGTTCGAACGGGAAACAACCTACGGAGCGTTGTCACGAAAATTTCAGCCCGTCATTGATGCGGGACACAGCGCAGTAAAGACTCGGCGCTATCAGCGCACGCGGATTTACCGAATACGAAATCAATTTGCGTCTTGTCGACATAAAATCAGAGATGGGAGTCTTGGCTACAATAGCATGATCGTACTCCAAGGTGGCAAAGATGCACTTGAAGAGATTGCGCAACGCATGCATCCAGATCTAGGCCATTATCCGAGAGGCGCGTCGGGATACGGCCACGTCGGGACAGGTTTCTGTTGGATTCCCGCTACATTGTAGTAGGTGCGAATACATCTATCGGAGATCACATAGCCCCAGTTGATAAGCTGCTTAGACTGCATCTCTCCGAGATCGCTGAGCCTGGTGGCCAGACCGGCAAGATTGCGGGCTGTTGCCGTGCTGCAAGGAAGGGCGCCCGCCGGGGTAATTTTGGCAGGATCAGTGTCAATGCCCCAATAGGTTCCTAACCTCGCATAGGGATCGACTTGATTCGCCTGGAGGTTCGCCTTCTTGGCTGCCTGATATCGATCGACGAGGTCACGGCGGCGCAGAGACCTAACCTGATTATCGGTGACGTCGAACACGTGCTGCAGTTGCCGGATTGGATCTGTGGCAATATCGGCAGGGCGCGCGAAGGGGGCGCCCCCATCACTAACGAGAAGAGTCATATAGCGCTTTACTATCGGTTCGAGACCGTGATTGTCGTAGACGCCTCCGTCAGTGAGCAAAACTCTCGCCCGAAACGGAGCGGGGTCAATGATCCCGCCGGCTCCAGCCGCCTGTCCCGGCCAATCTCTAAAACTTCCAGCCGGCATGGTTAGCACTAATGGCGAGAGGAACGGTGGGAAAGCCGACGAAGCCGTTACAGCTGTCGAGAGCGACAAATCGGGACTTTCGAGACGACCGATCACATAGTCTCCCGCATAGGGTTTCGAGAAGCGGAAATTGACACCGGTCTGCATATTAGTCGCGCAAAATATGAACTGAGGCCTATCAGGCAGAGCTTGCAACTTGACTCCACGAAAAAGCGCCTTGTCGTAGCTGTCCTTCACTTGGTCGGCTGCCGAAGTCCAGGGCAGAAGCCCGGTCAGGATGTCGCCAACGTCGATTTTTTGGCGCGAGAAGGCGAGGATCGGTTCTACATATTTTTCCTTAAACTGCGAATATGTTCCCGCCGCATCCGGCACGCCGAGCTTATCCCAGACACAAGCAAGATACCCTGATGCGATCGATCCGCCAGAGACGCTGGATATCCGGGCCACCGTCGATAAGACACCGAATTCATTCAGGCGTATCAGGGCACCAGCGTGAAAAAGCATGGCTCGAAATCCACCACCCGACAGGGCCAGCGCCATACCGGATTCCAGGGCATGGCCGTCCCAGGTGAAATCGGCAGATTTTTCGGCGAGGCTACTCGGCGAGGCGGGAAGTGTGTCGGTCACGGCAATTAACCTCCCAAAATGAAGGGCGTGTCTCCGACTTAGAATTTAACAAACAATTTCGCAACAGTTGATATTCTGCAGTTGCTTTCTGCGAGGCATTGAGAGGGTATTGATTTTTCACTTATAGCGGCCCGAGTACTGGCTAAAACATCCGAGCCGCCAGTTGAAGCCACCCGCGTGGTTACTCAGGCGTCACCATTTTTTTGCCAGAAGATCCTTTAGTGACTGAAAATCTATGTTGCAAGGTTTCCTATTGGAGTTGGCGCGTTCAATTCGTGCCTGCACATACGTCTTGCGGATGATGACTCAACAGATTGCAAATTTCACTTTTTCCAGCACTTCTCCGATTAGGCACGTGGTTCGAATTGCGCTGGGTGCGCTTGCCGGGGTGGCTATTGGCCTGGGCGGGATTGCAACAAACAGTGGCCTGTCGGCGGCAGCCCTAGCATTTGTAGCTGGATATGCTGTCGAACCGGTTTTTCAACTCTCGACAGCATTGCGGAAAAGTTTCGGAGCCCCTAGATCTGGAAAAATGCATTTTGCGCATTACGATGCCGAATATGGTGAAAAGAGCACGACGCTTGAGCCGTTCGTCGTCCATTGAAATAACGATTCAATCGCGGATCACCGATCTTTTTGACAGCGGCTCTTTCGAGGGGCGTGCGAGCGCGCTTAGAGGCGCCGATTTATTCCAATGCTAATAATGGCGCGCCGCGGGCTTTTGACAGCCGTCAGTCTGCTTGCTGCGGGTCAAGTTTTGCGCTCCGCGGCTAACGATGATACGTTTCCCGCGGACTTTATATGGGGTGCATCGACTTCGAGTTACCAGATCGAAGGAGCAATTGACCAAGATGGACGCGGCAAAAGCATCTGGGATGTCTTCTCCCACACTCCAGGGTACGTGAAGAATGGTGATACCGGCGACGTCGCCTGCGATCACTATCATCGATGGCGTCAGGATATTGATCTGCTTTCACGTGGTAATTTTTCTAGCTATCGCTTTTCGACCGCGTGGCCGCGCATTCTGCCATCCGGCAGCGGTGCCATCGAGCAACGCGGTCTCGACTTTTACGACCGCTTGGTCGACGGACTCATCGCGAATGGCCTAGCACCATGGCTTTGCCTCTATCATTGGGACCTGCCGCAGGCCTTGCAGGTAAGGGGCGGGTGGCTTGATCGCGACACCTGCGAAAAATTTGCCGACTACGCGAGCATCGTGTCCAAGCGACTCGGCGATCGCGTTAAGCATTGGGCGATTCTCAATGAGCCCAATGTCCACGCGTTATTTGGATACGGAACCGGCACCCACGCTCCTGGCCTAACTGGTTTAGGCAACATGCTGGCAGCCGCGCATCATCTGAACCTGGCGCAAGGCCGTGCTCTTCAGGCGTTGCGGACGGAGCGGCCCGACCTGCGTCTTGGCACGGTGATCTCCTTGCAGCCCGTACGTCCATCTTCAAACAATGCTGAGGACCGCCGCGCCGCTGAACGGTTCGATGCGATGTGGAATGGTGCTTGCCTCGATCCGTTGATGAAGGGTGCTTATCCAGCCTCGGTCGCGGCTGAGTTTGCCCCGCTCGTCGCTAACGGCGATTTCGCCACGATGCGACAACCCATCGATTACCTCGGTGTCAATTACTATTCGCCGATGTATGTGGTCAACGCCCCCCAAAGTCTGTTTGGAGCCTGGTTTGGCACCGCGCCGGTTGGCACGCGCTTCACGGCGATGGGGTGGCCGATTGATGCTGACGCGCTCACCGAACAGTTGGCCCGCTTACGCGACCGTTACGGGAATCCGGAACTCTATGTAACCGAGAACGGTGCTTGCTACGACGATCACCTTGCGCCGAGCGGCGCCATACAGGACGACGAACGCATCGCCTATCTCCGGGACCACCTCGTTGGTGCCCGCCGCGCACTCGCCGCCGGTGTAAAGCTACGCGGCTACTTCGTGTGGTCTCTGCTCGATAATTTCGAGTGGGCGGAAGGCTACAGTCGCCGCTTCGGCGTAGTCTATGTTGATTTCAAGACGCTCGAGCGCACGCCCAAGGCTTCATATCACTGGTTTGCGGACTATACTAGAAATCACACGCGCAAGAATTGATCTGCGTCTTGGTGTCGTGATTTGCTGTGGTTTTCTCGCTGCTATTATCAACGCCTTCATCGGTGCGGTCGTCTTGCTAATTATTCTGCGACTGGTCGCGCGGACGGTCTAACGAGCAAAGCAGTAACTCGTAATTTAGGAACAGCTTGCCGCTGGCGTTGAGTAATCAGCCTTAGAAGCCGAGTCGGGACCCGCGGGAGTATGACTCGCACCCTTTGCGGGGCGTTTCTATTAACCGGCGCAACTTATTTTATTCCTCCCGAATTGAGGATAATCGAACGGTGGCTGCCCCCTCCGGGCAAGGCTCCGCTTGGCGCTGAAAATCGTCGGATCTGATCAGCTGCCGACCACCCCCTCGGATCGCACGATGAAATCGGCGTCCGACTTGATATGTAGGGAGTCCATTCGCGGCGGTCATCGCTGTGGCAAGCTTAGGTCGATCTTCGAGACGGTACCCTTTTAGATCGCGTCGCTAACTGCCGCCGTGCGCGCACCTACCATCGGAAGACCCCTAAAGCCCTCGTCCAATAACTCCGACTGCCCGGTCATAACTTAAAAATCACTGTCGATCTTGCTAGGATCAAACATCTTGTACTAGCGGTGCCAAGGCAACTTATTTTGGGGCACGGAGACAAAACTTCGTCGGCGTGCGGCCGCTTGCGCGGCGAAAGACATATCAAAGAAAAATACGAGAACATCGTGGGCGAAGAATAATCGAAGCCAAAAATCTAGGGACGACTGGACTTTTCGAATAGTGTCTCCATAAAGATACAGATCGAAAAAATCGACGTCGCTTGCGTTAAATCGTCTTGACGGACCGATTTTTTCGGACGCAATCTTTTTGCCGGGTTTACGCGTCCGGGGGATCGTGAAATCCGCATTTGGCCGATCAGATCAAAAAGCATGAGGTTACCAGCCTATGTATTGCGGATAGCTTTAGCTGAAGTCGATCTTCCCTTCGCGACTTCTTTCTTGAGGTGGGGATAGATCCTCATGGCGATCCCGAGTTCTGAAAGAATGAAGCCGATAAAAGGAGATTGGGGGAGCTCTAACATCAGTAATAAGACACACGTAATCGCTGCGCTTCGGAGTGAATAGCGAAGCCGCGCTTTTCGAAGGCGGTCTAGGTCGCTTGATAAAAAGCGGGCTTGATTAGCCCGTTCCACTCAGCGGACGAGTGTAATACTGCCCCCGGAGTGTTTAAAAAGGTGAATTCAAGTACCGCGCTTGCTGCTTCAGATTTTGAATCATTCATTTTTATTTCGAAGCTGAAGCGGCTTTCCAATATCGATCAGATGGTCACCGATTGCAGGAGGAAGCGGACGGGAAGCTTGACCCAATAGGTCCGACCTTATTTCTGGAGGAAGCGTTCAAGTAATCAATCGAACTAGGCCGTCTTTTAAACTGGTAAGTAAGCTATGCGACCTCGATGAGGGGAAAAAGATGAGACTGCACCGAACCGTCTTATGTCAGCTGGCCTTGCTTTCGGCGCTGTTATTGCTACTGGTCGGGTGTGGCTCTTTGATCGCGGATTACAGTCTGGATGCGTACAAGAATGCTACTACCCTGAAGGCTGAGACAGCAGCTTTGATTGATAAATCAAACGAGCCGTACGACAACCATGTGAAGGCTGTCGATGATCTCACGACGAAGATAAATGCGGCGTATGAGTTTGCGGCCGGCCTGCCAAGTAATCAGATTTCCGCGGCGCAATGGCAGATATTGCGCGATCCGAATGGCAAGCTCTACGGTGGCTTTTTGAGGCGGTGGAGAACGGGGCCACTCTCAGCAGCGTATCGTGCCGACAAGAAAAGGCAGATCAATCGAGCGTACGACTACATTATTTGTTTGGAAGCCAACAAAAAGGAACCTACGGTCTGTCCTGTTGCGGCAACCACGCAGAGCGGTACGTAGGAGAACAACGTCAGGGGAGCCGATAGCTATGAGCGTGTTTTCTGATTTTGAGAAAGCCGTCTTGTCCGGAGCTAAGAGCCTAGCGCAAGGCACCTTCAAAGGCTTTGTCACTGAAGCAGAGAATGATGCCAAAAGCTTTCTGAAGCAGAGCGAGGCTGACCTGAAGCAGTGGACGTCAGAGCTCGCCTCGGGAGAGCTTACCAAAGACGAATTCACGGATCTCATAGAGGGTGAGAAGGATCTCGCGGAACTGGACGCTCTTACCCAAGCGGGGCGGGCCTTAGCAGACTTGCAGCGCTTTCGTGACGGCCTGGTGCAACTTGTCTTAGATGCCGCGTTCAAGACGTTCTTACCGGTGTAGGTAGTTCATCTTCTGACCGATCAGATTTGGCGATAACGGAATACGGCAGCGACCCTAGCTGTCGCCTTAGGAGCACTGAGCTGCTTCCGCAGATTCCAAAGGCGACCGGTCGATGTTACCTCCCCAGCCAAGAAGCACGTAGTTACCATCTCTTTCGCTTGCTCCCTATGTGACTGCTCGGCGGCTCCGCTCGCGACTGACCCAGAAACAGCACCGCCACACCCTCAGCCTTCAGGAGCTGGCACGACCTCCACGAAATCGCGATGTGCTCTCATCTAACCGGTATAATTCTGCCTTGGGGAGGCTTCACCCTACAGACCCGTCAGCGCGAGTTGGCGAAGACGGGAGGGTCTCCTCGCATTGAGCAAAGCCCTCTCATTCGCTACAGACTTCCGCTATTCTCCCGCTGAACTCTCTCGCTGACGCGGCGCGACTTAATGCGACGCAGGAGCGGGGTCACCTGATTTCAAACTGAGTTGTGACGAGCGTCATAGCAATCTCCCACAATCAGTGCTTTGATGCCACCGAACATTGATGCCGGTTTGGGATTCATCTGGAGAATCTAGGATTTGATGTGAGGGAGAAAGACCATGGTCCCTTTTAAGATCACAGCCGTAATCCTGTTCGGAATGGTCGGGTCACCGATTCTCGCTTCTGCGGCAGAACCGTCGACGAAGTGCGATCCGTTCGACGTGCGATGTCCTGTTTCAACCAGTACCTTGAGTGGATCCCTAATCCTACCAGAGGCCTCGACGCCGTCGCCACACGCGCAACCCACCTCGCTATGCCTCAAGATTTCTCGGTCTCTAAATGCGACTATTCCCGGCACACAGGACAGCGACGGTTGTGTGCAGATTGTTGGAATTTTCGACAAATCATCTGCCCTCGGGGGTGCGGTTTCTGGCCATTATTGCAGCTCAAATGGTGTCATAAACTTGCTTCGTGTCGCGCCGGACGAAGCAATTGAACTTCAGCCCGATATGCTAATTGGGAGTGTGACGGTGGACAACATAGAAGGACATATCTTTGCCAACATACGAGGACTAATCTATTTGAAAGCATCAAATAACCCAGATGAGGGGTATTCAAAAGGTCCTGGTTTTAAACTAGAGTTGGTTGACGGATGCCCATCAAATTAGCGCACTGTAATATCATACTGTCTCGACGCGCAGTAGTTTGAGGCTGACCGGGCAAGCTCATAGCACCAATTCGTATTCGTCATATTTTCCGCTGCGACTTCACGAGTGGCTGCCGCAGATTGTGGTTTTAGCGCAACAGCTCCGGCAGCTTGGCGATATTGGCCGCGATCCGCTGCGCTCATCTTTTTGGGGGCAGCTCGTTGAGAAGGAGATTTTACCGTCATGGCTAAGAGCACCAAGACGAAGAGAGGTAAAACCAAGACTGGGAGACTTAAGGCTAAGACAGCTAAGACTAAGAGAGCCAGGACTAAGAGAAGAATGAGCTTCAAGCCCCACCTGGGATAAGCGCAGACATCATCCAAGCCCTCTCATTCGATACAGACTTCGCTCGACCTCTCATTGCCGAACTCGCTGGCTGATGCGCGCGAAGCCGCTGAAGATCGGGCTTTCTGCAAAGGCGTGAATAGCTCATCCAAAACCTGATGGGTAACCAAGGCTGAGTTCACGGCGCTTATCGACCCTCAAAAGGGCTTGGCGACCTTAGATTTGTTGACGCATGAAGGCAACGCATTGATTACGAGATCAATGCGGCTTTCAAGACTTTTATTCCAGTCTAATGACACCAGAATTCGCGCATTTTGCCACGCTCGCTCAATCAAAAATGAATTCTCGCTATCCTTTTGAAGAAACAGCGGACGACAGTGGATGACGTTGCTCCGAAGTTGACGAGCTGAGGAAGCTGGGCGAGGAGCGGATGAAGGCCAATGGGAAGGTGAGGAATGCAGGAATAGGGCCTCGCATCATCACCCTAGTTTTTCCGGGTTCCGGCCGTGCGGCGCATCGCAAGGACCAAGCCACGTTGCTAGCGGCCATTACCAATGTCGCACGACCGCTTTTTGAGGCGCTTGGTGGAAATGTCGCATGAGTGCTGAGTCTGCAGGCGTTAACACCGTCGGTTCATCCGCAATTGAGCGCCCGATGGTCGCGTTTGCGCGTTATCAATTTATGGGAAAATGGCTTTAAGACAGGAGCGTAAGGATGCCTATCAGCAAAAACGGCTGGGAAATCCTGATCGAGCGCGTTCGTCAGGAACGGCGCAAGGGACAAACATTCGCAAGAACCATCAGCAATTACCAAGTTTATCACGACGGCATGGAAGTAGACGGGCTTGCAGGCAGCTTCGTGGAACGCCAGGGTCCGGGCGACAACTCTAAATCCGGTAAGGGAAATCATGGGAGGATAGCAGCAGGGCGATATCGACTTGCTACTCATTCGGGAGCCAAAGATCCTCGCAAGAAAAAAGTAAAATATCAGACCATCGGGTACGCGAAGACAGCGGATATCGGCCAGCTACCTCGGCCTGCGATACGTTTCCTCGACACGGAGAGCCGGAAAGGCATACTGATTCATCCAGGAAATGGATACATTTGGAGCATCGGCTGCTTCAATCCAGGGCGCTCTCTCAAAACTCCGACCGACAATCTGAAGTTTTTGGAAAGCAGGTTGATGGTGATCGCACTCATCGACGATATGAGAACGTATCAGGGCAACAAGTTTCCAAACAGCAACAACAAGGAAATTCCCAATACGCATGCTGTCGTTGATGGCGAGCCGGGGTAATAAAGAGCTCGCAAGGGCAACGCACAAAAGGCTCGGGGGCGATCAATGGGGTAGCAACAAACAGCTATCTACAATTTTGGCGGCTACAAGAAGGATATGCAAGCCTGGCTCGAGAGCGCAACCAAGTTAGGTGGGTCATCTGTTCTTTTAAGGCATTCGCCCATCTATCTTCGGCGGATTCGAGTGACGCGGCTGCCATAACGGGGTCCGGACCCAACAGGATCGCTCAGCTAGCCCAGGAAATCGCAGGCGTTCGCATCCAAATGTGATTGTCGGGCACTCTTCCGGCTGCGCCATCGCAAACGCGGTGACCGAACGAGTTGCCAAGCTTGCGGGTGGAGAGACGCAAAATACGCGATTGGTCGTGTTGGACGGCATCGCGCGAGCCGACGACGGATCACCTTACGAGCGATTGGGCAGTCGTCGGCCATCGCGGCAAACTCTCGGCACTTTGCCGTACTCGCCCGACGAGCGATGCGGGTTTTTTCCCGGCTTTGCCGAAATCGCCGTCCGGCCAGGGATGATCGAGAGGAATGCCTGATCCTGTTCTATGCTTGTGTTGTATTCCTGATCCAATGATCCAAACGATTGTCCTCTGGTTCATGGGTCGCGGTTCGTGATCTATAATTTTATCCTTAGATTGATCCTGAGTTCTGGCTTGACGGAATGATTTTTACGTCTCAATTGATTGATAATTACGGGGTTACGTCTGGTGATTTGGGTAACTGCAGTATTATTATACTGGGGTCCGCACTCTGCCCGATTTGATCCTGTTCTTTGCCCCGCTCTGCTCCTGATCCAATGATCCACTAATGCAGGGATCGAATGATCCCGTAATTGTCCTGCCCCCGATCTTGAATTTTAGCTTGGCTACGTTGACCGCTTTTCCGGCCTCGTTCACAGTCGCGCGGATTGTGTCGATAATCTGATCCCCCGCATTCCAAGCATCACGGATCTGATCGACCTTGCGCTTCATGCCGCACTGGAAGTCAGAAGACCTGCCAGTGATCTAGCGAAGCATTCTTAGATCGTCGATGTATTCAAAGTTCTATTGAGCAGACGAGCATTGTATGTCCTTGCATCTCATTTTGAAGCGATTTCCGGATATCATCCCGTTCCAAAAATGGCGTTTTTGATGAGGCTGAGAATCAACACGACAACAACCGCGCCGAGAAAACGAAGAAAATAAAGAAACCACTGGCGGCCACCCGGCAAATACAAGTTTGCTGTGTTCACCATCTAGTGAAATGCCAGGAATCACAGCATCGAGTGCAAAAACAAACCAGCTGCGCGGTCGTTTGCCCGCGATGATGGCGTGGTAGCCGCTTCGAAACACGAGTGCGCCGAGACAAGCGAATACAAATATCCAGGCAAGGCCAATCTCCGGACGATACCCGTATGCGACCAAATACCTCGTAGCCCAGAGGTAGCTTTTTCGTAACCCAGTCGTCGTCGCACTATGCAGTTCCGCGTCGCTCTGTGCGATGAGAATGTCGCGGGCCAGATCTGGTCGACCTGCTGCGGCATACGATTTTGCAAGGCTCGTATAGATACTCGGAACGTAATCACGGGACGTGCGCATAAGCGCCTTCAAATAGGGGAGAGGATGATCACCCCAGTTGCCATCAGCGAAAGTAAAACCTGAAACTTGCGTCCTGGATGGCACGCTTCTGTTTGATTTCTCGAGTCGGTCGGCCCCAAACAGGCGGAATGTCCCCACTGATACGGTGTACAAAAATAGCACCGAGTCGTCAGCCCACTTTTGGATATCTATAATGAACATTCCCTGATCGACGTAGTCGGTCAAATGAAAGTCTCTTAATTTGCCGAGACGGACAAATAAGCCATTGCTCTCGCTACTACTAAGCCAGATAGAATCGTATTCGCCCATTAGAATGGAAAGCTGTTCGCTTAATCGCGAAAGGTCGATTTTCAAATTTTGGACAGTATTGCCCGTTAATCTAAGGCGCGTGAGGTCTAACTGTTCTGCGGAAACTTGCGTCAATTTCGTTCCGCTGATCGCGATGTCTCCACCGCTTACCCGTTTGAAGTTAAGTTCGCCTGCGACCTCAGACTGAGAAAGGATGATCGTGCGGCCCAGCGTAACGTTCGTGAGCGATACGTTGCCTGCGACGCGAGTGCGCGATAGGACGAGCGAAGCTAGTTTGGTATCTGCAATATCGACATAGTCGATTGAGGCTCCCACAATCGTTATGGGCTGAGATTCAATTTCTGACGCGAACGCATTAGT
>Ga0306923_10001200_pt1 | contig 22618 bp, 13 predicted proteins | sample sta12Can44000108_FD_203841 | JGI IMG/M metagenome (GOLD analysis project Ga0306923, IMG submission 203841) | Lab enrichment of tropical soil microbial communities from Luquillo Experimental Forest, Puerto Rico - statanox.12C.anox.44.000.108 (v2)... | ecosystem: Environmental > Terrestrial >... | reverse complement strand
TCCGACTCCAACGCATTAAATGGCTTCAAAAAGAGGCAATGTCACTTAATCTGCAAGTGGTTGCCGTTCAGTAGCTTCCACCACCAGTTCCTGGAGAGAGGCGGCCCATCGCTCGAAGTACTGGCCTGCAATTTCTGACCGCCCATCGCAGCCTCGGCCGCAGCGCTCCGATCCTGCAACATCTTCGCTCCTTCCCCTACTCCTTCAGTCGCCAGCATGGCAGCCGGATTACCGCTGCGCCGGCTGGCCAGGCCCATGCCTGTAATGCCGGCGGCAAACAACGTCATCATCCCGATGCCGTCGATCGCGCCGTTGTGCCGCCCCGTTTAGCGCAAATACAGAATTCGGCCCGATCAACGGAATCAGCAAACCACCCAAAGCTGGACCAATAAGGTTGCGCTCACAACCGTGCAACCTAGCCACGGATCAGTTTCTGAATTTGGTCAATCATTCACGCTCCGTAATGTCATTGCGTCTACGGGCTTCACAAGATGAGACTTTTGGATAATCACCCATCCTGTGTTTTCGGTTTCATTTACATAGTACATTACATTACCGAGTCGGTCCAAATCGAAAGCGGATATCTCGTGATTGCCTCGCCATTTTAAATTGATTCGCAGAATGTCTTGGCAAACGTCTTTGTGTATACTCCTGACGAAAGCTGTATCCGCGATGTTTTCCATATTTTGTTCTCCTCTCTGAAGGGACCAACAAAATCTAAAACTTCACTTAGTGTTACTAGTTATACTAGACAAGGACGAAGCAGACCATTCCATCCGAAAAATCTCAAAGTGTTCGTCGGCCGGCGAGCCGCAGCCAATCGAAGGCGTAGCTCCGCACACTAGCGAAGAATTCCGTATTTACTTGGAGCATATGCTTTGTCGCTCACCGGAATAAATCAAGAAAATCTGCGTAATCTGTGTAATCGGCCGACCGCTTACCTTTCGTGAACTGCCGCTTACGATCTGCGGATCACGACAAACGCCGGCGGAATAGCCAGGTGGCGAGGGTCAACGTGAAAATCGCGATCACGGCCATTGGCCAGGTGTTATTCAGGATCTCGATCAGGGGCATGTCCTTCAAAAAGACACCCTTGGTCACGACCATCATATAACGGAGCGGATTGGCACAGGTAAATGGTTGTAACCAGCTGGGCATGTTTTCGATTGGGGCAGCATAGCCGGATAGAAGACTGGCTGGTACCAAGACCGTCATGATCCCCAACATGGCTTGCTGCTGTGTCACAGCGATCGATGAGATACTCAGTCCGATCCCAATCATGGAGATGATAAACACCGTTAGGCTCAAGTAGAGAAACGCGACAGAACCATGAAACGGGATCCGGAAAACGAAAACCGTGATCAGAATGAAAACCGTCACTTCGATCAAACCCAGAATCAGCGCAGGAATGCTTTTACCAGCAATAATTTCCAACGGGCGCATCGGCGAGACGAGTAACTGCTCGAACGTGCCCATCTCTCGTTCTCTAGCCACCGACATAGCAGTGACATTCAGACAGATTTGCAAGGTGATCATCACTGCCAATGATGGAAGGGTAAACCAGATGTAATCCAAGTTTGGGTTAAACCAGGTTCGTTGCAGGACGTCCACATTCGGTGTGTCATTCGTCGGCGTTTGCTCACTGATGAATTGGTTCAGTATATGGGCGACATAACCCTGCGCGATCTGCGCCGAGTTGGATTTACGACCGTCCGCAATCACCTGCAGAGGCGCAGTGTGTTGCTCATTGAAACGGCGAGAAAAATCCGGCAAAAAGGTAATCGCCAACATCACGCGCTGATCATCGATCATCTGTTGCAACTCGGCCCGCGAATGAGCGAACTCCACATGAGAAAAATTCGATGAAGCACAAAACCGCTGGATCAACTCATTCGATACCTGCCCATAATCCCGGTTCCAAATACCTAGGGAAACATGCTTCACCTCAAGTGTCCCGGTGAACGAAAACAAGAAAAGCTGCAATATGGGTGGCATAACCAGCGCCACCCGGTTCCTGGGATCGCGCAGGACCGCCAAAACTTCTTTCTGAATTAAAGTAACAATTCTCAACCACATAAAAACTTAATCACGGATGAACGCGAATAGACACGGAACCACGGATGAACACGGATAGACACAGATGAAACAAAAACCGCGAATGACCCCGGGGGATACGCCTGAAATAAAAACGCGAACGGACGCGAAGGACAGGGTATCATGCGCGCCGCGTTCATACTGTTCCTCACGGTCTGGGATGAGATATGAGATCCGCTGCAGGGAAAAAGCGAACCAGTAATCTCACATTTCGTGTTCATTCGCGGTTCTCTTTTGCATCTGTGTGGATTCCGTGGTCACGCGAGACGTTTGTGCGTTGCTCGGGCGGTTAGGATAAAGAAGAGGACGGCGAAACCGGCCAGTACCAGGGAATTGAATAGGACGATGCGCCAGACGTCGCCGGCGAGAAAGATGGTTTGTAATGCCTGGACGAAGTAACGAGCCGGAAATAACCAGGTCAGGAATTGGACTATCTTTGGCATACTCGAGATCTCGAACAGGAATCCCGAGAGCTGGAAACCTGGTAGGGAACCGAGGATGATGGCGAATTGGCCGGCCACAAACTGGCTTTTGGATAGTGTTGACACCCATAGCCCAAGTCCCAACCCACCGGCCAGGAACAAGGAGGTGACAAGGAATAAGGACAGTATTGATCCTCGTAGAGGTGTATGGAAGATCCACACCGCTACCAGAGTACAAAAAAGCATTGAGCCGAGTCCAAGCAGGAAGTATGGGATCAGCTTCCCTAATACCAATTCTTGAATAGCAACAGGAGTGGCCATCATGGCCTCCATAGTCCCGCGTTCCCATTCTCGAGCGACTACCAATGCGGTCAGTAGAGTGCCGATCATCGTCATAATGATCGCGATCGATCCCGGAACGAGGTAGTTCTTACTCTCCAGAGACGGATTAAACCAATTCTGTGTCTCCACATCGATTGTGTTATTAACGTCTGCGCCCGTCTCCATGCCGCGCTGTTGTAGCCAAAGTGACACCGCCGATACGAGATAGTTCTCTGCGAACATTGCCGTATTCGGCTCGCTGCCATCCCCGATGATCTGCAGCGGTGCCGTGTCGCTCTTTCGGTGAAGGCGCCGCGAAAAGTCCATCGGAACAATAAGCAAAGCGCGCAGCCTCCAAGCCACCATCTCCTTCTCCAGCAGCGTCCGATCGAAACTGGCTGTCACATCCAGGTATCGGGAGTTCCGCAATGAAGTTAACAGATTCTCCGATTCCGGTGTGCGTTCTTCCAACACAACGCCGATCCGAATCCGCGTAGTGTCCAGAGACACCGCGTATCCGAACAGGAACAACAACATCACCGGCAGGATAAACGCGATCAAAATACTGCTCGGATCATTAACGATCTGAATCAGTTCCTTCCGTACCAACGCCGCCAACCGGCGCCCGCTAAATTTCTGTACTCTGCGAGTCATATGACCTCAAGCCGCGGATGAACACGGATAGACACAGAATACAGAGCAACCTCGAATGAACAGGAATTAACGTGAAGATGTTGGCTAGTGTTTTTCATATAAAAATTCGCGCTCTTTCCCGGTAATTCTTCTCCGTGTTCATCCATATTCGCCCGCGGTTCTAGTTCTGTGATGCATGTCTTTTCGCGGTATCGACATTCTGGATAAGACGAATGAAAGTCTCTTCCATGGTAGGTTCGGGGAGATCGGCTGAGCGGACGCTTCGTTTCAGAGCGTCAGGCGTATCGAGCGCGATCAGTTTACCGCGATAAACTAACCCGATCCGGTCGCAATATTCGGCTTCATCCATGAAATGAGTGGTCACCATTACAGTGACCCCTTTGTCTACCAGGCCATTTATATGCAGCCAAAATTGGCGCCGGGTAATTGGATCGACCCCCGAAGTAGGTTCATCTAAAAAAAGGACGTCCGGTTCATGCATCAAAGCGCACGCCATAGCTAATCGTTGCTTAAAGCCAAGAGGTAATTGTCCGGACGCAGTATCTAAATAGCTTTCCAACCCGAACGCATGAATCATTCGATCGATCGCGGAGATTCTCTGGTGGCCGCGCAGACCGTAAACACCGGAAAAAAAGTCCAAGTTGTGTTTCACGGTGAGGTCTCCGTATAACGAGAAGGTTTGAGCCATATAACCGATCCGATTCCGGGCGGCACTGGCTGACTTGCGAAAATCGATTCCGGCAATCCGGGCGGTTCCGGCAGAGGGCTTGAGTAAACCGCACAACATTTTGAACGTAGTGGATTTGCCCGCCCCGTTGGGGCCAAGGAGTCCAAAGATCTCACTTCGATTTACCGAAAATGTGATGTGATCCGTTGCGACAAAGTGACCGAAACGCTTCGTTAACTCCTTCGCTTCGATGACGGCGCCCCCGTCGTGTTGCCGGTGAGGTATAGTACCGGCAACCAGCGATTCTTCGTTTGGCAGACCTCCCAACGTATCTACAAATGCGTCCTCGAACCGCGGAGCCACAGGACGTAACTGACCGTCACCGGCAAACCGCTCTATGCCCTGCGGCGCGGTGTTCTCTTTGAACACCAGACGAACGTGGTCACCCTGCACCACACCATCTACCACGCCCGGTGAACGGAGCGCCTCCGCCAATATCCGGCGCCGATGGCCTGCCACCCGCAATTGAAAAGTCCGGGATCGGACCCGGTCCGTCAGCTCCTTTGGCGGCCCGTTAAAGACTTTTTTGCCTTCGTGGAGAAGAATCACGGTATCGCAGAGCTCTGCCTCATCGAGGTATGCCGTGCTCCAGATGACGCCGATCCCATCCGCCACGAGCTCTTGTACCATCTTCCAGAGATCACGCCGCGAGATCGGGTCGACCCCAACACTGGGCTCATCCAGCAAAAGCAGGTCTGGCTTAGTGAGCAGTGCGCAGGCCAATCCCAGTTTCTGCTTCATTCCACCTGAAAGCGCGCCTGTTTTTCTGCTCTGGAATCCTTTCAGATCGGTGAAGGTCAGTAACCGCTCGAAACTGGATTCTCTGTCTTTGCCCAAGACGCCACGTAAGTCGGCGTACAAATTAAGATTTTGAATAACGCTCAAGTCTTCGTAAAGACCGAACCGCTGAGGCATATAACCGATCCGGGATCGGATTTCTTCTGGTTCACTGACGGGATCAAAACCGAACACTCGGATATTTCCGGATGTAGGTAGCAATAAGCCGGCCAACATCCGCATGAGGGTAGTTTTACCGGCGCCATCCGGTCCTACTAACCCGGTAATGGCGCTTGGCGGAATCTGGGCATTTAGCTGGTCCAGCGCTGGCGGCGTGTTGGCCCGAAACGATTTCACCAGGCCGGATATTTCCACCAGTGAATCAGTCCCGTTGTTTCTCTGGCTCATGGCGCTCATCGACGGGTGCTCGTTATTGGGCTCTTTCCTGGTGTATTAAAATCTCTCTCGTGAACGGCTCTCACGTCGACTAGATGCGGGTGATCTCTAATAAATGCAGCGTCTTCTAACGCTGCTCGCGCGATGTCTTGTTCTACAAGGGTGATTACTGCCCGGAATTCTACTTCGTAAACTTTCACGGAATGGTCTCCTCATTAGCTTTATGGCTCTTGACCATCTTCAGAGTTACCGGCATTCCTTGTCGCAGGTATTTGTCCGGCTTTGTAATAATTACTCGGAGCCGATAGACCAGATCGGTCCGTAATTCCTGCGTTTCCACAGTTTTCGGGGTAAATTCGGCAACCGGCGAAATAAAACCGATTTGGCCCAAATAGGGTCGGTTCGGATTTGTGTCGTTGTAGACCAACGCCTTCATTCCCGGATAGATGAGGCCTAGATCGCGTTCATCCACGTAAGTGCGAACCCAGACAGGCTCGTTCTGGCAAATCGAGTAAATAATTGAGCTCGTGGAGACGATAGTGCCCGGTTCCACTGCTCGCGTGATGATTACGCCGTCTACCGGCGCGAAGAGTTGGCAATCCGCTAAGTTTTGTTGTGCACTGGCCAGATTTGCCCGTGCGTTCTCCAGTTGCGCCTTTGCGCTATCGATGTCTTCGATCCGATTCCCGGCCAGCTCCAAGTTAAGGTTGGCCTGCGCTAGGTCGACCTGCGCTTTCAACGAATCCCGAGAAGCCGTGGCATTATCATAGTCGGATTTTGAAATGACACGATTCCGCTGCAGCTCATTTTGCCGCTCAAAAAATCGTTGTGCGTTCTCGTACTTGACCTTTGCTTGATCCAGTTGAGCGCGAGCCTGCGCGATCTCTTCCGCACGATGCCCGTTTGCCATTTCGGTGTAATTCGCCTGCGCTTGCGCGACCTGCGCCTCAGCTCGGCGGACTTGTTCCTGATACGGCACATCATCCAGGGTCGCAGCCAAGTCCCCCGATCGTACAACATCCCCTTCCTCGAGCTTCATCTCTTTGACTCGTCCCGTGACCCGAAACCCGATGTTCACCTGGCGGATATCGATATCACCTTGCAGGGTTAGGATGAGGGAGCGTCGCGTAGTAAAATGCTGGTATAAAAACCAGCCACTCACAGCGAGCAAAGCTGCTAACAGTAAGACAATGACGATCCTTTTTCTCACCTTCCGCCTCCGCGTTTTGGTTGAAGGAGGTCCAACTCTGCCTTAATTTCAGCACACTCCTCTTCTGTAATCGTGAGCCGCCCCCTTGGTGGGATGACTGGTGAAAAACGCTGTGGGGCCGATGGCGGCCGTATTGGTCCGATCGCCGGGACCTCCGCGAGGTCGAGCACCTCCTGGTAGAACTTGGCTAGCGCGGCCGGATCCGGCGCCGAGGCCAACGTGGCGAACACCAATTAGCTGAGGCATTTGTTGGTTAGTCATGGTCTTTTCCTTTCTTCGTGAGAACTTTTTTGAATTCGATCTTTCGATCCGTGCAAGGTCGCTCCAGGCGGCGCGGAAAAATTTCTCAGCTCGGCAAGAGTCGATTTCGGATCTTCTTCTGGAATGAGATGCCCGCAATCAAGCGCGTCTCCGCTCAACTGAACGGCTTTGTAACGCCATGTCCTCAGGACATTAGCTGTCGTCGGTTTCTTCGAATTGGCTGGCGTAATACCGGTACAAACGGCGGCTGCCAAAACCAGGATCACAACTGGTAATTTCAGCCACCGCGCCAACAATATTTTGCGTTTTGCCGGAGGCGTGCCTGTTGTCCATCGAGAGGGGAGTTCCTTAAGCAATGCTCTGAACGGGCTCGGGCCTTGGAGCGTCGTTCCATTTGTTGAAGGATTCATGGGACTCTCTCCGCTTTCAGTGCTTCATCCGCATCATTACAATCGATGGGTTAAGGGAAGATCCGCCCTGTCCGAGACTTAAGAATTACTCAGTTCTTGCCAGCGGTAAAATGGGCTTACCAATCGAGGAGGAAAGATGGCTAATGAAACTGCGTCACCCGCGTTGTTTCCGCCGAGGCGCTCATCGAAGCAACGGTGCCATTTCACGCGAGCCTGCAACCTTCATCGCCGTCCCGCCCGTCGCAAACCAGTACCTTCTCCTTTCAAAGGGATAGGTGGGAAGTCGAATCTGCTGGCGATAATAACCATGGTAAAATCCACGCCAGTCCACGTCTAATCCCAGCAAATATAATGTTTTAAGACTGCCTAAAATAGTCTCCCAGTCCTTCCCTTGGGAGTCGAGAGAGGACAGCCGAACCTCCGTTCTTCTCGACGGATCTTCCTGATTCAATTCAATTAATGTCGATTTAGCTCCTAATTCCAAGAAGCAATTATAACCTTGCTGAAGTAATGTTCTCATCCCCATGCCGAATTGCACGGGCTCAATGATCCGACGCCGCCAGTAGTCGCCAGAAGGTATATACCCTTGCTTTAGAACCTGGCCCGTCAAGCTCGATATCAACGGAAGACTGGGGGCTGTAAACTTCACGGGCTGAGCGGCAGAAACAAAGGAATCGAGGATGGGTTCCATCAGGGAGGAGTTTAAAGCGTGGTTGCCTTTCAATGGCAAAGCATCTATCCCTTCGGATCTCAGTTCCTCCAGAAGTTCCAGCACCGCTGAGCGTTCCCCGGAAATGATGGTTTGCCTAAGGCCGTTGACCGCAGCAATCGAGATTCGCTTGGAGTATGAAGCTATGGCGTTTACTAGTCGTATCTCGTCCGTAAACACCGCCGCCATCATGCCATTTGGTGGCAGATCCTGTATCAGTTGGCCCTCCTTGGTGACCAGTCTCAGGCATTCCTCCAGGCTAAACACGCCAGCGATGCAGGCGGCCGCATACTCCCCTACCCCGTGGCCGATGACGATCTCGGGCACTATCCCCCAGGATCGCCACACCTTTGCCAGTGCGTACTCTACTGAAAAGAGCGCTACGTGGGCAAAGGCCGTCTCATTCATCAATGAGGCAGTGCGAGTGTCCGGGTACAACATCGACACCAGCGGCACATTTAGGTGCGGACGCAGCAGTCTGTCACAATCGTTCAGGGTCTGACGGAACGTTGCCTGGGTTTCGTACAGCTGCAGTCCCATACCGGCGTACTCGAAGCCGCAACCTGTAAAGACAAATGCCACTTTTGGCCGCCCAACCCGGCTGAGCGGCCTCATGGTTGTGTCCCCGTGCTGAGCAAACGCGGCTACCTGTTTGTGCATGAGCGCCGACGATTCGCTTATGAACGCGATGCGATGATCAAAATGAGACCTCCCGGCACCAGCGCCGCAACAGACATCTCCCAGCGACGCAGACGGATGGGCTTCCAGGAATCGTTGAAAACGGCGGGCTAGCTCTTTGAGCGACCCTTCATTTTTAGCTGACAGGCTAAGTAAATGTAGGGAAGGTTCAGAGGTGGTTGACCTCGGCTCTCGAGGTGGCGGCTCTTCGAGCACTAGATGAGCGTTAGTTCCATTCGCACCAAAGCAATGCACCCCAGCGATGCATTTTTCTCCGCCCGTCGGCCAAGCGGTTCGCTTCACCGGAATCCAAGCTGGGATCTCATCCAGCACTATTTCTGGATTAAGTTGTCTCAAATGTAGATGGGGCGGTAGCTCACGATGTTGCATCGCTAGCACAATTTTGATCAAACTGGCCATCCCTGAGGCGGCCTCAAGATTCCCAATATTCGTCTTAACTGATCCGAGAGCCAAAGGCCTGTCCGGTGAACGTCCCTCACTTAACACCGCACCCAAAGCACGCACCTCGATAGGATCGCCGACCGGTGTTCCGGTGCCCTGCACCTCCACATAACTTACCTGAGCAGCCTTCACTCCAGCCTTGACAAGTGCCTCATGTATTACGGCTCGCTGAGCAAGCCCGTTCGGAATCGTTAACCCTCCACTCGCCCCTGCATGATTGACCGCCGAACCTCGAATTAGCGCTAAAATGTCGTCACCATCCGCAGCGGCATCAGACAAGCGCTTAAGCACGACCACGCCGCAACCTTCCGAACGCACATAGCCGTCAGCTGCTGCATCAAAGGTCATGCAGCGCCCAACCGCGGATATCCGTCGTGTCTTCGAAACAATGATATTCGCCTCCGGAGAGAGGATCAGATTGACTCCTCCTGCCAAAGCCAAGTTACACTCCTCGCTGCGCAGGCTCTGACATGCCAGATGGACCGCTACAATGGAGGAAGCACACGCGGCATCTATGGCCATGCTGGGGCCCTGTAGACCCAATACATAGGACAGGCGTCCCGCCGCATAACAAAAACCATTACCATAGCCAGTATAAGAATCGATTCCCGTAGAATCACCAGATTTAAGTTGCAGCATTGCATAGTCATTGGTGCCTATTCCTACAAACACCGACGTGCGGGTGCCCACCAACCGTTGAGGGGCTTGGCCAGCGTTCTCCAGTGCCTCCCAAGTCACCTCCAAGAGGAGCCGCTGCTGTGGGTCCATATTAACCGCTTCCTGAGCATCAATGCCAAAAAACTCCGCGTCAAACTTGTCTACTTCCTCCAGAAACCCACCAAATCTAGTGTATGTTTTGCCATGCGCGTTTGGATTCGGATCGTAGTAGGCCTCCACATCCCATCGGTCCTGCGGCACCTCAGCGATGGGATCTATGCCGTCGCGTAACACTTGCCAAAATGATTCTGGGTCGTTGCTGCGGCCTGGAAATCGACAACCGATACCAATTATGGCGATCGGCTCTGTCTTTGAACGCTCGATCGTATTTAGCCTAGATTGCAAGTCTACAGCGAGAAGTGCGAGGCGCTTTGGGGAAAGCTCGGCGATCCGTTTAACCAATTCACTCACGGCAATACCTCCGACTGAGAAATCTTCTCTTCAAACAGTCTATCTACTTCATCGTCCGTGAGTTGCTCTATTCTTTCGAACGAGTCTTCAACAGGGATACCTTGTCTTAATACCTTGTTATCTGTCGTATACAAGCCAAGACGCAAGACATCTCGAGCTAAATACTCGGCTAAGGCCGCAATAGTTGGATGTTCGACGGTTGCAATTATTGATATAGACTGGCCTATGCTAGATTCGAGTCGATGCTTCAATTGAAGTGCCATGAGCGAATCCATGCCCATTTCATAAAGCCCCCGCTGCGGATCTAATGAGTCAGATGGACAAAATCCCATAACCTTCGCGACTTGATCTTGCACGTGAGAGATCAAAAAATGCATCTGGGCGCTTGCAGGCAATTCTTGTAGTCGTCGTAAGAACTCAGCGCGATGCTTCAGTTCCTCTCCGTCAGTTTCCCGCCTCCCCACATTGCCAGGAACTTTAGCAAGAAACGGAAGATTTGCTGTTTGTGGGAATATTTGGAAGAACTGCTCCCACTTCACGGGCAAAATGGCTACCTGGACGGAACTCTGCTGGACCAACTGCTCCAATGATCGCACCCCTTCTTGCGGCTTGAGAGTCCAACTTTCAGGGAGTAGGCGGTATCCTTCTCGGACATAACGCGCTCGCATACCAACCTCAGCCCAGTCACCCCAGTCGAGACTGAGTGCCGGCAGCCCGTGAGTCCCGCGGTAGTGCGCTAAAGCATCAAGGAATGTATTCGCGGCACTGTAGCCACCCATTCGCTGCCCCACCGATCCCAACAGTCCTGCCCAGGATGAAAACAGCACGAAAAAGTCGAGCGGTGTATGTTCAAACAGGCGGTGCAGCACCCAGCCCCCGAATACCTTGGGCCTTAAAGCGGCGTCCAATGTGAAACCATCCAATTGCTGTAATGGTACGAGTGGATGAGGCACTCCAGCCGCATGGACTATTCCACGAATGGGCGGTATGCCCTCGCGTTCAATTCTTTTCAGAAGTGCCGCCATCTGGAGCTCATCCGCTACATCCGCTGAAGCAAGATAAGCATTTGCTCCAAGCCTTTCAATGTCCTGAATCGCCGCGATCTGGCCACCCAGGCGGCTATTATCCTCAACTGCGGTCCAATTGGCGCGCGCGGGCAACTGGGTTCGTCCCAACAGTATTAAATTTTTGGCTCCCCGTGCCGCCATCCAGCGTGCTACCAGGAGACCAAGGTCACCCAATCCTCCTGTAATCAGATAACTGCCGTTCCGCCGGAACTCAGGCTGTGATTTGACTTCAGAAACTCCACGTTTGCGGACAAGTCGAGCGGAGTAATATTGGCGGTTACGAACAGCGAGATGATCATCCCCGTCACGATTCCGGATCGTTCTGGACAAATCTAGAGCGTCATAGTCCATTGATGTATCGGGATCTAGGTCTACAAGGCCTCCCCAGAGCTGAGGTTCCTCCACAGAGATCACTCGGCCCAGTCCCCACAGCATGGACTGAAAAAGCCCGGGTAGCCCAACACCTGACGTCACCGGCTGAGCCCCCCTCGTCACGAGCCACAATTTAGGGAATTCAGAGAACCCGGCCATAATCAATGCCCGAACCAAATACAAGGCACTGTGGCATTCCAAGATCGACGCCGCCTGCAACTCCGGTAACATCATTTTTGTTGGATCGGACACGTCCAGACTCCAGAGATGGACAGCTCCTCGAATCCTTTTCTCATCACCGCCGCTAGTCTCGCGGAATAGCCGCTGAAAGTCTTCGGGTCTGCTTGGGTCTATTATGAATCGCTCCTCTCGAATCCGTTCGAAAGACTTCCCAGAGTGCACTATGATGTTCTCTTCGCCATCTGCTTTGAGCTGCTCGGCCAAACGCTGCCCGATCCCGCCCCTGTCGGCAAAAATCAGCCAACGGCCGCGCCCCTCTGCTCCATTGGGGACGGCCTCTACCAACTGCGCTTCGGATTTTACTTGAAAGCCTTTTGCTAGAATTACCGCTTGATGTGATAAGACTGTATTGCTGCCCTCTGAGGTAATCGCTTCTATCTCGGCGAATCCCACCTCGCGGAGTAACCCGCACCACTGCTCACGGTCCAACAACGAATAGTTTGGCCGCAAGTCCAGGTCCGTGAACTTCCACCAACCCACGGTCAGGCCAAATGTCAAGTCAAGCCAACGCTGGGGTTTGGTTCCCTCAAGCAATATTAATAATCCGTCTCGGGCGAGCAACTGCTGCACATGGCCCAATACCTGGCGCAGGTCCTTCGTTGCGTGCAATACATTTGCAGCTAGAATCAGGTCGAACTGATGAAAACCACATCCCTGAATCATGGGATCCTGCTCAATATCGAGAAGTTGATAGCGGACAAAAGTGTAATCGCGAAATTTCTGTTCTGCCTGCCACGTAAACAGGTGGGACACGTCTGAGAACACATAATCTGTCCGGTCCGCGGGCATGACGGGCAGTACATAAGAAGTCGTTCCGCCCGTTCCAGCACCAATCTCCAGGACACGAACTTTCTGTTTCTCTGGCAAACGTTCCAAAGCAGCGGAGATGGTCGCGTTAACCACTTGGTTCACTATACGCGCTCCAGGTGAGTCTTGATAAAGCCTTTCCACAGCGGTTAGGGAACCAGAGGGGAACAGTAGCTGCAGCGGATCGTTACCTCGGAGCACCGACGCCAATCGCCCGCCGCACTGCGCTAACAAATTTAGCTCCGGTGAGCAGGTAGGATATTGCGTCAGCAATGCTTTCCAAACATCCTGTGGATCCGTCACTTCGGGAACTCGACAAACCTCCCATTGCGTTTCATTGAGCTGGTTCAGCACATTTTCTTCCTGTAGAATTTGAACGAGGCGACCCAGCAGTCGCCGGTGTGTCTCTGCGATGCCCAAATCTACGGCTAACGAAGCGACCGACACACGCTGTTTCAATTCGAATCTCCATCCTAACTGCTGGAACGCCCATAACACACAAACAGCACTCAAAGCCTCGAGCTTCGGTAACAGTTCCGCACAAAGCTCCAATTCTTGCTGCACATCAAATTGCGAAATCTTGACCTGCACGCGCTTGGCGATTTCCATGGGTGAGGGCAGAGAGCGTAGGGGCGAGTCGCCCGATGATTGGCCTGGATGCGCTCGGGGTTGCCATTCCACCTCATAAAACCAATTACTCACGTTTTCCAGGCAATTCGGCTCCGTCGCAGGAAGGGCTTGCTCCAGCCGCAGCCCAGATACTTCTACGAGTGTCTTGCCTGACACGTCGAGAATTCGCACATCCCCCTCGAATGCCCCCGCCATTTCACTTGCTCCCGAGCGTAGAGTCGCGTGGCTCCATATCTGCTTGCTCAATGACCCGACGACTTGCACTTTGCCGAGGCGTACCGGTAGGTAGTACGACTTCTGGCTAGTGCTAGTTGAGAGTGTCTCGGTTGGAATAGCCGCGAACAACAGGTGGAAACACGCATCCAGAAAAGCAGGATGAATTCCGGACGGGTTCGCATCTAGTTCTACCACATCAAGCAGCTGAACCTTTCCTAGTGCTTCACCATCACGTCGCCAGAGATGTTGTATCACCCGCAAATCGCGGTCCACTTGAACCCCAAGATGAAATAGCTGGTCGTAAAATCCCGAGCCGGTTATTTCCTGATCACATCGACCTTGGATATCGTTGAGTAGATCTCTAGCTTCGAATTGAGAAACGAGCTTTGGCGCGCCAAGATTTTGTCGGTCGACAGCGCTCATTGCTTTTGAGCCTTCTGTCGGAGCACCGGGCGCTGGTTCAATGTTCCGCAACGCTGAATCTCGAGCATGTCCCGGCCTGCAATATTCTTTCAGCCGGTTAAGATGAGGTAGGTTGTTCAGAATTAGGTCAACATCCGGGCCAAAATCAAGCAGACACGCCAGTTCATTTACGCCGAGACCACTGAGTCGGTCAACAAGGTCTAAGCACGTTTCTGGCGTTCCCAAAAGGGCTCTGTTGGACGAAAACTTTTCAAATACAAGGTTGGCCATCCTATCGAGTTCCTCTGGAGACATTTCCGAAATATCTACAAATGAACCACGACTGTAGCCAAGCAGTTTGAGCAGATCAGCGTTCGATTTAAGGTAAGTACAGTAGGGTTTGCGTACCTGCTCGCGCACCGCCTCATTATCATGGCCAATAAACGTATGTAAGGTAACGGTTATCCGACCGCACTCAGGGGCATGCCCGTGTCTCGAGCGTGCCTGTCTATAAAGAGCAATGTTCTCTGCCAGCTTTTCTATGCCTTGATCAAACATATGGGTAAGCAGATTGGCGCCTATCTCCCCTGCCTTGATGAATGTGTTTGGATCACCAGCCGCCGTGATCCAAGTAGGCAGCTCCGGTTGGATAGGTTTCGGGTAAGTCTTGATTTCCACCTGGGCGCCATTGCCACTTTTTACCCAGACTGACTCGCCGCGCCATAGCCTTTGCACCGTTTGGATACCTGCATACATTTCCCTGCGACGGTCAGCGTATCTTTCGGGGAAGAACGCAAAATCATTTGGGTTCCAGCCGGACGCAAAGGAAATGCCGACTCTGCCGCCCGACAAGTTGTCGACCACTGCCCATTCCTCGGCAACCCGTATAGGATTGTGGAGCGGAAGCACCACGCTGCCGGCCTGTAAACGGATTTGCTTAGTCTCTCTGGCTAGGGCAGCGTGCAGTACGGCCGGATTGGGATAAAGGCAGCCGAATTTGGTGAAATGGCGTTCGGGCACCCACACACTAGAAAAGCCGTGCCGATCGGCAAACTTAGCGCTTTCTAATACAAGGCGGTATTTGTCCCCCCTTAGGGCATCTTCCCCGCTGGCGAAGAACATTAGGCCAAACTGCATTAGCTTGCCCCGATTCTGTGTTGCTGAGTATAACATATTACTATTCACTCCAAAAACCTCGTCACTGCTGCTGAATCGTACCGGTCGCGTGTAAGATCCACGCTTGGTCGGACGGCCCTGCGCGGCTCGGGCGACTGTGGGCTCGGAAGGATGCTGATCCGTCAGCATTCTCAGAAAGAGCCACCTGAACGATGCGGGTGCTGCCCCTCGGGATCAGCAGGAGCTTATGTAGCTCCAAGTCTGTGATCAGACAGGAACCTGAGGTAAACACCGCTCCAGCAGCTGCCAAAGCCATGTCCACATAGGCACCCACGGACAAAACAGCACTGTCCCACATTCGATGTCCATCAACATAAGGAAGACACTGCCCGCCCAACTCTGCCTGCCAAAAATGATCTCTAGGATGAGCAGCCAGGTCCTCTAAACGTTGGCCCAAGAGAGGATGACACTTACCATTGGTTTGGCTGCTCAAGTGGACGGCGCGTTCAGAAGGTGCTTTTGTTTCCATTGTCTCGATCCAATGGCGTTGTCGCTGAAACGGATAAGTCGGTAGTGATAATCGGCGGCGAGCATAGTCGCGGTCAAATCCGCGCCAGTCAACTTGTAGCCCTTGCGCGTACAATTGTCCCAAACTCCTGAGTAGCTGTTGCCAATCCTTCTGCTCATGATGCAGACTGGGTATCCACTGCAGGGGTCCAGGGCCGTCCACTCCGACCCTTTCCGGCAGACATTGGCGGCCCAACCCCAGCAAGATCGGTTTTGGTCCGATTTCCACAAACACTTGATATCCACGCTGATAAAGTGTGTTTATCCCGGTAGCGAATCGCACTGGCTGCCGCACATGATTTACCCAATACTCAGGGGTCGCTATTTCATCGGTGGCCAGCCGGCCAGTGATATTGGAAATGAAACTGATCCGTGGCGGTGAGAAGCTCGCTTCTGAGGCAACCCTTCGAAAAGCGCTCATCATTGGCTCCATCAACGGAGAGTGGAAGGCATGCGATACCGTCAACTGGGTGGTCTTGACTCCTTCTGCTTCTAGAGTGGATACGATTGCTTGGACTGCCCGGCGCATGCCGGAAATCACAACATTCTGTGAGCCATTAATGGCAGCAATCGAGACCTGTTGAGTATAGGGGTGAACGGCCGCAGCGACCCGCGCCTCGGAGGTAAACACTGCCACCATCTCGCCCTCCGCCGGCAGAGCCTGCATCAAGCGCGCCCTTTCGGCAATCAACTTCAGCCCATCTTCCAGGCTGAATACTCCAGCCACACAAGCAGCGACATATTCACCCACGCTATGTCCCATGACACCGGACGGTTTTATGCCCCAGGACTGCCATAGCTCGGCCAACGCATATTCCAGAGCAAACAAGGCGGGTTGTGTGTAGGCCGTCTCATCCAGCGGAGAACTCGTCCCGGGCACGGGGTAGAGCACCTCAAGCAGGGGCTTTTCTAAATAGGGCCGCAGCACCTCACCGCAGCGTTCGAGCGTCTGGCGGAATGTAGGCTGGGTCTCATAGAGTTGTCGCCCCATATCAGCGTACTGCGATCCCTGGCCCGTGAAGAGGAAGGCTACCTTGGACTGAGTCGTTGTACTCTGCCCTTTGAATATCCCCGGTGGTTCCTTCCCAGCAATGAAAAGGGCTAGCTTTTCACACATTTTAGCAGTCGAGCAGCCTACGACACTCAGCCGCTGATGAAAGTGTGACCTTCCTGTGTTAGCAGTAAAGCAGATATCCTCTATGGCTACGGTCGGATTTGCGGCCAACTTGCTCTCATACCGACCCGCCAATTGCTTGAGTGCCTCTTCAGTCTTGGCCGATAGCGTCAGCAGATGCAACGGACGTTGTACTTGTGCTTGTTGAAAAGGTTTTGGTGCTGGCGCTTCTTCCAACACCACATGAGCATTGGTGCCACCAAACCCAAAGGAACTGACGCCAGCAATCCGCGGCCTGCCCCCTGCCGGCCAGGCAGTTCGCTCCGTTGGCAGAACTACCGGGAGGTCTTTCCAGGGAATATGAGGATTAGGTTGTTTGAAATGCAGATGAGGTGGAATCTCCTCGTGTTGCAGCGAAAGGACTACCTTGAGGAGACCCGCAATGCCAGCAGATCCTTCCAGATGACCAATGTTAGTCTTCACCGAACCAATCAAGAGCGGAGAGGCGGCGTCACGGTTCTTGCCGAACACGGCTCCCAAGGCTCCTACCTCAATCGGATCGCCCAAAGGTGTCCCGGTGCCATGGGCCTCCACATAGCTTACCTCAGATGGCTTCACGCCACCATTCTTCAGAGCTCGGCGAATCACAGCTTGCTGAGCCGGCCCATTGGGGGCCGTGAGCCCATTGCTGAGTCCATCATGGTTGACGGCCGAGCCTCGAATCAAGGCCAGAATATTGTCGGCATTGGCCAAGGCATCAGACAGACGCTTGAGCACTATCACTCCACAACCCTCTCCGCGGCCGTAGCCGTCTGCTGAAGCATCGAAGGATTTGCAGCGGCCATCAGCCGCCATCATCCGCGCCCTTGAAAAGGCAATGCTGTTTTCAGGTGCAACAATCACGTTCACACCTCCAGCCAGGGCTAGATTGCACTCTTGGAGCCGCAGACTTTGGCAGGCTAGATGCACAGCTACCAAAGACGAAGAGCAGGCCGTGTCCACCGCCATGCTCGGACCCGTCCATCCCAAAGTATATGACAAGCGTCCGGCCGCTACACTCAAGGCCGATCCCGTGCCGTAATAAGCATCGATGACACTTGGGTCGCCGGATTTGATCTTCACAGTAGAATAATCGCTATAGCAAATTCCAACAAACACCCCGCTTGCGCTGGAATACAAATGCTCCGGCGCCTGGTTGGCGTTTTCTAGAGCCTCCCAACTGACCTCCAGCAGCAAGCGTTGCTGCGGATCCATACTAACTGCCTCCCGTGGCGAGATGCCAAAAAACTCGGGATCGAAAGTATCCACCCGATCCAGAAAACCGCCACACCGAGAGTACATCTTCCCAGGGGCGTCCGGATTCGGATCGTAGTAAGCCTCAATGTCCAAGCGGTCGGATGGAACTTCTACAATGGCATCGACTCCGTCGCGCAACCGTTGCCAGAACGCCTCTGGATTATCCGCACCCCCGGGAAATCGGCAGCCAATGCCGATAATGGCTATCGGTTCCCTGTTGGCATACTCTAATACATTAATCTTGGACTCCATCCTCTCTAGTCCAAGCAAAGCATTCTTCATTAACCCATCATAGTTTCTGCTCTGTATACTTTTACTCATTCGCACCTCTGCCAACCCATCCGTTCCCTCGGTTAACAACTTTTCACACATAAAGCTTTTCGGTTCTCCTACACGACCTCGGGGGTAAGTAAACGACGTTTTTCACCTGACCTCTTTGATGCTTCCGGGGACGCTCACCTCTGTTACGTGGCTTATAGCGCTTAGCTTCTCTTCGAGCAGGTGTGCGATTTCGCCTTGACTTAGTTCTTCCCATTTCGCAGATGCGTCGACCGTTTCATCAATACCTGATGACGGAACAGCCGGTTCATGCGACAGCCTCAAAGAAAGCTGTTCTGCTAGATGATCGACGAGCGCCTCCACAGTTGGATAATCAAATAGAAGTGTCGTAGGAAGAGCGCATTGCAGGCTAGATTCTAAAAGGCATTTCAACTCCACAGCCATAAGCGAGTCTAGACCCAAATCGAATAACTTCTGCCGCGGCTCTATCTGGTAATGTGAGTTCAGACCTAACACTTTGGCGATTTGCGAACATATATGCACCATCAAGAGATCGCGGCGCTCATTGACCGGAGCCGCTGCTAGTTGATGGAAACACTGAGACTGCTGTCGCAACGACTGTTCAGATCCGTAACTAATATGCTCAAAAAACGTTTGCTCGGTAGCGTTATAATAATGTTGCAGGAATTTTGCCCAGTTAACCGGCATCACCCCAACCTGGGGAACACCGTTTTTCAGAAACTCTTCCAGCAATAGCAACCCCTGCTCCGGAACTATAGGCTCCAGTCCCAAATGCGACAGCCTGCGCTTATTACGGTCACCCTTGTTCGCCGCCATCCCCACCCCCGCCCATGGGCCCCAGTTGATGCTCACACCCGGTAGAGCCAAGGCGTGACGATGATGCATCAACGCGTCCATGAAGCTATTCGCGGCGGCATAGTTTGCCTGACCAGGTGAACCAAGTAACGAGGCGGCGGAAGAGAAACAAACAAAAAAATCTAAGGATAGGTTCTGGCTAAGCGCATGTAGATTCCACGTTCCATCGACCTTCGGTGCCATTACCCCCCTAAAGCGCTCCGCGTCTTGTTGCAGCAATAACCCATCATCCAACACTCCGGCAGCATGAATAATACCCCGCAGGGGCGGCATGGAGGTCTTTGCCACATCAAGCAGTCTGGAAACATCCTCTTGTTTAGACACGTCGGCGGTAACGACTAGCACTTTTGCTCCTGCTTGCTTCATTTCATGAATAGCCTCCATCGCCGCATCGGAGGCTTGACTACGCCCATTCAGCATCAAGTGCCGAGCTCCCTTTCCTATCATCCACTGTGCTACCCTGAGCCCCAAGGCTCCGAGGCCGCCTGTAATCAGGTAGCTCGCATTCTCCAATACGAGCTCCCTATTCGTAGCACCACTATCTACTGCCGTTTCTGTCGTCTGAGAGATGACCACTTTGCCTATGTGCTTGGCCTGGGCCATATACCTGAAGGCATTCACAACGTCTCGAAGTGGAAACACCTTGCTTGGTAATGGTCTCAGGACACCTTGTCTTAAGTCATGCATCAGTCTGCTGAACATCGACGCGATTTGTCGGGGGTCATCTTGTGCCGCCTGGCTCAGATCGAATGAATAATATGAGATATCGCTCCTCAATTGACTAACCCGTTCCTCGTCCCATATGCCGATTTTGCCAAGCTCCACGAATCGACCTCCTTGCTCCAAAATCTCGATGCTCTTCGGGATGAATGCGCCATTCAAGCTGTTGAGCACGATGCTGACTCCCTTTCCACCGGTGATGGCCAGAACTTCATCAGCAAAATCCAGGCTGCGGGAGTTCATTACATGTTCCACTCCCTGTGACCTGAGAAATTCCCATTTGCCGGGGCTCGCCGTGGCATAAACCTCGGCACCGGCTCGCTGAGCCAACATCACTGCCGCCTGGCCCACACCTCCAGCGGCGCTATGAATCAAAACTCGATCTCCAGAACGCATTTCCGCTAAGTGGTAGAGCCCGTAAGCCGCTGTCAGAAAGGCGGTGGGAACAGTGGCGGCTTCTTCGAAGCTAAATCCTTTCGGCTTCGCAACCACAAATTCTTTGTTAACAGTGACAAAGCTGCTTAGACTTCCTATCGCGAGCGCGGCGATTACTTCATCTCCCACATTGAGGTCTATAACATCTTCGCCTATTGCTTCTATCCTCCCAGCGCATTCGAAACCGAACGGCATGTCGGAAGGTGATTCGATGCCAAGCAGTTTGGCATGCTCTTTGAGCATTCCCAAAGCGTGGAGCACATCCCTAAAGTTGAGTCCCGTGGCAAAAACGCGAATCTCTACTTCTCCCGGTCTCGGTTGCCGACGTGTCATTGGCGTCAGGGTAAGATTATCCAGGATCCCGTAGCTAGAGATCCTCAGTTGGCATGGCTCGCCTGGAGAACTCTGAAGTTGACGCCGACTCTCTTCGCCTTGCAAGGCGTGCCGCACTAACCTGGCAACATAACGGACTCCCTGACGCCATGCGATCTGGTCTTCGTTGTCCGCGCACCACAATTCTTCAAGCAGGGCTCCAGTTTCATCTGCCTCAGGCAATGGCTCGAGATCCAGACGCACGCAATGCAGCTCCGGATGCTCTAATGCAATCACCCGGCCTAGTCCCCATAAAGAGGACTGTTGCACCTGTAGGCCAGCCAGTTCCGAGGTGACGGATTGGGCTCCACGGGTCACCAGCCACAATCGGGGTGGCACAGACAACCTCGCTTGGGCTAGTGCCTGAACCAAACTCAGCAAACTGCCGCAGCCTAGGACACTGCTATTCTGTAAAGCGGCGACGCTGATTCTTTGCCAAGGTATCCTTTCCAGATTCCATGCGAATACCACTCCATGCAAAGGCGGGTAGTTGTTCCCTTCAGACCCGACATGGCACGTTTTCAGATCTTGGAGCAGCCGGTGGAAGTGTGCGGGCTCTGTAGGGTTGATGTGGTAATACGACTCTGCATCTATTTCATAAGTGTGACCGGCAAAGACCAAGTCACAATCCTGACCTCGCTGTTTCAGCAGGGAGGCTAGTTTAATTCCAATCCCTTCCTTGTCAGCAAAGATCACCCAGTGCTTTGTTTCGGATCGGTGTAATGCCTTGAAATTGGATTCACGAGCCTTTGGATTCCAGGCGATTGTATATAGACAGTCATCCAAATCTTTTTGGAAGCTGTGCAGCAGCGCTTTACGGGTGGCTCGCCTGACAGATAACCCATCTACTGCGGCTACTATAGCCCCATCCTCATTGAACAGCGATAAATCGATCAATGCAGTCTGCTCAGTGGAGTCTTCGAATGAACGTACCTGCGCATGAGTCCACAGGCAGGAGGCGCCAGGGTGCCTGTAGATAGTAAGACGCGCTATACCGGCGGGAAGATATAAATCTTTATCAGTATCCTGAGCAAATGTTGCCTCTAAAACCTGAAAACAAGCGATCTGAAAGCAAGCGTCCAGTACTACTGGATGTAGCTTGAAGTTGGCCGTCTCTAAAACCAATGAATCCGATAACCGAATCTGGCCTATGGCGTTTCCTTCGCATCTCCAGAACCGCCTGACGGCCTGGAAGCTTGGCCCGTAATGGACGCCACGCCGTCGATACTTTTGATAGTAACTTTCAACAGGTATCTCTTCAGTGCACTTCGCTTGTAAGGCGGATAGGTCGACAGCCGGTGGCTCAGAGTCTAGATCTTTCAGCATCACCTTCCCAGAAGCATGAAGCGTCCACAATGATTCTACGTTTTCTTCACCTGTGGTTGAACTAAAAATTTGGAAGGAGAACACCCTGGTGTCTTCAGGGATCAAAATCAAATGGACCGCCGTTCTTTTATCTTCTGATAAAATCAGGGCTTGTTGAATAACAACTCCTTCTAAGACTAAATTGTCTGATTTGAAAACAACAGCGCCGGCAGCTAAAGCCATCTCCAGGTAAGCACTTGCTGGCAGAATGGCTGTTTCAAAGATGCAGTGGTGTCTTAGAAAAGTTGGTGAATTCTGGCCGATTTGGGCCTCGAAATGAATCTCAAGAGTCCCCGGTAAATCGAAGCGTTTACCTAGTAAAACATGAACGCTCTCGTTCTTAGCGCCAATTCGGAATGCGGCAGTCTGGTGACACCCAGTGCCCGTCGTCTCGATCCAATGGCGTTGTCGCTGAAACGGATAAGTCGGTAGTGATAATCGGCGGCGAGCATAGTCGCGGTCAAATCCGCGCCAGTCAACTTGTAGCCCTTGCGC
>Ga0306923_10001194_pt1 | contig 22644 bp, 27 predicted proteins | sample sta12Can44000108_FD_203841 | JGI IMG/M metagenome (GOLD analysis project Ga0306923, IMG submission 203841) | Lab enrichment of tropical soil microbial communities from Luquillo Experimental Forest, Puerto Rico - statanox.12C.anox.44.000.108 (v2)... | ecosystem: Environmental > Terrestrial >... | reverse complement strand
CAACACCGCGCAGTCTCCAGATATCTGGGAACTCACAACCGTCGAGAGTGTGAGGAACAGCTTATATTTTAGGATAACAGGCCCTCGATCGGGAAGTCTAACGCGCAGAAAACAAGTAAGATAGAGACACAGCCAAGTCAATCTTAAAACTGGTTTCCGGCCCTACGCTCGAGTAATATCGCTAAGGAACCAATCTTAAACCGATTAGCACGTTCCTTCCCTGGGCTGCAATGGCAACTCTGTTCCCAGAAGCCCTGTGGGCACCATCGGTTGGGCGTCGTCATCAGTTTCGATTGTTGTCCCCCAATCCAACACCAGCGGAGGCTTATGATCCCGCAAGAAAAGAGCGCTGCAGTGCATCGAGGCCTGCACGAAGCTTTCGGCGCAAAAGCTCTCGAAGATATTCGTAAGATGACCAAAGGTCTCAGCTCGGACCTTATTTTTCGCATCGTCGTGCGAGGATCTCCATACCTGCTGCGCATCATGACGCGCATCGATGAAAGGATGGATCCTGGCCGCATCTTCGCATGCATGAGCGCCGCCGCAGAAGCAGGTCTTGCGCCCCGCGTCCGATATAGCAACGCGGAAGATGGAATCTCGATTACCGATTTCGTTGAAGCCGTGCCATTTCCGGCAACGCAGGCGCTGGTTCAGCTTCCGGCCACGCTCCAAAGACTCCATGCGCTGCCGCCATTTCCCAAAGCGTTCAATTACGTCACGGCGCACAACGGTTTCATCTGGAGGTTCCGTAAGGCAGGTCTGCTCCCGAAAGGCGAAATCGAGGAAATCTTCACCCGGTACGAACAAGTGTGTGCCGCTTACCCGCGCCTCGATTCGGATATGGTGTCGTGCCACAGCGACCTGAAGCCGGAAAACATCCTGTTCGACGGCCAACGCGTCTGGCTCGTGGACTGGCAAGCTGCTTTCGTGAATGACCGCTACTTCGACCTAGCCGTTGCTGCGAACTTCCTGGTTACCAACAACGCGGACGAATGGACTTACCTCGAGCAGTATTTCGGCCGACCGCCGGACGAGTACCAACGCGCGAGATTCTTCTTAATGCGTCAGGTGGTGCACATGTTCGCCGCCGCGGTTTTCCTTTTGCTGGGATCAGCCGGCAAACCGATAAGCCAAACTGAGAACCTGGTCTCATTTAGGGACTTTCATCGGCGGATCTGGGCGGGCGAGGTCAATCTGGCGGACAACGATCTGAAGATCCTCTATGGCATGGTTCATTGGGAACAGCTCCTACAGAATATGCGGCGAACACGATTTGACGAAGCACTCGGAATCGTCTCAGAGCGAAACACAAGCCAGGAAGGCGTGCGTCTACTCTTGCCGTGTTCTCCATAAAACGGGAACAACTCCCGCAAAGTAGCATTGTTTGGTCGACCGGCCCCCGAATGTTGACCCGAGCTTACCAGTTCGCCTTTGGGCGATTCTTGCGCATCGAATCCCCGCGCATCTCGTGTGACCTCATCGGGCTTTGTTGGAATCAATGAAGTCGTTTCCGATGCGACCCAAATCGATGGCTCGCGACCGTCTACGACGCCCTCGGCAACGGCGCAGTGGAACCGGAACCGCTAGGCAACCATTACACCGATGCCGTGTGAGAGCGCAGATGCTCGATCGCGCCCGAACGCCGTGACCACTGCCCTGATGTCGCCGCCTGCATTTTCTTGTCGCAGCCCCCCGTCGGTTCAGAGCCATGCTCGATCCCACGGAGATCGAGCACAACAATGGTTTCGCTCTTCACCGGCTCGGCAGCGGCGAGCGGCCTGGCGAGCGACGTTTGCCCCTTAAATGTTGAAGGCAGCGAGTGCATATGCAGTCTTCCAAAGCCGATCGTCGCACATCAGGTAAGATCAAACAGCAGGATCTCGCTCGATTCAGCATCTCCGCCGGCCAGCACTAAGTGATCCTCGCCGCCTACGGCAGCAGCATCACCGGTATGCAGCGGGACTCCCTTCACAGCGACCTGTCCACGGACCACATGCACCCAGGTGGCGCGATTCGGGGCAAGATTATAGAGAATCTCCGTGCCCTTTGCCAGTTCCGCAATGAATACATGTGCGTCCTGGTTGACTCGAGAGGCTCCGTTGGTGCTCATCGGTCCGGCCAGCAGCTTCAATTTATTCTTCTTCTCTTCCGGATCAAAGCGGATCTGTTCATAGCTGGGTTTGGTTCCAGTCGTTGCTGGCTCTATCCAAATCTGGAGGAAATGCAGCCGATCGCTCTTAGACGCATTGAACTCGCTGTGCCTCACACCCGTTCCGGCGGACATGCACTGAATTTCGTTTGGTCCGAGCGCCTGCTGATGACCCATGCTGTCCTGATGAGCTAGCGAGCCTTCCAGGACATAAGTCAGAATCTCCATATCACGATGCCCGTGCATTCCAAATCCCTCACCCGGAGCGACGCGATCCTCGTTGAGTACGCGCAGGCTCCGGAAACCAATAAACTTTGGGTCATAGTAATCTGCAAACGAAAACGTGTGGTAGGTATCGAGCCAGCCATGATTGGCGTGACCCCGCTCTTCACTTCTGCGAATCTGTATCATGTAAAATCTCCTTCCGCTGACCCGTTTCCGCGCGGACTCCAGCCGCAAATAGTCCCAATTTCTTGAGAAGCGCGTGAAGGTGTTGCATTTCGCTCGGGTTCAAAACAACCATGGCCGATGCGAGCTCCGCGACATGGCGGCGGAAGGCCGTTTCCACCACGCGTTTTCCCTGCGGCGTCAACTGCAAAACCTTGGCCCGTCTGTCACTTGGTGCCGGACTGCGTTTTATCAATCCTTTCTTCTCGAGGCGATCGACCGCAGCCGTCATCGAGCCGCTCGCCAGCAGCACCTTGCCCTGGATTGCTGTGATCGTCAGCGGACCCTTATGCAAAAGTGCTTCGAGAGCCGCAAAATCTGAGAGACACAGTCCGGTTTCCTCAATGCTGCGCTCGGCGATGTGGCTGAGCGCGCGATGGCACCTCGAAAGAACCAGCCAAAGGTGAGGCGCGTCTACCTTACAGCTCATGAGCGCGCCAGACCGGTTTGCGCCATGGGTGAAGCCGTCGCGATAGCGCGATCAACGGAAAGCGCTCCTGCCCCACGAATCATCAGGAACGCTGTCATCGAGAGGACAAGCAGGTGATATTCAAATCCCTCGCCCTTCTGAGTGCCAGCCCAGTTCATAAAAAAACCGAACGCGCTATGTACCGTTGCGATGGCTACGACCATATTGGTCGCGATGCCCAAGGCGGCGATACGGGTGAGGAATCCCAAAATTAGCCCCAGGCCGCCGAAGAACTCGGCCACGATTGCCAACAAGGCGAGAGGGGCGGGTATATGCATCGCAGCCGTAAAATAACCCATCGTTCCCGAGAAACCAAACCCGCCGAACCACCCCAGCATTTTCTGCGCACCATGCGCGAAAAAAACAACTCCCAGCACCAGCCTTAGAATGGCCGTAGCCGTGTTGTCGTCCGTGGCAAACAGTTTGCGAAGCATCGTACTCTCCTTTCGAGGGTTACCGTGGCCCGGCCGCAAGCCATTTGTAGCCAATCGCCGGGCTGCTTTCTTAGATGCGATACCCTTATATAAGGATTCTTGAGATCGAGGTTATGAACGAGAGGCCTTGAAGTGCATAGGCCATACGGACTTAGCGTGTCATCGTCCGGCCGACGCCTTGAGTTCTGATAAGGTCGACCGGAGCTCGATTTGGGGGATATAGCCGGAGGCTTATCGCCGGTACTCCCGTTGCTGGCGTCCACTCGATGATTTGTAGGATACGTCACGCCTTCCAAGGCGATCCGTTGAATGTGACTTTCGCGCACATCGAAAGCATTGATAGCGTTCAGCGCACCCTGAAATTGTCGTAACCCCGGATCGTCGACTAGGGTTGAGGGACCCGACCCCCATCGATAATGGCTGCCGACCGGTTCGTTGCCGCACGTTCAATCAGAGCAAGCCAAATCTCCAAATGAAGGCGATACCAACTCGCCTGGTCCGGCGCCTTGGTGCCGTATATTCTCTCCCAATGTTGCCCTTCATCCGCTGCAAAGTCTCTTTTTCTGACGGGTTCATGAGGACACCGATCGCTCGCGCGCAGCATTGACGAATGCCAGCACAAATCGACTCGGCCGCCCAGGTTGTGATTCAAGCTGAGGATGAAACAGTGTTGTGACGTAGAACCGATGGTCTGGCAGTTCCATTGCACGAACGTCGCCTGCATCTCCCAGTCCGGCGATCCGCAGACCCGAGGCTTCGAAACGGGATATGTATTCAGGGTTCACTCCGTAATTGCAGAAATGACCCGCTTGGATGATTTCTACAGCGTAGATGGCGCGCAACCGCGAACCTGGTAGCAGCCGGATCGGGTGGAGATCCCGCAACGTCGGAGGATCGTTCGGGCCGCGCGGCTTTGCACAATATAACGGTGTGACGACCCAATTTTGCGAACCCGAGTTGTTCTCAGCAGTATCGGCGTCCTGAATCCCAAGTACATTGCGCGCATGCTCTACCAGAGCATATTGGAAGCCGCCTCAAGTGCCAGTGAACGGAACGTCGTGTGTGCGGGCATATTCGATGCCGCGCAGCATGCCCTCGCCGCTTTCATAAGGACTTGCTGGCGTCGCCCAAAGAGCATCACAGCTCGACAGTAGCCTGTCGCCATCCGCCCTGGCTACTTCAGGCGTGGGGAGCCAGACGGCACGCAGGTCCTCTCCCAGGGCCGTGGCGGTGTGCTCGATTGCCGCATCGATTGCGACGTGGGTGTGGTGCTTCGAATTGTAGTCGCCGATGATCCCGATCCGAACCATGCCGCTCTTTCTTCGATCATACCGTCTGCGGGCGAACAAGTGGGCAAACCAAAGGCTTCTCCAGAAAGGATAAACGCTTTGGAACAGCCAATTTCACCGCCTGTCCCCGACCATTCGGAATTCGTGTCATCGAGACGCTATTTCCAGAATGTCACACCCAAAACCCTGATCTGGTACAACGATGCCTTCAGCCACTTCCACTCTTGCTCTACCGAGCAAGAGTACAAAGCCAAGGATCATCCAACTGAGGGAGAAGGGCATCAGTCCAACCAGTATCAACTCGTGGCTACGTGCCATAAACGCTTTCCTGCATTGGCAGGCATATCCCAACCGCAAGTGCAGCCCAGCCTGTGACCACCTTCGACTCCCAAGGCTACAGGAAGAGAAGAAACTCCTCAAAACTCTCTCGGCAGAGGATATCAAGCGTCTTCTGGAACACAAGGCCAAAAGCAAGAGCCAACAGCGGGTCCATTCGTTGGCCCTCCTGCTCCTCGATACAGGGCTCCGCATCAGTGAGGCCCTGGCACTACAGGCGAAGGATGTGGATTTGGAAAACTTCTTGATTAGGGTGCAGGGCAAGGGCAGGAAGGAACGATTGGTCCCATTCTCCTGTCGAAAGATCCTCTACCAACTTACCCGCAGAGGTGGGTATCTGTTCTCCACTCGTAGCGGGATACTATGTGTACGGAACTCCCAACGGGACCTGCGGAAGCTTTGTGAACGGGCAGGAATCACCGGGATCAGATGCTCACCACATACTCTGCGTCATTCATTTTCTGTGACGTACTTGAGACATGGAGGCAATCTTGAGTACTTGCGGAGGATACTTGGCCACAGCAGCATTTTGGTTACGCAAAGATACCTCCAAAGCATCCAACCCACCGATCTCCAGAAGATCCACAGCACTTTCTCTCCGCTTGGGGGTGTTGCACGACAGAGCGGTTGAGGAGGGGCATTGCGGAGTCGAACAAGGATCATTGGCACATGGCAGCATTCTTTGCCTTGCTGAGGGATCTCACGGATCTAACCATCCACGAAAACTCCATCGAGTCCAAGACGATCTTGGATCTGGTGGAGGCTTATGCCAAGGCAGAATTTGACGTACACTAAGGCACGGTGGGCAAAGTTCAAAAAGGCCAAGGCACGGAAGGAGGGAAAGTAGGATGCCGATCCCGAAGGCGGTCACGATACCGAAACTCCTCGAAGAACTACACCGGGAATATACTGACTCACTTCTAGGGCAGACCATTGCCAAGGAAATTGAGATTGCTCAAAGTGACCCAGGAGGTGCCGACCCAAAGGTTTGGGCTGGTGAAATACTCCATGTGATCACACAATGGTTGCAGGGGAAGCCTCTTCCAGCAGTAGAGGCGGAACCTTCATGGAAACCCACCCGAGTCATAGTGTCCAAGGCCCAGACGGACAAACTGAAGGCCGCTGTCAGGAAGGCCGCTCTAGCCAAGGTCAAGAAGGGGGAAAAGTAGACCCGCCCCTTACTTCAACCGTAAGGAACGGAGGTGGTTTTCGGGCCACCTCCTTCTTTTATGCTCTTGACAATGCCAAGATCGGCTCTAGCCGCTACAATGATGTTGTCCAGTAAAGTTTTAAGTAGCCTCAACTCTTCGTCCACCCATTCCTTTGTTGGCGGATTTGGGACATCGGATCCCCCCGCCCTATAACGTTTCAATTGCCGTGTTGCATTCGGCACTTGCAAAGATCCTTGCCAGTCCGCAGGAGCGATAATACTTTTCGTACCCTGCACGGATCTTCGCCGACTCTTGAGATAGCAACTTCGGTTCTGTTTGGCTTCCAAGAACGTATGTATATAGCTCGGTATAAGCGTCCATTAATTCGTTTACATTCGATACAAGATCCCCGTACACATCTTTTTTCTGAGTCCAGTGCATCTGGCGATCCCAAAGTTCACCAGAGATCTTCGCCTCAATCTCGTTGGTGGCCACCGTTACGGCACGGACTTCTGCCAAAATCTTGTCAAGATCCTCTTTCCGAGCAATGTTCTTGGCCTTCTCACCAGCATAGGCACTAGCCCACGGCTTCCAAAACAGCGAAACGAGATTGTTCAATCCAACTAAAGCGATACCTTGTAACCACGAGATCCAATCCACGTTGACCTCCGCTGTCGGTTAATTTTAGCGTAAGTGTGGCATCATGGCGGAAAGGTATACCCCAATCCCCATTTGATCCAGCATCACCGCTATGCTCCGGTGCTACAATGTCCCAAATCGAGGAGGGCCTGACCTCCGGTCAGGCAGGAGGAACGGGTGAAATTGCGAATCACTTTGCTGTTGCTGATGGCTGTCCTGGTGGCTGGTGCTCAACCTGCCCGGTCTGCCAAACCCGTGGTACACCAAACCCCAATTGCCCTACCACCACCTGGTCTAAAGGATTGGTTTGTGGCCAAGTGGGAGAGCAAAGTTACATCGGAGGAGTACAGCAAGGGAGACTTCAATGGGATCACAGCCACCCTTCGACATCAAGGGAATGTCTATAAGGTCCAGTGTATGTTCCTAAGCATCCTGTACAAGGATAAGGGTGAACCTGGGGGGCTTGAAATTTCGGACAGCATGAAGAAGGGACCTAAGCCCTGTACTGTTCTTAGCAGCTATGTGGGGAAGACCATCCCATCAGATAACCGCATTATGGGGTCTGATGGCTGGATTATATCCCTACCATCAGACAATGACAGTGGAAGTTTGACGTTTGACAAGTCTGAACCTGTAGGAGGAGTGCCTGTTGGTGGGGCTATTAGACAGTATAGTGAGTGGTATTCGATAGTCTCGGTGGAGGTCATTGAGGACAAGGAGGCCAAGCACTAGACACGTTTTGTGAGCCGTACCCGCATACGTTGATAGCATCGGCTCAGGTGATTGGACAGGCGATAACCCCTCAAACCAAGGCACGGCTCACCAGGCTGTGCATGGCAAGATGGGCACATCACCTCCCTTACAGCTTCTCTGGTGTGGACCTGCGTTACAGCACAGCCAAGAGACTTGGCGTATTTCAACACCTCAAGATCAGTCATGCTGGTTTAATCTTCGCAAGTGCCGATGTGGTTTCCAAGGGGGTACAATCTGACGAATGGATCTCAGGCTAGGAGGAAAAATTGAGGAGACTGTTCTTGATGTTGCTCTGTGCCACATTCGTGGTACAGGCCGATGGACTGGACGGTGAATACTGGGTCCTCTTCTTGTCACATAACGAGAAGGTAGCAATGGTGGAGGGCCTCACAATGGGAGCTGGGGTAGCAGGTTTCTTTCTCTCTCCGGTATGTAGTAAAGAGGTAGACCAGTTGAGATACCCTGCCATCTCATTTGCTGGTCTGGTAACGGAAGTGGATGGCTTTTACAAGACCGAAGCCAACAAGCCACTCCCGATTTCCATTGCCGTGGTGTATGTGCTCAAGAGATTCAGGGAAGACAAGGATCTGGACGCCTTCCTGACTGTGATGAGGAAGACTGCTAAGGAGGCCAAATGAAGAGACTGCTACTGTTCTTGGTCTTGGCTGTGGGCTGTTTTGGGCAGAATGATACCTACCACACCAAAGGTGAGATAAACGGGTTGTTTTGGGGAAACCTTGGCAGCGACAGTAAGCGCGTGTTTCTAGAGGGTGTGCAGGTTGGTAACCGTCTTGTTCCCGCCTGGCTTCTGGCAGACCTGCCGTCCACATGTAGTGCCCCCTTCCAGCAGTATCCCAGGATGAATAATTTGGTCCTGCTCGAAGAAGTGGACATGTTTTATAGCAATCCAGCCAATGTCCCTTTCCCCATCGGTGTGGCTGTGACTTACACATTTCTGAAGCTCATGGGATCTTCCAAAGAAAGCCTGGAGGAGTTCCGTACTTCAATGGTGAAACGCTACATACAGTAGTGTTCAGCCTGGGGGACCAGGTCCTCTGGTCCCTTACTTCACTGCCTTCCAAAGCTCCAGGACTGTCTTTGCCAATCCCCGGAAGAACACGACAATCAAGAGGTTCAATATCAACGCTTGAGTGATACCCGACAGGCTTGCGAACCAGTTGAACGGTATAGCTGCTGTTCTCCAGAACCCTGTCCAGAATGCTCTTCTGGACTCCCGTTGCTTGGATACTTGCTGTGCCTTCTCTACGGCCTCCTTATCCTCAAAGAAAACGCAGGGGATAGGACACCGGTCATAATTTTTGGGACGACAGAAGCTGTCCTTTTGACAATACGGTGCCCACGGCTTGGAGCTCTAGTCTGAAACGTCTAACCATTTCGGTGGCCGGTAGACCCTCAACCTCTACCCGCTGGATGAGAACCCGCTGGATGAGAATTAGCTCCTTAGTCTCTATCATCTCCGAGCCAATGATGAGTACACGGGTCAAGCATTTCCACCTTCGGCACACTTTGACACACATCTTGGTCAGGGCCAATACGATAGATTTCGTACAGTCTAAACAGCACTCGTTCAGGTGGATAAAGCACCTGAGCTGGAGAGGCCACCAAGGGAGACCACAGGGTCCTCAAGACCCTGTGGGTGACCGCCTGTCTGAGGTGGTTACCCGATGGCCATTTCACGTTAAGTCGTTTAGACTTAACGTGGAGAGCCACACGAGTGAGCCCCAGACTCCGTCTGCGAGCGAACAAGTGGGCTCTCGGGGAGAGACTTTGAGGGACGAAGAGCAGCTGCCGATATCATCCCCTGATAGCGATCAGGATCCGGGTTGTGCGCAGCCTTGGTAAGTATACGTCATCGGGCGAGGCCCCGGAAGGTAACACCTCACCAGTTCTGTGATCTGAAATCCCGCCGTCGTGACCAGCTCATCAATTCTGCGATTGAGATGGCATCCGCCTGTGATGCGTTTCCAAAGAGGTGTCAGGCGGTCCTGCCAAATCCTTACTCCGGCATCGGGAGCGCGGCCATGCTCGATGAAGATTAGTCGCCCCTCGATTCGCAAAACCCGCTTCATCTCTTCAAGTGCCAGCGGGGCGTTTGGGATGGAACACAATGTCCAAGTCACAACGACCGTATCGACGCTTGAATCTGCTAGAGGCAGACGTTCCTCTACACTCTGGGTCAAGAATTCAATTACCGGGAATCCCGATTTCACTCTCCCCCGCGCCATCCGCTGCAACTCGGCGGACGGGTCCACGCCGTATACACGCTGAACATCTTTCGAATAATGGGCCAAATTCAGCCCAGAGCCGATTCCTACTTCAAGGACAATCCCTCGCGCGCGAGGAACCCAGGTCGCACGGAGGCGAGTCGCGTCCTTATTCCTCATCGCAAGATCGATGAGGCGAGGGAGAACGTATGTCTTGTATACGGCCATTGCAATTCGCACTCCTCCGCCCGTTCCAGTCTCTGGAAACGATGTTCCTATGGTAAACGAACGCCGTCGCGCCAAAGCGAGCCTTTGTCGCCCGACGTAATGCAGCACGTGAGTCCGGCAGGTGTCACTTCCTCCCCAACCGATCAAGTCAGCGCGGATGGTCTTGCCGCAGCAGCCCCAGTCTGTCGGAATCGCCGCGTTGGATGGCTTTCTTTAGATCGATAGCTGGCTTACTGGATCTGCAGGTGTTGTTCTGTCAGCGCTTGAGTATCGCCGCCCGAGCCGCTCTGTCACCTGAACGACTGGATTACTGTGATAAAGCGACGATGGCTGAGGGTTCTCCCAAATCGCTCCGGCTGGGCAGACCGCGATGTAGTCCCACACGACGCTGTGGCCGTCATGCTCACACATCAAATGCGAGATGACCCGGCCTTTGTCCCAGAATTGGGTGACGCGGACGTCCGATAACCTGTTTAGAGCTGCGGTAGATGGCGACGACACAGGTTCCCAGACAACCAACGCGCGCACCGGTTTACCCGCAAACTCCGTATAAGATCCTGGGTGGCAGAGACCCCCTGCAGACACACGATTCAAGTTGGTGACTGCAGCAGTAAAATGCGGATCTCATTGTTGGCCGGGTTGTATTCGTTCTTGATTTCACCCAGGTTCTCGGCTGTGAGGCTTCGCAGGGGGCGCTGGCCGGACGGAACCTGGCTCCCGCCATAAAAGTAGGCTAGCGCCGCAAGGAGAATTACACCCAAGCCGCTGACGGCGTACTTCCGCCACATGGAATCACCGTGCCAGCCAACACGCCGCCGCGTTGGCCATCATTTGCGGGAAGAAGATCGACAGGAATACGAATGCGGCTGAGAGCCACAAAACTACTGAGCTGATGATACCGGCTGGTGCTGACACTTCCGCGCTCGCCCTAGCGTATGGACGCGGAGGACACTCGCACTCACCTGCCACGCTCAAGGCAAGGGCCACGAGAAAGCAAAGGTTACGTGGCCGACGCGTTCGCCAAAGCCATTTTCAACCTTCCGTGCGCTCGTCGGCCGTGGAACTGGTGCCGAATGAGAAGGGGTTTCCCACACCCTTCACGCCCCATCTGAATTTCTGCGGTCTGTAACTGACAACCCCCCCGACGCCGACTTCAGTTCAGACGGTAAGTGCGGCGGACAAGTTCTCGTCTTCCGGCGCAGGCACTGCTCATGCTTTGGTTATCGTCCCGGTCGGGCCACACGCCGGAACGAATCACACCCGACCGATAGGCGCTCCAACAAGGCCGCCGAAGTGTCCGGGGTCGTCGTGGTCAAACGTCTAAGAAGTAGAAAGGCATTAAGCAAGGAGAAACACAATGAAAAATCTCGAGGGAAAGCATGCTGTGGTGTTCGGCGCCGGAGGCTCGGTCGGGGCGGCCGTCGCCAAGGAGTTCGCAGCGGAAGGCGCTGAGGTCTTTCTGGCCGGACGGACGAAAGCGAACGTGGAAACGGTAATGAGGCAAATCACCGAAGACGGCGGTCGAGCACAAGCCGCCGTGATAGACGCCGAGGACTACGCTGCTGTCGACAAATATCTTGATGAAATCGTGAGTCAGACCCCGAGCATCGATATCGTATTCAATGCCATCGGGCCGCGGGCGAACGAGTACGGAAACGGAAAAAACGCCGTGGATGTGACAATTGAGGAGTTTATGGTCCCGGTGACGACCATCTTGAAGTCACAGTTCATCACGTCACGCGCAGCTGCACGCCACATGGTGAAGCAGCATTCAGGTGTGATCATTTTCCTGACGGGCAGCCCGGCGCGTGGGCACGTGCAAGGGGCGACAGCGATCGGTGCCGCGTTCGGCGCCATCGAGTCTTTCATGGAAAATCTAGCCGTCGAGGTCAGCCCGGCGGGCGTCCGGGCGGTGTGCCTTCGGACAACCGCGAACACGGACAGCCGGACGATCCAGCAAACGATAGAAGCCCTGGCCAGCAGGATGAGTGTGACCAAAGAGCAAATGATGGCCCGGATGGCAAACTTGAATCTTCTCAAGATCCCGGCCAGCGTCGTGGACACTGCGAAGGCGGCCGCATTTCTCGCTTCCGATCACGCAAGGATGATGACGGGAACAGTCGTCAATTCATCTGCTGGCGCCGCCGCAGATTGACAGAGAAAAGGGGAATAGATGAGCAATACAATCGTCGGTTCCATATTCCTGAACGAGTCAAAAGCACGTTGCGCTCGCGCGGCGACGTATGGCGAGATCATTCTCGCGACCGGGGATCTCGGGATGCCTCCCGAACGCGCCTTCCGCGCCCTCACGACGGACGAGGTCGAAAAATGGTGGTCCTCCGCCCGTACATGTCGCGTAACGGACTGGAAAGCGGAGTTCCGCGTTGATGGTCGTTGGAGCCTGATTCGTCGACTCACGGACGGCACAAGACTTCCTGCCGGAGGCAGTTTCTGGAGATCGAGCCGCCGCACAAAATCGTCCAGACCAGAAAGTACGAATAGGACCATCCGGTCCTGGGGCGGCGCACGACGACGGTCACGTATCGTTTTGGCCCGCTCGCAAGCGAACTCGCCGGGCCGCACGACACGAGGGCTTCGCCGGTTCGTTGGCGGCGGCCGCCGAGCACGTGGCGGGATGGGAGCGTGGGTTGGCTGGCCGAGTACCCTATGCCTGCGATTCTGTCAGCCGCAGACTAGGGTTCGAGTACCGATGCATGTTTGAAGGAGCATAAATTTCAATTCAAGGAGCAAACAGAATGAGTCAATTTACCTATCTATTCCGGGGCAGACAAGCCTCTGGCTCGCCCGAGCAAAGGCAGAAGCATATGGAGAAATGGGTCGCGTGGTTCAAGGAACTCGGCGCAAAGGGCTACCTGAAGGACCCGGGACACCCGTTAGAGGCCACCGGCAAAGTCGTGAAGGGCACGGGGAAGCTCGTCCAAGACGGTCCCTTTGCAGAAGCCAAGGATGTTGTGGGCGGCTACATTGTGGTTGAAGCGAATGACCTCCCTCACGCCACGGAGCTTTCCAAGGGATGTCCTATTTTGGAAGTAGGAGGCTCCGTCGAAATACGGCCCATTCAGAATTTGAACATGTGATGGAACCGAGCGATCATCTTTTCCGGCGCGAGTCGGGGCGAATGGTCGCCGCGCTGACGCGCATCTTCGGAGTCCATAACCTCGCGCTGGCAGAGGACGTGGTACAGGACGCCTTCTGCCGCGCGATGGAAGTCTGGCCCTTCCGTGGAGTGCCGGAGAACCCCTCGGCGTGGTTGATGACAACGGCGAAGAACCGCGCCCTCGATGTGCTGCGCAGGGAGCGGACCGTCCGCACATTCGCGCCCGAGCTCGGGAGGTTGCTGCAAACCGAATGGACGCTCGTGCCTGTCGTAGAGGAGCTCTTCGGACCCAATGAGGTCAAAGACGATCTGCTCCGCATGATGTTCTCCTGTTGCCATCCTCAATTGCCGGAAGAGTCGCAGGTCGCCCTGATTCTTCACATATTGTGCGGCTTCAGTGTCGATGAGATCGCGAACGCCTTCGTCAGCGGACATTCTGCCATGGAGAAGCGGATCACCCGGGCGAAGAAGGTGCTGGCGAAATCGGAAAACCTATTCGATGTTTCCGCGCTGCCGGACTTCGCTGTCAGGCTGCCGGCTGTGCACACCGCCCTCTATTTGCTTTTTAACGAGGGCTACCATGGTGCTTCGACCGAATCGGCGATACGCGCTGAGTTGTGCCAAGAAGCGATGCGCCTGACAGCGCTACTCCTAGAGCATACTCTGGGCGCGACGCCAGCGACGTATGGACTGGCCGCTCTAATGTGCCTCAACGCTGCCCGTCTCCCTTCAAGGCTCGACTCCGCCGGCAACCTAAAGGCGCTCATAGATCAGGATCGGACGACATGGGATCAGGGACTTGTAGATGAAGGGCTAAGATTGCTGGGGCTTTCCGCTAATGGCACCGAAATCACCCCGTACCACATCGAGGCGGCGATCGCATCGCTTCACGCGACCGCGGGAAGCATAGAGGAAACGGATTGGGGAGAGATCGTATCTCTCTACGACACACTGATGAGCATACGCCCCACTCCGATTGTCGCGTTGAATCGGGCCATTGCCATCGCCCAAAAAGAGGGTCCCGAGCGTGGGCTCGAGCAGATCCGCTCGATCGCCGGTCCTGACCGCCTTTTGAAGTATCCGTTCTACTCCGCTGCCATCGGCGACCTCGAATTGCGCCGCGGAAATCACAGGGCTGCGCGCGAGTACTTCCGGCAGGCGCGGTCGATCGCTCGGAACCCGATGGAGCGAGCCTTCCTCGATCAACGCATCAGCGCTTGCGAACACATCGATACGCCTTAGGCGCGCAGTCGCCCAAAGCGTTTATCAACGAACCCGAAAAGGCAGAACCTACCTAAACCGCGACATGAGAGGCGACCCTGCTGCCATCCTAGGCTCGCATGGGCGTTGAGCTGTCGATGATTTCTCGGATCTCGGGTCTCATCTCGTGACGTACGGTCTCTCAATTTTGGGTCTGGCATAATATCTACTGCTGTGATTTGGGTTCAGCGGATTGCCGGCGCGATCCGCAGGCAATGCCTTGGTCAGCACAATCGCGCCAGTTGCGTTAAGCTACCATACCCGTCATGATCTTCCTACCGACCGGACTCGAATGGTTTACGTCCGCAAACCCAATAGGGAAACTTGCCCTTGAATAACAAGAGCCTGTCCGCCGAATCAGCGCTTGTATTCGCCAAGTTGGAGGAGCACGGCCTGCTGCTCCGGATTGACGCGAATCTGCCGAATGTCTGCGCCCTGGTCGCGGGGGAGAGGGTCCGCGGGTCATGGTGGTCGCACCCGAGCGGGCGCGCCATTTTTGCGGTGGATAGCGAACTGGCAGACCATCCGGATGTCCTCATGACTAAGCTGATCTCGGGCAAGGTCACGTATGTTCACCGCGCTTTATGGTCACAAGTGATTGCGGTCGGGCGCTCGCGCGAGCCTTGGCAGATGAAGGATCTCTCGACCGATGGCCGCAAATTACTGGCCCAAGTTGATCGCAAGCCCGTCGAGCCGGATCGTCGCGCGAGCAAGGCGGCATCGGAACTCGAAACGAGGCTCCTGGTTTACAGTGAGCAATTCCACTCGGAATCCGGTGCGCATGGGCGACGCCTGGAATCCTGGGATCATTGGTCAAACCGGATCGGGAATGTCGGTGAACCGATTGCCGCTGTCAGCGGTGGGCGGCTCCTAGAGGAGGTCGTAGCCTCTCTCAATCGCAAGTTCAAAGGAAGTGGTCGTCTGCCGTGGCAGGGGAGATCCAGCAGTAGGTAGCCGGCCACGTTTTCCTCCTGCCGCCGATTGAGGTTGCCTGCCTCGGGGACTGGGCAGGATGATTATGCTTGGAGGTTACGACGATGCCGGCAGACGTAGGGTTCTTGAGACGGTGTCCTCTTTGGCTGCATAGGCGTTAAGGTGCGAGATGGCCTCACGAAAAGGTGTACGACTAACTGGCTATCTCTTTTGACCTTTCCGATTAACATGGCACCCTGTGCGACAGCCATTCAAAAATCGGCCACCTGTCTTTCGTGGATCGCCTCTGAAATTCGACCCTTGGCCTTCTCCCTTATGAAGAAGGTGGCGAGCCGGTTGCCTACAGGTTCAAATATGAGGCCTTAGGTCCTGCCGGTTCGGCTCGTCATTTCTCAGTAATCGCTACCAATCGTGCCAAACCGGCATCCGCGCGTCATGCGAAATCTTTGTTGAATTGGACCTGGGCCCAGAACCAGCATTCCAGGTCCTCCCATAACTGAATGTCGTAGCCGACAGGCGCCGCTCCCGACCTGATTGCGGCGGCGTAGAACTGGAGCACTTCGTGGACCAGCCAGTTCTTGCTCTTGAAATAGTGATAGAACTGTCGCCTTCCGGTTCCAGAGGCTTCGATAATCTCCTCCGGGCTGGTCGCACCCACTCCCTGTTTGTGAGGCAGCGGCCTGAATGATTTTAAGCCTGGTCTCGGCTCCCTCTGGAGGCTGTGCGACCATCACTTGCGCCCTCTCGTTGTGCCTATCGGTACAGAGTCCCAGACGGGCACCTTCCTTCGCAAGGGATTCCCCTCCCGCGTGCGCCGAACTTGAACTATGTCAGCCACCGGAAAATTTGCCATGAACGACTTCATCATCGCCTGATATTGCAATAAATACTAACGCTGAATCTTCGTCTCCGCTTTGGACGGCTTCTGCGTGACTTGCTGTGGTGTGGGAAGTTGAGATCGGTCCCACCCGCCGCCAAGGGCCATGATCAACTGAACGGCTGCGGTCATCTCTGATACCTGCGTCATCACCAGCGTCTGTTGATTGGACAATAGAGTGGTCTGAGCTATCACGACGTCCACATACGGGTCAATGCCAGTCTCATAGCGGCCCAATTCAAGCTTCAACGCGGTTCCGGCCGAGTCTACAGCTCTCCTCAACTCGGCGACCTGATGGGATAAAATACGGACGCCGGCAAGCGAATCCTCCACCTGCTGGAACGCGGTGAGCACCGTCTGCCGGTAACCGGCCAGAGCCGCATTGTAAGCCGCCACAAACTGATGGACCGTGGCCCGCCGCAAACCAGCGTCGAACACGGTCTCGGACAACGTCCCACCGATAGCCCAGAACCTACTCGACCATGCGATCAACTTCTCGAAAGTCGAACTCTCCACGCCGGCTGTGCCCGTGATGGTCAAAGCCGGATAATACGCCGCATAGGCTATACCGATCTGGGCGTTGACCGCGGCCATGCTACGTTCTGCGGCTGCAATATCGGGCCGGCGTTGTAGCAACTGTGAAGGCACACCGATCGGTATGTGAGGCGGCGCGGTCGTTATGGGCCTGACGGGTATCGCGAACTCCGAGGGCGGCACACCAATCAGCACGGCCATCGCATGCTCAAACTGAGCGCGGGCCACCCCAACATTGATCGCCGCTGCCTGCACGCTTTCCAGGGTGGTCCGGGCCTGCTCCACAGAAATCATCGAGTCGATGCCTGTTTCGTAGCGTGCGCGCGCCAGTTCCAGCGTCCTCTTGTCCGCTTCCACAGTCTGGTTGAGGACTCTCTGCAATTCATCCTGGCCACGTATCTCGAAATAGAACTCGGCAAGGCTCGCCTGCTCGGTCAATCGCTCGTTCTCGAGGTCGGCTGCGCTCAGTTGGGCCGCGTACTGATTCTGACGCACCAGATTTCGTACTCTACCCCATAGGTCAGGTGCCCATGAGACATCGATGGGCAGACCCATGAAAGTGGCTTGGTGACCACCGGCCGTGGTAACTCCATTCGCTCCGGCTGCAGCGCCCCCGAGGTTCGCCGAAGCGAGCGAACGGTTGTAAATCGGTGAGAACGTTACAGTGGGATAGTACTGCGCACGTGCTTCCCGAATCAACGCCCGGGCTTCCATAAAGTTCTCAAAGAACTGCTTGATGTTTTGGTTGTCGATATTGAGTTTTTCCTCGAGCGCATTCAACTCTGGCTCTTTGAATATCGCCCACCATTTTCCACGCAACATCGCATCCTGCGGATCAGCCACCGTCCAGCCGTCAGACTCCTTGAATTGTGCGGGCGATTCCTTGTACACAGGAGGTGCCTGAGTAACCGGAGGATGATACTTCGGACCCACGGTGCATGAGGCAAGCCCGATAAGAACACCTAGGAAACCAAATCGGAAATAATAGATGCGCTTCTGCATGTCAAAGCTCCTCACCGTGTGACGCGAACTGGTGGTACGTTCCGCCAGCGAAGCCGCAACTTATCCATCAGCAGATAGATCACAGGTGTCGTGTAAAGAGTGAGCATCTGACTGACAATCAGTCCGCCCATAATGGTGATGCCGAGCGGCCGGCGCAGTTCGGATCCGATTCCCGTTCCGAACGCGAGTGGCAAGGCACCGAACAGAGCAGCCAACGTAGTCATAAGGATTGGCCGGAACCGGAGCACACAAGCTTCGGATATGGCGTCGAAGGTGCTCCTGCCACGTTCACGTTCCGCCACAAGTGCAAAGTCGATCATCATGATCGCGTTCTTCTTCACAATCCCAATCAGGAGGACAATCCCGATAACCGAAATGACGCTGAGATCGACCTTGAAAAATATGAGTGCGATCATAGCGCCAGCACTTGCCGAAGGAAGTGTCGAAATAATGGTCAACGGATGAGCCAGACTCTCGTAAAGAATTCCCAGAACGATATAGACCGCCAGAAGCGCCGCTAGGATCAGATAAGGTTCCGTCGCGATAGACTCCTGGAACGCTTCTAGCGTGCCGGCGTAGAAGCCGCGAATGGTCGAGGGCATACCAAGTCTTTCCTGGAGTCCCGTAATGGCAGTTGTAGCATCGCTCAGCGAGGACCCCGCTGCCAGGTTGAAGGAAACCGTGGCCGAAGGGAACAGACCGGTGTGGTTCACCGTGAGCGGTGAAGTCATGGTTCGTGATTGAGCCACGGTTCGCAGTGGAACTATGCCCGTGTTCGAAGTGCGTAGGTAAATCAAGTTCAGGTCCGCCGGACTCTGCCAGTATCTCGGAGCCACCTCCAGCACGACGTAGTACTGGTTCAGTAGCCTGTAGAGGATCGATACCTCAGATTGACCGAAAGCTCCATACAGTGAAGAATTCAGGGTTTGTGGAGTGATCCCGAGCCTTGCGGCGGTGGTGCGATCGTAGGTTAGAAACTGATCTAAGCCGGCATTCTGCTGATCCGAACTCACGTCCTGGAGCCCGGGCAGGGTCCTCATTTGGGCAAGCAGGATCGGGCCCCAATGCGATAGGTCGGCTACCCGGTCGGACTGAACGGTGTACTGGTATAGTGCGTTGCTCGACCTGCCGCCGACGCGCAAGTCCTGCACCGCCTGGAAGAACGCGGAGGCTACAGGCAACTTTGCCAGTTTCGGACGCAGGCGGTTAATGACATCCGCAGCGCTTACCTTGCGGACTTCGAGAGGCTTCAGGGTGAAGTAAAGGAATCCGCTGTTGGTCGCTCCTGTGCCGCCGGAGCCCTGCCCACCCACAAACGCAACTACATGTTCGACGGCGGGGTCACCTTTGATGACCGCAGCTATCTGGCGGGCGGAGTTGTCCATCGCCGAGAAAGAGGCATCCTGAGACCCCTGCAGGCGGCCGACGACCGCTCCGGTGTCCTGCTCGGGGAAAAAGCCTTTCGGTATTCTCACGATTAACGCGACGTTCAAGGCGATCGTCGCGATCAGCACCGCCAGTGTGGGCAGGGGATGCTTCAGCACCCAGTGAAGCGATCGTCGGTAGAAAGACAGCATCTCGTCAAAGACCTGCTCGCTAACTCGATATAAGGCGCCGTGTCTCTCCGGCCGATCTCGCTTCAGCAGACGCGCGCACATGGCAGGCGTGGTGGTCAGCGAGACGACCATCGAGACTAGAATCGCCGCCGAAAGCGTGACCGCGAATTCCCGAAACAGACGACCGACAATGCCGGGCATCAGGAGAATCGGTATAAAAACCGCAACTAGAGAAATACTGATCGAAAAGACGGTGAAACCGATTTCCCTTGCTCCTCTGAGTGCAGCAGCAAGCGGAGACAGGCCTTCTTCCAAATGGCGAGATATGTTCTCCGTTACGACAATGGCGTCGTCCACGACAAACCCCGTCGAAACCGTAAGGCCCATCAGGGAGAGATTGTCTATGGTGTAGCCGAACAGGTACATTATTGCGAAGGCGCCCATCAAAGAGACCGGCACAGCGACGCTGGGGATGACCGTAGCGCGAGCGTTCCTGAGGAATACAAATACCACCATGATGACCAGAATCACGGCAATCACTAAGGTCTCCTCGACATCCCTGACAGATGCACGGATCGTTGTTGTGCGGTCGAGGACGATATTGATGCCGATCCCCTGTGGAATGGATGTTCGCAAGAAGGGCAGTTGGGTCCGAATCCGCTCGACAGTCTCGATGATGTTCGCGCCCGGCTGGCGGAATATGATGACCACGACGGCGGGCTTGCCATTCAGGTATCCTGCGGCGCGAATATTCTGAGTCGAGTCAATTACATCGGCCACGTCGGATAGCCGGACTGCCTGCCCTCTGTTGTATCCGAGGATTAAGGGCTTGTAATCGTCGGCCTGGAGGAGCTGGCCATTCGTGATGATATCCGCAGTGACCAGGTCACCTGAGATCTGGCCGGTCGGCAAGTCGACATTTTGCAGGCTGAGCACCGATTGGACATTCTGAAGGGTGAGCCCCATGCTGCTCAGTTGGGTGGGATTGACCTCCACGCGAACCGAAGGCAGGGCGCCGCCGCTGACCGCGACCTGTCCCACCCCCTGGATCTGAGAAAGCTTTTGTTGGATGATTGTCGACCCCGCGTCGTACAGTCGAGCGGTGCTGTACTTATCCGAGGTCAACCCGAGAATCATAATCGGCGCATCGGCCGGGTTGACCTTGCGATAGGTCGGATTCGACGGAAGGTTCGTCGGCAAATAAGTCTGCGCGGCGTTGATACCGGCCTGTACATCGCGTGCCGCGCCATCGATGTCACGGCCGAGGTCAAATTGCAGAGTGATCACTGTGTTGCCGAGCGAACTCGCCGAAGTCATCTCAGTAATTCCGGCGATATGCCCGAACTGGCGCTCCAGCGGTGCGGCGACCGTAGCAGCCACGATTTCCGGGCTCGCGCCGGGTAAACCCGCGGCTACGGAGATGGTTGGAAAATCGACCTGTGGCAGCGGTGCCACTGGCAGCACGCGAAAGGCGAGCGCTCCCGCAAGGGCGACTGCGATCGTCAGCAGCGTCGTTGCCACGGGCCGATAAATGAATGGTCCTGAGGGGTTCATGATTCAGCGGGGCGAGGGTGTGTCGTTCCGCGTGTCTGGCCCATTGGACCTGCGACGGAACCTGCGCGCCATCCGATCGAAGAAGACGTAAATGACCGGCGTCGTGTAGAGAGTGAGTACCTGGCTGAGCAGAAGTCCACCCACCATGACGATTCCGAGAGGACGCCTCAGCTCGGATCCGAAGCCCCGCCCGAGAGCCAGCGGAAGCCCTGCGAACAAAGCCGCCATCGTAGTCATCATGATCGGGCGGAAGCGAAGCAGACTGGCCTGGTAGATAGCATCGGATGGACTTCTGTGATTTTGTCGCTCTTCCTCTAGCGCGAAGTCCACCATCATGATCCCGTTTTTCTTCACGATGCCGATGAGCAGAATGATCCCGATGATGGCGACGACGCTGAGGTCTTGATGGAAGAGCATGAGCGCAAGCAGAGCGCCAACACCTGCGGAGGGCAGAGTGGAGAGGATGGTGACGGGATGAATGAAGCTTTCGTACAAGACTCCCAGTACGATATAGACCGTCACCAGGGCGGCCAAGACTAGCAGCCATTCATTTGTCAGCGAATTCTTGAAAGCGGCCGCCGTGCCTTGAAAGCCGGCCTGCAAACTCGCCGGCAGGTGTAACGAATTCTGGGCCCGGTCGATTGCGGAGATTCCTGTGCCAAGCGCGGTCCGAGCCGCAAGGTTGAATGAGATGGTCACGGCAGGAAACTGACCCTGGCGGTTGATGGACAGTGGAGACGCCGTAGTCTCGGCGATCGAGAAACCGTTGAGCGGCACCGCATTGGCAGGAGCGGAGCTGGAAGCCGTATTGGAATTGGCAGGTGGACTGCTTGCTGAAGTGGCGGTGGTTGAGCCGACTCCCGTCTTCAGCGCATTGAGTGGAGGCGTCAGAATCCCCGAGGACGGCGTGTATCTGACAGAAGACGTCAGCGAATTCGAGCCCGCTGTGGCCGACCCGGAGGAAGAAAACGTGTTAGCTGCTCCCGGACCGCTAGCTCCCGAGGAGCTGTTGGCCTGAATGTACAACTTTGCCAGGTTCCTTTGATCACGCTGGAATAATGGTTCGCTCTCCAGAATCACCCGGTATTGATTCAGTTGTGTGTAGAGGGTATTGATCTGGCGCTGCCCAAACGCATCATAGAGCGTGTTGGAGACCGTCGCAGGAGCGATACCAAGACGCGACGCGGTGATGCGGTTCATTGTGATCAAGACGGCCCTACCACCCGGCTGCTGATCGGTCGCCACATCCGCCAGCTCAGGCAGTTGTTCCAGTTTCGAGAGGACACGGTTGGCCCACAGATGCAGCTCCTTGTCATCCGGATCCTCCAGAGTGAACTGATACTGCGTCCGGCTGACGCGGTTGTCCACCGTGATGTTCTGCACCGGCTGCATATACAGCCTGATACCTTCAACAGTCCGCAGACTATTATTCAGACGGCGAATCACATCAACCGCTGAAATGTTGCGAACCTCGGGGGCCTTCAAGTTAATGGACATGCGGCCACTGTTCAGTGTTGTATTCGTGCCGTCAACGCCGATGAATGAGGAAAGGCTCTGGACTGCCGGGTCCTCGAGTACCACTCTAGCCAAGGCGCGCTGTCTCTCCGCCATCGCGGTGAATGAGATGGTCTCGGGCGCCTGCGAAATTCCTTGAATTACCCCGGTGTCCTGCACTGGGAATAAACCCTTG
>Ga0306923_10001193_pt1 | contig 22651 bp, 18 predicted proteins | sample sta12Can44000108_FD_203841 | JGI IMG/M metagenome (GOLD analysis project Ga0306923, IMG submission 203841) | Lab enrichment of tropical soil microbial communities from Luquillo Experimental Forest, Puerto Rico - statanox.12C.anox.44.000.108 (v2)... | ecosystem: Environmental > Terrestrial >... | reverse complement strand
CCCCGGGGTGGATCAACCTCGTGTTGGCACGTCTGGGCTCACCGGCGCGGAGCTGATCAGGCCGGATCGAACTCGCGATCTTTGCTCGGGATCAGCTCATAGGTGGCTGCCCGTGGGTCCGCTAAGGGGCAACAGTACGCGCTCGGGGACGTCACACGCGACGGCTCGATAGCGCCGACGAACGAACCCGCTCGCGCGGGAGGGGAGCACGCGTCTCGGTCGGCGCATTTCGATGAGGTTGATGCGCGGTCGAGCGTGACGGTCGAGGCATCCGATCCCGAGCATGGAAGGTCCAGCAACCTTCAGCTCGAGAAAGGAACCCCTGATGACCTCCGGTCCCTCCCAGCGGCCCGTCAGCGCGCTGCGGGCGCGCATGATCGAAGACATGACCGTGCGCGGCTTCAACGAGCACACGCGTAGCGGCTATGTGCGACACGTCCGGGCATTCGCGGCCTTTATCGGCCGGTCGCCCGACACGGCAACGGCGGAAGACCTGCGCCTCTTTCAACTGCATCAGACGCAGATCGGAATGCAGCCGCCGAGCATCAACAGCGCGGTCTCGGCGCTGCGCTTCTTCTTCACGGTGACGCTCGACCGGCCGGATCTGGCGCGGCGGCTCACCGTCGTGCCGCATCCACGGCGGATACCGGCGGTGCTCAGCGTCGAGGAGGTGACGCTGCTGCTGCGGGCGGCATCAGCGCCGAAGTACAAGGCGGCGTTCGCCACCGCCGGAGCCTGTCCTCGGGCCGGCCGAAGGCCGGACCCGTGGGGCGCCGGGCTGCGCGTCTCGGAGGTTGTCGCGCTCAAGGTCGGCGATGTCGATTCCGATCGCATGCTGCTGCGCGTCGAGCGCGGCAAGGGGCGCAAGGACCGCCACGCGATGCTGTCGCCGCAGCTGCTCCGACTGCTGCGCACCTGGTGGCGGGAGGGGCGGCGGTGCAGCCTGCTGCTGCCCGGAGGCTGGCTGTTTCCTGGCCGCAACCCGGTCGAGCCGCTGTCGGCGCGTCAGCTTTGCCGCGCCGTCCGTGCTGCCGCCCAGGCCGCGGGGATCAAGAAGCGCGTGTCACCGCACACGCTGCGGCACAGCTTCGCCACCCACCTCCTCGGGCAAGATGTCGATATTCGCGTTATCCAAACGCTTCTGGGTCATGCCAAGCTCGACACCACGGCGCTTTACACCCGCGTCGCCAATACCACGATCCGGGCCGTAACCAGCCCACTCGACCGGCTGGCATCGTTGATCGATGGGAGGTCGCGACCCGAGGCCTAGCCGGGCGGCCGTGCGCCGCCCGAGGCTGGAGGTCGCAGACGTCTTTCATCGCCATGGAGCAGACTGGCGCCGAGCCAATGCCGGGCATGTGAGCCTGGATCAGCTCCGGGTGATGTCAGCGATCGAGCAGTGCCGCTCGGCGGCCCTAGGCGGGCATCTCGAGCGCTGTGAAGATTGCGGCCACAGCCGCATCGCTTACAACTCATGTCGCAACCGCCATTGCCCAAAATGTCAGGGTGCGGCGGCAAAGGATTGGCTTGCCGCCCGTGAGCCCGATCTGCTGCCGGTCGGCTACTTCCACGTCGTCTTCACGCTGCCAGTCGAGATCGGCCCGATCGCCTACCAGAACAAAGTGGTGGTCTACGACGCACTGTTCCGCACGGCGGCCGAAACGCTACTGACGATCGCTGCCGATCCCAAGCACCTCGGTGCTCGCATAGGCGCCACCGCCGTGCTGCACACCTGGGGCTCGGCGATGCCCCACCACCCGCACGTCCATATGATTGTCCCGGGCGGTGGGATATCTCTCGACGGCGCGCGCTGGGTGCGCTGCAAGCCCGGCTTTCTCCTGCCGGTGCAGGTGCTTTCTCGCCTCTTCCGGCGGCTGTTCCTGACGGCGCTCGCCGACGCCCACGCGGCGGGCCGGCTCGCGTTCTTTGGCAAAATCCAGGACTTGCATCGCCGCGAGGCCTTCGTCGCACGTCTCGCACCGCTCAAGCGGAAGAACTGGTTCGTCTACACCAGGCCGCCCTTCGCCGGGCCCGAGGCGGTGCTCGCCTATCTCGCCCGCTACACCCATCGTGTTGCCATCTCAAACACTCGCCTCGTTTCTCTCGACGAACGCGGCGTGACCTTCCGCTACAAGGACTACCGCCGCGACGGGCAGGCGCGGTATTGCACGATCGAGTTCATCAGGCGCTTCCTGCTGCACGTTCTACCAAAAGGGTTTCATCGCATCCGCCACTACGGGCTACTGGCGAGCGCCAGCTGCAAGGCCAACATCGCGCGCGCCAGGCAGTTGATGGCTGCTCCAATGGCAGAGGTTGAGCCGCCGGTAGTGCACGACACCGCCGATCCGGACGCCACGACCGATCATCGCCCGCCGTGCCCTTGCTGCGGCGGCCGCATGATCATTGTCGAGGTCTTTGCCCGCGGCGCCGCACCGCGCGGCCCGCCCTCCGGCGCCGCGACCAGCACCTGAGCGATGACCCTCCTTCTCTTCTCCTGTCAGCATCCGCTCGCTGGAACGTCTCGTGCCCGGCGCCGTACCCCTTTCATCCCAGCGCCGGCAAGCGCCGGCAGGACACCACAGACCAGTTCCCAATCAGCCCGTCGAATAAGACGCCAGCCGCCAGTTCGCAATCGTCAGCGGCTTTCAGCTCTCAGCAATCTTCACAAAACCGTCTGCCGGCAACGCCGCTGCCGCGACAAATCCCCATAGACGGCCCAGCGTTCACCGCTTTCCCGTGGGTTCTTTCTTCCGAGGCTTTCGGACGCCGGCCTTATACCGGATCGACCCCTCCTGCTCGGGCCGGCATCCGAAACCCTTCTGGACAGCTGTCCTTCGCCGGAGGCCGCTCCAACGGCGAGGTTGCGCCAACGAACGAACCCGCTCGCGCGGGAGAGGAGCAGGCGGCGAGGATCGCGCCAAGCAACCGATCGACAGAGGATGACGGGGCGGGCGTCCCGTCCTGAGGATTGGGAGTTCCAACACTCCAACCTCAGGACAGGAGCCTTCGATGAGCGACCAGCCGATCAGCGATCTTCGCCGCCGCATGATCGCGGACATGACGGTCCGGAGCTTTGGCGACAAGACACATCACGACTACATCCGGCATATCGAGACCTTTGCCAGATTTCTCGGCCGCTCCCCCGATACCGCGAGTGGCGACGACATCCGCCGCTTCCAGCTGGCACAGGTCGAGCAGGGTGCGCAGCCACCGAAGATGAATACCCAGGCCTCGGCGTTGCGCTTCTTTTTCACCATAACGCTCGGCCGCGCTGACCTCGCCCATCAACTGGCCCGCACGCACTATCCGCGGAAGCTGCTGCGGGTGCTTGCTGCGGAGCAGGTCACCCGGCTGATCGAGGCCGCGCCCGGCCGGTCTCAAGTACAAGACCGCGCTCAGCATCGCAGGAGCCTGTCCTCGGGCCGGCCAAAGGCCGGACCCGTGGGGCGCCGGTCTGCGCGGCGGCGAGGTCGTCATGCTGCGGGTCGGCGACATCGATTCCAAGCGGATGCTGATCCGTGTCGAGATGGGCAAGGGCGGCAAGGATCGGTATGCCATGCTGTCGCCGCAGCTTCTTTCGTTGCTCCGCGCCTGGTGGTTGCAATGCCGGTCGAGAGGCTGGCTGTTCCCGGGTCAGGACCCGCTGCAGCCAATAACGGTGCGCCAGCTCAACCGCGTCTGCCACATGGCGGCCGAGGCCGCGGGGCTCGGCAGCTGGGTCACGCCGCATACGCTGCGCCACTCGTTCGCCACGCACCTGCTGGAGAGCGATATCGACGTGCGGGTGATTCAAGTGCTGCTGGGCCATGCCAAGCTGGACACGACTGCCCGCTATACCCACGTCGCCACCAACGTGCTGCGCACGGTGCTGAGCCCCCTCGATCGGCTGATGCTGCCGACGGAGGGGCCGCCGGCATAACGCCGGTCCCGCATGGGCCGTCGAGGCCTGGAGGTCGCGGATATCTTCCGCGACCACGGGCCCGCTTGGCGTGACGCCAACCGCGGTCACGTGAGCCTTAGCCAGCTCAAGGTGATGAGCGCGATCGAGCGCTGCCGCATGGCGGCCCTCGTGGGCCTTCAGCCCACGGGCTTGACCCGTGGGGGGCACGTGATGCGCTGCGAGAACGAGGCCTGCGGCTACACGGCCATCGCCTACAATAGCTGCCGCAACCGGCACTGTCCGAAGCGCCAGGGCGCGGCGGCGCGTGAGTGGATGGAGGCGCGGGCGGCGGAGCTGCTGCCAGTGCCATACTTCCACGTCGTGTTCACACTGCCATCGCCAATCGGCGATATCGCCTATCAAAACAAGGCGGTGATCTACGATCTCCTGTTCCGAGCGTCCGCCGAGACGATGGTGACGATCGCGGCTGACCCCAAGCATCTCGGCGCCCGCATTGGCATCACCGCAGTGTTGCACACCTGGGGATCAGCGATGACGCATCATCCGCACGTGCACATGATCGTGCCGGGTGGCGGCATCTCGCGCCACGGATCACGGTGGATCACCAAGCGGCCCGGCTTCCTTCTGCCCGTGCCCGTACTGTCAAAGCTGTTCCGCAGGCTGATGATCGAGAAGCTCGTCGCCGCACACGCCGCCGGCCAGTTGACGTTCCACGGCGCGCACGCCGCGCTCGTCAACACGAAGGCGTTCGCCGCTTATCTGGCGCCGCTCAAGAGGACGCGCTGGTACGTCTACGCCAAGCGCCCGCTCGCCGGGCCCAAGGCGGTGCTCGCCCATCTGTCGCGCTACACGCATCGCGTGGCGATCTCGAACTGGCGTCTGATCGCGGCTGATGCCAAGACGGTGACCTTTAAGGTCAAGGACTATCGGATCAACGGACGCGGCCGATACAAGACGATGACGCTCGACGCGCACGAGTTCATCCGCCGGTTGCTGACCCACGTGCTGCCCAACGGCTTTCCCCGTATCCGCCACTACGGTCTGCTGGCGAGCGGCGTGAAGGCCGACAACCTGGTGCTCGCCCGCAAGCTGCTCGACGTCGCTCCGCCGGCGCCCGGGTCTGAGGACATCGCTGCCGAGCCGCCCACGCCCCTTAAGCCGTGCCCGTGCTGCGGCTCGGCCATGCGCATCATCGAGGTGTTCAAGGCAGGCGAGCCTGCCCGACACCGGCCGGCCGCGATGCCCGCCGCCATCAGGATCGACACGTCATGAGCCCGGGCGACCTCATTCGCCGCTGCTGTGCCGATCTGTCTCGCTGGTCCAGGGCCGGCCGCGACAGCGCTCGTCCGGAGCAGCATCCCGCAAGGCCGAGATCGGCCTTGGACCCCTATTACCAGGCTAGCCGAGCCTCGTCGCCACCGCCGCGCGGCCCCGCGATCCCACCGCCCGCCACTTCTTCAGCGGCCGCATCCTCAACCACCGTGTCGAAATCCCCATAGAGCCTGCGGCAGCGTTGCGACCCACATCCCGCGGGTTCCTTCCCTGAAGGCTTTCGGACGACGGCCCCGGTGCTCGTCGATAGGCTCGTGATGGGGCCGTCATCCGAAACCCTCTACATAAGCGGACCTTTCGGATCTAGCCGTCTAGCCTCCACCCAAGCGGGCGCGGGCGTTCGCCTTCTGGCGGTCCTGGATTTGATACCGTACCGAGTCGGTGGGGGTAAAACGCGCGTTTGTGAGGTGGCTGAAGCTATTGCGTGAAGACACCGTCCGCTACCCCTCACCCTTTTCGCTTGGCAGGGAGAGAATTGGGGATGAGGGACTCTTCACGCTTCATCGGCCTCGTCTTTGGCCTTCCATTACTGCGCCTGGCACGCGCCGCTGCTGGGAGGATCGGGCGCCCAGCACGGCGCACCGGTATCGGTCATCAGGCGGTTCAGCGCCTCTCTTTCGCGGTCGAGCACCGCGCTCGGGTTCTCGCCGCGCAGCACGATCCCCTTAAACGTGTCCAGATACACCATGTCGAACTCGCCAGCGCGCTCGCCGAGCCCGATCGGCAGCAACGCGGGCAGCGCATCCTTCGCCGACTGCATCTTTTCGACCGCACCCGCGCCCAGCTTCAGACCCGGCTCGGTGTCCGGCAGTTCCGCTTTCACCACGGGAAGAAAGCCGACACTGCGCGCAGTCTCGATCTGCGTCTCAGGCCGGGTCAAATAGTCGATGAGGCCCGTCGCGCCATTCATGTCGGGCGCACCCTTAAGCACCGCGAGCCCCGCCAGCACCGGCATATAGCCTCGCCCCTTGGGCCCGGCAGGGGCGGGGAAGGCGACGAATTCTCCCGGCTTCTGGCGCAGCGCGTCGCGCACGCGGGCGACATGGTCCCACCCGATCCACACCTCGCCAGAGAGCAGCGGCTGCTGCATGAAATCGTAGCGGGTCGAGTTCGGATTGACGCTGTTCCATAACGATGCGAACTGCGTCCACATCGCTTCTGCTGCCTCCGAACGGAATGGGACCACGACCCCGCCGGTGTATGACGGATAGAGGAAGCCCTCAAAGAAGCGGTGCATCAGCCCTAGCGGACCCACTGGAAAGCCGAGCCGGGGCTCGCCTGTTTTCTGCCGGATCGTGCCTGCCCAGAGAGCGAGCTGGTCGTAGCTGAGCGCGTTGATGTCGGCGCCGTCAGGTAGATAGGCCAGCGCCTGTTTGTTGGCGACCATGACGTAGCTCGCCTGCATCCACGGGATGTACAGCTGATGGGCAGTGCCGAGTTTGCCGAAGGTCATCAAGGAACCCGGGATGGCGCGGCCTGTCAGGCTGCCGGCGAAGTTATCGAGCTGGGTCAACGCGTCGAGGTGCGCCAACGGCTGCAGCTCGCCGTCCAACGCGCCGACGACATCTACCGTGGGCGTGCCGCCCTGCTCCTCTGCCTTGATGCGACCCGGAAACTGATGCGGCGGCGCGGTGATGTATTCGACCTCCAGGTGATAACCCTTGAGGATCAGGTCGCGCATCTTCTGCGCCTCGTCGATCGGACGCAGTTGCGTCGACAGGAAAATCAGGCGCCCGGTTTGCGCACTCTGTGCGATCGCGGTCAGCAGCGCGGCGGTGCAAAGCAATAAGCTGAGCCACGCTGATATTCTCCGCATGTTCCCTTCTCCTGGCCACCGCCTTGGCCAATATCGTTACTCTCGCCCAAGCTGGAGTCCAGGCTCAGTTCGGAGAAGCAGACGGACGACGCGGGTTAGCACTCCCGGCTAGCACCGCTGCCTTTCTGCCGAAAACTGCATGGCGGCGAACCAGGTGCATCTAGAAGATCCGGTGCATCAAACCCGTCGCTCGTCCGCTCGCCGTGGCGCTGACTAACCGGTACTGTGGATACCTGAGGACCATCAGAGGTGCGGATTACGGAGGAAATTGGCCACTCTTGGAGGGTTGGCAAGCGCTCGACTGCAGGGCGGTACGCGGCGCTCTGCTCGTCACAGGAACGACGAGTTGGGGGGACCGATGCAAGCCGGGAGAGCGTCGATGCGACGAGTACGCGAGATCCTGCGGCTCAAACACGAATGTGGCGTCACCGACCGGGAGATCGCCCGGTCGCTGAGCGTCGCGCAGCACTATCGTGGTGATGCTGGAGCGGGTCGCGCCGAGCCTAGGTTAGCCATTTCCGGCGACGCTGGCCGACCGCGTGCTCAAGTTGATGCTGTATGCCGGCCACGGCCGTCAGCAGGGCGTGCGTCGCAAGGCGGAGCCCGATCGAATCGATGGCCTCGTCCGAAGCGCTGGCCACACGCGATGCGTCAGGACGTCGAAGACGGAGGCATTTGATGGCAAGGAAGGCAGGGAAGCGGATCGTGCCCCAGAGCTAGTCCCGCGTGGGCCACACGCTCGTACCGCCCTTAAGTCCATCCGAAGGCCCAAACCCGACCTCGAAGACTTGAGCGCGGCCGATGCTTATTCGATCAGCCCCATCCCTCTGTAGACCTGCTCGGCGCCCGGATGCAGCGGCGCCGTCAGCCCGTCATTGACCATCTGGCTCGGCCTTAGCCTTGCGAGCGCCGGATGGAGGGTGCGCAGCTCGGCGAGATGGCCGAGCACCTCTTTAGCGACTACCGCCACCACGCGAGTGTCGACGGATGCCGAAGTCACTAGGGTCGCGCGCCCGCCGAAAGTCGGCACGTCGGCCGGCAGCCCATAGAGGTTTGCGGGGATGATGTCGCGTTGATAGTAGAGGTGTTCGTGAAGCAGCTTGTCTATGGCAGGGCCGGTAATCGCGACCAGGTTGATCGCACAGGCGGCTTGCTGGGCTTTGACCAGCGGCGAAGGGTGTCCGATGATCAACATATTGGCGTCAATCGCGCCGGTACAGAGCGCCGAGGTGGTCGCGTCGGCTCTCATCTCCGCTGGTCGCACTCGATCCGCGTCGCGCCAACCGAGCTCCTCCTCGACGGCGTCCCAGGTCGTTCGGATTCCGGTACCCTTGCTGCCGACATTGACCCGGCGGCCTGCCAGGCCTGCAAGATCCTGAATATGCGAATCCGCGCGAGCCATAACGGTGACAAGCTCGGGATACAGCGACAGCACGGATCGCAGACCGAGAAACGCTCTGCCGACCCATGCGCCCTCGCCTTTGTAAGCATTAAAGTTGACGTCGGCTTGAATGATGCCGAACTCCAACTCACCAGACTGGATGGCACCCACGTTGTAGACCGATCCAGGCGTTGTTTCAGGCGAGCAGCGGACGCCATCGATGCTCAGATCCCGGTTGACGATCTCACAGATGGCCTTGCCTACGGGATAATAGACACCGTTCAGTTCGCCGGTGCCCACTGAGGCAAAAACCTCGTCACCAGCGCGGGCGGTAGCCGGTGGGACCACGGCGAATCCGAGCAGCGTGTTTGTCAGCGCGGCCACGACGAGCCGGATGCGACGAAGTCTCGAAGGGCGGACTGTCTCGATCATGCTGGCTCGTCCCACCTCATCATCAGATCATTAGACCGATTGGAACGAGTCCGGGCGGACGTTGACGGCGTCCTTCAGCGGACGATCCATTGCGTAGATCAGGAAGATCATGATCCAGAGGAAAAACGCGGTGATCCCGCCGAGAATAATCTGCGACACGAGTTCCATGTATAGCATCCGCAGAAATGCAATCATCAAGAATGCGCCGGTGAAGACGACATACCACAATACGCGCGGTATGGGCGCGGTGACAAATGCCAGCCGCTGTTCACGCGATACCACCATGGCATCCAAGTAGCGCGGCAGCTCGTTTCTCATCAAGTCGTGCGTCATGAACGACTGCTTTCTACCAACGCGGCCGGCTCGGAAACCCGCCACCAAGGTCTCTTAAGACTTAAGGGGCATGAAGAGCGGTTCCCGCCACCAACGCTGAGCGGCCGTTGTGGGTTCCGAAAGCGGTCGGTGGTTGTCGGTGATTAGGCGGACGTAGGCTTTTGGGTCAGGCTCTAAGAAAATTTTGTGCATTGAGTAGAACGGATACGGCATTTTGCAATTCCACCGTTCTATAGACTATATTTTGGTGTACTACCAGTAATTGCCAGACCACTGCTGGCATCGCGTCTGTGGGTCGATCTTACGTTGCTTGATGCGTCGGAGGCGCTGCGCACATAGGTTAAGTACGTTGAAGTATTCCTTTATTTCGTCCGGCGCATCAACCGTCTCTATTGCGATCTCATAAACTCTGCCAAGGTGGGCTATATCGTCCAAGGCTTCATCTCTCCTCTAGCGGGCTCCTCTATATGTTGTGGCTACGCGGTAGCCATGCAACCCGAGCAAGTCGGATAATTACATATCCTGACAACGTTTTTGAAGTCTTCGTAAGTTCTAAGCCTTAACTTTCCGGTCGTCCGCGCCTCCACCTGCTGTTTTACTTGGTTTCGAAGCCAGCCTGGCCGGTCATGAATGCTTGGCGCGGCGGCTTTTACTTTAAGCGTGGGACACACAATATAGGCGCGCACGCGTGCACGCCCGCGCCCGTCCCGACCACCGATGCAATTCCCTCATGCTAGGCAAATCCCGCGCGCGGCTGGTTACCGCCGATGGGCCGCTAGCCGGGTCGAAGCCGGAGCGTGCCGTCGCGGCGAATTGCTAGGGCCTGAACCTCGTTGCCTCGTCGGCAGTTCGCCAGGCTGACGCGGCGCATTGGTGACGACGCGTAACCTCGCGAGCATCAGGAAATGACGCTCGAGGAAGAGGCGGGTCAATGATCCATGCGCCACACGGATATTTTTCAATCCGCTACGCTCGTCGGCGTCTCCGCGATCGGCCTGGTAGGAAACAGCAAAGCGGCGTGGCGATCGCTTCAAAGGGAACCCTCGTGGCCCGCCGCCGACGCCACTCCTCTCGAGCGTCAAAAGTGGGTCAAGGCGGGCGAGGCGCCGAACCCGCCGCGCCCGGTCAAACCGCGCCGTCAGCCGGCAGGGTTGCCTGACTACGACGCCGACCGGCTCAGCCGGAGGCAGCAAAGATCATCGCGAGAGCCGGGTTCCCCGCGTTCATATCCTGGATTTCTTGTAAGAGCGCTCCCCGTATCCGCTCGATCATGTGCTTGATCACCTCCGCGTCGCCCGGGGCGAAGCGGCGCGGCTCCGGCGGCGCTGCCACACCGGCCTTCCGTTCGATGTCCTTCATCATCTCGATCAGCATTTGGTCGCGCGCAGATCGCCGCCGCCCGCGTTGTTGACCATCTGCGTGACGATCACCTCGCGCTTGGTGATCTTGCGCCGCTTTCCGTCGATGGTGACGAGCATCGGCTCGTTGAGCGCCGCGAGCAGAAGTGCGGGCAGGGTTTTCTTGGGCCGACCGCGGGGGTTGCCGGACTGGCCCTTCTTGAAGCGGGTGTGCAGTGGCGGCTTGCGGTAGTTGTTCGCGTATTCGCGCTTCGTCTCGGACATCTGGTCTCCTTGGCTTCCTCGGCCCCGATGCTGCGTATGCCGATTGCCGCAAGGGGTCGGCAGCCATCGTTGCGCTATTCCGATAGGGGATCTTGCTGGTTCGGCGTGACCGGTGTTCCCGGTCAGCCGGCCAGTCCGGCCCTCTTCCCGCACGGCGTGGCAGCGGCGGGTATCGATCGCCAGCGCGCCAAGTCAGAGTTTCGCGCTTTGATCAGAGCTGCCTTTTATTATCAATGTAGTAATAATCTTATTCGCAAACAACCAAGTTTGAGGCCGATGAAGTTCCTCCCCCTGCTCCCCCCCTGATAGCCGGATTGGGCCCCCCTGATCGGCGCAAACAGCCCCCTGTTCGTCCGCGTCCGCAAGCGGCTGATAAATCTTTGATCTACATGGCTTTATCGAGGATAACAGGGTCAAATCTCCGCGCCGAAGCGATGATTCGCCCTGTTTTCCGCCCTTTTACAGGGGGCTTTGCCCCAACCCATCGCGTCAGCGCCCCTCCCGGCGCGAGCTTGCTCGCGTCTGTCGCATGGCGCATCGACGATGCGCCAGATGAACCGGGGCTCCCACCTCACCCCGACCCTCTCCCGCCCCCCAAGGGGCGGGAAGGGAGATTTCGGAGCGGTTTCTGCATCGCCGGCGTCGCGGCCAACCTCGTAATCGCTTTGTCTCGGACATGGGGCCCCCGCCATCCTTTCCACCCCGCGCGGCGGGGACGACACCACCTGCCGCCCGCTTGCCAAAGCGAAGTTCCGCACTATGTCGCAAATATATGAAATTATTAGTATAGATTGATATTACAGCAATTATCGAGCAATGCCGGACGGCGAGCCGTCAGTTTTCAGGCTTCCCTGCCAGTTCCCTACCGCGCCTTCGATTCGACCGGAGAGTCGCACGCAAAGTCTTGATCACAAACGACTTTTTGGTTCGAGGCGAGTACCAAAAAATTTTTACCCTGAGTTTCCAGGAGCGGCAGGGAAGGGGAGAAGGTCTATCGCGCCGTCCCGCCGGCTGTGATACTTGATGAACCAGTGCGCCCAACGGACGAGATCGGCGAGCACAAGAAGCAACGATCGTCGGTCCGCCGCCGAGTTGCGCCTTCTGGGTAGCGTATAACGGAGAAACCGACGGCGTCGACCGATGGGGGCATGTTTTCGGCAGTCTCGGTCGATTATCAGCTGGCTCCCATGAGCCTGACTCTTGTCATAGCGGTGATCCTCGCTCCGGCCTGGGCCTATCTCGTCGGCACGACGGTTGCCGCCGTCCGATTCGCCCGAGTTGCTATGCCGAGCGGAGCGGAGCGGCCTCCGGTCTCGCTATTGAAGCCGCTTCACGGCGCCGAGCCCGGTCTTTATGAAAACCTGCGATCGTTTGCCGAGCAGGATTACCGCGTCGTCCAGGTGGTGCTTGGCGTCAACGGTGCGAACGACAGCGCGTTGCCGGTCGCCGAAGCGCTGATCCGCGACCTGCCGGCGAGCGATATCGCGCTGGTCCTCGACCCGCCGGTGAGAGGCAGCAATCTGAAGGTGGCCAATCTCGAGAACATGCTCACGGCGGCTCGCCACGACATCTTGGTGATCTCCGACAGCGACATGCGCGTCGACCGGCGCTATCTCGGAGCTGTCACGGCACCGCTGCACGATCCCGCCACTGGCCTCGTCACCTGCCTTTACGAGGGGGTTTCGACCGGGGGCTTCTGGTCTGGGCTCGGTGCGCTGCACATCAATTTCGGCTTTCTTCCCAGCGCGCTGGTGGCCGCGGCATTGGGCATCGGCCATGGTTGCTTCGGTGCGACGATCGCGTTGCGGCGCGAGACCCTCGAGCGCATCGGCGGGCTCGCCCGGCTGCGCGACGAGCTCGCCGACGACCGCCGGATCGGGGACGCGGTGCGCGAGCAAGGCCTCGCGGTCGTGCTGTCGCGCTATGTCGTCGAGGCTCGGGTGTCCGAGCCGTCTTTCGCCAGCCTGTGGCAGCACGAGCTGCGCTGGGCGCGCACCGTGCGCGCGATCACTCCGGCGGGGTTTGCCGGCTCGGTGCTGACCCATCCGGTGGCACTTGCCGCGCTCGGCGCCGCGGCCAGCCGATTTGGCTTGACCTCCGCTATCCTTCTGATGATTTCCTGCCTGCTGCGATGGGCCACGGCGGTGGTGATCGCGGACGCCCTCGGCTTCACCACCACCGGGCTCTGGCTGCTCCCGGTGCGGGACGCCTTGTCTTTGGCGGTGTTTGTCGCCAGCTTTTTCGGGCGGACGGTCTCCTGGCGGGACCAGCTGTTCCATGTCGATGCGAGTGGCCGGATGACGATCGAGGGAGACAAGGCCCGATGATGAAGACCCTGTTCCTGCACCCGCCCTCGTTCGACGGCTTCGACGGCGGCGCAGGCTCGCGCTATCAGGCCAAGCGCGAGATCCGCTCCTTCTGGTACCCGACTTGGCTTGCCCAGCCTGCCGCACTCGTTCCCGACAGCAAGCTGATCGACGCGCCGCCGGCGCGGCTCAAGCTCGCTGATGTGTTGCCGGTCGCCGACGAATACGAGCTCGCGGTGCTGCACACGTCGACACCGTCCTTCGCCTCCGATGTCCGGGTCGCCGAGGCGCTAAAGGAAGAGAACCCGCGGCTGAAGATCGGGATGGTCGGCGCCAAGGTCGCCGTCGAACCCGAGGACAGTCTGAAGGCATCTTCGGCGATAGATTTTGTCGCCCGCGAGGAGTTCGATTTCACAATCAAGGAAGTCGCCGAGGGTCGTCGGCTCGATGCGATCGACGGTCTGAGCTTTCGCGGGCCGAACGGCGTCATCACCCACAACCCCCATCGGGCGGTTCTCGAGGACATGGACCGGCTGCCGTTCGTCACCGAAGTGTACAAGCGCGATCTGCAGGTCGAGGATTACTTCATCGGCTATCTGAAGCACCCTTACGTCTCGCTCTACACCGGGCGCGGATGCCGGTCGAAATGCACCTTCTGCCTGTGGCCGCAGACGGTCGGGGGGCACCGCTATCGCGTCCGCAGTGTTGGTCATGTGGTCGAGGAAATTCGTCTCGCTAAGAGTTACTTTCCACAGGTCAAGGAGTTTTTCTTCGACGACGACACCTTCACCGACGACGGCCCGCGCGCGGAAGCGATCGCGCGCGAATTAGGCACGCTCGGGGTGACCTGGTCATGCAACGCCAAGGCCAACGTTCCGCGCGAGACACTCGAAGTCATGCGCGACAACGGGCTGCGCCTGCTACTGGTCGGCTATGAAACGGGGAACCAGCAGATCCTCAACAACATCAAGAAGGGGATGCGCATCGACATCGCGCGCCGCTTCACCAAGGAATGTCACGAGCTCGGGATCACGATCCACGGAACCTTCATCCTCGGCCTGCCGGGCGAAACCAAGGAGACGATCAAGGAAACGATCCGGTTTGCCGCGGAGATCAACCCGCACACGATCCAGGTCTCGCTCGCGGCCCCCTATCCCGGCACCTATCTGCATCGCCAAGCGCTCGAGAACGGCTGGCTCGACATCGGCCATGCCGAGCTGATCGACGAGCGCGGGGTGCAGATCGCGCCGCTGCACTACCCCCACCTGTCGCATACCGAGATCTTCGAGTCGCTCGAGACCTTCTACAAGCGCTTCTATTTCCGCCGGAAAAAGATCGCCTCGCTGGTCGCCGAGATGGTCAAGAGCCCGCAGATGCTGCGCCGCCGTCTGCGCGAAGGCGTCGAGTTCTTCCAGTTCCTGCGCAGCCGGGAGATGGCGAGCTGAGGCGGCTCATCGTCTGTGCGGACGATTTCGGCCTGGACCCGGGCGTCAACGAGGCCGTCGAAGAAGCGCATCGGCACGGGATCCTGTCGACCGCGAGCCTGATGGTCGGGGGCGAGGCGGCGGCCGATGCGGTGGCCCGCGCACATCGTCTGCCGGAGCTTCGTGTCGGTCTGCATCTGAACCTGACAGACGGGCATCCCGTGCTCCCCGAGGCAGAGATCCCGCAACTCGTCCGCGAAAATGGCGAGTTTGATCGGAACATGGCCCGCGCCGGCTTCCGATTTTTTATGTTTCGGGGCGTTCGCCGGCAGCTCGCGAGCGAAATTCGAGCGCAGTTTGCGGCGTTCCGCGCGACCGGTCTGCCGCTCGACCACGTGAACGCCCACAAGCACATTCACGTTCATCCCTGCGTCGCCAAGCTGATCATCGAGATCGGGCATGACTACGGCATGAAGGCCGTGCGGGTCCCGTCGGAGCCGGTCGCGGTGCTGCGCCGTGCGTTTCCCGACGAGCGCCGTCGAACCCCGGCTTACCGTCCGTGGGTCGTCGCGCTGCGGCGGCGGCTGCACAGGGCCGGGCTCTGCACCAATGACCATCTCTTTGGCTTGGCGTGGAGCGGCGGCATGGTCGAAGAGCGGATGCTTGGACTGATGCCGCACTTGCCGGACGGGGTCAGCGAAATCTATTTCCATCCGGCGGCGGAGTGCGCGCCATCGCTCGTGCCGGCGCTTCGCGGCTATCGACGTGATGAAGAGCTCGCGACCTTGTTGAGCCCGTTGCTGCGGGACCGGATCGCCGAATTTGGCATTAGGCTAGTCAGTTACAGCGACCTCTAACAAAAAGGCTGCAAGGTCCTTGCGCGGCAATCGCGGCCGGCTCCGGCACAAAGCGGCGCTCCATATCGCGGCGGGCACGGACTGCCTCGCTCTCCGGCATCTTCACATCAGACCAACGCACGAACTCGCCCGCGGCCACGTCGCTCAGCAGCTCGACCTTGTGCGCGAGACCGATCGGCAGCGCGCCCTCAGCGAGGCTCCGTTCTGCCGGGACGAGCTTGCCCCAGACCGTGTAGCCGCCCTCGCCGTCGAGCATTTCGCCGGCGCGGAGCACCCGCTTGGCCACCGCAACAGCGTCGCCGCGGAAGCCGCGCGGCTGCCCGGTCGCCTCGCCGCGCAGTGCTGCGGAGAGGATCGAGATTCCGAGCTCCAGCCCGATCAGATGGTAGGGCTTGTACATCGCGGCGTACCAGCCGCTCGCATCGGTCTTGAGCCCGTATTCCTTGAAGCAGGCCTTTGCGTAAGGCGTCGGTGCTTTCAGCACCACATAAACGCCCCACCGCAAATCGCGAAACACAGGGCGGCCGTCGCGCTCGAGGCACGAGACGACCTCGACAATGCCGTCCCGGTCGAGGATCCCGCCCGCGTCCCTGCCGCGCAGCAGCTGCGGCAGATCGTCGACGCCGCATGGCGGAAAGCCGAGACCGTCCGCCGGCACCGCCAAGTCGCAGGCGTTGGCAATCGCCGCCATCTCGATCGCCGATTTGGTGCCGTCGAGGAATGAGTTGAACATTTGCGGGTTCATGCCGCCGCGCCGAGCCTCGTCCGGCATGAGGCCGTAATGGGCCCAGACATTATCCGGCGTGACCACGTGATAGGCCCGCAGATATTTGGTCCCTTTACCAGCGGCGGCGACCTCGAAGCCGCAGGCACGCGCCCAATCGACGAGCTCGCAGACCAGAGCCGGTTGGTCGCCGTAAGCGAGCGAATAGACCACACCTGCGGCCCGCGCCTCTTCGGCGAGCAGCGGTCCGGCCAGCACGTCGGCTTCGACGTTCACCATGACGATGTGTTTTTGGGCGCTTATCGCCGCGCGGGCGTGGGCAATGCCCGCTGCCGGGACTCCGGTCGCTTCGACGACCACCTCGACCTCGGGATGTGCGCAAGCCTCCGCACCCGATGCTACGAACACGGTGTACGCGATCCTCGTCGCGTCCCAGCCGACCGTTCGGCAGGCGGCACGCGCTCGCTCAGGGTCGAGATCGGCAATGACCGCGACCTCGAGGCCCGCCATCGTCGGCACCTGCGCCAGGAACATCGAGCCGAACTTGCCGGCGCCGACCAGCCCGACCCGTACGGGCCGACCGACGGCATCCCGCTGCTGGGCCAGGCGGTGGAGGTTCATGACGACCCCTACTCGGCCGCGGCCCTATACCCTCGTGAATAGTCGAGCAACGCGTTGTCCGCCACGGGCTCGATCGGCGTGAAATCGCGATGCGCGATCCACTCCGGACGCGTCGGTTTGCGGATGTAGTTCGACACCGCGCATAACGTCAGATACACGATGCGGCGAGGGTAGGGGGTGATGTTCGGCGCCGAGCCGTGCACCAGATTGCCGTGGAACATCAGCACGCCACCGGGCTTCCCGGTCGGCGCGACGATCCCGCCTTCCTGGGCGAGCCGCGTCACGGTCTGCTGATCCAAGGTCCACAGCGGATAGGAGGTCGTCTCCTCGTCGTGACCGGCCGCCAAGACGCCGTGCCTATGACTCCGCGGGATCAGCATCAAGGGGCCGTTGATCGGCATCACCTCGTCCATGAACACCGCGATGTTCATCGCCCGCGGCTCCGGCATGCCGTCGTCGCGCGCCCAGGTGCCGTAATCCTGATGCCACTGCCACACGTCGCCTTCGAAGGCCGCCTTGGCGTTGATCTTGTACTGGTGCATGTAGAGCTTTTCGCCAAAGACCTGCTCGACCGGCCGGATCAACCGCGGATGGGTGCCGAGCAGGCGGAAGGCGTCGTTGTAGGTGTGGGCGGCGAAGGCGGTGCGCGGCGCCCCGGTCTTCTCGCGCCAGACCTCCTGGCGGTTCGAGGCATAGATTGCCTCCGCCTCGTCGCACAGGACCGCCACTTCCTGCTCTGAGAAACAATCCGGCAGAAACAAATAGCCCTCTTCGGCAAATTGCGCCAGCTGCTGTGCGGTGAGCGGCATCGTGAGTCCTCCTAGAAAAGGCTGCCCTGCCCGGGATGGACGGCGTATCGGCGGGTCCGTGGCCGCGGTTTGCTGCCGGCAATCACGCCAACCCTGCCGTCGTGAAATTCGAGATCGAGCGGCGCGCCGGCGGTGATCGCCTCGGACGTGGTGACGACGCGTGCGATCGCATCGCGCACCACGACATAGCCGCGCGCCAGCAGGCTCTCATGACGTTCCGAATGGGTGGCGAGGCGCCCGGCGAAATTGTCGACGGCCTCGTGTTTTCGGGCGATCGCTCGCGCCATCGCGGGGCGCAGCCGTGACTCGGCCTCGGCAATTCGAGTGCGAGCGCGATCGATATCGGCCGACAGCACCGCCGGCCGCAACCGCGCCGCGGCGAGATCGAGGCGGTGACGGGCGGCTCGCAGGTGGTTTCCGGCGGCGAGGCGCAGCCGCTCGGTACGGTCGTCGAGGCGTTGCGCCGCGGCCCCGAGCAGGTCCTGTGGGTCGGGAAGCCCGCGTGCCAGCCCGGCAAGATGCAGCCGGCGCTGGTCAAACAGCCGAGAGAGGCTCCCCGAAAGCCGCGCTGACTTGGTACCGAGTTCGGCGACGAGGTCGAGGCGCACCGGCACCGCGATCTCGGCGGCGGCAGTGGGTGTCGGCGCGCGGCGGTCGCTCGCATGATCGATCATGGTCGTGTCGGTCTCGTGCCCGACCGCGGAGATCAGCGGGATCGCCGAGGCGGCGGCGGCGCGCACCACGATCTCCTCGTTGAATGCCATCAAATCCTCGAGGCTGCCGCCGCCGCGTGCAACGATGATCAGCTGCGGCCGCGGCACAGCGCCGTCCGCCGGCAGTCGGTTGAAGCCGTTGATCGCCGCCGCCACCTGCACCGCCGCTCCCTCCCCTTGGACCGCCACCGGCCACAGCAGCACATGGCGCGGAAAGCGGTCGGCGAGGCGATGCAGGATGTCGCGAATGACGGCACCTGTCGGTGAGGTGACGATGCCGATTACCTCCGGCAGAAACGGCAGCTTCTTCTTGCGCTCGGCGGCGAACAGCCCCTCGGCTGCGAGTCGTTTGCGCCGCTCCTCGAGCAGCTTGAGCAGCGCGCCGACCCCGGCGAGCTCGATCGTATCGATGACGAGCTGGTATTTCGAACGCCCGGGAAAGGTGGTCAGCCGCCCGGTGCACACCACCTCCATGCCGTCCTCGGGCTTGATCTCGAGCCGCGTCGCGGTCAGCCGCCAGCACACCGCATCGATGACGGCGTCAGCGTCCTTGAGGCTCAAATACCAATGGCCCGAGGCGTGCCGCTTGAACCCGGAGATCTCGCCGCGCACCCGCACATAGGCGAAATTTTCCTCGATCGAGCGCTTGAGCGCGCGCGCGAGTTCGGAGACGGTGTATTCCGGCAGGTTGGAGCGCAGCGGGGCCGCGATCGTCAGATCGTCCATGCCCCATATGATAGCCGAGCACGGGAGAGAGCGCGATGCGGGTGCTAGTGGTGGGATCGGGCGGACGCGAACACGCGCTCGCCTGGGCGATTGCGGCCTCACCATTGGTCGACGCCCTCTACTGTGCGCCCGGCAACGCCGGGATCGCTGAAGAGGCTGAGTGCGTCGCGATCGGCGCGACCGACATCGCGGGGCTGGTCGGGTTCTGCCGCCGCGAGCGCATCGATTTCGTCGTCGTCGGTCCCGAGGCGCCGCTCGTCTCGGGGCTCGTCGACGCTCTCGAAGGCGAAGGTATCCCGGCATTTGGCCCTAGTGCCGCCGCCGCCGCCCTCGAAGGCTCGAAGGCCTATGCCAAGGACCTCTGTATGCGCGCCGGGATTCCGACCGCTGCCTATCGCCGCTTCCGCGACCCAGCCGCGGCAAAAGCCTTTATCGCGACCCATGGCGCGCCGATCGTCGTCAAGGCCGACGGGCTCGCCGGCGGCAAGGGTGTCACGGTCGCCGCCGATCTCGACACCGCCTACCAAGCGGTCGATACGGCGCTCGTCGAGCGCCGATTCGGCGCTGCCGGCCTCGACATCGTCGTCGAGGACTGTCTCACGGGCGAAGAGGCGAGCTTCTTCGCGCTGGTCGACGGCAAGAACGCGCTGCCGCTCGCCACGGCACAGGACTACAAGCGCGTCGGCGAGGGCGACACCGGGCCGAACACCGGCGGCATGGGAGCCTGTTCTCCAGCGCCGTGCCTCACCCCGGCGGTCGAAGGCACGGTCATGGAGCGCATCGTCCTGCCCGCAGTCGCAGCGATGGGGCGTGAGGGAAGGCCCTTTAAAGGCGTCCTCTATGCCGGGTTGATGCTGGCCCAAGCCGAGCCGATGCTGCTCGAATTCAACGTCCGCCTCGGCGATCCCGAAGCTCAGGTGCTGATGATGCGGCTGATGAGCGATCTGTTGCCGGCGCTGATCGCCGTGCGCGACGGGGTGCTGAAATCGGTCGATCTGCGCTGGCACGCCGAGCATGCGCTGTGCGTCGTGATGGCGGCCAAGGGCTATCCCGACGAGCCCCAGCGCGGCAGCGAGATCCGCGGCCTCGACCTTGCGGCGCGCGCTCCCAAGGTCAAGATCTTCCACGCCGGAACCTGTAGCGATGGGGAGCGCCTCCTAGCCGATGGCGGCCGGGTGCTCGGGGTCACGGCACTCGGCCAAGATCTCGCCGCCGCCCGCGACCGCGCCTACGCCGCGGTCGACCATATCGACTGGCCCGTCGGCTTCTGCCGGCGCGACATCGGTCGCCGCGCGAGGCCATAGAAGCCTCTATGTTTCCCCTGACGACAGCGGAAAATTCGAAGTCGACACTCAAAAATCGCCCCTCCGCTGTCGAACAATCTCGTGATATCAACACCTTGAGACTATTTTGTCGAGCCGTCCGACAGCGGAACTTCGCGCACCAAAACGGGGGTTGGCAGCGGAGTGGCAGTGGAATTCGGCGGAGATATTTTGGTATTGCTTTTTTTGGCATGTCGCGGCCCCACGGACGATGGCCCGACCCAATTAGCTCTCGGCCAACGTCGACTCGCGTGCCCAGGCGAAGCTTACTCCCGGGCCCACCTACATCACGGTGACGTGCCACGATCGCCGCTAACTGTCGAGCTCGTAGGCGCCTCCGGGCTGCTGGGATGCCGCCCTTGACGAGCCGGAATGCGCATCGATATGCCGAAAAAATGTGATATAATCAATTGTTGAATCGAGACAACCACAGCGCACGGCGCTCGGATAGCCGGCGAAGGCACAGCCGATGATTGAAATGGTGAGCACCAGCGACGCCGCGGGGTAATCTCAATCGGATGGGCAACGCGGAACCGGCTTTTGCCGTGCGGCCAATCGGTCATAAGACGGTAGTCTCGCGGGCGTCGACCATTGCAGCGCAGGACTTTGCTGATCTGTGCCCGTCTCGGAACTTTGGGCGATCTTCGATACCGAGGGCCTCTGGCGGATCATTCTTCTCTCGCTCGGGGTCAGCCTGTCGGCCACCGCACTCGCCGCCTTGTTTGGCGCGCCGCTCGGAGCGGCTCTTGCCGCCTGCCCCTTTCCGGGTCGGCGAATCCTGGTTGTCGCGGCCAATGCCTTTCTCGGACTTCCTCCCGTGGTCGTCGGTCTGGCGCTCTACCTGTTGCTCTCCCGGTCGGGCCCGCTCGGCGCTCTCGGCCTGCTGTTTACGCCGGGCGCCATGGTGCTGGCGCAGAGCGTCTTGGCGCTGCCCATCGTGACCGCCCTCGTCCATGCCGCGTCGGCCGATTTGTGGGCCGAATACGGCGCGGCGCTTCAAGCCGACGGGGCCACTCGCCTGCGGGCCGTTCCGCACCTGCTCGCCATGGGGCGGCTCCGGCTGGTTACCGCCGTGCTCGCCGGGTTCGGCCGGACGGTCTCGGAGGTCGGGGCCATCCTGATCGTCGGCGGCAATATCGCCGGCTACACGCGAACGATGACGACGGCGATCGTGCTCGAGACCAGCAAGGGCAATCTGTCGCTCGCCCTTGGCCTCGGCCTCGTCCTGATCGGGATCAGCATCGCCGTCAGTGCGACGATCTTTGCCCTTCGGCGCCAGGGGAGGACGGTGGTGGTGAGAGGGAAGCTGGCCGCGGCGATCCTGATCGGTTCCGCCATATTCGCCGGCGAAGCGAGCGCGCCGACGAGACGATAGTCCTCGCTTCGACTACCTCGGTCGAGAATTCGGGTCTCCTCGCGCGCATCCTGCCCGAATTCACCAAGGAGACCGGCATCTCGGTGCGCGTCCTCGCCCAGGGCACCGGCCAGGCGCTGGCGACGGCGGCGCATGGCGACGCCGATCTGGTCCTGGTGCACGATCCGGAGGCCGAGGAAGAGTTCATCGCCCAAGGGCACGGCATCGATCGCCGGGAGATCGCCTGGAACGACTTCATCGTGGTCGGTCCGGGCGCGGATCCGGCGCATGTCGCCGGCGGCCATGACGCGGTCGCCGCGTTCACGGCGATCGCCGCCGCCAGCGTGCCGTTCGTCTCGCGTGGCGACAAGAGCGGCACCGACGCCCTCGAACACCGCCTCTGGCGCGCGGCGGCGATCGACCCCGCGATAGCCGGCGGCGGGTCGTGGTACCGCGACATCGGCGGCGGCATGGGTGCCGCGCTCAACACCGCAGCGGCAATGGATGCCTATACATTGTCCGATCGCGGCACCTGGCTCAGCTTTGGCAACAAGGGCGCGCTCACCATCCTCGTTGAAGGCGATCCGCGCTTGCTGAACCGCTACGATGTGATCCTGCTCGATCCGCAGAAGCACCCCGAGGCCAAGCAGAGGCCTGCCCGCCGCTTCGCCGACTGGCTTGCGTCAGCGGCAGGCCAAGCGGCGATCGGCGCCTACGAACTGAACGGCGAGCAGCTGTTCCATCCTTCGGCCGCCGCGCCGAAATGATGCTCTAAGGGCGATCGCCGCGGCGCTTACCACAGGCTCCGACCGGCGGGATAACCCGAGAGCTGTTCGCTTCGGCTGCTTCCGTTAAGGGTTTTCGGATGAAACCACGGGAGGAGTTCGCACCGACGCTGGTTCGGTCTATGGGGAATTTGCCGCCGCTGCTTGATCTGATTTGTGGGTTCTGGACAGGACGACGGTTGAGCCACCAGCC
>Ga0306923_10001190_pt1 | contig 22656 bp, 19 predicted proteins | sample sta12Can44000108_FD_203841 | JGI IMG/M metagenome (GOLD analysis project Ga0306923, IMG submission 203841) | Lab enrichment of tropical soil microbial communities from Luquillo Experimental Forest, Puerto Rico - statanox.12C.anox.44.000.108 (v2)... | ecosystem: Environmental > Terrestrial >... | reverse complement strand
TTCTACAACTCTAAACGTAGACACTCGACGATCGGTTACCTGAGCCCTATGGAGTTCGAGCGAAGAGCTGGATTAGCTTAACCGCGTGTCATCCAAACTGGGTGCAGGCCAGTTGAGCTTTCTTATTGAGCGCATTCGTGACTTAGAACAATGGCTCATGGACTGGATTCATGCCTACGAACAGTCTACCAGCTGCCCGATTACGTCCCGCTGGCGCCGTAAAACGCCTGTTCGCGCGGCGTCAGTGGCGCCTCAATTCAAGATCTCGCCGCTCGCAGGTTGGCTTTCGAGGATCATGCCCGCTTGAAGACCACGGCGCTGTTGTGTCAATACTTCGTTTCGGGTGGTGACGGCCTGGGTTGCCTCGCAAACATCGCCCCCTCACTGGTACCATAGGTCAGGGGTCATGCTCGACGCTCAAGCCCATGTGAAACAGGAGCCCCTCAACGAGGAGCTACTGACAAAGCGACCTACACGTATCATTACATATGCGTGGGGCGAGCGGTATCTCCACGAACTACTGTCGCTGACATTGCCCGCGCTGCTGGCTCCCGGAAACCTTCCTTCCGTCGCCGCTTTGGTTCCGTGTGAGCTCGTCGTCCTCACAGAGGAAAGGTTTTTTGCGACTGTCAACTCTCATGCTTCTATATTACGGGCCAAGGAATTCTGCCCCTTACGACTGGTCGGGCTCGACGACCTCATTACCGTGAAAGATAAGTATGGAATGGCGCTGACGCACGCGCTACATCGGAGTTTCAGCGACCTCGGCCCGGCGATGATAGATAGCTGGCAAATCTTTCTCAACGCCGACTTCATCCTGGCAGATGGGTCCCTACGCAATCTGCTTCGACATCTTGCCCGTGGTGAGCGCCTCGTCGCTTCGCCCAGCTATTGCGTAGTTGCAGCGGAGGTCATTCCAGAATTGCGTCGGCGGATTGACCCAAACACGTCGACTTTGTCTATCTCTCCTCGTGAGCTGGCTGCACTTGCGATCAAACACCGTCACAACACAATACGAGGCAAGACTGTCAACGAACGGCCCTTCAACATCCGTCACATGGACCAGTTCTACTGGTTGATCGATAATGACACGCTGGTCGGTCACCAGATGCCCATCGCCATTGTTGGAATGAGGCCTGAACGATATCTGGCGGAAGTGAATTCGTATTGGGACTACGGGCTGATGCGCGAGTTCTGCCCGAAGACCGAAGTTTGCGTGTTAGGCGATTCAGATGAGTTTCTCATGATTGAGCTGCGAGAAAAAGAGGTTGCAGAAGATCAGATTGCATCTAGCTGGCCTGAACCGATGCAAATTGCCGAGCGGATGATGGTGTTTCTTACCGGCTATCAGCAGGAGTTTGCGCGGTATCCGCTCACTCTCCACTCTGGCGAGTTAACGGCAAACATTGATGAAGGTCGAGCCAAGCTTCGCGCCTACATCGACGAAATCTTTTCTTACCTTCCTCCCTCTCTTCCGTCTCATGTTGATCATCCTCAATGGAACTATCACCTACCGGGCTTTATCGAGGCTCGCCACAAGTTCTTGTCGGCGAGGCTTGGTTCGTTGACCGAAACAACTGAGCCGCCAGCTTTATTATCCAAGGCTGATCGGATCTGGTGGCAGCTCGATGGAATCCGCAAGACGTTCTCCCGCAAGCGCGCCGAGATTGAGGAGACCATGAAGCAGCTGCTGGCACTTATCCAAGGGGAGATAGCTGACATCGATAACGAGATAGCCAAACAGCGTGACGACATTGACCAAGAATTTATTAAAGAACTCGCCACAATTCAAAATATTCGATCCGAGTCCGACGACATTGTGAGTAGGTTCCTGGGCACGGATTGCAGTGGCAGTTCGGGTGCTTCCAAGTCCTTAGCGGCGCTCGTCGAGCGATACGATGATAAATTGTGCCAAATTCAGGACCCAATGCTGAAGCGAAAAAAAATGAATTGGGATGAATCTCGTAAAAGAATAATTGAGCTCTATGACCAGCGAATTCATCGTCTCGAATTTGATCACAGGTGCAAATGCCAAGAGCTCGAAAATGCATATCAGGAGCTGCTGCAACGACGTGTGCTGTCCGCTGCGACTCCGTATGTCGCTTTGCACCGGGGCCCCGCTAAGGCCGCCCGTTTGAGTGGAGGAGTAATATCACGACTGATAACGAAGGTTTACCGAACAATATTCGGAACGTTACCGCGGGTCACTCAGCTGTCCTGCTATTGGGCGCCGCTGCGCCACGTCATTCGACTCGTTGATACGGCTACGGCGCGAGGCGCCAAGAATGTACTCGTCATCGGCTCGAGACAAGGCTTCATCAATACCATCGCCGACCATCTGCGGGGGCTCCACGGGCTGGTGTCGATGTCGGATCTAAAGACCGGCAACTTGGCAAAGGCATTCGATCGCTTGCCTAAGTGGGATCTGTGTATTTGCAACCTTGAACTTGCGGAGCTTGCGGAGCTCTCAACAATTCTTACCGCCGTAAGACCGGTGATGTTGAACGGCGGTACGATTATTGGTTTCTACCTGAATTACGATGCCGCCCCTGTCACAATGGATGCGGCGTGGATCGATGGCATGTCCCGGTTGAGGGATACGTGTCGGTTTTATTTCGCGGGTTCCATAGGCTCTGCGCGCGTTATGCGGAAGTACCAGGACGCTGGCAATTTGTATCGAACCGGTGGCTATTCCATTATGAGGGGAGCAATGTTTGTCCTTAGGCTGTTGAAGATAGTGCCCCAAGCGCTGCTGGCCAACCGAACGGAGGCTGCAATCGCGCCAGAAGGCTTTTCCATTCCTCCAGCGGTTTGCACGAGTGTGACGATCGAAGTAGTGGTTGATCGATTGTCTAGTGGAAATCCATGCTCGGAGTAAGTGTTTGATACGATCGGTGAGCCGCGTGCTTCCATGCAAATTCAAGAAGCTGCTACAACCATCAAGCTGCAATTATATTTCGTGGATCGTCCAGGAGCGTGACAGCGGCAGAAGAACCACCTCTCACCATGTCTTGTCGATAGGTCTGCACGGCCGGAAGCCATTGAAAATGGCGGATGTGGGAGACCGGTGGTGGCATTCTTGCAAGGAGTCGATCCATGAATGCCTCGAACGGCGCTACGCGCTGGCCAACGTCCGAAGGCAGATCGTTCTCGTGGAAGTAAATTGTCCGCGCTGCTGATCGACGATGCTCAGCGGTCGTCCAGGTTGCGGCGTGGGCTGCGATCTCGCGGGCGACCCGCGAAAGCCGCCTCTTAAGAGTTCGATCGAGAGGTGTAACTCGCAGCCAATGGGATTCAGAATCGCGGTCTTGCAGCTCGATGATTAAGCAATTGTCGGAGTCCTCGAGGACGCAAAATTGACCATTTGGGCAGAACTCAGTAATAAACCCATAATCGACTGGGCACAAAACTTTTTGCATGATCCGCTCAATCCGGAAACACAGCGGATGCAGCATGAAGGCTCGCATGGCCAGGCAATCATCTGAGATACGCCAAAAAATCTGATGGTAGTACGTGCTGTCCACGACGGTAGGTTCATTGATGATGCGAGCGGTGACCGTGCTATGCAGGTTCTGATTAACCAGCCGCATTAGTTCGCGAGGCTCGACCGCTAGAATGCCACTATTCCGATCCACCATATCAAGCAGATGGGCTCGCGCCGATCCATCGATTGCCCGGATGCTCTGCGTCGTGATGATGGCGTAACCCGCATCTATCCGCTCAGCGATGCTCTTGAGCGATCCCGACGCCAGCACGCAATCAGCGTTCATCAAGATGACGTACGTCCCTATGGCGGATTCCTCGAGATCGAGGATGCCCTTGGCAAATGCAAGCGTGAGGGGAACGCCATAAGCTGTTTGACCGGTCCGCGGAAAAAATTCATCCATCAGGATAAAGCGGACTCGGATACCGGACATGGTATCCTTGAACCGCGAACTCGACTGCATATAGGTAGCATCGGCCGATTTCGTAACGATCGCCAACTCAAACTCGCAATGCTCATTCAGGTAGGGAATGTTATCGCTACTGCGCAGAGAGGCAAAACCGAAGCCAAGCCAGCGGTCGATGTAAGAGGTTCCCCAGATCGGAGTGATCATGCGCACGCGCGGCTTGGAGCCCATATTCAAGGCTGTAATTCCTGCTGCCGTCGCCCGACACCCAAGAATTCTATTGGTGATGTTGCAGTTGGCAACACATTCCTCGGCCGAACTGGGACGAGAAACACCTCCGCCGTAGGACGCTGATATTGAGTGAAGGATAGAGCATTGGGCGTCAACGAGTTAAGCATTTGCCACTCGAACTGTCGAACCTTGCGTAAAAGGCTGCTAGAGGATAGTCCTACTTCTTGGGGCACCTCGATTGGTGCTGAGCAAAGCCACTTGACCACGGATGCCGACCCAAGACCTTGCACGCGAGACGACCAATCAGGCCGCCATTGCGGTACCACCACGCGTCCGGTTTCTGGACCTGAGCGTCAAGGATCAGGGTGAACGCGCAGCCATTTTGCAGGCCATTGAGACTGTGTTGGATCACGGCCGCATTGTGCTCGGGCCTGAGGTTCAGGAATTCGAGCGCCAAATTGCCGAATTCTGCGGGCGTCGCCATGGCATTGGAGTCGGCTCCGGCACCGATGCCCTCATTGTGGGGCTCAAGGCGCTGGGTGTCGGGCCGGGTGATGAGGTCATCACGACGCCGCTATCCTGGCTCGCCACTAGCAGCGCAATTCTTCTCAATGGCGCCACGCCGGTCATCTGCGATATTGATGAGACCCTGAACATGGACCCAGCGACGATAGAACCGTTGATCACGGCGCGTACCAAGGCAATCCTGCCGGTGCACTTCACGGGACGAATGGCACGCATGCCAGAGATCAAGGAGATCGCAAGGCGACACAAGCTTCTGGTTATTGAGGACGGCGCCCAAGCCTTTGGTGCCACAATCGGCAAGAAGCCATGCGGTGCATTCGGAGATCTTGCCTGTATCAGCTTCAATGCGATGAAGATTCTTGGGGGGCTTGGCGACGGAGGTATTGTTCTTTGCGATGACGACGAAGTCGCCAAGCGTGTGAAAATGCTTCGCCATTCGGGGGTCGCGGATCGGGAGTACTGTCTCGCCTTGAGCCACAATTGCCGGCTTGACACGTTACAAGCTGCCGTGCTGTTGAAGCGGCTGATGCGCTACCCGGCGATCGTCGAGCGTCGGCGCAAGATCGCTTCCCGTTACGATCGCGAGTTGGCTGAAATAGTCGAGACCCCACGGCGACTGCAGGGGTACAATGACGTTTTTTATACCTACACGATTCGGACGTCGCGGCGCGATGCGCTGCGCGATCATCTGGAGCGTCTCGGGATCGAGACCAGAATTCAGCACCCAATTCTGGTGAATGATCAACCCGCCTTCCAGGGCAAGGTGCGCGGCAATTCTCCCCGGGCTGCTAGGCTTGTCCAGCAAATTTTGTGCATTCCGGCGCATGAAAAGTTGAACGATGATGATCAGACATTCGTGATTAATGCCGTGAAAGGGTTCTTCAGGGGCGGATCATGACAATTCCCGTCTTTTACAACACTCAAGACGTCGCCGAGGTAAGTCCGGATTGGTACGAGAGGCTCAAGCTCAATGCCCTTGGCGCGAAGCGAAAGCGGTCGAGGCTCTGCCTTCATCACAGCGATGACGACGTCCTGCACGAGATGATCATCGTCTTCCACCGGGATGCGGTTATTCGACCACATCGTCACCATGGTAAGACCGAGTCATATCATATAATTTTTGGCGAACTCGACATCGTGCTTTTCGATGACGATGGGCGACCAACGCGGATCGTCAGCATGGGTGACCTCGCCTCTGGCAAGACGCTGGTTTATCGGCAGAGCAGGCCGATATGGCACAGTGTGATCGTTCGCTCCGAGTATGCAGCGATTCACGAGGTCACGAACGGGCCCTTCCGCGTTGAGGAGAACGAGTTCGCGCCGTGGTCGCCGGAAGAAGATAATCAGCTTCGCGAGTTTCTGGACCGGTCGGTTGAGGCCCTTTTGCGGTCGGAAAATCGTTTCGTGCAGCATCCAGCATAATCGCTGCGCGAATCCCACGGCGGCGATCTTGCTCCATTCTTGACAGTTATAATTCGCAGTGCGAAGGACTGGTGATCAATGCAAGATTCATAGCCGATGAACGAGAAATACGACCCCGTGCGTTTTGAGCAACTGCTTCAGGAGCAGTATGCCCGTTTCCCGTCGATGAGCCTTCCTCCGGAATTCGCGGAGTTGCTCGAGACGAATACTCTGCAGCTTCTCGTCAAATTGGCCCGTTACAAGTTCGCGGCCCGATTGCTGAAAGCACAGGACGAGGTGCTGGAAGTCGGTTCCGGCAATGGAGTCGGAGCTATCTTTCTTGCTCAGCACACCAAGCATGTGATTGGGCTTGAGATCAAGCGGCGCGACTACGAAGCCTCTTGCAGCATCAACCGACGTGGCAACGTCAAGTTCATGCTGCAGTCTGTGTTTGACCATGATATTAACCGGCGGTACGACGCGGTCGTCTCGCTCGACGTGATCGAGCATCTCCCAGTCGAGGAAGGCAAAAAGTTCGTGCAGCAGTTAGCACGACTTTGCAAGCCCAGCGGGGTCGTGATTGTCGGTACACCGAGCATACATTCTTATCCCTATCAAGGTAAATATAGCCAGGCTGCTCATATCAAGTGCTATGATCAGGCCGAACTGGTCGCGTTGATGGATGGTTACTTTGGCCGAACGCTCGCCTTCTCGATGAACGATGAACTTGTGCACACTGGCCACCCTAAGCTCGCCTGGTACTACATCGTCCTCGGCTTGTTACCGCGGTCCATTGCTGAATGAACATGCGCAAGATGGCGCGGCCAATAGTTATCGCCTCATGGGGAGAATAGTTTTATATTTCCCTGATGGAGCCGACTTCCACAATGCGCCTGGAACTGCTTAGTACCGACCTCCTCGGGAACGAGCGACTCGATGCGATCATTTCATTAAAATCTCAGCATTGGCCATACCCGCGCGACTCTCAAGTCAAATGGTTTGCGCGGCATGTTGCAGTGAGTGATCGACACCTCCTTGGGTGGACGGACGAGCGTCTCGTTGGCTATTTACGAATTGTCTCGGCAGATGGCATACAAGAAAGTAAGATGATTCCACTCGCACTCGTTGACACGGTATGCGTTGATCAAGCTGCCCAGGGCAAGGCATTTGGCGTAGCTCTCATGGCGGCTGCCAACCGCGCGATCCGCGGCGCTGACAGGGTAGGTCTTCTTGCATGCGCGATGCGTTTCGTGGCGTTCTATCAGCGATGCGGCTGGACCTCTCTCTCAGTGTCTGTTGAGGCCGCGAGCGAATTAGCGGATGTGCTGCCGGCGGAGGGCAATGCTTTGTTGGTGTATGATCCTACGACCCGCCTCAGCCGAGCGCCCCTTCACGTGTCAGTTTCTGATCGGACGCCGATGGCTCATGATTTGCGGTGTCCGAGCGCCGACGCGTCTTAAGACCGCGCCTCGACACCCCGCTGAGATTCGCCTGATTCGAGGTCGAGCTCACCGGCGAGCCCGCAGGTGCTGGCTCGAACGGGGCGAGATGACCGCCATCGAGGCGATCGACGCAATGCTCACGGAGGAACTGACGCTAGCGTGAGACGTTCGATGTCATGCATTCAAGAACAACTGACAGAAGGAGTGCGTCCAAATGCCAGGGAAAATGGCCAGATCAGACCCTCGACCAAGCGTTCGGGTTACCCGAGGTGCTAGTAGCGGTCAGCACCTCGCGTCTGTCTTGCAAGAGGGCCGGGAAAACGCGAACATTGATGCCGGCTTGGGATTCATCTGGAGAATCTCGGCTAATAGCGGTCGAGCCCACCCGCACAGCCTTGGAGGCGTGCTATCCTGGCAGCCAGCGACCAAGGTCCACCCCGCCGCCCCACCATGCTCGCGCCTCGCCATCGCTGCTCGCCTCCTTGCCACGAGGGCTGCACCGAGGGGGTCGTGCTGGCGCACGGCTTCTCGATCGATCGAATGGTCCAATTATGATCTCCGGAAACAGTCTTAGGTATTCTCGGCGAAGTTCGCTTATTACAGAGGTCTCGTTATTTCTCATCGCACTTGGAATCAGGCTGCTGTACCTTCGGGGCGCGCCTGCTTGGCCGGTCGCGTTTGGCGATGGGGGAGTCTATCTTTTGGAGGCGAGCGGCGTACTCCAGGGTGATTGGCGAAATTTTATCGTACATTCGGCGATTGAGGGACCAGTTTACCCGCTGCTCGTTAGCCTCATCCTTTTGCTATCTGGGCGAAGAGCGGAGGCGATCGAGGCAATCCAGCGCAACCCCAATCTCCTCGATCCAAGCTTGGTAATGCCCATCCAGATTGTTCAGGCGGTTTTGGGCGCATTAACCTGTGTCGCGATTGCCGCGGCGGGACGACGTACAGGCTCGCGGCTCGGTCGGTGCGCAGGGCTTATCGGAGGCAGCTTCTTTGCAATCCTGCCCACTCACATCCTCTACACGAGCTATACCGACACCGAGGTGGCTGGCACCGCCATGGCCGCTGCCGCAGTTTTGCTTGCCATTGGGTCCCCTCAAGTTTGGCGAGGGCTTGGAGTGGGTTTGATGTTGGGAATCGCAACCATGGCTCGCATTACCCTCGCTTATGCTGCCGTGTTGGTGCCCGCCTCGACAGTTTTTGTCCGGGATCGAAGCAATTTAAAACGACGAATAGCAGCAGCAGGCTGCGGCCTCCTCGTCGTGCTCGCTATCTTTTTCGCTTGGCGCTCCCTCCTCATAATGGCGGGAGCTGCCACGCAACTCCTTGGCCCAATGGTCGCCGGGCCCTTTGTTGGCGTGGGCGGGATTGCACCTCGAATAGACGCCATGGTGGATGCAGCTGACCCGTCTCACTTTGCTTGGGGCGACGACCGCATCCCCTACTACCGTAATATTGTACGTCCCGACGCAAGGCGTCTTGCTGCCAAGCAGTGGACCCTTGAGCGCGATCGCGAAGAATTCTTAGACCAAGAGGGAATCCAGCAATGGCGCGTTCCCCCTGAGATCACCAAAGTTATTCAAGGTAATCACGTTCAGATAAATGTCACAGCACATCGTCTGCGTTCTGGGGTACTGCCTGAGCTCCGCTATGTTGCGCCTTATCAGTCTTCTTCGCCATGGCACCAAATTCGGCCGGGAAAGCCGCTGGAAGTATCCGTCCCGCTGACAGTGCTTGGTAATCACCACCGAGAGACACGGATCGAGCAGTTGACATTACAAAAGTCGAGTTGGTGTTTCCTCGCTTCCCGGCTAATCTCTCGGAGTTTCTTGCTACTATTCCGAGGATGGTTGCGAACGGTTTTATGAACTTCTGGTATGCTGAAACGTTTGGCAATATTGTCGGGGGGTCGGAACAGTTTCCGGATGCCCTAATTCAGGGCCTTCAACACGCTCTCCTTGTGTTGGCAGCGATTGGCGCCGCTCGAGCTTGCGTAGAATTCGGATCTTGGGCGCCCGTCCTTGCATTCTGGGTCGGGGGACTGATGGTGGGAATCGATTGGCTTGAGCAACGCCACAACATGCCGTTTATGCCGGCAGTCTGCTTGCTTGCGGGCCTCGGCGCAACATGGCTCGGGACGCTGTTTTTCGTTCGAAGAAGCAATTTGTATTCGCTGCCATTTCTTATTGGTACGGCGCTTCTCGTGCTAGGTGCGACGTCTGCTGCTCTGGATGCTTTGTCGGCTCCCTTCATTGCATGGACGCCGCTGAGCAACTTTTCGCTTCCGCTTGCCCTCACGGGTGGCTCTGTCCTGCTGTGGAACGAGTATTCCGCTCTCAACCCTGCGCGGCGGTTGGCAGCGCTCACGCCTATCTTCTTATTTCTGCTCGCCTACACGTGCTATGTTTCAACCGACCCGACGCCGCGCTGGAAACACCACTACGCGAATATACCCCGGGATGGAACGCGCCTCGCTCAACGCTTTAGGTTACGCGATCTGGGAACCGGTGCGATCGTGAAAGCGGCCGTTTTACTGGACCTTAAGGCGATGGATAGAGCCGCCAATTTGGTTGTGCGGCTCAATGGGACCGTGATCGCGGAAACGATGGAAAACGCTCGTGCTCTTTATCCGACCGATCCGAATGCGCCGTCGGATCCACCATATGTAAGACCCATTTGGGATCTTTATGCAGCTGGTTATCAGCGGCCTTTAGACACTTGGCCGCAATGGTGGGAAATTCAGTTCGATCCTCGGCTCCTAACAGGATCGAATGTAGAGATCGAAATTTCAATGAGTGAAAATGGACCGGGACTTCAGATCGGGAGCACCAGAGCCGAAGAACCTGGATCTTTTCTCGGGCCGAGTATCAGCCGAACTTCGATCACACGTTGGCGCACAACGGGAGATTGGCGCTTCTGGGAGAGCTTTCCGAACGCCGGAGAGATTGAGAGCACGATGCTGATTCAAAATGGAAACATCTCTGAGCCGTACGGAGCCACACTGGGCGTTCGGCTTGTGACGGAAGATCGGTCAGGCAATGTTGCACTTTACTAGAAATCATATGCTCGGCTGTGAAGGACCTAGTCTTGGAAGCTGCCCTGCGGACACCGCGAGTTCCACCAAGTCTATGGCGAGCCACGAGGACTGCACCCGACGCACGGCTACGCGGCAACGCGCGAGGCCGCGGCGTTCGCCATGAGTTGGCGAGAGCATTGACATATCGCGTGATTGGCGTGAGGAGCGGCGGGACCGACTCTAAAGAAAAAGCCCCGACGCAGGACCGGGGTCCCCACCATAGACCCGGCGGCGTCTCCAGGTCGACAATCCATCCTATGCTCGGCTGCATTCGGCATCATAACTCTCCCACAGGAGGTTGCAACCAGCCGGACTGAGGCGTCAGACCTTTTCTGCGGCGAAGTTTCGGGCCATCAGGATTGGCGCTTATTCAGCGGCAACTAGCGCGCCTCTTGGTGTCGACATCAGAGCCTAGTTGATCGCATCCTTTTGTAGCGCGGCCGGCCAGAACATCGGGTTCGTGAAACTGAACAGCTTGCACTTGATCCAACCTTCGCTGACGATGTAAACGGCCCCAATAAATTTTGAGGTATGTATCGCAGATTCCCTACAATCGGCAACTTCTAATGCCACGACCACGCTGCCGCCGGTTTCGCACGTATAAAGGATTTTCAATGGCTCCTTCTGATAGCGGCTCATCCGAGCGGCACATCATAACTGCTGTGTTGGCGCGGTTAGCACACTATGCGCGCACAGCAGTTCGCCCAGGCGGCATCCTATATTTGGCGAGGAGGACTCTTGAAGAATCGCGTTTGCGGCTCCAAGAAATTGCGGGGAAAAGCCAAGAAATTGTGGCGAGAGTTCACGAAGACTCGCAACGGTTGCTGCAAAATCTTGTGACGAGCGCTTATGAAAAGTCAGCATCTCTGATTCGCCTGTGCCGGCTGGAAAATCTGGACTCAATGTTGGTAGCTAGCAATCAACTAGGAAAGCTTGTCGCCAAGCAGATTCGACTGAAAAACAAACCAATCGATATTGCCGTTATCAGCCCGGTTGAGGATTATGCGGTGGCGGCCGGGATTGCTGCACTACCACGACCTGCAAGACGGATTTTTCAAGTCGTAGATCCCACTCAGTCAGGGCGCACGCGCGATTTTAATCTAGCCATTCCCAGAGATCACACCGCGAGTGAAGCGAGCACGCTCATAATCTATGCAACTCCGGGCGTTCTATCGTTATGGGATCGGGTGGAGGAGGATCTTGAGCGATTCCTGGTGGAACGACTACAAGTCATTCTTGTGGTTGTTCAGCCAAGATTTCGTCCTTTGGATTTTGCGAGTCATTCGTATTTGTTGTCACTTTTGCTCAGCTGCTTTCCAATCAGGAAATTCGATACCAGCCTTGAGGTCTATATGGCCCCTGACTCGCCGCGTGTGCCTGAGGCCCGCATGACGCGCTGGATGCGCCTGCTCTACAACGGTTTGCGGCAACGGCTCAAACAGTCATGTCTAGCGATATGTGGACGACGATTGGTAGGTGAATCTTCGGAAAGATTCTCTGCGCTCGTGATTTCTGTGAAACGAGCTTCAGAACGCACGATCGCTCTTGTGCAATATCGAGGTCTTGGCAGCACGGACGCGGTAATTCCTAGGGGCATCGGCATGGCAAGACGATCCGATGGAAGTTCCATACTTGGACCTAGTTTTTTATCCAGGCTTGGGGCTCGTATTCAGGTGCGATTGCAGATGAACGGATTTCTCACCCAAAAAAACGAATTTGTCGTTGCAGTATTCCGATCCGACTCGACGGATCCGCTCTCATTAGTCAGACGATCCGCAGGAGCCGGACAACGCATATTTGTTGATTACAAATTTGAATTCCGAGTTATCAGACTGGATCAGATTGATCTTGACGTCCGTATAGGGCTGTCGCGACCAGGCGGAGTGGTTTATGTCAATGGCGATCCGACAGGTCAGGATCACTCGTTGCCTGTTCCCTTTCTCGAAATTCGCGAGTTGAATTAGCGCCCACAGCGTTCGGTGCCCACGACTCATCGTGGTTTGCCTTCGACCGCTAGTGCCTTGTGACGGGCGTAGCGTTTCATTTCCCAGGTCGCCAGATCGTGCAAGCCATCGAGGAAGTCATCGTGCGCCTCGAGCGATTGCTGCACGCGAGATCCCCCTTCTCGAGCCCGCCGCGAGCTCCTGTTGTCACTATTGCAGGATTGCAGGCCCGGCTTCTGAAGGCGATCGCGGCACAAGATCGTGCGGTACGGATCCGGCCCGTAACCTCGTAACGGCGGAACCGACTTGAAGGTTCCCCTTGACAATGGAGATTTGGCTCTGTTTCAGACTAATCGCGACGTCGACCCAAAGGCGAGGCTGATGTGCGCGCCATGAGTTTGCGCAGCGAATTCGACGTTTGTCCAAGTCTGCATCCAACATGATCCGCCTACGGACAGAGATTATCATGCGATCCTTCATCAACAGTTCGATCCAGTGTGGGCGGCAAACAGCTTCTCGTATCGCATGCCTACTCGAAATCGTCTTGTGCATTGTCAACGTCGGCGCCGTTTTCTATATAACGCGTTATCTGTTCGCGATGAACAGTCTTTTCGTCTTTTTCGACCGGGATGCGCGGTCGGTTCTTGCGTTTATTGGTGAGAGGCGGCGCTTTTCATCGGCAATGCTTGGCGTTGGGAGCGATCCCGTGATAGGGCTGGGCAACATCTCCTATCCACTCAACCCAGATTGGTTCCTGTCTTATCTGCTGACTGCGACCAACGCTGGGGATCTGCACGACGGCCCACTTGCCTTTGCGATCGGGGCGACGGAGTTGTTTGCTGCAACTGCGCTCTGCGCACGAGCAATCGGCTTTGCGGTTGGCCCTGCTTTCGCGGCGGGTTGGGTGATAACGTTGTTGACCTGGCCACTGTTCGGCATGCCGATAATAGTCTCGTTGTGGGGGTTTATGTTCCCACATAATGCCGAAATAGTGGCGGTCTCGATGCTGACTGCGCTTGCGGCGCTTGAGGTTGGCCGTAAGCCCGTGTGGCTCTCAGCATTGTTCACCACGGGTTTTTTTCTCGGAATTACGTATATCATACTTGCCCTCCCAACACCACTCATACTTTGCCTACCCATCATGATGATCTTCGCTGTGACACAATTTTCGTTCGGAACGGATGCGCGTGGACGACTCACTATTCTCGTTTGGTGGGCTGCACTTGGACTGGCCGTCTTGGCGGCCGGATATGTTTATTACTTGGCGGGCCTTCTGAGTTACACCGCAATTGGCTTTTTCCCGGATATGAACATGCGTCCAGAAACCAGTCTGTTCAGCGGCCATGCGAGCATGTTGTTTTTGCCGCCTCCAATTAGTGTTAACGCCTGGTCTCTCAAGATAATCTTCACACCTGAGCGCACCTTTCTGTTGGGCGGGCTGGCCGGCAATGCCATGATGGCTTGGCTCGGCTCCTCGCGACAGCGTCGCGTCGGTTTGGCTGTGATCATCACGGAGTTCGTGTTAATTTCGATGTGGATCGTCCATTTTTTTACAGGCTTCTGGATTGGATCTAGTATCTGGTATTTTGAGGTATTTCTGTTTCCTTTTTTTGCGATGGGCTGCTGCTATATTCCTATTGCACTGTTTTCGCGGCTTTGGCGCGTTGTTCAATCAAGCCGACCGCCTCTCATTTGGCAAAGAATGCCCTCGTTCCTGAATATATTACTGGTAGCGGTGCTGCCGGGCATTGTCCTGGCCTATGCATTTACCAACGGTCCCGCGATTAAGCGGGCCAACCAAGAAAGCTGGCTAGTCAAATGGGGCGCATCCTACCCGGAATCCCAAACCGAGATTACGCGCTTCCTGAAATCCGAGATAGGCCTTGTTCCGGGGCAGCCGTTTCGCGGCCGTTCGGCGACAATGCTGGGGTTCATCCTTCCGAAGGAACGGAGTACGGAAAGGATCAGCCAATTGGACTACTTCCCTCTATTTGCAACCGGCAATCTGCACAACGGCCCCGGCCTATGGCAAGACGACATACCGACACTGATGGAATATAACCCATACATGACACCAGCCTATTTTGCGTTCATGCGCCGCTTCTTCACAGAGGCGAGCGACAAGGTTGGCCGCAATATGGTCGTGATGCGCCGTATCGATCCCCGCATGTTAAAGTTGCTCGGAGTTCGCTTCCTACTCACCGATGCACGGATCGGAGGTGCAGAGATACGGATGCGGATGCAAATACCCACCACCCCGCGCGAGGATCGTGTCAGGCTTGGTTTGAGCGAGCTTGAGCTCGAGCATTTTGACATCTACCTGTATGAGCTCACTGACGTAAACTTGGGTCAGTTCAGCCCGACGCGATTCAAGGTCATCCCGGATGCGGCTAAGATTCTGGCGGCATTATCCGACTCGTCCTTGGACCTAGAGAAGACGGTTATCGTTGATCAGCCCCTACGTGATGGCCTGACCACGGCTACGCTGAAGACGTTCTCTGTAGATCGTGACGGTTACCGGATTCGTGCCGTCAGTGACGGTCCAGCCATGCTCCTCCTGCCAATCGAGTTCAGCCGATGCCTCGGAGTATCGAGCCGATCAGCCGGATTGCCGCGATTATTCCGGGCCGATCTTTTGCTTACCGGCATACTTTTCGAGAATGAGTTGGATACGGACATTTCCTTTTATTCCGGTCCATTCAGCAATTCGCGGTGTCGGCTTGACGACTTCGCCGATGCCAATAGGCTGGATATGCGCAACGCCTTTAAGGAGTTTCCAGAGTACGGAGCTCTTGGTCTCCGCTGAAGCGCCCCGGGGTGGAGAAAATGGGACAGCACGTCGGAGCCCAGCTTCAACGGCCGCCTCTAGAATTCACCATTGTGCAGGCGCGCGCCTCGATCGGCACCCATGCGACAACCCTTCCCAATCTTACGATAGGTCGCGGGGCAATGATCGGTGCCACAGCTTTCGTTGTGACGGATGTGCCGAATCACGCAGTGGTTGCTGGCGTTCCGGCGCGCGTCATCGGCGATGTGCGCGAGAAGGAGAGAGCGCGGCAATGTTGACCCGTACTGCGCTCTCACCTCTCGGCAGGAACGCGGATCTGGGCGCTCCTTTCACCGATCTGTCGTTTCAGTGGCGGCAAATCAAAGCCAACGTCCTCCCCGATATCCACCAGCTGTTTGAACAAAGCGCCTTCTGCCTCGGGCTCTTCGTAGAACGCTTTGAGCAGGCAGCCGCTGAGTATCTCGGCATTGCGGATGCGATTGGCGTCAACTCCGGGACGTCTGCTTTGCATCTTGCCCTGATTGCCGCCGGGATCGGCCCAGGCGAGAAAGTGTTGATCCCCGCGTTCATCTTCATTGCCACCGCCTGAGCGGTGCTCTATGTCGGGGCGACGCCTGTCCTCTGCGATATCGAAGAGAATAGCGCGAATATTAACCTGCGCGACACCGAAGCGCGGCTCGACGGTGCAGTGAAAGCCAGGGGCGGCCGATCGCAAGCCACGCGGCATAACGGGGTTGGACAAGCCGTATCAACGATCATGGTTAGCGCGGCTCTCCATTAGGTGGAGGGTCATGCGTAACGCTTTCTAGGATCGCCCGGCTTTCGGAGTTTTCGGCCTGCGCTTCTGATACCCCTCTGGACATTGGCGCAGCAAGTGTTCAAAAGAAGGGGACCGGTGCAGCGCGAGGTGGGGCTCGGCCCGATGATCAAAGTCGGCGTTTGTGGATTTGGCTACTGGGGGCCGAACCTGCTGCGAAACTTTTCAACCAACCCGGGCTTTTGCCCGGTGGCGATCGCCGAGCGACGCGAGGCCTATCGCACCAATGCTGCATGGCTGGCTCCCAATTTGCGTCTATACGAGGAGGCGGCGGATCTCATCGACGATCCGGAGATTGAAGCGGTTGCGATCGCGACGCCGGTCAGCAACCATTTCGAACTGGCGCGGCGCGCGCTTGCGCGCTTCAAGCATGTGTTGGTCGAAAAGCCGATGTGCGCAAGCGTTGCGGAGGGTGAAGAGCTCGTCGCGCTCGCCGAGCGCACGCGCCGCACCCTGATGGTGAATCACACCTATCTGTTCCACGGGGCAGTTCAAAAGTTGCGCGAACTCAAGAACAGTGGCGCGCTTGGCGTCGTCTCGTATTTCGATTCCGTTCGCATCAATCTTGGGCTGTTCCAGCCGGACATGAACGTGCTCTGGGATCTTGCCCCACATGATTTTTCCATTATGAACTATCTGTTCGACGAGGAGCCAATTCAACTCGAAGCCACTGGATACTGTCACCTCAACCCGCATCTGCCGGACATTGCCTATATCACGATGCACTTTCCCTCCCGGATGATCGCGCATTTTCACTTGAGCTGGATGTCGCCCGTGAAAGTGCGGCGTATTGCCGTCGGTGGCACCAACCAGATGGCAGTGTGGGACGATTTGAACCAGGACGAGAAGCTCAAAATCTACGACAGCGGGATCGAGGTTCAGCCAGAAGACGAGCGTCGCACATTGGTGCCCAGCTACCGGATCGGTGATGTGCTTTCGCCGCGCATCCGTGCCCATGAGCCGCTCGCCGCCGTGGTCGAGCATTTTCGCCGCGTGATCGCCGGTGAGGAAGCCTCGTTGCTCAGCGGCCAGCACGGGTTGCAAATCGTCCGGCTGCTTGAGCAGACGCAGGTCGCTTTGGATGCGAGCCTCGCTAAGCTCGATTACGGCCGCGAGGCCTTGAGCCAGCATCGGGCATCGCGATGAAACGCCGTTCGTTGGTCACCGGAGGCGCCGGTTTCCTCGGCTCGCATCTCGTCGACCGGCTGATTGCGGATGGGGACGCGGTCACCGTGCTCGATGATTTCTCTACGGGGCGGCGCGAGAATCTCGCGGAGGTCGCGGGCTCTCCCCGATTGCGTATTGTCGAGGGCTCCATCCTCGATCGCGCAGCCGTCGAGCTTGCAATGCGCGGCTGCGACCGCGTGTTCCACCTCGCCGTACAGTGTGTTCGCCGTTCGCTGAGCCGGCCGATCGAAAACCACGAGATCAACGCGACCGGTACGCTGGTTGTACTGGAGCAAGCGCGCCGGCAGCGGGTCGAGCGGTTCCTTTATTGCTCGTCGTCGGAGGTTTATGGCAATTGCGGCGGCGAGCGGCTGGCCGAGGAGACGACGGTCTGCGCACCGACCACCGTGTACGGCGCGGCCAAGCTCGCGGGCGAATACTACACGCAGGCCTATAGGTACACCTACGGGCTGCCGATCACGATCGTGCGGCCATTCAATTCCTACGGGCCGCGCGCCCATCACCAAGGCGATCTGGCCGAGGTCATCCCGCGCTTCGTTATCCGCGCGCTTAACGGAGTGCCGCCGGTGATCTTCGGCAGTGGCAGCAACGGCCGCGACTTCACCTTTGTCACCGAGACCGTCCGCGGCATCGCCCTTGCCGGCGAAAATGAAGCGGCTTTGGGCCGCAACGTGAACCTCGCCTTCGGCACCATGGTCACCGTCGAACGGATCGCCGAAATCATCTGCTCGCTGTGCGGACGCCCCGACCTCAAGCCCCTCTACGTCGATCCTCGTCCGGGCGACATTCACGTTTTGCAGGCTGAGACGAGGCTCGCGCGGGAACTTCTTGGTTTCTCGGCTGAAATCGACGTGCCAGTCGGGCTCAAACGCTACATTGACTGGTTCCGCGCGCGCCATTCCCAGCCTGCGTTGCTGCTTGAAGCCGAGACGCGGAATTGGGAAATGCCTGAGGAGAAGCCGGATACCGAGCGGGCGGCGGCCTCCTAGCGGGAGCAGATGAGCGAGACCATTCGAACGGTCAAGATGACCCCTTCCACGAAGGAGGAGGACCCGATTGCGTTTAGCCGCCCCTATTTGGGTGAGGAGGAAGTGCACGCTGCGGCGGCGGTGCTGAGAAACGGTTGGATCGTGGGCGGCGCCCGGCTCGCGGCGTTTGAACGCCGCTTCGCCGAACTCTGCGGCGCGGCAGAGGCGGTCGGGGTGTCGAGCTGGACAACCGGGGGCTTTCTCGTGTTGCACAGTCTGGGCGTCGGGCAGGGGGACGAAGTGATTGTCCCTTCGCTCACCTTCATCGCCAGCGTCAACGTCGTCCGGCACGCCGGCGCGACGCCGGTCTTCGCTGATGTCGATCTCGCGACCTACAACATCGATCCGGCTGACGTCGCACGTAAGATCACGGGGCGCACCCGAGCAATTCTGCCGGTCGACCAAGTCGGCCTACCTTGTGACATCGATGCCATCAACGAGATTGCCGCACGATACGGCATCAGCGTCATTGACGATGCCGCCTGCGCCTTCGGTAGCCGCAACCGCAACCGGCCGGTAGGCTCGCTCGCCGAGGTCACGATCTTCAGCCTGCACGCGCGCAAGGTGGTGACCACGGGTGAAGGCGGAATGATTGTCACTAACGACCGCACACTTGCCGAGCGGCTACGACGATTGCGCCATCAGGGTATGTCGTTGTCCGATTTTGCCCGCCATAACGCCTCTCCGACCATGTTCGAGGAGTACCCGGAGATCGGCTACAATTTCCGCATCACCGACATCCAGGCGGCAATCGGGCTCGCTCAGCTCGATCGCTTGAACGATCTGCTGGCCCGCCGCCGCGCCGTCGCCGAATGCTATCAGCGCGCGCTCGCCGGGCATTCCTTCCTTATTCCGCCGCATGTGCCAACCGAGCTCACGCCGAATTGGCAGAGCTATCAGATCGCGCTTCGCCCGGGCGGGCCCCTGGCACGCAACACCGTTATGGAGCGTCTGCATGCCATGGGCATTCCAACGCGACGCGGCGTGATGGCCTCACATCTGGAGCCGCCGTATCGCGACATGGGCGCGGTGTTGCCGAACAGCGAGCGGCTCGCCGCTACGACTTTGCAGCTGCCGATGCATCCGGCGCTCACCCTTGCTCAGCAAGATCGCGTCGTAGCCGCGCTCGATGCAATCTTCTCAAAGGCTTAGCCGGTGAGCGAAAGAGCCTCGCGTGCGTTGAAGACATTCGCGCGACTCGGCGTAACGCTTGGAGTGCTCTGGCTTATCTTCGTCCACATCGACTGGGCGGTCGTGTTGGGCCTACTCTTGCGCGCCGACCCGATGCGGTTGGCGCTTGCCGGTCTCGTGCTATCGGCCCAGTTCGTCATCATGGTCTGGCGCTGGCAGCTTGCGATCGAGTTGTTGGGCGGCGGCCGCGCAGCCGGTGGACCCTTGGCTATCGCACTCGGCCGCAGCATGCTGATTGGCCAACCGCTGCCTTCCACCTTGGGCGGCGACGCGGTACGTATATTGATACTGTCGCGCAACACTGGGGTAGCGCTGGCGGCGCGCTCGGTCATCTGCGACCGCATCACCGCCTTGGCGATGCTCGTCGCAGTGGTCGTCGTTACCCTGCCGTTTTTCGCCTGGCAGGTCGAGGCGGGTCCAGCGTTTCTCGCGCTTGCGGCGGTTTCGCTCGGCAGCGCTGCGGCGTTTCTGCTCCTGCTCGCTTGGCCGCGTTCGGTTCGCGCCTTGCCGTGGCTCGGCAGCCATGCGGCGAGCGTCGCTGTCGACGCTCGCCAGGTATTTATCGGCGGAACACCTGGCTATCTGATGCTCCTCCTTGGGCTCGCGACGCATATCTTCGGAGTGCTGCTGATCTACGAATTGGCGCAGGCGCTTGCGACGCCGATCTCGTTTCTCGATTGCCTGCTGATCGTGCCGCCGACCTTGCTCATCTCTTCGGTCCCGATCTCGCTCGGAGGCTGGGGCGTGCGCGAGGGCGCGCTGGCCGCCGGATTTGTGCTGGTGGGCGCGACGAGCGAGGCGGGCGTCGCCACCTCGGTACTCTTCGGGTTGACCGGACCCCTGATCGGGTTGATCACCGAGCTCGCGACGCCGCTCGTGCGGGTGCGCGAAACCCCTCCGAAGGATGCCGCATGAATTCGGATCGCTCCTCCACGACGATCGCCGATTATTACGATCGGGTTGCCGAAACCTGGGACAAATCACACGGGGCCGAACGGCTCAGCCCGCGATTCGCGCGTCAGATGCACGACCGGCTCAAACTGCTGTTCGCGGATATTCGGAGCGGCGCGCAGGCGCTTGAGCTCGGAGCCGGGACCGGACCCTACATCGGGATCACGGCGCCTCTGTTCGGCAGTGTGATTGCGACTGATGTGAGCGAAGGCATGCTTGCCGTTTTCGCGCGACGCCTGCAAGCCCTCGGGCTGCCCAATGTGACACTGATGCAGCAAGACGCCTGCGAGCTCTCCGGCATCGCAGCAGAGAGCCTTGATGTCGTCTACTCGATCGGCTTGCTCGAGACTATCGCGGATTTCGACCGGCTGTTCGGCGCAATCCATCGCGTCCTCAAGCCCCGCGGAATCGTTGCCGGCATTTCCTCAAACGGCAAATGCCCCTGGTATGCCGTGAGACGATCCATCCAAAGAGGCGAGCGCCACTGTCGCACCACGACACTCGCCACGGCGGCACGACTTTCCAACGTCTTGTCGCGCTCAGGTTTTGCGCCGCCGGAAATCGTTTATTGGGGAGCGGCCCCGCCGGGTCTGCAAAACCGCCTCATCGGCGCGGCGCTCGATGCAGTCGAAACCGTCATCGCCCCGACACCGCTCGCGCGTTACCTTGGCGTGCTCAGTTTCCGGGCGAGCAAACGCTAATTCTGCCCAAATCGCCCCCAAACATCTGAAATTGGCGTTGTTTCATGTCACGGCGCATTCACACATAAACGGTCGTATTCAAGCCGCTAAGCTTCTGCACAATCTGGCTCCGGTAAACCGGGCTTGCGGAAATGGCGATATGCTTCAGGCCCAACGCGTTCACATCGTGCAAGCCCACCACCGGCACACCTCCGATCCTTGCACCGTGCATAGTTTCATTTTCATCGACGTAAGCCGCGATTTCGCTGCGGTCAAAGCCACTGAGGATCGGCCCAAACAGCCCCGACATTCCAAGACCGAATACGGCCATTCGCTCGCCCTTCGCGTGCGCCGCGTCGCGGGCGGCGCGCACGGCAGCAATCATACCCCTGGCAAGGATTTCGTTTTGGCGAATTAACTCTCGCGACTCAGAAACGATGGAAGTCTGAAGCGGTGACTTGTCGGAACGCTGAAGGAGCGCCAGCAGCGCTATACCAACGTGCCGTATTGCGACAATCTGCAGACCCGCCATCCCCGCCACCATCTTCAAATGAGAAGCTGTAAGCTTTGAAAGGTGATCAACACAAAAAAGGTCATTCGGGTTTTTGGCGAAATCGGGAAAAGTCACGAGCAATTGTCCCTGGTCATTCATTCGAGCGCGGAGCCAGCGAAGGAATTCAACCGGCCGCTCGACGTGCTCTATGACAAATAACGACACCACAAGATCGAACGTCTCCGTAAGCGAGATCGTCTCAAAATCCTGCTGGAAGACCCGTGTTCCCGGTAGCCGTTCCACCAATCTTTTGGCAGCAGCGCTGGGCTCAAACGCTAACGTGCTCCATTCGGGATACATTGCTAGAAACTCGACTAGGAACTCGCCTTTGCCCGCCCCTGCCTCCAGGAGAGAGCCAATACTACCTGGCTTCACTGTCTCAGCTACGAACTCCGCAACTGCCCGGGCCATCGATTTAGCCCCTTGGTCAGAGAAATTAATGTTCTTCGCGTTGTCATTGTGCATCCGCAGCTGATAGGTACGGCGATAGAACTCTTCCGTTCTTCCGCGCGGCCCCCCGCCATTGAAAATAAATCCACATTCACTGCATAGCCGGTTTCGTATATGGGAGGCAGCGATGATCCGCATGTCAGAAGTAATGCACTCGCCCTCGTGGGCTGGGAATATTGGTTCCAGATTCATCGATGAACACACCGGACACGCCATGTCGTTTAGGGCTTTCCCCGGTTCGGTTTTTTTTCTTTTTGGCCCGCCGGGGCTGTACGGCACACCTTTTTCTATTTTGGTCATTTTGGCACTCCTTAGCTGGGATTCCCCAGATGACTCCCGAACTGGCGTGAATATTCACGCCTTTCCGGCCTTGTATACCGGCTCTACGCGACGACCCGAAACTCGTCGGGCGAGATGATACGAAAGTTGTCGGTGATTCGGTCGCGAAAGCGGTCCCATTTTTTGGTAACAGTTCGCCTGAGGAAGCGCAGGATTGCCG
>Ga0306923_10001189_pt1 | contig 22662 bp, 24 predicted proteins | sample sta12Can44000108_FD_203841 | JGI IMG/M metagenome (GOLD analysis project Ga0306923, IMG submission 203841) | Lab enrichment of tropical soil microbial communities from Luquillo Experimental Forest, Puerto Rico - statanox.12C.anox.44.000.108 (v2)... | ecosystem: Environmental > Terrestrial >... | reverse complement strand
TCGCATAGCCAAACTCGGGCGCCACCGCGGCGAGCGGAACCAACGGGGCCGTCACGGTGGCCAGAGCCGGCCCGGATCGCAGCAGCAGCACGGTTCCCGCCCAGGCCATTACGCCTGACGCGGCCACGCCGGCCGCGAATCGAAGCCACGGAAACCTGAGAGCAGGCGGTTCGGCGTCCGGCGAGCGCGCCGCAGCCATTACGTTCGTAACGAGGTCGGATGACGGCTCGAGTTCATCTTCCGAGGAAAGAACTCGATCCAGCTCATCTGGCGTCATTGCTCCTCCTTAGCGACGGCCGCCGCGAGCGGGCCCAAATTCGCGCATCGGCGTCTTAATAGCTCGCGTCCCCGGTGCAATCGGGCCTTCAGTGTGCCCTCAGCCACAGCCAGGACCCGTGCGGATTCGGCGAGGTCCCTTTCTTCAAAGTAATACACGAGGATTGCGTCTCGATACCGCTTAGGCAAGGTAAGCACGGCGCGTCTGACAGCTTCGGCGCGCTGATGCTCCTCGAGGCCGCGAAGCACGCCCGGTGCGGTGGCGAAAAGGCGATCCGGGTCGAGGCTCAGTAGTGGCTGCCCCTCAGCACGGAGCCGCGAACGGAAGGTGTTCAGAGCGATGGAGATCAACCACGTCGAGAACGCTGAGTCGCCGCGGAACGATGCGAGCGATCGGAAGACCTTCAAGAAGACTTCCTGGGCCATGTCTTCTGCTGTGGCGCGATCGCGACAGAAGCGCCAAGCCAGACTGAGGACCCTGTGCTGCCACCGCCGAACGATGGCTTCGAAGCCGCTGAGATCTCCGGCAATGACGCGCGCAACACACTCAGCGTCTTGATCTTCGTTCCCCATCGGTCGTTCTTTTGCTCTCAGCATGGGACACAACGCGCGACGGACCGGTTGCATTTTCTCATTTCGGTCTGTTGTCAATGAAAATGCAACCGCCGCGCGGGTTCCCTGGTCTGATCCGTCGAAAGGATCGAGGAAATGCCAACCAACGCTGCATTATTTCTGTTTCTCGCGGCTGCCGTGATCGCTGTATTCGCGTTCTCCAGCATCGTCGTCTGGGTATCCACTCCCGCCCGGGAGAGGCAGGCCCGAGACCGGCTCGCGCTACTCAAGACCTTGGCCGAGCACCCCGGCGAGCACGCCAGACAGGTGCTGGACTTGCTACGAGAGGAGGACGAAGCCCCCGCCAGGAAGAAGGAGCGTGAGGAACAGAAAGGATGGATCGCCGGAGGTCTGATCGTAATCGCCGTCGGAGTCGGCCTTGGGGTGATGCTGGTGATTCTGGGGGACCGCGGCGACTGGACTGTCGCCCTGATTCCCTTCCTCATCGGATGCGTCCTCCTCGTTGTCGGCGCACTGTTTCCCAAAGCGGGCCAGATCCGCAAGGAGGTCAAATGAAAGCCGCACCGGTCTGAATCGGCCTTTGTGCCACGCTGCGCGCTGTTACCGCGCTCCGAGCGGCTCCAGCGTCGCAGCCACTGCAAATAGCCAGTACGGCAATATGTCTTGGTTCGCCGAGTACCGTTGCTGATGGTTATGAAGAGGGAATCAAGCGGTTGGCGGGTAGCCTCGCTGCGCATCATGGTCGACCTCGTGAACCTTCTGAGTTCCCGCCCCATATGAATAACGCTTCGGCAGCACTTGTCCGCAACCCCTTCTTGTCCAATTGAAATATCGAGGATCACAGCCATGGGATCGGAGATCGAGCGCCTGCGGGCGGCTGGCATAGCATAGCAAGTATGAAAGAGATTCGAGCGACCGAACTGGCCCTTCTTCTTTGCACGTTTTCACCGGTAGTGGTCGGCCAGGAATTTGAAGTCGCCACGATCAGGCCGTCGGTGCCAGACGCCCAAGCGCAATCCACTGCCGGTTTGCACATCGACGGCTCGATGGTGAGGTATACAGGGCTGTCGTTGAAGCTTTATCTGGGGATGGCGCACCGGCTGAAAAATTATCAGATCTCCGCGCCAGATTGGATGGCCTCCGAAAGGTGGGACATCACGGCCAAATTGCCGGAGGGCTCCGATACCAAACAGATTCCAGAGATGCTGCAAACCTTGCTCCGCGACCGATTTCAGCTGAAAATGCATCGTGAGACCAAAGACCTTCCGGTGTACGGCTTGATCGTCAAGAAGGGCGAGTCGAAGTTGAAAGAGTCGTTGGCCGATCCCGCGGCGGTTGGTGAGCCCTCACAACGGAACGTGAATGTAGCTCCCGCCGCGAGCGGCACGGGGACCCTCGTCACATACGGCGCTGGCTCCTATTTCATGCTCGGTGACAACAAGTTCGAGGGCAAGAAGCTCCCTATGCCGATCGTAGCGGAAGCTCTAGCCCGGTTTGCAGATCGGCCTGTGGTGGACTTCACGGAGCTCAAAGGGAGCTACGACTTCACCATGGAGTTCTCGCCAGACGACTTCCGTGTCATGATGGTGCGCGCTGCCATCGCACAGGGCGCTTTGCTTTCGCCGGAAGTCCTGAAGCTAATGGACGCCTCGTCGGGCGATACCCTCTTCAATGCCGTCGAGAAGTTGGGACTCAAGTTAGAGCCCCGAAAGGCTCCAATCCAGATGCTTATGATCGACCAGGCCCTTACGACCCCCACCGGCAATTGACCGCAGTTGCGTTTCGGCCCTGGTTGTGGCGGGACTGCCGTTTAACCGGACCCGATGGAAGTACGTTTTCCGCAAAATAACACAATGCCCCAGAACCACGTTGATAATGACTGCAGCCGTTTTGGAGTGGGATGGTGAAATCATAGCAAGCGGGAGTTGTGGACGAAAGACTCGACCATCGAGGTGGTGCCGTTTGGGTGGTCACTTTCCGGAAACGCACTTTAGTGCCCCGAGCGGCTTCAGCGGCGTAGACTTACTACTATTATGTCCGCAACGCAGTTAAGATGGTGAACGGTTACCTGTGCTGCCCAAAACTCTTATCAAGGAACTTGCAGCGAAGGTGGGGGTCGGCGTTTTTAGGCTACGGGGGCGGTACTCCCAAGATGGCCTCATCACCGTACACAGCGATCATTTCCGAAGCGATCCTGCATTTCGTGCGGCGTATGGCCGTGGACTGCTAGCGAGTTCCGGCGTTGACCCTGGGTTTGAGTGGCGGGTGCATGTCGCTCTGTGGGCGGCGCGAACCGCATTGCGCGTCCATGGTGACTTCGTCGAATGTGGTGTCAATGCCGGGTTCATCAGCTCTGCCATCATGCAGAAGTTGAGGTGGAACACGGTGGGTAGGCGCTTTTACCTGATCGACACCTTTGCTGGTCCAGTTCTGGAACAGTATTCCCAGCAAGAGGTTCAGCATGGCAGGCTCACCCTCGCTAAGAAAGCCCTGGAAGCCGGGGCCTACGTCACCGATGTGGATCGCGTTCGCACCAACTTCGCCGAATGGGGAAACGCAATTCTGGTTCAAGGTTCAGTGCCGGAAGTTCTGGCGCAAACGGACATAAAACTTGTCGCCTTCGTTCACATTGACATGAACTGCGCTTTGCCAGAACGGGCCGCTTTCGACTTCTTTTGGGATCGGCTATCGCCAGGTGGCGTCATCCTGTTCGACGACTACGCATACTACGGGTATGATGAACAACGCCGAAGCATTGACGACGCCGCAGGAGCAAAGTGCACTGAGGTTCTATCCCTCCCAACCGGTCAAGGCCTGATCGTTAAGTAGCTTCCTTAAGGGCCGGAAGGTCAAGAGACATGCAGTTGTGGTCGATAATACGGCGTTCTGGAAAGTGGGTCGTCGCCGGTCCAGTGTGGGCTCGCAAGTTTCCAAAATGTCGACGACCACCGATGCATTTCCAATCAGTGACGCGGCGTTAGCCGGAAACCTTGGTCATTCTGGCTCTTTTGATCTTTCAGGATGTGGAGACGAGCCTCTCTGTCTCCAACGAAATCGACCTGATATTTGTTGTTCGGCCCAAGTTCGGCGCAATCATGACACTTGTGATGAATCGTCTCGAATCTCAAGCTGCGACCTTCCAGCCTCGGCGAGAGTAACGGCACGACATACTTGTCTCCGAGTTGCCACTTCCCGTCTGCTCCGCGACTCTGGAAATAGAACGCAATCGAACCGTTTACTTTGCCATCCTTAATTTGCACTGAGAGTTCAACCGATGGAAGACCGTTTTCAGTCCCCTCCCACACACCCACTATCTCGGAATTGGCGGCGGTGGCAACCAATGCGATCACAACGCAACCCAGAGCCCGAATGATCTGAGCCATGTAGCAATTTTAAGCCGGTTCTACTTCGGGCCTGACCTGGAAGGTCCTGTTCAGGCAAAGACTAAAGTAATGTTTTGGACGAGACGGGTCGGAAAGCACCCCACGCGATTAGGGCCTGGCGGTCAGTTTGTAGTCGTGCCGGCAAAGAATATCCAGGTCGGTCAGATGGATGAACGGCGCATCGTGAGTTCCCCAACCGGTCAACGAAGTCCTCGGTTGCTTCGGCCCGATTCATTCAGAGCAGACCGGGAATCACGGCTTTGACTTCGCGCTGGTATTGAACGTATTGCGTGCCGAACTGCTCCACCATGAAGCGTTCTTCGGTCTTCCATTTCATGCGGAGACCGTAGAGTGCGATCACCACGCCTATTAAGCTCTGCAGAGTTCCCTCGCCGATCGAGGTTCCCACCAGCCCGGCCAAGATTCCTGAGTAGATGGGGTGGCGCACAAACCGGTAGGGACCGCTTCGAATCAGCTCGTGACCTGCTTTCACGGTCACGGTTCCGCTCCAGTTGCGGCCCAGGGTAAAGCGGGCCCAAATCGCGAACCCCAGGGCGGCGGCGGTGATGGTCAGCCCGCAGAGGTTGACGACCCGAGTGTCGGGAAGCAACCGAACGTTGAGCGGACCGAAGCGGCTCGGTTGGATTACCAGGAAAGCTCCGAGGGGGACCAAAACTCCATACAAGAAGCGCCGAGTTGATGAATCCCGCCGGACGCTGCGCTTGGTGGATGCGGCGGCGAGAATCCACACACCCAGAAATATCAGCCAAAGGGCGACATACGCGTCTAACTGCTCCACCGAGAAAGGTACGAAGCGCGACCCGGGGAAGTTCCGTCCGCCCGAGTGTTCCAATCGCGCTCTTCGCAATTGAGGGCGCCGGATCCCCGGGGAGTTCCCTATCGCAGTCAGTCTTAGCACTGGAAGCGATCCAGTCCCGGCGATTTTGGCCTGCGGCTGGCGACATCTCCTCCTCCCGGGCGTCCTATGTTGGGACTCACTAGTAAAAGATGCATCGCACGACGGGTAGATTTATGCAGGTCTGGATCTTCTCCGCGGTGCGCTCGTCGGACGGCGTGGTCCGCTTTGAGCAGAGCGGAAATTGGGAAAACATCGAAGCGCCTGTCGCGCTCGTGGAGCCATCGCGACTCTTGAGTTGGTCTCATGGATTGATACCGACTGCCTAAACTCATGGTAGCTGCCCGAAAATTTTCCGCCCATTTCGCTACCTGCGCGTCAACTCATTGGATGGCTCGTCCGTCAGGCTTTCGCCCGCATCGTTTACGAAGGAAATGAGTTGGTGCTCGGTTTCGTGTGTTTGGCCCTTATATTGATCGCGGGTGATGCCGAAGGTGCAAAAAGGTTTTGCAGTGGTTCAGCGCGCGTTCTTCGGGGGAATCCAACATTGATCGGACAAAACGGTGCGTTCTCTGCACCTTACGCGGGAAACGTTTATGTCACGCACGGTAGTGCGGCGATCATTCCTAGCCAATGGTCATCAACTCGAGCATCGCTCAGGCCTTTTGTGAGTCAGATCACTGGAGCCTTTCCTTTGATCAACGCTGGCTTCGAAGGCGTCTCCGATATCATCGGAGGAGCTCCACCGGCCGGTTTTCGTCCAAATTCTAACGTTCAAGCAGATCTGATGATGTTGTATCCGGGTCACTTGATTCTTGAACTACCCGGTGCACCCCATGATTATGGGATCACAACGGTAGTTTTGAGAATTCCAGCCACTCTTTCCTGTCCTGTGGGAACGACGGAAATCGCACCGTGAACGCAGCTTTTATTTGCTTGCTTGGGACTTGCTTGGCATTAATGAATGTGCGCTCCGCATCCGCCCAACCGCCAAGTTGGCCTTCGGTGAAGCCTACTCAGGTAGTGCAAACATTTAAAGAAAGCAGAGCAGACACTCCGTTTCTTCTTATAATCAATGGCAGAAGCGGAGCCCCAGCATACAAGTTGGAGTGTCATAACGGAAACTACGAAGACACATCGGAAATTACGTTTTCTGGAGATTTTCAATGCGCTCTTTTCGAGCTCAATGAAAACGGAACCGTTGTCAGTTGGAATCTGCTCGCCACTGATGAACCCGCACAACAGCGGAGTGATTGGTTTAACCGTGGTCGGATGACGTCCAGTCAGTTATTCGGCTCCTGTGGGGCCGTCCCGGAATATGGAATGGTACGGCACTTTAGCCTACGAGGAATGCTTATTACATTTCAGTTCAGCGATTTAGTATGGTCCAAACAGAGGCGACCACTCGGACGATCTCTTTCACAAGCTCGCCCCCAACTGCAGCAATTTTCGTTTGCCGTGTCTGTGATCGTAGATGGTACTGCGCAGACCGCATCCGCAAAAGCCGTACAAGGTACGCCTGCGAGCACGTGTAAGTGATTGTGCAACGGCCCCGAGCTCACTCCCCAAAAGTCGTTAAGTTCGATTCCTTTTGACATAAAGTGCGTTCGATGCCATTGGTGGGTTGTGCTCCTGCCGTCCCAAACCCAGGTCACCCATCACGCGCCCGTCCAGTCCTCCGGTCGACACCGCGTTAGCCGGAACACGGCTCGGCTTCAGCGACGGATAGAGGCGTTAGCAGGCGGTCATCGTAGCGCAAACCAGCGCTATGGCGATGATGGTAAACATCACAGCCTTCTTCGGCATGGCCAAGCCAGTACGCTCAGGAGAGATCGGTCCGGCTAGAAGACGGTAGATTGGGCCCTAGCTGAACGCGAATCGCTTCGATCACGGCTATAAAACGGGTACCAGACACGTCAACGGTAACGCCACTTTTTGTTCGCTTATCGGAAAGATGCGCGAGCGTTGGCGCAGGCTGTTACGATGGACCGCAGATGGCGGACCCGCCGCAACCACGGCGGCGTAAACGGTATCGGCATTGGTCTATGTTTCCGAAGCCGTCGATCTCGTACGAGAAACTCGGGAAACGGGCTGAAGCCGGGTTGTGCATCGGTTGCGGGAAAGAGCCGTGTTAGTCAAGAACCTCCGAGAGTCACCACCAGAGACGCGAGCGGCAAGGCACAACCTGGCCCGTGGCAGTTCGTTTTGCCCAAAGCCCAAACGAAAGCGGAATTTCCAAAGGGCTTGCCCGGCGGACCAGGCGTTGGCTTCCTCGCCGCGGGAGAGGAGCGCTACATGAAAGACTTGGGTGAAAGGGCCGCGAGGTCAAGTGCGGAATTGGGACCTTCTGTTTTTTCGAAGCGGCGAACCCCCGGGGGCGCTCTCAGCGCGTACGTAGAACAAAAAGGGCTCGGGCCGTTTGGGTTCAGCGTTTCCGTAGCGGATTTGAAAACTGCCTAGCGAGTCGTCGAGCAGGGAGCGAACCGCAAGTTCGCCACCCCGGAAATTGGCCGGCCGTTCGAGCTTCATGGTACCCCCTGCATTTATCGGGGGCACTTTCGCCGAGTTCGTACAACAAGAAGCCTCAAGAGTGGCACTGATTAGATTTGTGTCAGTGATCCGGAACTAATCCACTTGGACGTAAAGTCGGATCGGCGTTGGCCCACCGATGCGGCCGACTTGGGCTAACAAGCCCAATTTCTATCTTCTCGGCTCATACCGCATCGCCACCGCCCCCGAGCCGAACTCCAGCCGGCTCACGAGCCTCAAGTCGACACGCTTCGACAGCCCCGAGAACAACGTCGGTCCGTGGCCTGCTAACCTGGGCTGCACCACGAACTCGTATTCATCGATCAATCCCAGCTCCGCCAACGCCAGCGGGAGCTTCACGCCACCCGTTAACAGTCCCTTGCCCGACTCCCGCTTGAGCTGCTGAACCGCCTTCCCCAGATCCCCGTGCACGAGCTCCGCGTTCCAATCGACCCGGTCCAGGGTGCTCGACACGACGTACTTCTTTGCCGCGTCGATCGTCCGGGCGAAGGGGTCCATCCAATCGGGCCTCGCTCCCGTCCGCGCCGGCGGCCGAAAAGCTGCCTCCATCATTTCGTAGATCACCCGGCCAAAGAGGAGGGCATCGGCCTGGTCGAGGTTCTCGACCGCGTGACGGTGCAAGTCTTCGTCTGCGAAAATTGCACGATGATCGCAGCATCCGTCCAATGTGACGTTGATGGAATACCGAAGGGGTCGCATTACGCAAGAGTTGGCTTGTAAGGAATCCTCTTCAACGGGCATAATGAGGCGAACGGGAGTCTGCGGCCATGACGGGATACTGAGGCCACAGAACACGAGGACGGAAACCGCATCCCGCATGGTTTAAGGAGAGCCTGTTTGTGCCGAACCGAAACGGGAAACGCCAGGGCCGGCAGAAGACGTCGGATGATCACGGCTTCAATTGGTAGGACTTTCCCAGTTCGCCGGCGCCGGCCAGGTGTTTGCGCGCCCGCACCAGCTCTGCAATCTGGCGGATATGCCCGAGATCGTGCATGGCCCATTCGTGCAGCATCTGGGCCATCGTGATCTCACCGGCCTCCTTGTGGATGGCCCTGCGCTCCCCGGCTCCTTCCGGCAAGTTTCGCAGGAACTCGATGTTGCTCTCGCGCTGCTCTTCAAAGTGATCGAATGAGTCTTTCGGGTCGGCATTCCGATACAGGTCGAGATGAAACTGCGCGTCATCGGGCTCGACTTCAGGGCGCTCCTCGTTTATAAAACGATCGAGCCGGAGGCGGTAGCAGTGGCCTTCGGAATGGGAGAGGTGTGCCAGGACCTCGGCGACGGAGAAGCGATCGGGAGCAGGTTTCCACCGCGCATCCTCCTCGGTGAGTTCGCGCATCAACCCGCGTAGAATCTCCGGCGTGGCTTCCAGCTGCCCGACGGCAGGGACTCCATTGTCTTCCATCTGTCTATCCTACGATATTCTCCACGGCCTACTCGACCCAACAGGGATCTCCGCGCGCTCCTTCGCCAGACAACATAGCCCTTGGGAACATCCTCACGGAGCGGATACAACGGGCCGGGAATCTAATCGTCGCCGATCCTGCACCGGGGCTCCACGACGTGAAGTTGCTCCTCAGTCTGCAGAATTGCACTGGGTAAATAGATCGAAACACAGGTGCCGTTGCCAGGAGAACTTTCTACGTCAATGTACCCTCCTAGTTTCGTGACAATGCTGCGAACCGTGGCCAAGCCTAGGCCTGTTCCTTCTTCCAGATCCTTCGTGCTGAAGAGAGGCTCAAAGAGGCGCGCCCGAATAGCCTCGTCCATACCATGACCGGTGTCAGCAACTTGCAACATGACATGCTCTCCGGCCGACAATGACGCACCCACCGTCCTAGCCGCTGTCACTCGGCTGGTCGCCGATGTGCGAATCGTAAGGCGGCCGCCGGAGAGCATCGCGTCCCGCGCATTGGCTGCAAGATTCATCAATATCTGTTGTAATTGGGTGGGGTCTGCCCGCACCAGACCGGCGTCGCCTAGCTCGGTCACGAGTTCGATCCGCGCGCCAATCAGTCGCCGAAGCAAGCCTGTCGTCTCAGCCACCAAGCGGTTTAGTTCTACGACTTGATTGCCAAGTGGTTGCCGGCGGGCGAAGGTGAGCAACTGACGGGTCAAAGCCGCGGCCGTTTTCGTGGTCTGGAGAATCTCTTCTGAATACTTTCGGGCCTGTTCCGGCACCTTCTCCAGGGAGAGCAGGCGTTCCGAGCAGCCAAGTATGATTGCGAGGAGGTTATTGAAATCGTGCGCGATGCCACCTGCAAACATCCCGATCGCCTCCATTCTCTGACCCCGCTGCAGCCGGACCTCGGTTTCCCGCAGTGCTTCTTCTGTTCGCCGGCGCTCTGTGATGTCTTCGACCATCACCAGACAGGTCTGGGCGGCACCGGTAGTCTTGCGAATCCATGAACCGCGTAAGTTAGTCCAAGCCGTAGTTGTGCCGCTCACAAGGCAGACCTCCTCCGCAACCGCCGCGGTTTGCCCCTGGACTAGATGATCCAGGAACGTGCGGACACGCCCCACAGAATCGGGATGCGCGAGGTCAGTGAAGGCGCGGCCTTCCAATTGTAATTGGTCCGCCCGCAGAAGATCCTTGAAGGCGGGGTTTGCTTTCAGGATCCGCGGACCCCCTTCAATGATCACTATGCCATGCGGAGAATCCTCAAAGACACGTCCCAGATGCGTCTCTGTCTCGATAAGCCTTTCTCGGAAGACTTCGGTCAACAGACAGAGCACGGTTGCCTCAAACGCAAACAGCAACGACGCGGGATTTCCCGGCGCCATTACTTCCATCGTTCCAACAAACAGATAGTGCACGGAAAGAACCGAAAGCACCGTAGCTAACAAGCCGGGTCCCGCACCGCCCACCCACGATGTGGCCACGACAGCGGAGTAGAAATAAGTGAAAGGCACGCCCCGTTCCAACGTTGGCAAGAAAATCAGCTTCAAAACCACAGCGGCGGCGACCAGCACAATGGCGGAAGCATAACGGCTGAAGGTCGAGAGCAACTCCGGCGTGCGATTGTTCCGTATCACGTGGCCGACCGAGCTGATGATTGATCCTTCAACTACGAACATCGCCAGACGTTGAGCCGCTTCCGGTGCCTCTACTCGGAAACTATGAAATGGAGCGATGAAGAAGTATGCGCTAGCGAGCGCGGAGACTATGGTCGCGAGCATCCCAGGCCCCAAATCGCCAAAAAGCGCACTTGCCAGTATCGCCCCGGAAAAGAAGAAATAATGGCTCTCTCCGTACACGACTGGCAACAAGTAGTCGCAACAGGCTGCAAAAGCCACCAGTATCAGTGCAACGCCGTAACGCACCCGAGCGGGCCTTCGTTGTGAACTCCAAAATAGAGACACAATAAAATTCGATGCAAGTGATCTTCCCTGGCGTTAGGAAATTTGGCCCACCTACAACTGATCACCGAAAGCGAAGTCCGGCGAAGACGCGCCGTCCCGGCGTCGGTCCGTTTTCCGGCGAGCGAGTCTGCGCGAGAAGTTGCCTTGTCACAACCTGGTGGCGAGACACGGCACGCTTGTACGTGTGAACGTCTTTTCGCGTACCGCCTGGTCCCCTCGCTCAATTAGAGTGAGTTCTGACACGGTCCGCGAATAGGCCCTCCGCGCCGTCCCTGCTTTCACCTTGAGAACGGACGTGATAGTCGCCAGCTCGGCCGGCGGCTCTACCAGGCGGGCGCGGACGAAGACTGCGGGCGGCGCGCCGATTGGCCTGCCGCTCTTTGTGCGAACGGCTCGTGCCGTTCGAGCCCGGCTTTTACCCGTTCAGCCGCACGGAGCCCGATCCTGCTTGGTGATGCACGCCAGAAATCGCCAATACGGCATCGCTGAACCGCCCAATACTCCTCAGAAATTCTTCCTTGAAGCTCCGCCACTGAACGCCATTCGCCTTCAGTCGTTCAAGATGCTGGAGGGTCTCGACGACGCCCTCACGGCTGAATTGGTCCAGGGCCCAGAACAGCAAGAGGTCAGACCGCCGCTCGGCAGCGCCCCTGAATAGCCGCTGGAACTCAGGGCGATTGGCTGACTTACCGCTCGCCTGGTCGATGTACTCACCAACGAGGCGCCAACCCTCGGCGGTTTTGTGGGGGACGAACTGACGCAGCTCGCGGAGCTGGTTCTCAACGTCTTGCCCTTTATCCAGGATGCTCACGCGGCAATATACAACTACGCGAAGCGTAGTGGACGTTTGCGTGACGGACATGAATGCCTCCTCTCAATACCAAAAGGCTCAAGCCGGTCCGCCTCGACGGCCGGGTCTGTCTTGATGTTCAAGAACTCGACCGCATGATTGAGGGCGCAACGGAGTAGAATCGGAGCCCTATGGCGCCGCGACCGAAAGGCACAGGCTGTATTTTCCAATGTGGCCGGATTTGGTTCATTTCAGTTTTACTGGCAGGGCGAACGCCGGCGCGAAAGCTCCCACTCCGAAGACTGGGAAACGGCGCGTCGGTTACTAAACAAGCGCCTGGGTGAAAATTGCCACCGGCCAGTACCCCGGCGTTGGGGCGGTCAAGGTCACAATCGGCAATCTCGTCGACTTGGTGGCGAGGACTACAGGTTCCGCAAAACTGCGGTCTCTCGCGATAGTAATGGCGTGGAAAGCGCACCTCGAGCAGTTGCGAAGCCTACTGGCCAGCAAGTTCAACGCGGCCGAGGTGGAGCGGTATGGCGCCGCGCGACGAGCGACCGGGGGCTGAAGACCCCACCATAAACCGGGAGTTGAGCATCATCCCGCGGCTTCACGTTGGCGAAGCAGAGCGAACCTCCCTTTCGTGCACTCGGGTGCCGTATATCCCGAAGCTGGAGGAAGACAACGTCCGCCAAGGATTCCTTGAGCCGGAGTAGTACGAAAAAGTTCTGGTGGAGTGGCCTCAGCGCCTCGGTGCGCCATTCGCCTGCGCATACCACGTCGGAACCCGAAAAGGCGAGTTGCGAAAGGTTCGATAGTCGCAGGTCGATTTCGATGCTGGGTTAATCCACCTGACCGCCCGGCGGCGCGTACCCTGCCCATCATATGGCGAGATGGAGTGGTAGCTGCGCAAGCAGTGGGAGAGCCGAGCGCCAGGATGTCCCTGGGTCTTCCGCCACAGGGGAATGCCGGTCGGCGCACCGCTTCGGGGTTGGCGCGAAGCCTGCGCGCGGGCCGGTCTGCCGGGGGCTGCAGTTTTATGACTTGCGGAGGTCCGCGGTGCGCAACATGAAACGGGTCGGGGTTCAGGACAAAGTCGCGATGCAGATTAGCGGTCGCAAGACGCGCAGCGTGTTCGACAGGTACAGCATCATCGATGAAGAAGACCTCGGCGGTGCTGGTGAGAAGTTCGGATAGTATTTCGAGCAGCGGCAGCGAAGCTCCAAAGAGTCAAGTGAAACCTCAGTTTAGCCCCACTTTAGCCCCATTCACATTTCGGCAATTCCCCGTAAGTGATTGGTGCGGATGAGAGGACTTGAACCTCCACTCCCTCGCGGGAACTGGAACCTAAATCCAGCGCGTCTGCCAATTTCGCCACATCCGCATGAAACGTATAACCAGTTTACCATCATGGAGTTATCTGGGAACCCGCCATCTCTATATTCCACCGCGCTGGCGCTTATCATGGGGCTTATTTGACCCGCCGTAGCTTTTTGGTGGCGTCTCTGCGCGCCTTCAGATATTCGGAGGTACGCTGCTAGGATTCCTTCCCAGCGAAGTGTTGCCAGCAGCCTGTTGCGGTTGGGCAACTCTTGCAACAAAGCGGTCGCGGAGGTCCACTCTACTTGTTCGTGTCCGCGCTGCCCCAAATCTGGCTGATGACTAGTTTTAGCGGCAGGTCCAACTGTTTGGGGTTGCCGGACGTATTGTAGTAGCGGTCAACCGCATCTTCCGGTCCGATTCTACCACCAGCGTCAACAAATGCCCGCATATAGATTGCCCGCTCGCAAGAGTTCGCCCGTAGCCACCAATGTCCGTCAAAGTTTCCTTGGGGGCAGAGCGGCCTAGGTGCCTGAGCTGATAGCGCCAAAGCCAAGCCCAAAACGATAAGCAGTTTCATCGCGGGTTTCCTCCTGGAGGCCCAACCATATTACAACCCCTGCCCATTGACGCCAGGAGTGAAGCTCCTCAAGTTTTAAAATGGAATCGTGAACGACCGCGAGTTTCGGCAGCACCTCGTCAAAATTGCGCTCGGGACGCGAGCGTAAAGAGGCTCAGGCCGCAAACGCCGTCAAGAAACCTCCCGCTGCCGCGAACTCCCAAAAGGCTAAGAAGAAGCGGTCTGCATAGGCTTGCCCGCAAGTTGCGGGACGGCAAAGCGTACCAGGTGGCGGCAGGCGGCAAGTCCACCTGCTAAAATCTTCCCGGTTGAGGCGGTGCTGTGTTTTGCGTTTCGTGCGGAAGGCCAAATCCAGATTTGTAGGTACTGTCGCAACTGTAGTTGAAACGGGTGGAAAGTCCGTGAACTTCGGCATTCCGTGCACGAACGGCTCGGTGCCGACGACGAAGCCTGGGAGGACAATGATGATCCGGATACGCCGTAATCGGAAGGTCGCGCTTGCCGGCTTGGCGGTTTCCGTTTTGCTCGTAGGCGCCGAGAAGAAGATCGTAATTAACGAAGGCGACGAAGTCTATAAGGCGACGTTCGACGGCACAAAGGCGCCCGAGGCACGCATGCGCGAGTGGTTTCTCCTGTCGCCGTACGTTGGAACCCCTCCTAATCCAGACGAGAACTTCTACATGGCAATCGGGGTTTCGCGCGAAAATGGCGTGGAGAAGATCGACAAGATCTTTTTGGCGCCCTGGCTCGAGCTATGTCGCAAACCGGGTTGCGAGAGCCGCCCGGTCGATTCCGCGTGGCTCGCGAACGCGGAGAAGAACCTCGATCTCGGCCAGAAACAGGTCCAGCGGCTCGACGCCATGACACTGCCCGCAGTGCTCGAGCCGGTTCGATCATACCTGCTCGCGTCCCTGCGGTTCTCGTTGGACGTCCAACAGGCCCGGTTCCGGTATATCAAGGACGGCGACGTCCAACCGTTGCGGACGCTTTTCGCCGCAACTTGCCGCTCTTCCGAACCGGGAGATGCCAGCATGTTTGCGAACCTGGCGGCCGCGCCGCCAACAGCCCGTCCGACCGCATCAAGGTATGGGTGGGAGAACCGGATGATCCACTGTCGTGTCGGCGAAGGCAGTTATCCCATCGCCTCGTGGCAGGCCTTTGTTCGGAACTACGGCTTAAAGGAAACCACGGTCAGCACCGAATACCAATAGACCCTCGGGGGGGCGACGCCGCGGATAAGCGCACTGATTGGCCCAACTAGAAGTCCCAAAAGGCTAAGAAGAAGCGCTCCGCATAGATGTTGCATATGCCATCCAAAACAGCGAGGAATCGAAATGGACATCCATGATAAGGGCTTGTCAAGGAAAAACCACTTCTCCCTTTTCTGCCCTGGGACTTCGGGAACCGGCGGGATTGATTTGGACAGTTCAAACACTCTAGCCTTTGCCATATAGCCTCTCAGAAATTGTCGTAGCCTTCACACCCGGTGTCTTGAAACTGAACCTCTTGCGATTGAGCCTCATTAAGCTTCCCCGTGGAGTTGCGTTGTAGTCCCCGTCGCAGGCGCCTTCATCTTGCGAGGCGCGAAGCGCCTCGATAGTTGGCCGGCACTGGCTCGGCTTGTCCGCGATAAACCGGATCTGCGGGCCGCCATTATCCCACTCGGTGCCCAACTGCGGGCCGAATGCTCAGTCATGTCGCGGCGGATCTTGTCTGTAACACCGCGGCTTGCTTCTCGAAATTTGGTATCTGCCATATCCCATACTCAACAATCCCGGCGCCGGCCGGTGCCGCGCAGGTCTGGAAATAATGGTTAAAGCGGTTTATGTCGAAAGTGGCGTCCGGATCGAGCTCTCGCCATTTCGGGCTCTCGGGATGAATCCGGACTTCGCACTTTTGGCAGTAGATGAAGCAGGGTCCATCGGGAACTCATTGTCCTTCACGTGAACACAATGCATACCGCCGCCTGCATGCGGGGAGTGCACGTGCGTGCAAGCCGGCTGAGTCCAGGCCTTATTCGCTTGCGCTTGCAATTAGAACGTATTTGTTTGCCGCAACTCCCGGAGGTGGACGGCAGCTCCCGAAGCGGAGAGACTCCGAACTGCCCACAGCTTACCAAGTAAGCCGGGCCGAGTATTGCAAAACGCGCGCGCCTTGTCCCGATGTCCGCAGGCTGAGGAGCCCACTGTTGCTGTCGGGAAGAACCAGTCCGGGCTGATTGAGCACATTGAAGGCATCCAGATTGATCCGCAGACGGAGGCGTTCGGTAATGGGCACCGATTTATAGAGACTCGCGTTCATGCTGCTGATCCAAGGCCCCGCGATGGCCTGGTTTCGCCACGGATTCAAACCGTTGTCGAACGAGACCAGTTGCTGGTTTCCGTTCTTCAGCGTCACAAACACATTGTTGGTGTCATTGAAATTCGGATTCACAGTGCCGGTGGCGGGCGCCGGGTTGATGGGCTGCATCGCCGGGCTGTAATCCTGCGGAATGCCCATCACGCCGCCCGGGACGTTGATGCGATTTGCCGGAATGTAGCCGTTGAAGTAAAGATACCCGGAGAAACAGGTTCCGCTGCGGCAATCGGAAATCGGATCGTGTGTTCCATTGATGTGGATTTGTCCCGTCGGGCCCCAGTACGATGCCGTGGCGCCGGGAGGCAGCAGACTCACGTAGCGGCTTTGCGACGAGGCCGACCCCGCGATCTGCCACCCGCCCACCACGCGGTCGAGTTTTGTCCCCACGTTGCCGAAAAACTTCTTTCCGCGGCCGAGCGGCAGATCGTACAGCCAGTTGCCCCGAATGCGATGCTTGGGAATGTCCGGATCTCTTGCATAACGGTAAAACCGGATTCGCTGTCCCAGGTCTTGTGGCATGGCTCCGGGCAGAAAGACATCGGGCTGCTGGATTCCATTTACCGTGAAGTCTCCGCCTTGCGACGGCGTGTTGCCGGTCGATTTCGAATTGCTCATCACGTAAAAGAACTGGAAGGCCAGCCCGTGGCTATAGCGGCGCTCGGCTTCCAGCTGAAGCGCATTGAAGTTCGAATAGCCCAGCTTGCTGTAGATCCGGATATTTCCGTACGTGGTTTGGTCGTACGTCCGACGAACCGTGTTCGAGTAGTGTCCGGTCGGCAGCGGCAGGCCCGAATTGACATACCATACGTAGTCACTGATCGGATTGTAGTTGTAGAGCTGCATCATTTCGATATTGCGTCCAGCCGTTCCGATCCAACCGGCGCGCACCACGGTGTCTTTGAAAATCTCCGACTCGAGAGTCATGTTCCATTCGTGCGCTTTAGAGGTCGGCAGGTCCGGCGCGATGCCGGTTACCTGGACGCCGGGCAGAACCGTCGGCGGCTGGCTGACATCGAGCGCATTGGTTGAGTTCAGGCCGGCGATCACGGGGGGCGCCGTGCGCAGGAAATAGTTCGGCAATCCGTCGGGGGCCTGTTGCGCGGAATTCCAATTGAAACTGTACGACCCTTGCAACGGCGGATTCAGGCGCAGTTCGCTGAACGTGCGCGCGGGAATCGGGAAGTGGTACAAGCCGTAGCCGCCGCGGACCACGAACGCTCTGCGTCCGACGCGCGTGTTGTAGGCGAAGCCGGCGCGCGGTGCGAAATCATGCCGGCTCACAGAGATCAGGTTCTGGGGCAAGCCTACTGTGTTGGGTGTGGTCCACTTGACGCCGAGTCCCGCATAGCCGTCGGCGATGGGTTGCGTGGTGTATCCGGTTTCTACCAGCCGCGAAATGGGCGCGTTGTCCACCAGGCTCCTGCTCGGAAAATCGAAGACCGAGGTCACCCCGTTCGAATCCAGATAGGGGCCCAGGTATTCCCAGCGCAGACCCAAGTTGATCGTCAGGTTTTGACGCACCTTCCAGTTGTCCTGGATGTAGGCCGATTCGTCCTTGCCATGCATGTTGTACGGCCCGGGCGGACGGGCCTGCGCGTAGCGTCCGGCCATGCCCAGGAAGAAATTCGCTCCGTTGTCGCCGGTTTGCGGCGCCGCTCCGAATGCGGTTCCAGTGGCGGGATTGTAAAGAGCCGTGGCGAAGCTGTTGAAGTCGAGGTCCGATTGATCGGGCCGGTCCGGAATCGTGTCCAGATATTCCTGCCGGAAACGCCAGCCAAATTCGATCTGGTGGTTCCGCCTGGCCCACTCGTAGTTCTGCTCCACGCTATACACCTTCGTGTACTCGCTACGCGGCACTACGCCAGCGAATTGAACGCCAACTGCGTTGGGGGGCAGATTCAGCAGGTACGAGCCGTAGCCAGCATTTAGGATGTAGGGCGCGCCGTTCACGCTAAACGGGTTGGGCGTGCCGAGCTGGGCTGAGATGTTTTGCTGCGCGCTCGGTTGATTCAGGCTGTATTGCCAGTCGATCCGCGACGCCGTGCCGACAGTCTCCACGAACAATCCGGGCGAAAAGATGTGGGTCCAGGAGGTCACCGCGGTATGGGAGCGCTCGTAATAAGTCTCGCGATTCCACAGATTGTCAGAAGTGATCGGATTGCCGGCGTTGTTGAACCCCCGGCGGTCCATCTGATCGTTGGCCCCCGGCGAATACCGTCCGAAGATCTGGTCTTTGTCGCCGATCCGGTGATCGACCCGGAACGTAAACGTCCGCTGGTCGACTACGAGGGGAGCCAACCCGAAGTAGTTGGACGCCACCAGCGGGTTGACGCCGGGCGCGGTGGGAAGCGGGGTGACGCCAAAGACGTATTTGGCAAGCGGGCTTTGTTTCTCAATTGGAATCTGGTTATTGGCAAATGGAACCTTTTGATAGTTCGGGCCAGGCCCGACCGACATCGGGTCGTAGATGATGATCTTGCGGCCTTGCGCATCGACCAGGCCGCTGAAATCGCCATGGCGCATCGCGTCAGTCCAAACGGCCGACGGGGTTGTTGTCGCCTGCCGTTGGCGGGACTCTTCCCACGCCGCGAAGAAGAAGGTCCGGTTCTTGCCGTTGTACACCTTGGGCAGGAAAACAGGTCCGCCCAGCGAAGCGCCGAATTCGTTGCGTACCAGGTGCGGGGGCTTGGAAAACATATCTTCGCGCCGCCGCGCTACGCCGAATCCGCTGTCTCTTCCGGTTTCGAACCCAGAGCCGTGAATATCGTTGGTGCCGCTGCGAGTCGCCAGGATCGCATTGGCAGGGCGGTCCAGCTTAGCGTTGGAGACGCTGGTTTCAACGCGAAACTCTTGAACCGTGTCCAGGCCCGGAGGCCGGGACTGGATGGCACCCGTGTTGCGGTCGTCCAATACGACGCCGTCTTGCACGAATTCCATGGCGGAGTCCCGGAGCCCATAGACGCGAGGTTGCGCCGTGCTCGTGCCTTCGAGGCCGGGAACAGTGATCGGCAGCAGATTTAGAATGGTTCGCCCGTTCAGCGGTAATTGTTCGATTCGCTCGCGCTCGACGACGGTCGCGCGCGTGGGATTGGTTGTGGTGACCAGGGGCGTAACGTCACCGGCAACCGTGATTTCGTTTGCGGCCGTAGCCACTGCAAGTGCTGCGTTCACGACCGCCTGCTGGCCGAGAGGCAAGTCTACCTGCCCCTCCCAGCGCTGCATCCCGGCCGCTGTGATGGCCAGCCGGTACGCGCCGGGGGGAAGTGATGGAAAAACGTAAAATCCGACGTCACTCGTGACACTTCGGAATTTGTTCGAAGTCTGTACTTGTTCGAGCTCGACGGTAGCCCCGGGGATTACCGCGCCGGTGGAGTCGCTGACGCTGCCCTGAATCTGGCCGACCCCCGTCTGACCGAATCCGTTTGCCGTCAGCATCGCAAGGACCGCGATGAATCGCGCGCTGCACTTCGCCATGAGTCTCCAACCCTCCTTCGGGAACCCGGTAGTGCGAATTAATTGTGGACCACAACTATATACCGGGCCACGACCGCCGGTCAAGCTATTTCCTGAAGCTATTTCCTGAAGCTCGGATAGGTCACGCCTCGGGTGGCCTATCGGCCACTGGCTGTCCCTCCGGCATGCACAGGCGCTTCTGAATGTGCCGGACACGAGCACGAAAAGGGGCTCGGCGGCCAGCGATGCTGCCCATTCTGCTTGGCTGCGGTTTCGGACAGTTCGAGGTCGCTGCCCTGACCTTCGGGGGTTCCGGCAACGGGACAACCGTTCGTGATCATCGATCTGGAGGGAAAGCCCGGGCGCGAGCGCATGATTCCCATGTGATCGGCGTCAAGGGCGCAATCGATCGTTGGATCTGGGGCGCTGGCTTTTCGGAGGACGCTGTCTTAGGCCGTGTGAGCCGGGGCGACCAACTTCAGGTTACAGGTATAAGCGGAAGAAAGTGTTCTGACAACGCTGCGGCCGGAGTTCCGGCATCGTTTCCCACGACTTGAGCAGCTGCGCAACGCTGTGCCGAGCCGGCGGAGGCGCGTTGGAGCAGGTCGAGTTGCTTCTCGGGGCATGCGTCTTCGACACAACCGAGCGTTACCTCGATAGCGCAAATGTGCCGCAGGAGGTTTGCGTTATCTCGGGGACGAACAGCACTTGGTTCAAACGACAGGATCAAGCTCCGAGTTGCCGTCTAAGGGCACTACTCCGGCCAGAGATTCCCCTTACCAGCCGCCACGGTCGTTCCAATCGTGCTGGCAAAGTGGACATGCGAAGCAAGATTTCATGCATACGATACCGAGCCGGAGTGCCATAGTCACGGATCGGGACTCCGATTTTTTCCGCCGACTTCATGAGTGGAGCCTATGCCAGCTGTTCTGGGGTTTACCAGGCCTTGGGGATCGACACCCGAAATCAAAGGAAAACAACGGAGAGGGTCTGAAACGAAAACCTAAATCCAGCGCGTCTTCCTGGTTTGGACACATCCACATGCAGTGCGGCTCCCCAAATCATATTCTGGGAGGCGGCCCGTTACGTGTTGTGCCCGACCGCGTTCTTCAGCGGCTTCTGCAGCGCGAAGATCGCAGCGCCGGCCACTACCGCCAGCAGTGCAATCATCGAAAAGAACGCTTCTTTCGACATCTTCTCGTAATACGTTCCCAGATAGCCCGTCAGGTAATTTCCAAAGAAATTCGAAAAGTACCACATGCCCATCAGCATGCTTACCAGGCGCGCCGGCGCTACTTTCGTCACCAGGCTCAGTCCGATCGGGCTCAGATAGAGCTCGCCCAGGGTGTAGACGAGGGTGCAGCTGACAAGCCACATGAAATTGATGCGCTGGTCGGGGCGCATGCCGGCCGTGACGAAGATCAGCGGCAGAAAGGAGAGGCCCAGCATCGTGCAGCCCATCGCCAACTTGGTGACGCTCGCAGGCTCCGTACCCCGGCGCGATTGCCGTGTCCAGAAAAGATTCAGAAGCGGAGTCAGAGTAAAAATGAACATAGGATTGACCGCTTGGAACCAGGTCGACGGCATCTCGAACCCGAACAGATGCCAGTCAGTGTTGCGGTCCGCGAATAACTGCATGGTGTTGCCCTGCTGCTCGTAAACGGCCCAAAATACGATATTCAACAGCATGAGCACTACGAGCCCACCGATAGCCTTCCACTCCTTGCCCGTGAGCGGGGCCTGTTCCAGGTGGGCTTCGCGGGTGCGCGTCAGCTCATCCTTCGCCAGAAAGCGCTGGCCCCACAGGTAGAAGATGATGCCGAACACCATTCCGACGCCGGCCGCCTGAAACCCGTACCGCCAGCCGTAAAGCTGCCCCAGCGTTCCGCAGACCAGGGGCGCAATGAACGCCCCCAGATTCACTCCCATGTAATAAATGGTGTAGGCGCGATCGCGACGCGGGTCGCCTTGTGGATACAAGCTGCCCACCTGCGTCGCCAGATTCGGCTTAAAGCAGCCGTTCCCCAGAATCAGGACAAATAAGCCCAGCAGGAACATCGATTCCACCGCCAGCAGGAACTGCCCGATGGCCATGAGGACTCCTCCGAGCACCACGCACTTCCGCTGTCCGAGGACGCGGTCGGCCAGCATGCCTCCGAAAAACGGCGTGAAATAGACAAGCCCGGTATAGATGCCGTAGATCTGCGAAGCCAGCGGCTGAACGGCCATGGGGCCGAAGACCGCCTCCAGCCCGCGCTGGAGACTCATGAATCCAAATACGTGCGTCGTGCCGGAGTGGACACGGTTGATCAGATAATCCGTCATGTACAGGATCAGCAGCGCGCGCATCCCGTAGTAGGAGACCCTCTCCCACATCTCGGTAAGAAAGAGGACGAACAAGCCCCTCGGGTGACCGAGGATGGTCTTTTGCTGGTGGATTGTATCGAAAGCCGATGGCACTGTGCCCGGCTTGGTTCCGGTTTTTGTATAGCTCAAAGGTCTACCCTGTTGAGAGTGTATCAGGGTACAACACTGGTGATAGCCGTGATGCGGTCAAAGCCCTCGGCGGCCGACGGGGGCACGAGTTTCGCCGCCATTTTGGCCAGGACCTCGTCGGGCACAATGCGCTGGCGGCGCGCATTGCGTTCCCGGCAGACCGCCAGCGGTACATCGAAATACACGGCCTCCAACAGGCAGCCGTAGGATCGTCCGATGCCGAGATAAGGCTGGCGTTCTTCCGGCGTCAGGTTAGTTGCGTCGATATACGTCACCGGACGCCGCAGCGCGAGGCGCTGGCGCAGCAGATAGCGCACGGTCTCAAAGACGCGATCGTGCATGGTCTGGTCGGTTTCATCGTCGGCCAGTAACCGGCGGATGGTATCGGACGACAGCGCGCCGACGCCGAGTTGTTCCAGGTAGGTGGACTTTCCCGAACCCGGCAGACCCACTAGCACCACGACGCGCATCAGCGAATAGAATAACCTGGAGACGTGCCGCGCGATTGGGAGCAGCACTACGCCCAAGCTGAAAACCTGGATTTGACACCGTCGCCGCTCGTGGTGGAAGCGGCCGAGCTGATTGCACCCGGCCGCGCGCTCGACTTGGCGTGCGGCTCGGGCCGGAATGCCCTCTATCTCGCTCGCCTGGGGTGGAATGTGGT
>Ga0306923_10001188_pt1 | contig 22668 bp, 19 predicted proteins | sample sta12Can44000108_FD_203841 | JGI IMG/M metagenome (GOLD analysis project Ga0306923, IMG submission 203841) | Lab enrichment of tropical soil microbial communities from Luquillo Experimental Forest, Puerto Rico - statanox.12C.anox.44.000.108 (v2)... | ecosystem: Environmental > Terrestrial >... | reverse complement strand
CGGCACCCTTACGCCGCGATATGGGCGAGACCATCCGGGCGGCGCTCCTGTATGCCGATCTGCGCGGTTTCACAGCCCTATCGGATAACAATCCTCCCGCCGTGGTCATCCTGGCACTCGACGCCTGGTTCGATCGTATCGCTGGCGCAATTCACGCTTTCGGTGGCGAGGTACTGAAATTCATCGGCGACGGCATATTGGCGATCTTTCCTATCGCTGAAGGAACGCCGCGCGGCGCCTGCGATGCCGCATTGCGCGCGGTGTCGGCCGCGCGCATCGGCATGGCACATCTCGATGAGCAGCGGCTTCGGCAAGGGTTGCCGGCTCTATCGTTCGGGGCCGCTTTGCATCTTGGCGAGATTCTCTGGGGCAACATCGGCGCGGCGGATCGCCTGGATTTCACCGCCATCGGCCCTGCCGTCAACTTGGTCAGCCGGCTGGAGGGGCTGTGCAAACCGTTGCGCAAGACGGTCCTCGTGTCCGGTGCGCTTGCCGCCGAGACGGAGACGCCGCTGATCGCGCTCGGAACGCATGCGCTCCGCGGTATCGCATTGCCATGCGAAGTCTTCACCTTGCCGGAAAATTGAATCGGCTTTTTTTGATGCGACTTGGCTGCCACCCCACAACGCATCACGGCTTTATCGCGATCGCGCAGAAGAGTTTCGATCTATCGACCAACTGCGCCTGCGCAAAGCCGGCATCGGCGAGCGACTCCGCAACGCCCTGCTTTGGCTGACCGGAGTTGACAGTGAAGCCAAGTGCCACGATGCCACCATGCTTGAGCACGCGCCATATCTCCTGCAGTCCAGCGTGCGCATCCGACCACACCTGCATCGAATTGATTGCGAGTGCCTTGTCGAAGGTCTGGTCGGCAAACGGCAGCCGTTCTGCTGACCCGTAGCGCAGGTCGACCCTGCGGTTGCGCAATGCTTCGGCATTGCGGGCCGCGGCCTGTCTGACCATTTCCTGCGAGTGATCCACTCCGGCGACGGATCCGGTGTGAAGGCGCTGCAACAGCAGTTGGATCGCGACACCCGGCCCAAAACCAACCTCCAGGACCTTGTCGTCGGCGCGAATGTTGAGCAGCTCGATGACTTGCGCGGCTGCATCCCGGTTCGCGCGCGCCATGATCACTCCACCTAACCGTCCAAGGATGCCCGTAGGGCGCCCGAATATGCGCATCAGGAGTTGGCGCCCCCTAGCCATGGGTTTTTCATCTCCAACAAGGCGACGAAATACGTCCTCACGCGTAATCTCGATCGTTTCGACTGGGAGAACTCGCAGCACATTGGCGGTGATGTTGTGGATGGAGTCCGCCGGCTGAAGGCGTCGGATGGGCCGGCGTTGCATATCTGGGGCAGCAGTGAATTGCTGCAGACGCTAGAGCGGGATGACTTTTCTTCGAATCGTCATCCCGCTCTACCTCTTTGTTTGAGCATGTCCTTTTTCGCAAAACCGGTTCCCACTTTTGCGGGACATGCTCTAGCATATCGTCGGCGAGCAGTGTTCTGCACCGAAAACAGGCTGCTTATTGACCGCTGTGGGTCACCGGTGGTTTTCTATCATACCCCCTGCTGCCAGTAGAGGCTCTCCGTCTAGGCGGTCGGTCCGTCATGTTTCAACAAGATGCGGAAAACCAGAGCGTGCGTTATCAGCAAAAGTGGAACGATTGCTGTGGGAATGAAAAAGGCGGCGCCGAGTTGACCCGCCCACAATCCGGTTGCATTGGCCACATAGAACGCATTCAGCAGATCGAGACTTCCCCAGATGTTAAACACCCACACGAGCGCAATTCCCAACTTACTCCGTAGTGCGGTCAAGGCCAACAAAGCCAAAATCGCTGCAACAACATCTCCGTAGGCCGCGTCGCGCGCGAACGCGATTGGGAGGTCGGCCGACACGACGCCGGGAACCAGAAAGGACAACCCGATAAAGCGGAATCCGTGGAGGGTAAGCAGTGGTCGAAGCGCGTCGATGCGCGATCGGTCCCGCAGTTCCGGCCAGATATAGAAGACGGTGACGACCGCCCATGCGACAAAGCCGAACGCGACACTGATTCCGAATAGCAGCTGCACGTCCATTAACGGGGGCCTCCTGCCTCGGATCATGCCACCGGCTGCGACCCGAACGATAGTACTGCGGCGTGAGGTCCGCCTGCACTGCGGGATTTCGGCACGGCTAATGACCGTTCGAGGGTCAAAACGAGAATCCGCCCCGTTCGGACTTATGTCAGCTTCCTTCGGCTGCGGACATTCGCTGCGGTCCTGAGCATCAAGGTCACGAGCCGCTGATGGCGTAACCTACAACGCGACGTGACCAAGCATCGAGGATCGCTGCCAAGTACACGAAGCCGGTTACGATTGAGACATAGGTGATATCGGCTACTGGTTCGGGCTATCCAATTTCATGCTCTTCGCGAGATCGCAGAGGATCGGATAATTGTGATCGCTATCGGTCGTCGCGATAGAACGCCTGCGCTGCCTCAGATTCAGCGCATGCTCGCGCATGAGCCGGCGGATATTCCTGGCGTTCGCAGCGCCGCAGCGCCCCGCCCGGTTCGAGGGACGCGAGTATGTAAGGAGGCCCACTATGGATTTGGGATTGAGGGAAAAGGTCGTGCTGGTCACGGGTAGCTCATCGGGCATCGGCCAGGCGGCCGCGGTGGCATTTGCCGGCGAAGGGGCGCGGGTGGCGGTGACCTATCATGAGAATCGGCCAGGCGCCGAAGTCACCGCCGAGCAGGTGCGCGCCGCCGGCGGGCAGGCGCTTGTAGTTCACTACGACCTGGCCGACCTGGACTCCGTCCGATCAGCCGCGCGAAGTATTCAGAAGGAATGGGGCGCGCTAAACGTGCTGGTGAACAACGCCGTGCTGATGAGCGGCGCCGGACCGACCGGCAAGCCCTTTGAGGACCTGCCCATCGAGCGCTGGCAAGACACGCTGCGCGGCAACCTGGAAGGGATCGTCCTGACTATCAATTGCGCGCTGCCGCTCATGCGCCAGGCTGGTTGGGGCCGCATCGTGAGCATCTCGTCGGATGCGGTGGACGGCTGGCCGGGGCTTGTGCCATATGCAACGGTCAAGGCCGGGCTGCACGGGCTGTCGCGGACCATGGCCAAGGAGCTGAGCCCGGCAGGGATCCTGAGCAATGTGGTCATGCCTGGCTTCGTCCTGACTGACCACAATCAGCAGCGCGTCCCGGATCAATATAAGGAGCAGATCAGGAGCATGCTGCCGACCCGCAGCCTGCCCACGCCGCAAGACATTGCGGCGGTGATCCTGTTCCTGGGTTCGCCGGTCAATCGGCAGATCACTGGCGAAGTCATTCGCGTGACCGGCGGGCGGCACAGCTAAGCCCAGCGAAACAATCCGCCATCTCTGAGTCTGGAGGATACCATTCGCGTCGTTCCGACGGGCAGCAAGGCTTCACGACATGTCCGCTATGCTCCCAATAGCGACCGCAGTTGATTCGTGGCAGCAAACCGACGCGATGTGCCATTAGTGGACCAAGTGCACTGCAGCAAACAGCGTGCCTATTGGGAGGCCTTCCCAACCTCCACAATCCGCGGCACTCGGATTGTAAAGGTCGAACCACGACCGGGCTCACTCTCGACCGTGATGTCACCGCCCATCATCTGGCAGAAGCGTTTGCTGATCACGAGGCCAAGGCCCGTGCCGCCGTATTTGCTCGCCGTCTTCGAGGACGCCTGGGAGAACTCCTGGAACAGCTTGTCCATCTGCTCCGGCGTCATGCCGATGCCGCTATCAGCAACCGCAATCGTAATCCAATCGCGGCCGCTCTCCTGTCCCTGACGCGCATCGATGCTGATCGTGCCGCGGTCGGTGAATTTGTTGGCGTTGCTCATGAGGTTCAACAACGCCTGCCGCAGGCGCATCTGGTCGGCTTCCACAGTCCCAATTCCGGCGTCGCAATGGGCCGCAACCTTGTTGGAGTTTTTAGCTGCCAGAGGTTCGATGGTTTTGACGACATCGGCAATCAGCGGCGCAAGCGGGAAAGATGAGACAGCAAGCTCCATCCGTCCGGCCTCAATCTTGGACAGGTCGAGGATGTCGTTGATCAGCGCAAGGAGATGCCGGCCCGCGCCGAGCACGCGATCGAGCGGCTCAACATCCTGTTTTGCCGCCTCGGCATCCTCACGCAGCATCTCGCTGACGCCGATGATGGCGTTGAGCGGCGTGCGCAGCTCGTGGCTCATGTTGGCGAGGAATTGGGACTTGTGCTGGCTTGCTTCCGCAAGCTGGCGGCTCTTGTCTTGGATTTCGTCGAAGAGGCGCACGTTCTCGATCGCAATTACAGCTTGGTCAGCGAAGGTCGTCAGCAGCTCAATCTGCTTCTCCGTGAAGGGCCTCACCTCAGAGCGCCCCAATGTCAGCACACCGATCGGCACACCCTGACGTAACAAGGGAACGCCGACAATGGTGCGATAGCCGCCTGATTTCTTAACCACCTCTCCCCATGTATAGCTTGGGTCCGCCAACACATCGGGAATGTGAATGGTCCGTTTTTTCAGTAAGACGCGTCCATGAACGGAGCCTTCTTCGGGCTCCACCGGAACGCTTCTGGCGTATTCGATGAACTCGGCAGAGAAACCGTAGAACTCCGCACGGAAGAAAACGCCGCCGATCTGCCGAGTTATCGAGGCTTTCTCAGCCTCACAGAGACGTGCAGCCGACTCAACTAACGTCTGGAGCACCGACTTGAGGTCGAAAGTCGACCGGCTGATGACCTTGAGCACGTCGGCGGTCGCGGTCTGCTGCTGCAGCGATTCGCGCAATTCATTGAGCAGCCGCGCGTTCTCGATGGCGATAACGGCCTGAGCGGCGAAGCTGGTCAGAAGCGCGACCTGCTTGTCGGAGAATAGGCGAACTTCCTGCCGAAAGATTTGGATGGCTCCAATCAGCGCGTCGTCTTTGAGCAACGGCACAACGAGGGTAGTCCGAACGCCACTAAGCTTGACAGCGTCAACGGCCGCCCGATGGCGCTCCGCATAAGGTCGGCTTGCCGAGAAGTCGGCGAGCTGTGCCGGCCGCTTGGTTCTGATCGCCTCAGCAAAGGTACCACCGGGCGGCGGATGGAACGGACTGCGTCGGCGTGCTTCGGCATATTCCGGTGGCACATTATGTCCCGCAACCATGCGAAGTCGGCCGCCCTCATAAAGGTAGAGGTCGCCGAATTTTGCCTCGCAGAGGCGCACGGCGTTCGCTAGCATGGCCTCGAACACCGGGTTCAGTTCGCCGGATGAGCTTGAAATGACACGCAATACTTCTGCGATCGCCGCCCGCTCCTCACGCGCTTCCTCAAGCTCGCGATCCTGGCGCTTAAGTTGTTCTTGCAGATTGGCAATGGGCGAAATGGGTCGGCGCGCGGCTGTTGGCGCGTTATTGCGCTTGGGCTTCGTTGTGCCGCCGTGCTGCGATTTCGCGGGTTTCCGGCTTACTGTGCCACGCCGCCTCACATTGCCCTCCCAGTGGACAGACGGCCTTAGCCTACCACATCGTGGCGGTTGTTGTGCAGCACAGCAAAATTGACCACCGATCGTCCGCTTGGGGTCAAAAGGAGCATTCGCCTTTTGCGAGCCTATGTCCGCGTCCACCGGCTGATTAAGTCGATGACGAGTGCGGCAATCGGGGTGGGGTGGGCTGAGCCCCTACCTCGTGGGATGGCTCAGGATGCTTCCGGTGCGCCGGGCGCACTTCCGCCCATTTCGACCGCGAAAATCGCTGCCACGGCGTTATGGGCGCTATGCAGGGAGCGGGGGCTCCCCTCCCCCGTAAATCCGTGTGTTAACCCGGCGGCAAAAATGATGCGTTTACCCCGGAAAACGCGCATTTCTCCATGATCATCCTTTATGAACGCCGGAGCATCGCAATGGGGCTCCAATGGAACCTTTCGGGGTCACACGACCGGGGGTGCGCGGAGAATGCCACCGCGGCCGGCGGAAATGACGCCATCTGAGCGACGTAGAGGGATGCGCCGAAGGACATCACCAGCTGCTCGCGTAGCAGCGCGCGTGGCCGCCCTCTTGGCCGCGGGAGCGCTTGCGGGTGCAAGCCTGCCGGCCCAGGCGCGAAAGGGTCCGCCGATCATTCGCGACGCGGAAATCGAGCAGCTGCTCAAAGAATATGCCCAGCCGATCCTGCGGGTCGCCGGGCTCACGCGGCAGAATATCCAGGTCGTCATTGTCAATGACAGCTCGTTCAATGCTTTCGTTGCGGACGGTCGCCGCATATTCATCAATGCCGGCGCGCTGCTGGACGCGGATACTCCCAACCAGGTCATCGGGGTGCTCGCGCACGAGGCCGGGCACATCGCCGGCGGACACCTGGCGCGGCTGCACGAGCGACTGGCCTCGGCCTCGACCCAGTCGGCGGTCGCCATGGTTATCGGTCTAGGTGCGCTGGTGGCTGCCAGCCGCAGCGGGGGCGGCAACTACTCGGCTCTGGGTCAAGGAGGCATGGCCGCACTGGCAGGACCCAATGCAGCGGTCCAGAATTCCGTGTTCGCCTATATGCGGGCCCAGGAAGAGCAGGCAGACCGCGCCGGCGTCAGGTTCCTTACAGCTAGCGGCCAATCCGCAAAGGGCATGTATGTGACCTTCAAGCGGATGGCAAACCAGGGCCTCTATCAAGCGCGCAACATCAACCCGTACCTGCAAACGCATCCAATGCCAGGCGAGCGCGTAGCGGCACTGGAGGGAATGGCGAAGGCAAGCCCTTACTGGAATGCGAAGGATCCGCCCGAGCTCCAGGCACGGCACGATCTCATGGGCGCCAAGTTGTTCGGCTTCCTGGCGTCGCCGGCGGCCGTGGCACGTCGCTTTCCCCCGAGCAACAACAGCCTGCAGGCGCAGTACGCGCGCGCCATTTCGGTCGTCCGCTTCGGCCAACCGCAAGCCGCTCAGGCGCGGGTCGAAGCCCTGATCCATGCGCAACCGCAGAATCCCTATTTTCACGAGCTCAAGGGCCAGATGCTGCTCGAGAGCGGCCACCCGGCCGAAGCCATCGCGCCGCTGCGAGAGGCCGTCGCGCTTGCGCCAAACCCGGCTCTCATTCAAATCATGCTCGGCCAGGCGCTTGTTGCCTCTCACGACCATGCGCACCTCGATGAGGCCGTGAAGGTCCTGCAGTCGGCATTGACGCGTGACCCGGAATCCGCCGACGCCTTTACTCAGCTGGCAATGGCCTATGGACAGAAGAACGACCTCGCGCACGCCGACCTGGCATCGGCGGAGGCGGCCTGGGCGCGCGACGACCTGAAGACCGCAAGCGAAATTGCGGCGCGCGCCAAGACACGCTTCCCGATCGGATCTCCGGGCTGGGTCAGGGCCGACGACCTCTCCAATTACAAGCCGCCGCCCAGGCAGCCAAGCGCGAAATGGTGATCGATCGCATGAGTACCGGAGCACCGGTCACCTGCCGCGCATCGCACGATCGTCCCGACGTGTTCACCCCGCAGCGCCGGCTCAAGCAGGTGCGGCTTCAATCCGTTGATAATTTGGAAGCGTGTCACCTGCCTCGCGCAGGCGAGTAAATCGATCAGCACACGGTCGAAGGGAAGCGTGGAAAAATTACGCTGCTTTAGCTCGCCGACGGTGATCTCCTTAATGAGATTGGCGTTCGGGTTGGTGCTCGGATCAGCGTCGTAAAGTCCGTCAACGTCCTTGATCAGCGTATGGGTAGCACATCCGTAACACTCGGCCAGCAGGAACGTGCCGGCGTCCGTGCGATGTGGCGGAATACGACCCAAACGCGGCGGATGCTCCCAGATCGAGAATGGTGGATCCCCGTTACAGATCACGCCTGGAGCCGACCTGAGAAAAAACGGCAGCATGTGTCCCAGGATTTCCGGCGGGATTGCCACGACACCATATGGAGCGAGAAGTGTGCCGAGCATGTGGGCGTTGCCTAGCGCGTCGATGATCCGCAACTGCGCGATCACCCCGGTAGGCAAGCCGAGGTCCATACCGATCGAGGTAACGTGTCGACTGCGGATACCCCCGCCAAGTCCAATCACCAGCTTGAATTTCGCCAGCGCTGCCGCGAGCGCGTCTACCAGCGGATAAGTCACCCCACGGCCTTTATCCATGATGGATCGCCCGCCGACCTTGAGCACGTGAGCGAATGGCAGCATGCGAACGACCGGCGTTTCGGTTGAGGACATGACCTGCTTATCGAGCAGGCTCTCGCGCATTAGCATTGATTCAATATGATGACGTCCGTCGGTGGGAATCTCGTTGAGAGGCGAATCCAATGATGACATGACGCGCCTCCTGATCATGCGGTGATGATGGTCCCGACCGGCTCGCCATCGAGCGCGCGGGTAAGATTGCCTTTCTTAAGTCCGTTGATGACCTGCACCGCGCGACGGTGTTTTGCGGTCTTCATGAGTTCCAGGACGGTCCGTTCCAGCACGACATCGACAAGATCGAGCTGTTCCAGCTCATCGACAGTTATCTTCGGGATGAAGCGCGCGTTGCGATCCTTCTTGGGATCAGCGGTATAAAGGCCTTCCTCATCCTTGACGAATATCATGGAGCGTGCGCCGAACACTTCGCTAATCAGATAGCAGCCGGTATCGGTGCGATGAGGGGGGATGCGGCCGATCGCCGGATTGGGTTGCCAATACGCATAAGGCGGCATTCCTGCGCAAACGCAGGCCCGACGCTCCGCCAGATAGAGCGGCAATTGCGCGAATTGCGCTGGCTCGATTGACGGAATGCCGTGCTTGGCCAACAGGTAATGAATTATCTTGGCATTTTGTATGCTCACGAAGAATCCGAGCACGCTCAACAAGCCGGTCGGCATGCCGAGGTCCAGGCCGACGCTATAGGCGTGACGCGCCCGTGTCCCAGCCCCGGTGCCGATGATCATCTTGTGGCGGAGCAGATTCTCAACTATCTCATCGATGAGAGAGAATACCGCGGCGCGTCCGCGATCGATGAAGCTCTGGCCGCCGATTTTGACGACATTGGCGTCGGGGAGGATTTGCACGACCGGCTGGTCATCGAGGTTCGCCATCCTTTGGTCGTCGGTGGGACTCGCACCCATCAGCGCCATCATCATTTGATCCAAGACCTTGTTGTCCATCTCGTTTTCCTCCGCTCAGCACAGTTGAGCCATCAGGAGACCATTGAGATTATTGTCCTTGTCCCATTGCGGATCGGCGTGCGACCGAAAGCTCCTCCGGGCGTTTGCGTAGGCAGCGGCCGACGCGCTCGACTCCCGGGCACAGGGTTGCGATTTCAGTCTGGCAGGCGGAGCGCATCCCCACGCCCTGGTCAGCTGCTTCCCCCGGCTCTTCCCTGCCCTTGGAGCTCTGCTTGGAGACCCGCGCAGATGGCTCTTGGGCACATTCCTTAACTCTTTCAGTTCAGCCGCGCGTCACCTTTGGTGCGAAGGCAACGGAGCGGACCCTCACGATGCAGTCTTGGTATCGTGCGCTGATTTATCCCAACGCGGGCCCGCGATTTGATCAGAACACCTCACTGTGCCACTTTTGCGGGTGCCTTCCCCTCCGCGACCTTCGCCGCACGATTCTGGACAGGTGGCGGGCGAGCGAACGCGCGCAGCACGAACATGGTCACAAAACCGCTGAGAAATCCAGCCAATAGGTTCGGCACCAGCTTGGCAGCGGGAAAGACATAGATCTCGGCGCGCGCACCCAGAAGAAATACCAGAACCAGCTCCGTACTGGTTTTAGCGACGGCGGCGGCAAGCCCCATCAGGCAGTAGCCGAATGCCCAGACAGGCAGCCGGCGCACAAGCGGCTCCGCGAGGTCGATCATGAGGCCCGGCGTGATGTGCTTCAGGACCTCTAGCACACCAAACCGCCCATCCCCCTGCAGGAAGCCGATCACACCCATAATCGTGCCCGCGGCAGTGGCGCCCCAGCGCGAATGGGTCAGGCGCGCGGCAAGGACGTAAAGGGGGAACAGGAAGAGAGCTTTGTACCCCGAAGCAAATGGCACGCCCGGCAGGATTTTGAGCATCTTGAAAGATGCCATGCACAGAGCAATGCCACTCACGATCGCAACATCGTGTGCGAGTTTGGTTTCAAATTCGCGCTCGCCCTCCCGCCCGAATTGCCCGCCGGCAAGTTTGATATTTGCCTCTATCGACTGCACGAATGCGCCAACATCACCGCGTAGCAATCGTTTCAGCGTCGTGAAGGTCCCGCGCTGTGGTCCGGCATCGCTCTGGCGGCGCTCACTTCGCATCTCAGCGCCGCTGAGCAGCGAGAGCGTGCGGTCGAGCGAGTAGACAAACAACCCCGGCAGCCGTAACGCTCGCAGCCCGTCAGCCAGATCGTCTCCCTTCCCCGTCAGCCGAACGATCGCCGAGGCAAGCAAGACAATCAGAATCTGCAGGCACATCACCGCGGCACGCTCGAGACCCGTCACGTTGAAGGGCAACGACCATTCGAGGCCTGGAACTCGCCAGTGCAATACCAGGTCCGCCGCGGGATTCTCTGGCGGCAGCAACGTGTAGCAGCCCATCAGGAACAGGAACAACCATTTGACCCGCCATGCCGGACGCACGATCTGGCCGATGGGGACGCGATAGAAGAGCAACGCGAGGACCTGGAAGGCGAGCAGGGCCGAAACAATAAACCAGCGGAGCGGACGCGTCGCAGACAGCGCCGGTAGCATGAACGTGACCGCAGTCACGGCGAGCAGATAAATGACCTTGAACACTGCCGCCTTGCTGGTTCGATCTTGCTGCGAGGAAGCCACGTTGCTGCTCCAGCGCCGGTTGGCTTGTGTGTTGGCCACTAGCTCTAAAGTACTGCGGCGCCCCGGTATACCCAAGCCCCGTGAGCCGCGCCGGCCAGATGAGCGGACGCGTATCGCGTTCACGAAGCCGATCACCGACTTTGGGCAGCTTCGTAAGATGATGGTCCACGCAGTCAAAGCTGCCTCCGGATAGCCCATCGGCGCACAGGCGCGCGCAGTGGCTCGAAGTTCCGTCGCGCAGAGTTATGTGCGAAAAGGCGGAGCAGGCCCGGGGAATTTCACCCCGAGACTCTCAGATTCTCGACTACGGCGGGCGCGGAAAGACCATGGGCGAATTTGCCATCGGACAATCGGTGTTGCGGCGCGAGGATCCGCGCCTGCTGCGGGGGCACGGCCGCTTTTTCGACGACCTCAAGCTCGCCGATCAGCTTCATGCGGCTATCCTGCGCTCGCCGCATGCCCATGCCGAGATCACCGGCATCGACGCGCGCGCGGCGCGCCAGATGCCGGGCGTCCATGCCGTGCTCACCGGGGAGGACTATCGCGGTGATGGCCTGGGCTCGCTGCCGTCGTTGGCGCCCTACAAGAGACGCGGCGGCGGCCCGATGTTTCTGCCGCCACGGCCGGCGATTGCGCTCAACCGCGTGATGCATGTGGGCTATCCGGTCGCGGTGGTGGTCGCCGATTCGCTCGACCAGGCGCGTGACGCCGCCGAACGTGTCGTTGTCGGCTATGAGCCGCTGCCCGCCGTCGTATCGGCGCGCGATGCCTTCGCGCCGGGTGCGCCGCAGCTCTATGACGAATGCCCGAGCAACGAGGCCTATTTCTATCAGGCCGGCGACAAGGCCAGGGTGGATGCCGCCTTCGCCGCCGCGGTGCACGTCGTCGAGCAGCGTCTCGTCATCAACCGGGTGACCGCCAATCCGATTGAGCTTCGCGGCGTGACCGGGGTCTTTGATGCCGGCACCGGCCGCTACACGCTGCATTGCGGCTTCCAGCGGCCCTGGCTGTTCCGCAACGACATCGCCCGCACCACGCTCAACATCCCCGAGGCTGATCTGCGGCTGATCACCGGCGACATCGGCGGCTCCTATGGCCTGCGCGGCTCGGTCTATCCGGAGATCATCTTGATGCTGTGGGCGGCGCGCCGCATCGGCCGGCCGGTGAAATGGACGCAGACCCGCAGCGAAGCGCACATCAGCGATGATGACGCGCGCGACAATATCGTCGACGCCGCGCTTGCGCTCGACCGTGCCGGCAAGTTCCTCGCCGTGAAAATCCGCAGCTTCGGCAATCTTGGCGCTTTCGTGTCGTTCCGCGGCGCCATGCCGCCGGTGGTCAATATCGGCACGGTGGTCGGCACCTACACGACGCCCGCGCTGCATGTTGAAGTTTCCGGCATGCTGACCAACACCCATTGCACATCGCCTTATCGCGGCGCGGGCAGGCCGGAAGCCTCCTATATGATCGAGCGGCTGATCGACATCGCCGCCGACCGGATGGAGATCGATCCGGCCGAGCTGCGCCGCCGCAACACCATCCCGCCGCAGGCGATGCCCTACAAGACGCCGCTCACCTTCACCTACGACAGCGGGCGGTTCGAGCAGAACCTCGACCGCACCATGAAGCTCGCGGACTGGACGGGCTTTGCGCCGCGGCGCCGGGAGGCGGCGAGCCGCGGCATGCTGCGCGGCATCGGTATCTCCAACACCATCGAGCAGGCCGCCGATCCGACCTACGAGACTGCTGAAATCCGCTTCGATCCGCTCGGCGGGGTCACCCTGGTGACCGGCTCGATCTCGCACGGCCAGGGCCATGCCACCGTGCAGACCCAGATCCTGGCGGACCGCCTGGGCGTCGATCCGCAGCGCCTGAAGATCATCCAGGGCGACACCGACGCGGTCGCCTTCGGCATGGGCACCGGCGGCTCACGCTCCACCACCATGAGCGGCGGCGCCATCGCGCTGGTCAGCGACAAGATCATCGCCAAGGGACGAAAACTTGCCGCGCACATCCTGGAAGCCTCCGAGGACGACATCGAGCTCAAGGACGGTCGCTTCACCATCGCCGGCACGGACCGCGCCATGGGCATCCACGAGCTGGCGCGGGCCGCCTTCCAGCTCGAGAAGCTGCCCGCCGGCATGGAACCCGGCCTTTATGAGACCGCCACCTACCGCGCCCGCAGCGGCAATTTTCCCAACGGCTGCCACGTCTGCGAGGTCGAGATCGATCCCGAGACCGGCCGCACGCAGATGGTCGGCTATTGGGTGGTGGACGACGTCGGCACCGTCATCAACCCGATGCTGGTCAAGGGCCAGATCATGGGCGGCATCGCCCAGGGCATGGGCCAGGTGCTGATGGAGGACAAAACCTATGACGAGGCCGGCCAGGTGCTCGCCGGCTCGTTCATGGATTACTCCATGCCGCGGGCGGATAACTTCTGCACCGTGGTGATCGAGGACAATCCGGTGCCGACGCCGACCAACCCGCTCGGTGTAAAAGGCGCCGGCGAAGCCGGCACCGTCGGCTCGCTGTCGGCGGGCGTCAACGCCATCGTCGACGCGCTCTCCGTGCTCGGCATCATGCACATCGACACGCCGTGCACGCCGTACCGGGTGTGGCAGGCGATCGCGAACGCCGGGACGCCCGTCACCAAGCCTTAGATTTGCCGGGACACAACGACAATCAGCACCGCGTAATAACCTTCCCCCAAATGCGTAGGTTGGGTCGAGTTCTTCACGAGACCCAACATCGCGACGCGAGGCCCAGATGTTGGGTCTCGCAAAGCGCTCGACCCAACCTACCAGGACCGCCGTCGTACCGGGGCACCCGAACCCGAGCATTCAGCGAGTCTTGCGAGCGACAAACGTGTAGAAGTTGTTTGCCCAGAACAACGTCCCCGCGGCGGACGCGGCTTCGAGATCGTTCATGAGGAGATCGGCATCGCCCTTGCCCATCACGCCTGAGAACGGCAGCAGCCGGCGCCACGTTGTCAGGTTCTCGGCAAAAAACTCGGCGCGACCGACATCGGCCATGACATAAGAGCGATGGGATTGGATCGCGAAGCCCGCATCGGCAAGAAGCCTGGGCAATTGGCGGATGATGCAGGGCTGCGCAGCAAATGCACGCGCGATATCCTCGATTCTGATCTTTGCGGCGATGTCGCTTTTAAGCGAGAGCGCCGATGACGCAAAATCACGGTCGAAGATCAGAAGCTGTCCGCGCGAATGCAATACCCGGGCGCACTCTGCCAGGATCGCAACCGGATTTGCCGCGTGGCTCAAAAGCGTGTGGGCGATGATGAGGTCGTAGGTGCCGTTCTCGGCGTGCAGGTCGGCGGCGCTGCTGATCTCGAATGCGATCCGGCCTTCTACACCTTCCATCTGCGCATACCGACGCGCGGCGTCGATCAGATGCCGGCTGACGTCGGTGGCCGTGATGGTCCCGCGAAACCCGGCGGCGACGGCCAGCGCCCGCGATACCACGCCCGTACCGCAGCCAATCTCCAGCGCACTTGAGATTCGCTTAAGCTCGAGAGCGCCAAGGTAATCCGCAATCACTCCACGGAAGAAGGGATGTTTCGCCCGGCTTTCGAGCCGCTCGGCCATGACGGAGAGCGCGCTCTCGTCGATGTCCGCTGTTCGGCCCCAGACATCACTGGTCGCGTCCCCCGACATAACGTGGCCTCCCCTTTCGAGAGCAAGCGGCCGGCGGGCCGTCTTGTAGCTCATCTGCGCCCCGTTTGGTAACCGCACACCTCCTGCCTTAGAGGCGGATCATCGGATGAATGTCCAATTCGGTCAGTTGCAGATGGATAGCCTCGATGGTGCCACAGTTGTGAACCGCAATATCGAGGCAGGGCGGGGACAAGCTCGCATGCTCATAGCGTGTTGCAGTCTCACTATGCGCGGTTCGCAGCGCATACCGGCCCCTGCATTATCACAAGAGATGCTCCATGGCGGCACGACTGGCCAATGATGCCGGTACAGGTGCAGCATGGCGCAAGAGCTGTAAAGTGAGTGAGAGGGAGGGAAATCATGATGTGTCCATCGAAGCTGCTGTCATGCGCAGCAGTTCTGTTAGGCGCCGTTGCTGCCGTATCAACGGCATCAGCGGGAACTTGCGAGAACTTGGCGACCCTGACACTAAAAGACGTTACGTCGATCACCGCAAAGTCCTTTGCGGGAGGAACGTTCCAGCCGCCTGACCCGGCGGGCTTTGTCCCCACGCCAAAACAGCCTCATGCATCCCCGCCAATAACTGGCCTGCCCCCGTTCTGCGAAGTTTCCATTGTGGTAGCGCCTGCGATCAACATCGAGATTTGGCTTCCCTCCAGTACCTCCGGCACCTCTAGCACTTCCCCCAGCTGGACCCACCGGTTTGAGGGTGTAGGCGGGGGTGGGTATGCGGGCACAATTTCCTGGTCCGCACTCGCGACGGCGGTGAACCGAGGAAACGCCACCGCCTCGACCGATACTGGGCACTCCGCTTTCGCGTCGAACAATGGCCTTGGCGGCGGCGGATTTGCGCTCAATCAGCCTGCTGACACGCTAAATTTCGGCTTGATCAAAGACTTTGCCGAACGCTCCGAATTGGAGCTTGCTCTGAAAGGAAAGGCGGTCACAAGAGCGTTCTACGGAATGGATCCGCGCTTTAGCTACTGGACCGGATGCTCGACCGGCGGGCGGCAGGGCTGGATCATGGCCCAGCGTCACCCCGAGCAGTATGACGGGCTCCTTACCGGTGCCCCAGCCTTCAACTGGGACCGCTTCATTCCTGCGGAATTGTGGGGCGAGGTGGCCATGAACCAGGAAGTGGGCGCGCCGGTCTCGCCTTCGAAATTGGGCGCAGTCACCAACGCGGCGGTGGCCGCGTGCGTCGGGAAAACTGGTGACGGCACGCTGACAACAGACCAATTTCTCGCAGATCCCCGTCTGTGCACCTATGATCCCGCGCAGATGAGCTGTTCAGCCCAGCCCAGCAATGCCAATTGTCTCACATCACAGGAAGTGAGCGCGGTCAGAAAAATCTGGGACGGACCGCGCGACAGCAATGGCCAACGGTTATGGTTCGGGCTCGACCGCGGTGCGGTTTTGGCCACCCCCCTGCCCTTCAGCTTTGGGCTCGACGCACCGACCCCATTTACAATAGCCACGGATCATTTCGCCTACTGGCTGCACCAGGACCCGAAGTTTGACTGGCATACGGTCACGGAGTCGTCTTTCGTCACGGACTTCTTCAATTCCGAGACCAAGTTCGAGGATGTGATTGGGACCGACAGTACCGATCTTGACGGTTTCATCCAGAAGGGAGCGAAGGACATCACCTATCACGGCACCGCCGATCTGTTGATATTCTCGCATGGCTCAATCAATTACTTCGAGCGTCTCCACAAAAAGTACGGCGCGGACCACGTCAACAAGTTTGCCCGGTTGTTCATGGCACCGGGAATGAGCCACTGCGCTGGCGGTGGCGGCCCTAATGCCTTCGGCAACAATGCCTTCGGCGGACCGCCGGTGCCCTCCGACCCGCAGCACGACGTTTTCCTGGCATTGGTAAGGTGGGTAGAGCAGGGAATTGCGCCGGATCAAATCATCGGAACGAATTTCAATCCGGACGGCAGCACCGCTTTTACGCGCCCGCTATGCGTGTTTCCGCAGCTGGCCCAGTACAACGGGCATGGCAATTCTGCCGACGCTGCAAACTGGTCGTGCGTGAATGGGGTCGTGAACGGCACAACTCAAGCGGCTGACGCGGTTCTCCCCGACCGTGGCGATCAGGGAGACAACCAGCAAGGCAATAACAACCAGCAGTAGTGACGTCTCACCGTGAAGCGCGGGGGCTATGCACCAGTCTGCCCCCGCGCGGGTCCAGCGGCGCTGCTGAATTCGAATGCGATCCGGCCTGCTACACCTTCCATCTGAGCATACCGACGTGCGGCGTTGATCAGATGCGGACTTACCTCAGTTGCCGTGATAGTCCCGCGAAGGCTGGGGGCGACGGCAACTCCGAGAACGGGCGGCAACGCGGACACCCTGACACTTACGTTGTGTGCCAACAGTCGCCTCTGAGCAAAAACCCACTCACTCAATGACCTCGTCGGCCGGTGCAAGCAGCGTCGGCGGCAGGGTGATGCCAAGCGCACCGGCGGTCTTGAGGTTGATGACAAGCTCATATTTTGTCGGCTGTTGCACCGGCAGCTCGGCGGGCTTCTCGCCCTTGAGGATGCGATCGACGTAGACGGCCGCACGACGATACGGTTCCAGCCGATCCGGCCCGTAGCACGCCCACGCGTCGCAGTGCGCCGGGCTGCTGCGCATATCCGGGCAGAGCGCAAGCTGTCGCCGCTCCGCTGATCAGTGCAATCAACTCGCGCCGTCTCATGCCCTGCATCAGTCGATGGTCAAACGTGGGCGTTCATTCGAAAGCCTGGATTGAAGCCGAGCTCGCGGCTTACCTTCTCCGTCGAGAGATACCCGTTCGGTTCGGCGACGTTGTAGACACCGCGGCATGGCTTCTCGATCGCAAGCACGGCAGCCCAGGCTGCCGCATCGACGTGCAGCGCCGGCGCCTCCGCGGCCGCGTCGGCTCCAGTGCCTGGCCCATAGAGATGTCCGTACCGAAGGATCACTCCTTCGATCGGCGGCGAGCAAAGTGTCAGCTGCTCCAGGGTGACGACACCTGCCACCGTGATCGAGCGCGTATCATGCGCGTGAACGTCGAGCGGGTCATCTTCGGAGTGTGGCTCCGGTCCGGGGGCATACATCCAAGCAATGCTTTGCGCGACAAGCCGTCGCGCGGTCGAGCCCGCCGCGGCGGCAACCAGGTTTTTGGTTCCCTCTCGGCGCATACGGGCATTTCGCTGCGTTCCCTCAGTCATCTGTGCGGGGTCGAGACCCCGTGGGAGATCGGTCAGCTGATGGACTACGATGTCCGGACGAGCCGTCAGGACCGCTCTGGAAAGTTCCTGCGCGTCGAACACATCGACCACTACCGGCTCGACACCAACTGTGCGTAACTCCTCTCCTTTGGCTGCCGAGCGGGTTGTACCGGTCACATGGTGTCCTGCTTTGAGCAGTAAAGGCACCAGCCGCCTGCCAACAGCGCCCGTTGCTCCGGCTAGAAATATCTTCATGACGACTGCTTCATGCGTCGTTCCCGTGATTTTCTTTCTTAGATCGGCTTCATGAGGTCCGCCGCCGACGCTCCTCTGGGGGCGACGTAGATCGCCAGCAGCCTCGCCGGCTCGGTCGAGCTTGCATTGCGTGAGACCCGATGAATTGCGCCTGCAGGTTCCCACCAGGCATCTCCGGCATGAAAAGTCTGCTCGGGGCCGTCGTCAACCTTGGAGGTGATCGTACCAGAGACGACGAATGCCATGACGCCATTCGCGTGAAGATGCGGCGGGGATCCTGTTCCTGGCGGGTATGTGACCTCGACGAGACTGAGGTCGCGCAGTGGTTCGCCAGGAATCTCCTGCCTGATCACGTCACGCCGCGTCGCGGCAACTGAGGCCTGTTGCGCGGAGATAGTGTCGTTTGGTGCCGTCACTGCCGCGGTGGCAAGCAGGGAAACCAGGGAAGCGTGATTGAAATACATTCTGGTGACCATGGATTTGGGGCGGCGTCCGCGATGCATGTCACGAAGAGCTAAATACCACTCTTCTCTGTCCGGGCTTGTTAACGCAATTGCAGACCGCACGGTTCCTTACCCCGTTCCAGCGAAGCAACCGCGGAACAATGAAGAACGCTACCCCTCTTGGGACGTGAGGTTTAGTCGGCTTATGCGGACGTGATGCCTGCGATTTCCTTGTTGCGTTCCTTCCTCGGCCTCATTGAGCAAAAGAGCAGCGAAATCGGCGCGCTGCATGGCCCACGCGCCGCGGGGTGCGGGCATCAGCCTGGACGCGGCTTCAAGTAATGTGGTCGAATCAGGCTGGTCTGAGACTCAACGTGAGAAAGTCCCATGCACGATGACGAACGCGCAATCCGCGATCTTGTTTCGACCTGGATGGCAGCGAGCCAGGCGGGCGAGGTTGCCACCGTGCTCGGCTTGATGGCCGACGACGTGGTGTTCATGGTGCCCGGACAGGAGCCGTTCGGCAAAGAGGCGTTCGCGGCAGCCTCGCAGGCGATGAAGGATATCCGCTTCGAAGGCAGTTACGACATCCGCGAGATCAAGGTTCTGGGCGACTGGGCCTATCTGCGCAACTACATCGCCATGACGGTGACGTCGCCCGGCGGCGAGCAGATGCGCCGCGCCGGCTACACGCTCTCCATTCTGCGCAAACAGCCGGACGGCAAGTGGGTGCTGGCGCGCGACGCCAATCTGCTGATGAACGTTTCGTAGCCGGATGAGCCCGCGGCTACGGTTTATGCGCGACAGTCCAGCACGCTCCTGCACCCGCGGGCTATTCCCGCAGGCTCGCTTTCATCATGATCAAAGGCCACGCTCGATCAGAAGCCCATCCGTATCAACATATTGATTGCTCAGGCCCGTGATCTCGATCGCCCCCATGTCGGCCGGTGGCGCTTTGCAGCGGGTCCCCTCGCCTGCCGGATCAGGCAGGGAGCGCCACGATCGCTTCGATCTCGAACAGGGCCCCGGCAGCGCAAGCGCCGGGACGCCTATCGCGGTGCTGGCCGGCGGCGCCGCCATGTTCAAATACCGGTTCGCGCAACTCCCGAAATGCGCCGATATTCGTGCCGATGTCGACAATGAAATTATTCGACCGAACGCGTGCCCGCAAACAACCCGGACGGCAGTCTTGTTGGAGAGCATGGCGCTCGATGTGGAGCGCTTGATATTTGGCTCAACGCAAAACCAGCGCGGCCGCAGCCTCCCCTGCAAAACGGCCCAGGACGGTCGCAGTCAATAGACCATTGCCGGACAGATAGCCCGCCGCCGTGGTGCCCGACACGCCTGCCGCCGCTCCGCCGGCGGCAAACAGGTTGGGAAAGATGGTTCCGTCGTTGCGCTTCACGCGGCCGATTGCATCGATCGCCAGGCCGCCTTGCGTATGAAAGAGCGCGCCGGTCACCTTGACGGCGCGAAAGGGCGGCAGCAACCGCTGTTCCGGAGCAAACGGCCGACCATAGCGGTCCACCTCCCCGCGCGCCTTGAGCGCTTCCACGTAGTTCCACTCCTTTCCCAAAACGTCGGCGGGAACACGCATGGCGGCTGCGAGCTCGCCAATGCTTTGCGCCGTGAGTATCGCACCAGCGCGTTCGGCAGTCTGAAAATCCTCGAATTGCCGCGCCGCTGCGGCAATGCGGGCGTCGAAGATGTCCCAGGCGATTGCGCCGGGTTGGCGCAGAACTTCTGCGGCCTGCTCCGAATAGCCGCGCGTCTCGTCGCAAAAGCGTCGGCCCTGCGCATTGACCTGGATGCCGCCCTGCATGATCACCGCCTACGTGATCAGGACGTTATGCGGTGTCGCGACCGACCCGTGTCCCTGGTAGGCGCCAGGACAGGCAAGCCTGGCGCCGAGCGCCTCACCCCACAGAACCGCATCACCGCGGTTGCCGGGATGACCGAAATAGAGCGCGTCCGCCATCTCCGGTATGAAGCGGCGCACCAGCTCGGGATTGCCACCGTAACCGTTGCAGGCAAGGATCAAGGCCGCGCAACCAATTCGCTCGCGCGTGCCGTCGCCCCGAACGATCTCAACGCCGCACACACGACCATCGGCCTCTGCCAACAGCCGGTCGGCGACGATTTCTGTCAGGATGACGATCTCGCGCTGCTCAGCGGCATGTCGCAGGCGGTCGATAAGCTCCCGGCCCGTGCGGCTGGGCAGACCGTGCATGCGCAAGGCTGAATGGCCTGGATAATTGAAATCGTCGACCAGCTCGAACGGCAGTGCGTGATGGTCGGTGAGCCATTCAATCAGCGCAGCCGAGCCCGCGCGCAACCGATTCGAGCACGGCGGGAGCCGCTTCGCCGCGGGTCTTGCGCACGATGTCGGCGGCGAAGCGCTCAGCGCTGTCAGCCACGCCCTTGGCGCGCTGAATGCGCGTGCCGGCGGCGGGAACGAGCCCGGCCGACAGGGCGGTCGACCCGCCGGGCACGGCATCGCGCTCAATCACGAGGACCTCCACACCCGCCTCCTTTGCCGCCAGCGCCGCGCAAATTCCCGCCGCGCCCGCGCCGATGATCAGCAGCGGCACCCGCGCATCCCATTTTCCGGCGAAATTGAAGCTGACCGCGCTCATGACGCGCGCTGCAGGGTCTGCCAAGCGGCGATTGATTCAATCACGATGGTGTCCTTAGATTGGACAAGAAGCAAAACGAATTCTTGGGTATTGGTACTTTCTTCTCGGTCACGCGAGGGAGGCGAGGAATGCGCGGGGTAGTGTTCGCTGCTTGGGTTGCTCTCATAACTCTGGGCGCCGGCTTTCCGGCGGATCATTCGCTTGCTCTGCCGCTCGCGGACCTCCGGGTTCATGACCTCGCGGAGGGAAGCCTGATCCAAAAAGCATCGTGTCGCCGCTGGTGGCAATGGCACGGAGCGCGTTGGGTCCGAAGCTGCTGGCCCTCCGGTTATGATCCGTGCGGGAACTCCCCCGGCTGCAGCCCGCCCACGTGGAAACACCCATATTGGCGCCCCTGGGGAGGGCCACACAGATACTGGCACCCCTATTGACCGTCCAAATCTCTGTTGCCGCGCAAGGAGGTTTGCCATGTCATCAGGAAAAATGTCATCAGGAAAAATGGCATCAGGAAAAAGGGGAAAGCGGCTGCTCCTGCTCACCGCCGGCCTCGTGGCCAGTTGCGCAATATCTGCATCATCGACCAGCGTTGCGGCCGAAAGCGGCAACCTGTGGCAGGTCTATGAGACTGCATTGAAGAGCGCAAAGTACGTCGATCTCACCCATACCATCACGCCGACCATTCCGGTCTGGGCGGGCTTTGCCGAGTCCACCTTCTCACCGGCAAAGGCCGGTTCGGATATCGAAGGACTTGCCAAAAAAGGGGAAGTCTATTCGTACCAGAAGCATGGCTTCGAAGCGACGGAATACACCTTGCGGACCGACCAGCTCGGCACGCAGCTTGATCCGCCGGCGCATTGGGCGCCGGAATACCCGTCCATTGATGAGCTCCCGGCAAGCTACGCAATCCGCCCGCTCGTGGTGATATCGATCGTGGAGCAACTGCGCACCAACCCAAACTATGCGCTGCAAGTTGCCGACATCGAGGCTTGGGAAAGCAGGCACGGCCGCATTCCGGAGGGCGCGGTTGTGTTCGTGCGTTCCGACTGGTCGAAAGCGTGGCCTGATCCGAGGCTCGCTACGCTCAAGGAATTCCCGGGGGTAGGCCTCGATGCGCTCAAGTTCCTGCATCTCCAACGCAGGATCCTGTTTCATGGGCACGAGCCGCTCGACACCGATTCCACCCCGGACCTCGAGGGCGAGCATTGGCTGATGCACAACGGTTACACGCAGGCGGAGGGAGTTGCCAACCTTGATCAAGTGCCGGAGACCGGCGCCCTCGTTACCATCGGCTATCCGAAGCTCGCAGGCGGCCTTGGGGGCTACGCCCGATATGTTGCAGTCTGCCCATCCGATTGGCCGCATGGTGTCACGATCGGGCAGCAGGATGCGCCGTTACCGAAGTCGGACAAGCCGCTGCATTACGACCCGGCAGCCGGCATGCGGGTTCGTTGACTCACGGATTTGACGCAGCAAGCCTTCTTGTGGGCAGGGCCGCGTGTGGGCACGGTCTGAGGACACCTCACCTCGGTTGAGAGTTTCAGTGCACGAGCAGCGGGCTCGATCACCTCTCCCCGCTGGGGAGAGGTCGGATCGCGCTTACGCGATCCGGGTGAGGGGGACCCTCATAGGCGTTAACATAACGCACCTGCCTGTCGCTGTCGTCCTCTTCGAACATCTTTCAAAGCTATCGCGGCGCAGTG
>Ga0306923_10001185_pt1 | contig 22683 bp, 20 predicted proteins | sample sta12Can44000108_FD_203841 | JGI IMG/M metagenome (GOLD analysis project Ga0306923, IMG submission 203841) | Lab enrichment of tropical soil microbial communities from Luquillo Experimental Forest, Puerto Rico - statanox.12C.anox.44.000.108 (v2)... | ecosystem: Environmental > Terrestrial >... | reverse complement strand
TTCCGGCGCGGCGGCGTCATGAAAATCGGCTCCGACGAGCACAAGCAGCGGTTCTGCGGCGAGTTCATCGCGAGTCATTGCCGGTTCGACCCTGAGACCCTGGCTTGGCCCGATCTCAACGCGGCCGCGCTTGAGCGCCTGCGCGCGATCCCCTTCTGGGAGGAGGTGCTCTATACCGAGCGGCGAGCGGGCGCCATCGTCGCCGCCTATGCCGCGACGATCACCGATCCGCTGGTGCGCGAGGCGGTCACGCTCCAGGGGTTCGAAGAAGCCCGTCACGCCGAGCTGTTGCGATTGATGATTCACCGCTACGGCGTCGCCGCCGAGGAGCGCCCCCCAGATCCGCCGAGCGGCAACCTGGTCCGCGCGTTCGCCGATTTCGGTTATGGCGAGTGTCTCGATGCGTTTCTCGGGTTTGGCGTGTTCAAAATCGCACGCCGGGCCGGCTTCCTGCCGGAGGCCATGTTCGAGATCTTCGAGACGCTGATCCACGAGGAAACACGCCACATCGTCTTCTTCATCAATTGGATGGCGTGGCAGCAGTGTGTCCGCGGACGTGGCGCGTCGTGGCTGCGCGGTGCAACAGCGATGCATTACTATGCCCGGGCGATAGGTCGGTTGCTGCAAACCGTCTGGCGCGGGCGCGGGGCGAACGACGGCAAGGATTTCTCGGCGACACAGGCGAGCGTGTTTCTCGAAGGCTTCACGTTCCGCGGCTTTGTCGAGGAGTGCCGTGCCGAGCATGCCCGGCGCATGGAGGGATTCGATCCTGATCTCCTCCAACCGCACCTTCTGCCGAGGCTCGCCGATCTTGCGCTAGCCGGGCTGCGTCTGAGCACCCGCGCGGGTGCGGCGCGGGAAAAGAGCGTGTGAGGCTCGTCTCGCTTCTCGCCGCAATGGCGGGACTGGCGCTGGCCGGCATATTGGTCGGCTATTTCGGGGCCGACGCCGTTTTCCGTTCGCTGTTCGCGGTCGGATGGGCGGGGTTCGTGACGATCTGTCTGATCCACCTTGCTCTGATGGCGGCGATGGGGATTGCTTGGTGGGCGTTGTTGCCCGGAACAAAACCATGGATCTCGATTTGGGGACGTCTGGTGCGCGATGCGGGCTCCGAAGTGCTGCCGCTTTCGCAGATCGGCGGTTACCTGCTCGGGGCGCGAGCGATCGTTTTCGCGGGCATCCCGGGCACCACGGCTGCCGCGAGTACCATCGTCGACGTGAGCCTTGAATTCGTTTCTCAAATCGCCTTCACAGGGTTGGCACTCGGGTGGCTGATCCGGCTGTGGCCCGCGGCGCCGATTGCGGTCCCTGTTGCGATCGGGCTGGCCGTCGCCGCAATTCTCGCTGTGGGCTTGCTGGTCGCCCAGCGGCGCGGATTTGATCTCATCGACCGCCTCGCCCGGGTACTCGGCCGCGATTGGCTCGAGAACACCGCCGCCGGCGCGGTCGCGCTCCATGCGGCCATCAACGCCATTTACCGACGGCACAGTCGACTTTGCGCCAGTTTTGTCATCCATCTCGTCTGCTGGATCGCCGCCACGAGCGAAGTCTGGCTCGCATTGCGGTTTGCCGGTGCGCCGCTCGACTTCGGAGCGGTGCTGGTCATTGAAGGCCTGCTTTACGCTGTCCGTAGTGTTGCCTTCGCCGTGCCGAATGCGGTTGGCGTGCAGGAAGGCACGTACATCCTGCTCGGCGGCAGTTTTGGTCTGACACCCGAGATGGCGCTCGCTCTTTCTCTCTTAAAGCGAGCGCGCGACTTGGCGCTCGGATCGCCGGTGCTCGCCGCGTGCCAGTTTTTGGAAGGACGCCGTCTGTGGCGCCGCATCGCAATACTCGAAACGAGATGACCGGCGCTCCAGCCACGCCATCGTCGCTCGCGCGGAGCCGGCGCCGAAGCCCACGCCTTGGTGTCGTTCTTGCCCTTGTCGCTCTTTTGGTGCAGATCGCGGGACCGGGGCTCCATACTCCGGTACTGATCGGTTCGACAAACGGCATCGGCAATTTCTCCTTTGCCTTTGACGCGCACGCACTGTGCCGGGCTTCGAGTGACACGGTGCCCGTCCCCGCAGCACCGGCTGACAAAGCGCCTGAGGCGGATCACCATTTTGCCGCGTGCTGCGTCTGGCACGCCGCTGCCGGCGCTGTTCTCGCACCGGGTGCGCTTGTCGAGCCCGTCACATTCGCGGCGTCTCGTGTCGCATTCACGGCGCCTCCGGCGGACATCCCAACTCGCCTCGCCGGCGCCGTTCGCGCCCGCGCCCCTCCGGCAGGAGCTTAACACGCTCGCCGCCTGATCAGCAGGCATCGCACCTACCGGGTTCGCCGCCTGCCGGTCGCTTGCTCTCTCCGGATTGCGGAACACCCGATGCATCCCACTCTTTACGGCTGGCGCTGCGCACAGTTAGCCCTCGCGGCCGCGCTGACGATTGCTCACCTTGAGAACGCTCTGGCGCACGGTTTTGCCGGCGAGCGATTTTTCCCGGCGACGATCCTGACCGACGACCCGTTTGTTGCCGACGAGATGTCGCTGCCGGAAGTCAGCCTCAACCCGCCTGGGTCCGACAATTCGCAACAGACCGGCATCCTGATCGATCTCTCCAAGCGCATTACGCCGGATACGGACTTCACGATCGGCAACGAATGGCGACGCCTGAGAACTCCGGGCGTTACGTCAGTCGGCGGGTTGGGCCCGCTGCAGACCGGCGCACAGTACCAGCTCTTCGTCGACGGACCGCACCAGGCGCTGGGACTTTTGGGGCTCAACGTGACCTGGGGTCATACCGGGCGCCCGGTGGTAGGTGCTCCCGACTTCACGACCTTGTCGCCGACCTTCGATTTCGGTAAGGGGTTTGGCGACATCCCACGGTCCCTCCCCTGGCTGCGGCCCTTTGCGATCACCGGTAACCTCGGCTTTGACTTTCCGACCCAGGCAACGACCGCCGGCGTGCCGAACCCGAACAACTTCAACTATGGGTTCGCATTAGAATACAGCTTCCCCTATATCCAATGCTGTGTGAAGGACATCGGGCTTCGCCCGCCGTTCAGTCAGCTGATCCCGCTGGTGGAGGTGGCCTTCACAACGCCGATCAGCCGGGCGCCGGCCAATCAGACCACCGGCACGATCCAGCCGGGGATCATCTGGGCCGGCCCATATTTCCAGATCGGCGCCGAGGCGATCATCCCGGCGAACCGCCTCACCGGACACGGCTACGGCGGTGTCGTCCAGCTCCACTTTTATCTCGACGATATTTTCCCGCGCAGCATCGGTAGGCCGATCTCGGAGTGGTGGTGATGCGTAGAGTCACGATGACATTGGCGTTCGGCGCCGCTGCGCTGGTCGCCGCGGCGGGGGCGCAGGCGCATGCCTTCCTCGACCATGCGAGCGCCGGCGGTCGGCGGCTCGGTAACGACCGCGCCGGCGGTCGTCACCTTGTGGTTCACACAAGACCTCGAACCGGCGTTCAGCAGCGCGACGGTGACGAACGAAGCGGGACAGCGGGTCGATCTCGGCAATACCCGGATTCCGCCAGGAAGTCCGGCCGAGCTGGAGATCGGGCTGAAGCCGCTGCCACCGGGGACATACCTCGTCAGCTGGCACGTCGTTTCGGTCGACACCCACCCGACCGAAGGCACTTTTACCTTCGAGGTCGGGAGGGGTTGAGCCTCGGTACGGGGCCAAATTGTGGCTGAGGTGCTGATCGTCTCGCGCTTGCTGCAGTTCGCGGCGGTGATCGCGGTCTTCGGTTGCGGCGCCTTCCGGATTTACGGGCTTGGCGTCGATACGACCGCGACTGCCGCCGACGCTTTAACCACCTTCGATGCCTGGTTTTGGCGCCTGGCAATGTTCGGCTCGATCGTCGCGTTGCTGTCAGCGTTGAGCCTGATGCTAGCGACCACCGCCAATATGGCCGGCTCGGCCGCTGCAGCTCTTGAGCCCGATACGATAAGCAAGGTGCTGTTCGCCACCAGCTTCGGCCGGGTGTGGTGCTGGCATCTCGTGTTTGCCGTCCTCGCAATCGGGGTTTGCCTTGCGCCGAGGGCCCATTGGCGGATGGCGGCGATCCTCGTCCTCTCACTGTTACTACTGGTCAGCCTAGGTTGGGTCGGGCACGCCGTGGAGGGCCAAGGGGTCACCAGGCTCGTCCATCAGATCAATCAGATGGTGCATCTGCTCGCTGCGGGACTGTGGCTCGGCGGCCTGGTCCCCTTGGCGTGGCTGCTCGAACGGGCGCGGTCCGCATCGGGCGGGGCTTGGATTTCGGTCGCGCGCGAGGTCGTGCCGCGCTTCTCGCAGATGGGATACGCGGCAGTGGCGCTCCTTGCCGCGACCGGCGCGGTGAACACGCTGCTGCTGGTCGGGAGCACCCAAGCACTGGTCGGCACACCCTACGGCCGACTGCTGGGTCTCAAGATCCTGTTGTTCCTAGCAATGGTCACTCTCGCGCTGTTCAACCGCTTCCGTCTGCTGCCGCGCTTGCGGCGCGAAGCACAAGCCTCAATGGCGGCCGCCGGCCTCGCTCGCTCGGTTCTCTTTGAGCAGGGGCTGGGATTGGCGATCTTGGCCGTGGTCAGCGTGCTGGGAACGTGGCCGCCGGCCATCCACCACCATGGCGGATGACGAGATCTGCAGTGCGTTCTCGCAAGCACCTTCCCCCCTTGCCGGCACCCCGAGCGCCGGTTTCAAGCGAAAGGAACTGCGATGTTGTCCAAATCCTTCTTTTTCGTAGCCTGCCTTCTCATCGCCAGTGGCGCCATGGGACAGACAGGGCAGCTCGAGATCAAGACTCCCTGGGCCCGGGCCACGCCCGGCCACGCCGAAAACGGCGCAGCCTATCTCACAATCGTTTCGCCGACCGCCGATCGCCTGACCGCTGCCTCTTCCCCGGTCGCCAAGAAGGTTGAGTTGCATACGATGTCGATGCAGGGCGGTGTGATGAAAATGCGGCCGCTCGCCGCGATCGATATTCCCGCTGGCCAACCCGTCACTCTGAGCCCCGGCGGGATGCACATGATGCTGGAGGGCCTTACCCAACCGCTCCGCGAGGGACAGTCCTTTCCGCTGACGCTCTCGTTCGACCATGCTGGGCCGCAGCAGGTGACCGTCGCGATCGAGAGAGCTGGCGCCATGGGACCGGGAGGGCAAGCGACCGGGTCACCGCCGATGCATATGCAGCATTAAAGGGCCTCGGCACACGATCATCCACGTGATGGGAGTCGTTTCACGACGAGCTTTACTCATCAGGCCGGGATCGGTGATCAGACAGAGCGTATTTTATTGTAGCCCATCACCCGATAGATCCCGAACGAGACCAGCCAGCGCGGACTCGTTCTTGGCATGGGATGATCGACATAGCGTGGCAGACTTAGCCCTTGACGTCGCCCATCGTCAGGCTCGCCGCGACGTAGCGGCGGAGTGCAAACAACAGCGCAATAGGCGGCAGCACATAAATGATGGCGGCCGCCATCATCGCGTTCCACGGGGCGTCAGTGTCAGAAAACAATTGGCCTTGCATTGCCGAAACGGTCATGTTTCGCACCGAGAGCAGCACGGACTGATATAAATAGTCGTTCCAGGCGAGCATCAGCGCGTAGATGGCGACCACCGCCAGCGCCGGCGTCATTAAAGGCAGATAGATCTGCAGATAGAGTTGAACCGCCGATGCACCGTCGACACGAGCCGCGTCGTCCAGTTCAAACGGGATCATGGTCGCAAATAGCTGCAAGACCAGGAGTGCAAACGGGATGGCGAACGTCAATTGCGTAAGAATAACCGCCCAGAGGCTGTCCGACAGCCCGTAGCTGTGCATGATGCGAAAATACGGAACTATCAGGAAGGATGCCGGGATTGCGTAGGTGAGGAGTGCCGCGTTGGTAAGCAGCGAACCCTTGCTTAACCGCATCCGGCTCACTGCGAAGCTCGCCAGCGACCCGACCAGAACGGTCAGAACCGTCGTCGACAAACCGATGAAAAGGCTGTTGCCGAACTGGTGCCAAAAATTCTCGAGATACCTGGCCTCCTGCGTCACGACCGCACGAAAGCCCTCGAGCGACGGTTCGGGCGGCCAGATATTGCCGTCGAACTCGATTTCACCTTCTTCGGGATCGAGCGCGATCAGCAGCATATTATAGACGGGGGCCAGCGACCAAATCAGGAGGACTACGCCGAGCATCACCGATCCCGCTTCGGTCAGAGTCCGCCGGAGCCGGTAGCGCCGGCGAGCCAGCCGCAACGGTTGCGAGAGGTCCAGGGCTGCGCTCATACCTGCACCTCGCTCGTCTGGAGCCGGCGCATCAGGATGATCACGATCGGGATCAACACCGGGACGGCCGACATCACCGCTGCAACGCCGAGCGCCGGCTTTGCGGCGTCAAAGGCGTAGTGGAAGCCGAGAGTCGCCAGTACCTCTGTGGAACCCGCCGGCCCCCCACCCGAGACAAGATAGACGGTCGTGAACTCGCCGAGCGTCCAGAGTGTCGAGAGCAGCGTGCAAATCAGATAAAGGTTCGTCAGCAGCGGAAAAGTGATGTGCACGAAGCGGCGGGAGCCGGTTGCTCCGTCAACCTCGGCAGCGTCATAGATGTCCCGGGGGATCCTGATCCGGGCGGCGAGGAAGATCACGGTCCAGAACGGCATCCATTTCCAGATATAAGCGATGATGTTTGATCCGAGCCCAAGCCAGCGATTATTGAACCAGTTTGGACCCTCGATGCCGAACAGCGCCGACAATACGCCATCAACTAGGCCGGCCTCGCCAATCAACATCCAGTGGAACGAGATGCAGGCCTGTGCCGCCGCCAGCGCCCAAGGCAAAATATAGATGGCCAGCAGAGCTCTAATCCACCCGCGGCGGCGCAGGAAGAAGCCGGACAGCAGCAAGGCCAGGAACATCTTCGCGTTCACGCCGACGCCGACGAAGAGCAAGGTATTGACGATGGTCGACAAGTACAGCGGACCGGCGATCAGCTCGGCATAAAGGGAGGGCTCGCTGGCCATCCACAGCGCATAGGCGATCGGATACACGACGAGGGCAAAGAAGATCGCCACATAGGGGATGATAAAGGCAATCGCCCAATTGAAATCCGAGCCGCGCAGGTGGCGGTGCCGGCGCTTGTGCCGCGGGCCCTTGACTGATACCCGCGGCCCGGCTGCGAGAACCTGCTGGGTGGTGCTCATGCCCGCCTCCCGAGTGGAACCCTGTTCGGAGCCGCGTCCTGGGGGCGCCGATGCAAAATGTGCGGCCACGCCCTCAGTCGTCGGCTTCCTCCCCTTGCCAAGCCTCGCGGCCTTCCTTTACCAACAGCCAAACGATTACCAGCGAGGTCGCCGCATCAAACCACCATGCGCCGAGCGCGATCTGCGCCAGAAGCCCGATCAGCACGACAAATGATAGCCACCCGCAGGTGATGCTTTCAATGGCATCGGTGCGCAACGCCCGACTCCCGAGGGCATCGGCGACCCGCAATTTCTGCCGGGACAGAAGCCACATAACCGGGATGGCCGCGAGGCTGACGAACAGCCCCGGCCACGAGAATTCCGCCCCTTGGCGTGTCCACAGGCTCCATCCGGCCGCCAACACGACGTAGGCCGCGAGCGCAAACAGCAGCGCTCCACCGATGCGGCTCGCCCTGCGCTCGGTCGCCCTGGCGAAAGCTTCGCCACGCCGCAGCTCGACCACCAGCCGCCAGATCAGCACCCCCGCCGAAGCTAGCTCGATCAGGCTGTCAACGCCGAAGGCGATCAGACTGACGCTGCGCGCCATCAGACCCGCGGCAAGGGCGATCGCAGCCTCGAGCACCATCCACGCCATGGTGAGCCATTCCAGGCGGAACGCCGCCCGGATCAGCTGCGCCCGAGGCATGGTGCCGGCCCAGGCAGCCGGTTCGCGGAAATCAGGACCATGTAGAGCCCGATCACTGGGTCGTGCCAGGGGTGATCGGCTCGACTGCCCGACGAAGATAACGACGTGAAAGTAACACTCGCGATAACCGATTTATAACGGTCTATTGCTTGTGCGGGGTATTGCCTGCTCGCAGATCACTGGTCTCGCCCACCGTACTCAACAAGGCTCCTCTCGAATGCCCGAGGGAAGGACGATTCTCTCGGGGTGAGTCAGGCGAATGCTCTTAACCTTAACCGAAAGTCCCTGGCCCGCGTATATTCTTGTCCGGTAGAGAGAGGTTTCGGGTAGGCGAAGGAGGAGCCAAGCATGGACTACCGCAAAAAGTTCTTCGTTGATCCGGCTGGGAAGCTGCGGCTCCGGAAGCTCGACCCAGCCTACAAGGGCGAGCACGAGTCGTCGGAAACGGCGAGGGAGGAAACCGAACATTTCCGCAAGAAACTCACCCACCAACAGGCTCTGCTGCATGCCCAGCAGAAGCACTCGGTCCTGGTTGTATTGCAGGCACTGGATGCCGGTGGCAAGGACGGCACGGTGAACCATGTGTTCAGCGCGCTCAATCCGCAAGGCGCCACGGTGATCGGTTTCAAGCAGCCGACGACGTTGGAGCTTTCCCATGATTTTCTGTGGCGGGTGCATCCGCATGCGCCAGGACGAGGCGAAGTCGCGATCTTCAACCGGTCCCACTACGAGGACGTGCTGGTGACGCGGGTGCATAAGCTAATCGACAAGGCGACTTGGACCACCCGCTACGAGCGCATCCGCGAATTCGAAACCGGATTGACCGACAACGGCACGACAATCTTGAAATTCTTCCTGCATATCAGCAAGGAAGAACAACTTGCACGCTTCGCCGAGCGGCTGCAGGATCCTGAGCGCAACTGGAAGATCAGCGATTCCGATTATACCGAGCGGGTGCTGTGGGACGACTACATCGCCGCCTTCGAGGACGCGATCGGCGCCACCAGTACGCACAACGCGCCATGGTACGTGATCCCATCGAACCACAAGTGGTTTCGCAATCTGGCAGTGTCGCAGATCATGGCGGACACAATGGAAGCACTCGGCATGGCGTTTCCTGAGCCATCTGTCGATCTGGCCGAGATCCGGCGCAAGTACCATGCGGCCGTGGAGGAGGGGCAACAGCGTAAAAGCTAACCGCGCATCGGACCCACCCGAGATGCTGTGCCCATCCGGGGCGTCCGAAACAGGCAGCGGCTTCTGTGCGGGACGGGACAGCTCTGCACGATCAGGTCAAATTTGTTGGGCCGCTCGCTCGCCGCGTAGCTCCTGAACCAAGGTCCCGGACGTAGCTGACACAGAGGAGCTGGGCGCTCGGGTCATGGCCCAGGCACCAGGCCGGAAACGACGCAAGATGCGACTTCAGATGGCGAAGCGGCGCGCAGATCAGCAGCCGGCGGATCCGGTGTGCCTAATTCTCGGTCTATAGCTGCGAAGCCAACGGCCCGAACCGAGTGCGGATATATTCCTTGGCGCTGTCGGGCGACAATTTGATCGTTCCAGGCCCCTGACGCACGAAGAAGTCCCCTTCCGGGGTCGCTTCGATCCCTTTCCACTTGAGGAACACCGGCTCGGGGCTCCTCTGGCAGCTCACTACGCAGACGGTCTTGCCTTGCGCGATCTGCGTCTTCGGGTCGATGCAAGTCCCCGCCCGGTCGCCCATGCCGTTGCGGACGACCTGGGCCAGATGCCGCATGAATTTGTCGTCGTTTTCGAGTTGGTCGCGCTCGATGCCGACGATCGAGCCGTCGTCTGCCACGCCCAGCAAGAGGTCGCCGCCATCGGTGTTGAGGAAAGCGGCAACGGTCTTCAATGTCGCGTGCGTGACGCCTTTGTCGTCCCGCCGGTCTTCTTTGAGGCTCCAGCGCAGAGTGGACTTGAACTCCAGGGATTTTGATTCGCCGCGTTTAATCAGCTCTTCGGCATCCCGGTGACCGCGCACATACTGGTCGAATAGCAGGTTTTTCAAGGTTTCGCCAAAGGCGGGATCGTCGGTGATCCGCTTGTACAGATCGAAATTGGTCTCGACGATCTCCTGGATCACGCTCTCGACCTTGTGGTCGAAGGTGAGCCGGACATTCTCCCGCGTGTTGACGCGCGCCGCGGCTTCGAGTGCCGCGTCGTCGTCAAGCTTCTCCATCATGTGGCCGAGCGTGACCTCGTGATCAGGACCGAGGTTCAGCCCGAAACGATCGTTCAACTCGGCAATGATGCGGGACAGCGCCTCGACTTCCTCCGGCGCCAAGCCATAGCGCCCCTTGGTGCCCACCGGATCGATCACCCCGGCTTTGCGCTCGAGCGCGATGCGGCCGCTGCCGGTCTGCTGGATCCGGTAGGACTCCATGTCGATGTTCTGCTGAACCTCGATCGGCAATTCGTCCTTATCCGGCGGGAGCAGACGCCGCAGATGGCGCGCAAAGACGTAGAGCTTTTCCAGGTCGGCGTCGGCGAAGGTCAGCACCTGCGACAGGAATCCGTAGAGGCGGACGTAATCGGTAAGCTGCCCGCGGAAATCGTGCCGCTCATCCCGCGCCAGTTCCTTGAAGCGCTCGACCGCCGGCGCAAGCACCGCATAGAGGCGGTCCTGGGAAACCTTCGGATTGAAATAAACCGCAGCAAAGGCGTTGACATCGGTGTCGGCGTAAACCGGAAACGCACGAAGCCGAGTCATCACCTCGTACAGCAGATTGGGGTCGGTCGCCTCCGACAGCAGCGTCGTCTCGTAATAGGGCTCGAACGCGGCCTTGATCTCGTCGGCCTCGTTGGCGAAGTCGAGCACCATCGTGCCCTTCTTCTCGGCATGGGTCCGGTTGAGCCGCGAGAGCGTCTGCACCGCGTTGACGCCGCCGAGCTTTTTGTCAACGTACATCGTGTGCAATAGCGGCTGGTCGAACCCGGTCTGGAACTTGTTGGCGCAGATCAGAAAGCGGTATTCGGGCCGCTCGAAGGTTTTCGCGGTCCGCGCCTCCGGGAAGCCGTTCATGCCGGCCTCGGTGTACTTCCGTGGGCCGTCCTCCACCGTGCCCGAAAACGCGACCAGCGCTTTGAACGGGTAGCAACGCGCAGCGAGGTAGTTGTCCACGGCGCGCTTGAACCGCACCTCATGGAGGCGCGAGCGGGTGACGATCATCGCTTTCGCTTCGGCCGTCGATGTCGCCCTGCACCTGTTGCGCGAAATGCTCGACGCAGATCCGCACCTTCTCGCCAATCGCGTGCTCGCTTAGATCGACAAAGGATTTGAGGAGGTATTCGGCCTTCCTGCGGTCGTAGTGCGGATCGTCCTCGATCTTTTTGAGCAGCCGCCAATACGCTTTGTAGGTGCTGTAATTGGTCAATACGTCGAGGATGAACCCCTCCTCGATCGCTTGCCGCATGCTGTAGAGGTGGAACGGCTCGAACTTCCCGTCGGCACGCTGCCGCCCGAACAATTCCAGGGTCTTGGGTTTGGGCGTCGCAGTAAAGGCAAAGGTCGAGAGGTTCGGCAGCCTGCCGCGCTTCTCGATCTCGGCGAGGATGATGTCCTCCAGCTCCTCCTCCGGAGTCGCGGCTTCGCCTTCCTCTGCCTCGGCCTCTTCCAATGAGCCCGCCCCGAGCACGGTCTTGAGGCTCTTCGTGGCCTCACTCGATTGCGAGGAATGCGCCTCGTCGACGATTACCGCGAACCGTTTTCCCGGCAGTTGGCCGATTTCCCCGACGATCATCGGAAATTTTTGCAGTGTTGTGACGATGATCGTCTTGCCGGCTTCGAGCGCGTCCTTGAGCTGGCGTTAGGTGGTGTCGATATTCTCGACAACCCCTAGCGTCTGCTCGAACTGTCGCATCGTGGCTTGAAGCTGGCGGTTGATTACTCGACGGTCGCTAATGACGACGATCGAGTCGAAGACGCGCCGGTCCGCGGAGCCGTGCAGGGTCGCGAGCCGATGAGCGAGCCAGCCAATCGTAAAGGTCTTGCCGCTTCCCGCCGAATGCTCGATCAGGTAGCGTTGCCCGGCGCCGTTGCGGCGAGCGTCGGCGACGAGCTTGCGCACGCAATCGAGCTGCTGATAGCGGTGGAAGATTAGAAAGCGCTTGCCGGTCTTCCGGCCCCTCTCGTCCTCCTCCTCGACCTCCTGGATGAACTGGCGGACGAGGTCGAGCACGCTGTCGCGCGCCCAGGTCTCGTTCCACAGATAGGCCGTCGCATAACCGTCTCGCGTCGGCGGCACTGGCGGGTTGCCGGCCCCGCCGAACCGTCCCTGGTTGAACGGCAGAAAGCTCGTCTTCGCCCCGGCGAGCTGCGTCGTCACATAGACCAGCTCCGGATCGACCGCGAAGTGGGCGAGGCAGCGCCCATAGGCAAAAAGCTTCTCGCGCGGGTCACGGTCGCGCTTGTACTGCGTTATCGCATCCTCGACATTCTGTGCGCTCAGCGGGTTCTTCAATTCGGCAGTGAAGATCGGGATGCCGTTCAGGAACAGCACGAGGTCGAGGCTGTTCTCGTTCTTCACGCTGTAGCGGAGCTGCCGAACCAGCGCGAACAGATTGGCGGCGTAGCGGCGCTGTGTCTCCTCATTGAGCCCGCTCGCCGGCCGGAAGTAGGCGAGCTGAAACCTGCAGCCGGAATCCCTGATGCCGTTGCGCAATACGTCGAGCGCGCCGCGCCGCTCGATCTCGGCAGCGACACGCTGCAGAAACTGCTCCTCGACAGCCGTGGCGTAATGCTGTTTGAGCCGCGTCTATTCCTTCGGCTGAGTAATGAGCACGAAGTCAATAACGTCGCGCGGAATCAGACACAGCCCCCGGTCGTAATCCTCGGGCACGCGCCTCAGATAGCCGCCCGACGGCGTGTCGCCCCAGGGCGCCGCTTCCGCCTCGCTGAGCCCCGCAGCGGTGCCGCCATAGGCGCCGAGGCCGCCTTGCAATGCCCTGCTTCGATCGCCTCCTCGAACGAGCGCTCGGAGACTTCGGGGCTCATGCGGCTTCTCCCCTCACGTCGATCTTGCCTGTCACCGCGACGGAGATCAAGGGCAGTGCGAAATTCCTTGATGCGATCGATGGCCTCTTGGACGTGTGCGATTAATGCGTCGAAACTTCCAACCTCATGATCTATGTAGTCAAGGATCTCGGTCTGCTCGTCGAGGTTCGGCGCAATAACGAAAAGCTGCTCAAGGTCACCCATCGAGATATTCGGTTGCGTCCCCGCAGACCATGTGCGCCTGATCTGCTCCTGGACGTATCCCGACCCTAAGGCCATCTCAAGAAAGCGCGGCAAGGCCCGAGAACGGTGAGGCCGCACAACCGCGAGTGGAGACCAAATGCTGAACTCAAAGTCCACAACCACCCTAGCGAGCTTGCCCGTTGTGGCTCCCGATTTGCAGATTAGAATGTCATCGCGAACGGGTCTGCACTTATGACAATAATAAGAGTGGAGGCTTGGCGTAATAAAGCCACGGCGCCTTTCAAAATCGACTCTTCCATTCGACACGGCTTCGGCGGAGATGAAGTTCACCCCATCGGCGACCAGCTCGGGGGTCTCATGGGGCCCGTCCGTGATCTTCGTCGCTACCCAACGCTTCAGCGGAAGCGCCTTCCAGTGTGACGGAATCTCGTCAAGCCAGTCGACGTTGGAAGCCTTCATCGGGGCGGTGAGGTCGAGGCCCTTGGTGACGGCTCGGGTGATCAGCGCGGTGCGCTTTTCCTGAAGCAGCGCGATCAGCGCTTCCTTCTTCGCCACCAGCGCATCGATCCTCGCCGTCTCCCGGTCAAGAAACGCTGCAATCGCCTGCTGCTCGCTCGCGGGGGGGCACAATATGAGCAGGGCACCGAGTTCCTCTGCGTTCAGGTGCGGCTGGGCGGCCCGCAAGCTTGCCAATTCGATCTGAGCTTCAAGAACATAGCGGCTAAGAAGCGTCCAGGAGAGGAACCGCCCTGCCGAATGGCTGCGCGGCCGGACAATCATGTCGTATCCAGCGATCGGGCCGTCGTACTCGCGCGGAATGATCGCCGAATCGCCAGTATAAGCACCGCTACGAACCACTATGATATCCCCAGTGCGAAGAATTGGGTCCCGTTCCCAGGGAACATCCTCCGGATCAACAAACTGCATGTCGCGAGCGGTAACGCGACCCCTGACTATGTTAGTAGCGCGAATAAATGGCAGGCCCTCCGGAAGCTGTTCAGGCGGTTCTCCGAGACCGTACCTGATGAAACCGAGTCGCTTCAGCCGCTTCACATCCCAATGCGCCGGAATCTCGCCGAGCCATTCGACGCCGGAGCCCTTATAAGCCGGGTACGGCCTGAACCGGCGCACCGGCGCCCGGGGCGCAACGGCTTCCGCCAGCAAGGCTAGGTCTGCGAGTGAGCCGCCCGTTGCCGACTCCAGACGGTTTGCCAGAAAGGTGCTGCTCATTTTGATTCCTCGATCTAGAGGTTGGCCTCCCAAGGTCCCCCGCCGGCCACGTGTCGGCAAAGGTCAGCCCGAGGGCGAGGGCCAGCCATGGCGGCTCCAGGAAGGAACGGACCAGTTCGCCCGCTGTCCCCCAATCGGCAGCGGCGCTAGGGAGCCGATTGCGGGTAAGATAGGCCCGCCATTGTTCGGCCCGACGATCGTCCGAGTAGAATCGCGGTGTCAGGGCGACTGGGAGCATCGTTGCGATTGGTGTGCGGCGACGATCGAACGTCGCGGCGATCGCGTGGGCGAGGCGTTCGCCGTCCAAGCCGAATTGGCTCGCCAGAACATGGATGTCGTAGAAATCCTTGTAGCGACTATTCAGCTCACCGAGCACCGTCATCGCATGAAATTTTTCGGCAACCACCGCCTCATGCGGATAGGCGCGAATGCGCGGTGCGGGCATGTCGAGCAATGTCGGATAGTCGGCCTCGGCTGGGGGTGGTTCGACCGCATTGCCAAACCCGATGTCGATCTGCATCGGGATGCGGGCTCCGGCCAATGTGGCCATAAGCCGGACGCGCAGCCCGTTATATTCCCCGGTTTCGCGGATCGGCTCCGCGGCGACTGTTGCGATGTCGTAGGCGAGGCCATCGTTGGCAACGAGGACCGCGCAGATTTCGCGCACCGAGGCGATCACGGCATCGCTCTCGCTGCTGCCATACCCGGTAAAGTCGAGATCGCGCGTTCCGCGGTAGAGGGAACCACCCCAGAGGGCGAACAGCATCGCACCCTTGAGGACAAAGCGGCCTCGGTGAGGGGATACGCCAAGACGGTAGAGAAACCGCTCCCAGGCATAGCGCTCAGCATGAAGTTGAAGTCGTCGCCGGTTTGCCGGCTGCGAGCAAGCAAGCGCGCGCGGATGGAAGCCGCAATATTCGTCGGCGGGCGGCGGTTCATGCCGCCAACGCCTCCAAATAGGGACTTATCACCGTGCGGGCGCGGAGCACTTCTGCCGCCCGCATGATCTCGTCCACGGGGGCACTGCGGCTTCGGAGCGCGTCACGAAGCGCTTCAAGGGCCACGTCGAGGCCGATTTTGCCGCGGTAACGGAAGCAGTCCACAATTGTCCGCGCAGCCGAAGTTACGCGGACCGGGACACCAAGAATGAGTCTTGTCTCGATGCCGTATCTAAGCGCTGGGCCAGAAAAGCGGACGACGCGCGCGCGGGCGGGCAGCCGCACAGGCTTGCGCGCTTTGCGATCAAGCGCGAGCCAGACCTCGTGCGGTGCCTGTGTGCCGATCCCGTGCAAATTAAGCGCGGACAGCAGGCACACGATCGCCCCTGGAACGGCCGAAGCGACCATTGCAAGCGTCTCGAACTCGCTCGTTTCGGCCGCCGCGAAGCGGTAAAGGCCGGGTCCGACTTTCTCCACGATGCCACTGGCCACTAGACGACGTAGGTCCCCGAAACGGATTTCTAAAGCCTCTAGATCGCGAGGCCGGAAGAACGCTCCGATGCCCGCGGCTTCGAGCCGGGCAGAGGTGAGTTGCGTAGGGTCCATAAAGGCAATGTGTAAACGTCGGCACTTACGGTCAAGTGCCGACAATCATCCCGCCAGGCTTCCGGTAATCTCCCCTAGCAGCCGCACGATGTCGATTTCGATGCTGCGGATGTCGGCCTCGATCTCCTCCAATGGGCGCGGCGGTTTGTAGCGGTAGAAATAGCGGTTGAAGTTGATCTCGTAACCGACGACGCCGACCTCGCCATCCTTCGGGTCGCGCCGCGATGTGTCGATCCACGCGTCGGGTACGTGCGGGCGCACCTCGCGATTGAAGAACGCCTCGACCGTCTCGGCGAGCGCCACGCTTTCGGTATCGCGCAACTCCGGGTCGGGCTCAGGGTAGCCGTCCTTGTCGCGGCAAATCGCGCCGGTCTCGTCTCGTTCGCAGAGTGCTGTCAGAATGGCCTTTCGAACAGGAGCCGAGAGTTTCAAACCGGTGCTCTTGGCAGAGTTGTCCAGCACGCCCTCGAACGCCTCCCGATCTTTGAAGAGGGTGCTAGTCAGACTGCGCACAAGCTGGCGGACCGCCTTTTGCGCAGCCCAGCCTTCAGCCAATTCCTTTTCAGCCGCGGGTCCCTTCTTCTTCGATTGTGCGAGCGCCTGAAAGCCCTTCTCGTCCTCCAGCCGGGCGACGCGCTCCGGACTCGCCTGGAAATTGAGGCGCAGCGGACGCTCGACGGTGATCTTGCGGAAGCCGAACTGTGTCGTGGGGTAGATGCGGCTGACGACGGTCTCTTCCCCGGCCCCGTCCTTCTTGACGAGCCGGGTGTCGCCATCCTTGAAATCGCGCAGGATCTTCAGGATGTCGCGCGCCCGCTCGACTGGGATCTCGCGGCGTTTGTCGCCGAGGCTGCGGCGCATCTGCACCCAAAACGAGGTCGCATCGATCAGCTGAACCTTGCCCTTGCGTGCCGGCGTCTTGCGGTTGCTGACCACCCAGACGTAGGTCGCGATGCCGGTGTTGTAGAAGAGCTGTTCCGGCAATGCGATCAGGGCTTCCAGCAGGTCGTTTTCGAGGATGTAGCGCCGGATCTCGCTCTCCCCGCTCCCGGCGTCTCCGGTAAAGAGCGGCGAGCCGTTCATGATGATAGCAACGCGCGAGCCGCCGTCCTTGGCCTCCTTGGCATGGGCGAGCATGTGCAGCAGGAACAAGAGCTGGCCGTCGCTGATCCGAGGCAGACCCGGTCCGAACCGGCCGGCAGCGCCGCGCTCGTGTTCGGCCCGGACAGCGGCCTCGTCGCGCTTCCAGTCCTTGCCGTAGGGCGGATTGGCGATCAGGTAATCAAAGCTCTTGTCGGCATGACGATCGTTGGAAAGCGTGCTGCCGAACGCGATGTTGTCGGCGTCGCGGCCGGTTGGGTCCTTCATGAAGAAGTCAGACTTCGATACCGCCCAGGTCTCGGGGTTGGGACCTCCTGCCCGAAAAGGTGGATCTCGGCGTTCGGGTTGATCGGAGGGCCGAAGAGATCTCCGTTCTTCCGCAGCCCGACCGTGATGTGCTCTTTGGCGATCATCAGCATGCCGCCGGAGCCGCAGCACGGATCGTAGACCGTCGAGACCACGCCGTGACGGCGGATGATGTCCTCGTCGCCCGCGAGCATCAGATCGACCATCAGGTGGACGACATCGCGCGGGGTGAAGTGCTCGCCGGGATTTTCGTTGAGCGCCTCGTTGAACCGGCGGATCAGCTCCTCGAAGATGAGGCCCATCGTCGGGTTGTCAACCCACTCCGGGTGCAGGTTCACATTCTTGAACCGCTCCAGCACCTGGAAGAGCAGCCCCGCCTCATCGAGCTTGCTGATTGTATTGTCGAAATCGAAGCGCTCGATGACCTCGCGCATGTTCTGGCTGAACCCGGCTTTGTAGTTGCGCAGGTTGGCGGCGAGATGCGGCGCGTCGGCGAGCAGCTTTTCGAAATCGTATCGCGAGGTGTTGTAGAACGCGAAACCCGACGCCCGGGGAGCTGCGCCTGGAGGTCCTGCAAACCCCGGCCCTGAAGCTCAGCTTGTCTTGTGAGCACCCGCTCCTTCGTATCCGCCAACACGCAGTCGAGCCGCCGGAGCACCGTCAGCGGCAAGATCACATCCTGATAATGGCCGCGCCTAAAGGTGTCGCGAATAAGGTCCGCCACCCCCCACACAAAGCTGACGATCTCGCTATGGTTCATGTGTCACCGCTACTGACAATTATGACCTCCAGCCCTGCCGAGAATTTTTCACCGGCGGTGGGCTTGGTTGGGGTACGGACAAACGAGTGGACCAGGCACATCAAACAGCGTCAAAGCCCCGCCCCACGCCTCCGGTTTTGGCCAATCTCGTCGAGTTGCGCAAAGGTTTCGTGAACGGAGAGAGTAACCCTGAGGACCTATCCGGCGGCTGATGAGGGCGGCTGAAACATGATCGAAGGTCTCTCGTGGCTCGCGCTCAGGGTGCAAGACCTCGCCCGCTTCGCGGCCAAATCACTGCCCTCCGAACACAGTCTCGACCCGATGCCATTCGTCCGCCTCGGCGATCGCCGGCGAGCGCACGACGTCCCAATCCTCTTGCGCCATTACGTGGCCGGCGAGGTCGTCCCTCGGGTCGCGCCCGACAGCTTTCTCTGCTCGACCGATTTAATTCCCTAATCGCCTCATTTATCTCCCTGTTGGCCCGTTTTATTTCGCTGTTCGGACGCTTAGGGAATTTGCTCTCGGGTGTGGCTGGATATCAATCACTTAGAGGCCAGCGCTCGGCCGCTCGACGGGTTGCCATCGGCTCTTTCCCACTATTTTCCCAGCCACCAGGGAAAGGCGAAGCCCGCCATGAATGCTCGCCCAGGCGCGTACCCGCTTGTTATCCTCTGAGCTCACACGAAGGTGACTGCCCGGCTGCCCGCGACAGGCTAGCATCGATCGCCTTTTCGGCTGTGCATGATTCCGATGCCCTACGAGTCGACGCCGCAACACGGGATATCTGCGCGACGCCTGATACCGCTCGGCCTCCTGGTCGCCGCGGGGATCGCGTTTGTCGCCATCGGCGGCCACCATTCTCTGACTGTCGCCGCCCTTGCCGAGAACCGCGATTGGCTGTGCAGCCTTGTTCAACGTTGGGGGTTTGTCGCGGCACTGCTTTACATCGCGGTCTACGCGGGCTTGGTCGCGCTGTCGGTTCCTGGGAGTGCGGTGCTGACCATCGCCGGCGGGTTCCTGTTCGGGACATGGCTCGGCACCTTGTGCGCTGTCCTCGGCGCGACCTTGGGTGCCACCGGGATCTTTCTCGCGACCCGCGCCGGCCTCGGCAGCCTAGCACAGCGCGCGGGACCGCTCGTCGGCAAGCTCGAAGCGGGGTTTCGCGCCGACGCGTTCAGTTACCTGCTGGTCTTGCGGCTGGTCTTCATCTTTCCATTCTGGCTTGTCAATCTCGTTCCGGCATTGGTCGGCGTCCGGTTGTCGACCTTCATCCTGGCCACCTTTCTCGGGATCATCCCGGGTGCCTTTGTCTATGCGAGCCTCGGGAGCGGCCTCGGCAATGTCGTCGGAGAGCCCGGTCTCGGTGTCTTGTTGCGGCCGAGCGTGCTCGGCCCGATTGTCGGGCTGGTCATACTGGCGCTGATCCCTGTCGGATATAAGCGCTGGCGCACCAAAAGACCCGCATGACCCGGTCTTTTGCGCCCGACCTTTGCGTCATCGGCGCCGGGTCGGGTGGGCTCGCGGTCGCCGCAGGTGCGGCGCAGATGGGTGCCGAAGTCGTGCTGGTCGAGCGTGGCATGATGGGCGGCGATTGCCTGAACTTTGGGTGCGTGCCATCGAAATCACTACTCGCCGGGGCGCGCATCGCCCACCTCTGGCGGCGTGGTGCTGAGCTCGGCATCGCTTATGCTCGCCCGCGTATCGATTTCGCCGCAGTCGCCGACAGTGTCCAGACGGTGATTGCCGAGATTGCGCCGAATGATTCGGTGGAGCGGTTCGAAGGTCTCGGCGTTCGGGTATTGCGCGCCGAGGCCCGGTTTACGAGCCCCCACACGGCGTGCGTCGGCGACACCGAAATCCGCCCGCGGCGCTTCGTGATCGCGACCGGCTCGCAGCCGGCGATACCGCCAATCCGCGGGCTCGATGAGGTCCCCTATCTGACCAACGAGAGCGTCTTTGCCAACCGCCAATTGCCCGAGCACCTGATCGTAATCGGCGGTGGACCGATCGGCGTCGAGATGGCCCAGGCGCATTGCCGGCTGGGCGCCCGGGTCACGGTCCTCGATGTCGGCCCGCTGCTGCCCCGCGACGATCCGGAACTCAGCGCTATCCTTGCTGGGCGACTATCGAGTGAAGGCATTGTCTGTCGCCCCCTGGTCGAAATCGCGGATATCGAGCGCGTGGACAAGGCGGTCGCGGTCCACCTCGCAAGCGGCGAGCAGATCACCGGATCCCATCTGCTGATCGCCGCCGGGCGGCGCCCGGCCGTCGAGTCGCTCGATCTGGCGGCCGCCGGCATCGTTTCGACCGCGAAAGGTATCACCGTCGACGCGCGGCTGCGCACCACAAACCGCCGCGTCTATGCCATCGGCGATGTCGCCGGCGGGCCGCAATTCACGCATGTCGCGCTCTATCACGCCGGGATCGTGATCCGGAACGCGCTGTTTCGGATCCCCGCTAAAGTCAACTATCGGGCATTGCCCTGGGTCACCTATACCGATCCCGAGCTCGCCCAGGTCGGATTGACCGAAGCCGCCTCGCGCGCCGTCGGGGAGACTCCGCGCGTGCTGCGTTGGCGGTTTGTCGAGAACGACCGGGCGCAAACCGAGCGTGAGACCGAGGGCATGGTCAAGATCGTCACCCGCGGCAATGGCCGCATACTTGGCGCCTCGATCCTCGGCGCCGGGGCTGGTGATCTGATCCTTCCTTGGGCGCTGGCGATCTCGCAAAAGCTCAAGATCGGCGCATTGGCCAATCTGATCGTGCCTTACCCCACGCGCAGTGAAGCAAGCAAGAGAGCGGCCGGTAGCTATTATACTCCGACCTTGTTTTCCCCGCGCACCCGCCGGCTCGTCCGGCTTCTGGCGCGGTTGGGTTGAAGCGAGCGAGATCGTGCCGCTGAGGAGCCTGTCAGCCCGTCTCCTGGTCCTCACCGTCTTCTTTGTGATGGTCAGCGAGGTGCTGATCTTTGTGCCGTCGGTCGCCCGCTTCCGCATGACCTATTTCGAAAATCGCCTCGCCGCCGGCCACATCGCAACAATGGCCCTCGAGGCGAGCGCGACCGGTGAGCTGGAGCAAGGTCTAACCGATAAGCTGCTCGCCCAGGTCGGCGCTCGAGGTGTCGCGGTCTATCGCCCTGACGGGACGGTCCTTCGGCTCGACAGCAGTAACCCTTCGCGGGCCGATCAGACCATCAACATCACTCATCCCGACCCGCTTCTCGCCATTAGGGGCTCGTTCCGCACCTTGCTCGGAGACGGCAACCGCGTTCTGCGCGTGCTCGGCCCGTCGACAACTGACCGCGCTGAAACCGTCGAGGTGCTGCTTGACGAAGCGCCTCTGCGCGGCGAGTTGTGGGATTTCGGGATCCGGATCCTCGAGCTGTCGGTCGTGATCTCATTGGTCACCGCGGCGCTCGTCTATCTTAGCCTGCAGTGGCTATTGGTGCGGCCGATGCGGCGGATCACCGCGAGTATGATGAATTTTCGCGAAGATCCCGAGGACGCCTCGCGGATGATCGCGGCGAGCGGAAGAAAGGACGAGATCGGTGTCGCCGAGCGCGAACTTGGGGTGCTTCAGAAAACGGTGCGCCAGGCGCTCGGGCAGCGCGCGCGGCTGGCGGCGCTCGGCACCGCGGTGACCAAGATCAACCACGATCTGCGCAATATCCTGGCGACGGCGCGCCTCGTTACCGACGGGCTGACCGCCAGCGCCGCGCCGGAGGTGCGCCGCGTGGCGCCCCGCCTGGTCGATGCGATCGATCGCGCCGTGGCACTGTGCACACACACCCTCGACTTTTCGCGCGAGGGTGCTCCGCCATTGGCGCCGAGCCGGTTCTCGATCGCTTCGCTGATCGAAGAAATCGCGCCGGGCCTAGGACTGTCTGCAGACGATCTGACGATCGACTGCGCGATCCCGCCCGAGCTTACGGTCGAGGCCGATCGCGACCAGCTCTACCGCGTGCTGCTGAACCTCGCGCGCAATGCGGTTGAAGCGGGGGCACACCGGATGCGCTGTACCGCGGCACGCGACAACGGGGTCATCGCGATCGCGATCGTCGATGACGGCCCGGGGTTGCCGCCAAAAGCGCGTGACAATTTGTTCCGCCCGTTTTTCGGTTCGGCCCGGCCCGGCGGCAGCGGGCTTGGTCTGGCGATAGCCCGCGAATTGATGCGGGCGCATGGCGGCGAGCTGACACTCGTCTCGAGCACTGGTAGCGGCACGGTCTTTCGTTTGACCCTGCCCGCCCCCGCTCGCGAGCTCAGTCGAGCGCCAATGTCATTGCCTTGAGATAGGCGGTCTCGGGTAAGGCCGGGTGGATCGGATGATCGGCGTCGGCCCCGGCGATCCGCAGGATGCGCGCGCCACGCCCGGCGTCGCCAAGGCCGCGCCGTACCGCCTCGGCGAACTCTGCCTCGGCGACATTGTGTGAGCAACAGGCGAGAAACAGTATCCCCCCGGAGGCAGTCACCGAGGCGGACAGGCGCGTGAGTTTGCGATAGCCGCGCAATGCGGCAGGGACATCCTTGCGCGACTTTGCGAAAGCGGGAGGATCGGCGACGACGATGTCGAAGCGCTCGCCGGCGGCGGCAAGTCGGGCGGCTTCGCCAAAAGCCTCGCCGCGGCGGAAACTGCAGGTTTCGCCGACTCGGTTGAGGGCTGCGG
>Ga0306923_10001175_pt1 | contig 22799 bp, 21 predicted proteins | sample sta12Can44000108_FD_203841 | JGI IMG/M metagenome (GOLD analysis project Ga0306923, IMG submission 203841) | Lab enrichment of tropical soil microbial communities from Luquillo Experimental Forest, Puerto Rico - statanox.12C.anox.44.000.108 (v2)... | ecosystem: Environmental > Terrestrial >... | reverse complement strand
GGCGACGAGGATCGCCTTGATGGTGTGCAGGCGGTTCTCGGCCTGGTCGAAGACGATGCTAGCAGGCGAACCGAAGACCTCGCCGGTCACTTCGAGGCCGGAGGTCATCCCGGTGTGCTCCATGATCTCGCGCCCGACGACGGTGTTCGGGTCGTGGAAGGCGGGCAGGCAGTGCATGAACTTGACGGCCGGGTTGTGCGCCTTGCGCATCAGGTCGGCGTTGACCTGATAGGGAGTCAGCACCCGCACCCGTTCGGTCCATACGTCCTTGGACTCGCCCATCGAGACCCACACGTCGGTGTGGATGAAGTCGACGCCGGCCACGGCCTGCGCCGGGTCCTCGGTGATGGTGATGCGGGCGCCGGTGCGCCCGGCGATGTCCCTGGCGAGCTCGGCGACGTCCTTGGGCGGGTGCAGCTCTTCGGGTCCGGAGAGGCGCACGTCGCTGCCCATCAGCGCGCCCATGACCAGCAGGGAGCGGCCCATGTTGAACCGGCAGTCCCCGACGAAGGCGTAGGCGATCTGGTCATAGGGCTTGTTGCTCGATTCGTGCATGGTGAGGAAGTCGGCGAGCATCTGGGTGGGGTGCCATTCGTCGGTCAGCCCGTTGTACACGGGCACGCCGGCGTGGGCGGCGAGTTCCTCGACGTCAGCCTGGGCGTTGCCGCGGAACTCGATCGCGTCGTACATCCGGCCCAGGACCGCGGCGGTGTCGGCGACCGATTCCTTGTGCCCGAGCTGGGATCCGCCCGGGTCGAGGTAGGTCACGTGCGCGCCCTGATCGTAGGAGGCGACCTCGAACGCCGAACGGGTCCTGGTCGACGTCTTCTCGAAGATCAGGGCGATCTCCTGGCCGGCGAGCTGCTTGGTCTCGGTGCCGGCGTACTTGGCCAGCTTGAGCGCCTCGGACAGCTTGAGCAGGAAGCGCAGCTCACGCGGCTCGAAGTCGATCTCCTTGAGGAAGCTGCGGTTCTTCAGGTTGTACGACATGCAGGGCTCCAGTGTGGTCAGAAGGCTGGGTCGCGCTCGATCGGACAGGTCATGCAGTGGCCGCCGCCGCGGCCTTTACCGAGCTCGAACCCCGCGATCGTGATCACCTCGATGCCGGCCTTGCGCAGCGCGGTGTTCGTCCCGGTGTTCCGCTCATAGGCCACCACCACCCCGGGCTCGAGCGCGACGACGTTGTTGCCGTCGTCCCACTGCTCGCGCTCGGCCTCGAAGGAGTCCCCGCCGGTCTCGATGACGCGCATCTTGCCCACCCCGAGGGCCCGGGCCATCAGCTCCGGCAGCGTCCCCTTCTGTTCCTCAGCCACCAGGTCCTCGGCCGACTCGCCCGGCCGGATCGCCCAGGTGCGTGCCCCGTACACCACTTGGGGGAACAGCGTGACCAGGTCCCGGTCGCACATCGTGATGACCGTGTCCAGGTGCATGTAGCTGCGGGATTTCGGCAGGTGCACGGCGAGTACCTGCTGCGCCGACCCGGCCCGGAACAGCGACCGGGCGATCCACGTCACCGCCTGCGGGGTGGTGCGCTCGCCCATCCCGATCATCACCGTGCCGTTCCCGATCGGCTGCACGTCGCCGCCCTCGACATGGCAGCGGCCCCAGTTCTCGTCTGACCCGCCCAGCCAGATGGGGAACTTCTCGGTGGCGAACACCGGGCTGAACCGGTAGATGGTCTCCATGATCATGGTCTCCGGCTTGCGGGCCGGCTTGGTCATGGGGTTGATCGTGACCCCGTCGTAGATCCAGCATGAGCAGTCGCGCTGGAACAGGAAGTTCGGCAGTGGCGGCAGCAGCATCGACGTCGGATCGGCGGACTCCCACACCAGCCCCACATCCTGCTGCACGTCGGCCTTGGTGATCCCGCCGATCAGGAACTCCGCCACCTGCGCCGGATCCGCCTGCGTGACCCATTCCCGGCCTCGCCGGGCCGCCGTGACACCGACCTCGCGCTCGTTGAGGATATGGTCGCTGACCCAATCCCTGGCCTCGGGCTTGGCCAGCGCCTGGGCCAGCAGTTCCTCGGCCTCGAAGACCTCCACCCCGCGGTCGCGCATCGCCTCGCGGAACATGTCGTGTTCGGATTTGGCGCGCGCCACCCACAGCACGTCGTCGAACAGCAGTTCCTCTGCGTTGGACGGCGTCAGCCTGGAATGCTCCAGGCCGGGGCGGTGTACCATCACCCGGCGCAGCTTGCCTACTTCCGAGTGCACTCCGAGCGCCATCGCGGCCTCCTCACTTGGTGCTCAGCACTGCGGCCATTGCGTGCTGCAGCCATTTAACGCAGCCGCTCGCCGGCAATCCCTCACCCACGCCGGGTGATGTGACCTGGCCCCGGCACGGCCGATGCTGACCGGCGAGGAGGAGCGGCATGACCGCGGGAACAGCCAGGCCAGCGTGGACCATGGGATGGACCGGCCAGCACCTGCGGCACGCCGCCGGACTGGTCAGGCAGGGCAGGAATCCCGCCGCGCGGGTGTACGAGAGCATCGGCTCTGGCTTCTTCCTGGCTCCGGCACCCGGCTGGCTGAACCTGGGGCTGTGGGACGGGCCAGGGTCACCGGATGAGGCCGAAGACGCCTGCCGGCGGCTGGTCACGACGCTGGCGTCGGCGCTGCCCGCCGGAGGCGTGGTCGTGGATGTGGGGAACGGGCTCGGCACCCAGGATCCGCTGATCGCCCAGGCCGCGCGCCCCGCGCGGCTCGTCGCGGCGAACATAACGGAGTGGCAGCTGACAGCGGGCCGGGACCGGCTGCGGGAGGCGGCGGCCGCGCCGGTGGCGGCGGATGCGGCCCGGCTGCCGTTCGCCGCCGCGACGGTAGACGGGATCATCAGCGTGGAGGCGGCTTTCCATTTCCGCTCCCGGAAGGCCTTCTTCGAAGAGTGTCACCGGGTGCTCCGGCCCGGTGGCGTGCTGAGCATCTCGGACATCGCGATCCAGCGATGGCCGGTCACGCCGGGCGAACTGCTCTCGGGCCTGACGCAGTTGCGGGTCTTCGGGCTGCGGCGCACCATGGCGATGACGGCCGGGCAGATCGCCGCGGCCGCGCGCGCGGCGGGCCTCACCGAGGTGGAGGTGACGCTATGCGGCGACCGGGTCATCGGCCCCGCGCTCCGGCTCATCGGCGCGCGGCTGAAAGGCGTCACGGCGGCCCCGGCCGGTCACCACGCCGCCGCCTGGCTGCTGCTACGGCAGGTCGATCTGCTCTGGCGGCGTCGCATCATCGATTACCTGCTCCTGCGCGCGATCCGCCCGCGCGGAACAGGCGGAAACGCCTCACCAGAAACGGAATCCGGATGCTGACCGCGAGACGTCACCGGAATTACCCGGGATTACCGCGATTTCCGTTCACCTGATGTTCAATTCCCGCACAGAAAGAATTCACTGAGTTAGCGCGAGAGAATGGATATGACCTGGTGCATCACCCTTTCCGGGTGATTGGTCGCTCGTGGCCGGGTGCCCATAAAGGCGGCATAGCCTGTTATACATTGGCACACCAAGGCGGCCGCGTTCATCCGGGCGACCCTGCACCGGTACAGCATCTTCCCGTACGTCCAGCGCTACCTCCGCTTCGCCGGCTTCCTCCTCGGTGTCGCCTACGCCAGCGCCCGGTCCACCGGGGTCACCACGCACCAGGGCGTGCGGGAGAAGCTCGCGCAGATCGCGTGCTACCGCGAGGGCATCAACGCGCACCTGACCGCGGCGATCGAACTCGCCGAGCCCAGCCGGGCGGGCTGCTGATGCCCAGCCAGTCGATGATGTACGCCGGCCGGGTTTTCGCCTCCACCCAGCTGCCGGCGGTCATGCACCTCGTCCGCGACCTGTGCGGCTGCCAGGTCAGCCTGGTGCCCAGCGCCAGTTCGCCCGAGTAGCTGGCCGAACCGCCGGCCGCGTCGACGGCCGCCAGTTGCCGGTACTCGATGTCCTCGGTACGGCCGACCAGGGCCGCGAGAGCGTCCACCCCGGGAACCCCGCCGCCCAGGCCGGGCAGGTGATGACGAACGTGGAGACGCTCCTCGCGGAAGCGGGCGCGTCCGTCGAGCACGTCGTGAGCTGCACCGTCTACCTCACCGACATCCGCCACCGCGAGCCGGTGTACCGCGTGCTCGGACGGCGCCTGGCGGGTGTCTATCCGGTGTTCACCGGCCTGGTCGTGTCCGCGCTCGCCCGGCCCGAATGGCTCGTCGAGGTCACCGTGGTGGCGGTCCGGCCATGACGTTCTCGCTGGTGGGCCGCTGCGAGCGCACCGGCGCGGTGGGCGCCGTGATCGCGTCCGCCAGCATGGCGGTGGCGGCACGGTGCGCGGCGGTCAGGCCCGGGGTGGGCGCGGTGTGCAGCCAGAGCACGACCGACCCGCGGCTGCGCGAGGTGCTGCTCGAGGCGATGGCCGGCGGCCTGACCGCCCGCGACGCGCTCGCGGCCCTGGCCGGCCGTACCGAGGACATCGAGTACCGGCAACTGGCGGCCGTCGACGCGGCCGGCGGTTCGGCCAGCTACTCGGGCGAACTGGCGCTGGGCGAGGCGGCCGGTGCCTGCGCCGCCGGCGCCGCTGCCGCGGGCAACCTGCTCGCCGACCGGGGTGTGCCCGCGGCGATGCTCGCCGGTTTCGGTGACCGGGCCGGCGACAGCCTCGGCGACCGGCTGATCGCCGCCTTGCGGGCCGGGCTGAACGCGGGGGGCGAGGTATCTCCGGTCCGTTCGGCTGGAATGGTCATCGCCGAGTCGGTGCCGTGGCCGGTCACCGACCTGCGGGTCGACTGGCACGACGACCCGGTCGGGCAGCTCGCCGGGCTCTGGCGGATCTGGCAGCCGCAGGCGGAGTCCTACGTCCGGCGCGCACTGCGTCCGGCGCAGACATGACCATGGGGCCGCGAGCCGGTCAGGATTCGATGGCGTCGCCGATGCGGTGCACGCGCAGGGCGTTGGTGCGGCCCGGAGTGCCCGGCGGGCTGCCCGCCACGATCACCACGAGGTCACCCTCGGTGCACCGTCCGATGTCACGCAGGGCCGCGTCGACCTGGCGGACCATGTCGTCGGTGTGCGCCGCGGGCGGGACGAGGAAGGGTTCGGCGCCCCAGGTCAGCGCCAGCTGGCTGCGGGTCGCGGACTCGGTGGTGAACGCGAGCAGCGGGATCGGCGACCGGCACCTGGCCAGCCGCCGCGCGGTATCCCCGGTCATGGTGAAGGCCACCAGCGCCCTGGCCCCCACCGCCGCCCCGACCTCGCCCGCGGCCCGGGCGATGGCACCGCCGATGGTCTGCGGCGGGCCGTCCGGCGGGGCGAACGGCCAGTCCCGTTCGGCCGCCACGATGATCCGCGCCATGGTCGCCACGGCGTCGGCCGGGTAGGCGCCGACGCTGGTCTCCGCGGAGAGCATGAGCGCGTCCGCGCCGTCGAGCACGGCGTTGGCGACGTCGGACGCCTCGGCCCGGGTCGGCCGCGGCGCGCCGATCATCGACTCGAGCATCTGGGTGGCCACGATGACGGGCTTGGCGGCCTGCCGGGCGAGCCTGATCGCGCGCTTCTGCACCAGCGGCACCTGTTCCAGCGGGTACTCCACGCCCAGGTCGCCCCGGGCGACCATGATCCCGTCGAACGCGGCCACCACCTCGTCCAGCGCCGCCACCGCCTGGGGTTTCTCGACCTTCGCGATGAGCGGCAGGCGGACGCCCATCTCGTCCATGATCTTGCGGGGCGGCTCGGCGTCTTCCGGCCCCTGCACGAACGACAACGCGATCATGTCCGCGCGCAGCCCGAGCGCCCACCGCAGGTCATCGGCGTCCTTGCTGGTCAAGGCGGGCACGCTGACCCTGACCCCGGGCAGGTTGAGGCCCTTGTGGTCGGAGACCTGGCCGCCCACCAGCACCCGGGTGCGGACCCGCGTTCCCCGCACGGCGGTCACCTCGAGCACCACCCGGCCGTCGTCCACCAGCAGGTGCGTCCCGGGCCGGACATCACCGGCCAGTCCCCGGTAGCTGACCGACACCTCGCCGTGGTCCCCGGGCACGTCCTCCCCGGTGATCGTGAACTCCTGGCCCGGCGCCAGCGTCACCGGCCCGCCGGCGAACCGCCCCAGCCTGATCTTGGGGCCCTGCAGGTCGACCAGCACGCCTACGCTCCGGCCGCTGGCGTCGCAGGCCGCGCGGACGGCATCGTAGGCGGCACGGTGCGCGTCGTGGTCGCCGTGACTCATGTTCAGCCGGGCCACATCCAGGCCCGCCGTCACCAGCGCCGCGACCTGCCCGGGACCGGACGTGGCGGGGCCCAGGGTGCACACGATCTTCGCTCGGCGGCTCAATGGGCGTACCGATCCACTTGATGGGACATCAGCCGGCGAATCACCCTGGAAAGGGTGATGATTTCACGGCCCGCTAACTGAAGCATCGTAGCGTGCCCACGTTCATCAGTGGCGGCTACGCAGCCCGGATGACGCGTCCGGTGGATGACGCGCCCGAGGCGGCACCGGGCCGCGCGGCGAGAAGAACCTACTAGCGCGCCTGCTGACCTGGTCACCCGGGGCGCTGAAGGGAGGAGCGACTGTGGCTGACAGCGATGGCAGGACCGTATTGCCGCGCCGGGGATGGGGGCCACGAGGCCGGGGAGCCTTTCAGCGCAGGTCGCGTAGCAGGAGGCTGGGCGCCAGCGCGATCGGCGTGCTGATGGCCTCGACGGCCCTCGCGGCCTGCACCTCCAGCAGTGCCGGGACAGTGCCCACGCTCAACTTCTACAGCTTCAACGACCCCTCCGGCGCGGTTCAGACGGCGGTCACCAACTGCAGCCAGCAGAGCGGCGGCAAGTACACCATCACCTACAACAAGCTGCCGGCCTCCGCCGACGACCAGCGGCTGCAGATGGCGCGGCGGCTGGCCGCGAAGGACAGCTCGATGGACATCCTCGGCCTGGACGTGACCTGGGAGGCGGAGTTCGCCGAGGCCGGCTGGATCCTGCCCTGGACCGGCACGTACAAGCAACAGGCGGAGGCGGGCACCCTGAAGGTGCCGCTGCAGACCGCCACCTGGAAGGGCCAGCTCGTCGCGGTGCCCTACAACAGCAACACCCAGCTGCTGTGGTACCGCGACGACCTGGTGAAGACCCCACCCAAAACCTGGGACGAGATGATCAGCGACGCGGAGCAGCTGGCCAAGGAGGGCAAGCCGCACCTGATCGAGATCCAGGGCGCGCAGTACGAGGGCGTGACGGTCTGGTTCAACACCCTGATCGCCAGCGCGGGCGGCAGCATCCTGACGCCGGACGGGCAGAAGGTCGCCCTGGGGCAGCCCGCGGTGACCGCGCTGGGGATCATGAAGAAGCTGGCCACCTCGGCCGGGGCCGACCCGTCGCTGCCGGTTCAGAAGGAGGACCAGAACCGGCTGGCCATGGAGGCCGGCAAGGCCGCCTTCCAGCTGAACTACCCGTTCGTGTACCCGTCGATGAAGACCAACCAGCCGGAGCTGTTCAAGCACTTCAAGTGGGCGCTGTATCCGGGGGTCACCGCCGATGAGCCCGCCCACGTCACCATCGGCGGCATCGACATGGCGGTCAGCAAGTACTCGCCGCACCCCGACCTGTCCTTCCAGGCCGCGCTCTGCCTGCGGGACCGCCAGAACCAGCTGAACGCGGCGGTCAAGGGAGGCCTGCCGCCGACGCTGGAGGAGCTGTACAACGACCCCGCGATGGCCGCCCCCTACCCGTTCCACGCCGAGATCCTGTCCGCGCTGCAGACCGCCAGCGTGCGGCCGGCGACCCCGGCGTACCAGAACATCTCCATCGTCATCTCGCACCACGTGTCGCCGCCCGCGGGCATCGACCCGCAGGGCACCGAGCAGGCGATGATCGGAGAGATCAACGACGCGCTCCAGTCGAAGGGAGTGATCCCGTGAGCGCCCGGGCGGGCCGGGTGCCCCGGCCAGCAGGCGCAGGCGGAACGCACAGAAGGGTAAGGAGCCGATGACTGCCGAAACCAGAACCGTTACCACGGGCGAGCCCACGGTAGCCGAACCCAAACACCGCAGGCAGCTGTCGGAGGGGGCGCGGGCCGAGCGGCGGCTCGGCTGGCTGTTGTGCGCCCCGGCGGTGGTCGTCATGATCGCGGTGGCGGCGTTCCCGATCATCTACGCCATCTGGCTGTCGCTGCAGCGGTATGACCTGCGCTTCCCGGCGCAGGCCCACTTCATCGGCTTCAGCAACTACGGCGCGGTGCTGACGTCGCCGTACTGGTGGCACGCGCTGTGGGTGACGCTGATCATCACGATCGTCTCGGTCGCCATCGAGTTCGTCCTCGGCATGCTGCTCGCGCTGCTGATGTTCCGGACCATCTTCTTCCGGGGCACGATACGCACCATCGTCCTGATCCCCTACGGGATCGTGACCGTGGCCGCCGCCTACGGCTGGCAGTACGCCTGGACACCGGACACCGGGTACCTGTCCGCGCTGTTCAACAACAGCGCGCCGCTGACCAAGACGGGGACGGCGCTCGCCATCATCATCCTCGCGGAGGTGTGGAAGACCACCCCGTTCATGGCGCTGCTGCTGATGGCCGGCCTGTCGCTGGTGCCGGAGGACCTGCTGAAGGCGGCCAGGGTGGACGGCGCGTCCGCCTGGCAGCGCTTCGTCCAGGTCACGCTGCCGCTGATGAAGCCGGCCATCCTGGTCGCGCTGCTGTTCCGGACGCTCGACGCGTTCCGGATATTCGACAACATCTACATCCTGACCCAGGGCGGCAACGGCACCTACTCCGTATCGATCCTGGGCTACGACAACCTGTTCCGGGGGCTGAACCTGGGCATCGGGTCGGCGATCTCCATCTTGATCTTCGTCTGCGTGGCGATCATCGCCTTCATCTACATCAGGATCTTCGGCGCGGCCGCGCCGGGCACGGAAGGGTGAGCCGCCATGGCCGTCGCCACTACCAGGCAGAAGTCCGGCTGGATCACGGCGAACCTCGTCACGATCCTGCTGGTGCTCATCCCCGTCGTGTGGATCTTCTCGCTGTCCTTCAAGGACCCCTCGACCATCACCGACCCGACGTTCTTCCCGAAGAAGTGGACCTGGGCGAACTACAGCGGGATCTTCAACTCCTCTGAGTTCACCCGGCCGCTGCTCAACTCCATCGGGATCGGCCTGATCGCGACGTTCGTCTCGGTGGTGCTGGCCTCGCTGGCGGCGTACGCCGTGGCCCGGCTCGCCTTCCCGGGCAAGCGCGCTCTCATCGGCCTGTCGCTGCTGATCGCGATGTTCCCGCTCATCTCGCTGGCGACGCCGCTGTTCAACATCGAGCGAGCGCTCGGCATATTCAACAGCTGGATCGGGCTGATCATCCCCTACATCGCGTTCGGCCTGCCGCTGGGCATCTACACGCTGTCCGCGTTCTTCCGCGAGATCCCCTGGGAACTGGAGAAGGCGGCCAAGATGGACGGGGCCACCCCGTTCCAGGCGTTCGTCCGGGTCATCGCCCCGCTCGCGGCGCCCGGCATGGTCACCACCGCCATCTTGGTGTTCCTGTTCTGCTGGAACGAGTTCCTGCTGGCCTTCACGCTGACCTCGACGATCGCCGCGCGGACGGCACCGGCCGCGCTGGCGTTCTTCACCGGCAGTTCGCAGTTCGCGGTGCCCACCGGGTCGATCTCGGCCGCCGCGGTCGTCATCACCATTCCGATCATCATCTTCGTGCTGATCTTCCAGCGGCGGATCGTCGCCGGGCTGACATCCGGCGCGGTCAAGGGCTAGCCGGGAAAAGGACTTAAGGAGCAGACAGTGGCCGAAATCGTCCTGGACCACATGAGCAAGCGCTTCCCGGACGGGGCGCTCGCGGTGAACGACATCAGCCTGGACATCGCGGACGGCGAGTTCATCATCCTGGTCGGCCCGTCCGGGTGCGGCAAGTCGACGACGCTCAACATGATCGCCGGGCTGGAGGACATCAGCTCGGGCGAACTGCGCATCGGCGGGAAGGTGGTGAACGACAAGGCGCCGAAGGACCGCGACATCGCCATGGTGTTCCAGAGCTATGCCCTGTACCCGCACATGACGGTCCGGGAGAACATGGGCTTCGCGCTGAAACTGGCCAAGACCCCCAAGAACGTGATCGACGAGAAGGTCAACGAGGCGGCTCGGGTCCTCGACCTGACGCCGTTCCTCGACCGCAGGCCGGCCAACCTGTCCGGCGGCCAGCGGCAGCGGGTGGCGATGGGCCGGGCGATCGTCCGCGACCCGGCCGCGTTCCTGATGGACGAGCCGCTGTCCAACCTCGACGCGAAACTGCGGGTGCAGACGCGCACCGAGGTGTCCAGGCTCCAGCGGAGGCTGGGCACGACCATGGTCTACGTGACCCACGACCAGGTCGAGGCGATGACGCTCGGCGACCGGGTCGCGGTCATGCGCCTCGGCGTGCTCCAGCAGGTGGCGTCGCCGCAGGAACTGTACGACCACCCGGCGAACCTGTTCGTGGCGGGCTTCATCGGCTCGCCCTCGATGAACTTCATGGCGGGCACCCTGGAGCAGGGCAAGCTGCGTACCGGGCTGGGAGACATGCCGCTGACCGCCCGGCATCGGCAGGCGCTGGAAGCCGCCGGGATGGGCCGCGAGGTCATCGTGGGCATCCGGCCGGAGAACTTCGAGGACGCCTCGCAGGTGCCAGCGGACCTCAAGCCGAACGGGCTCGAGTTCAACGCCACCATCGACGTGATCGAGTCGCTGGGTTCGGACAAGTTCGTCTACTTTACCGAGGACCTCGGGCATGCCGCGAACGTGGCCGAACTCGAGGAACTCGCCAAGGACTCCGGGCGCGCGGACACCAGCGGCACTTCTGAAACCGTGGTCGCCCGGCTCGACCCCGCCTCCCGCATCACCGAGGGCGAGAACGCGCGGCTGTGGGCCGACGTCAGGAAGGTGCACGTCTTCGACCCTGCCACCGGCCGGAATGTCACCCTCGGCGACGCCGACACCACGGCAGCGTCGGCAGCGTCGGCAGCTCCGCCGGCCTCGGCCGGTCCGGCAGCTCCGGCGAGTTCGGCTGGTCCGGCCGAGGCCGCGGGCACGGCCGAGGCGGCCGCGGGCACGGCCGAGGCGGACGTCCAGGCCGGGCATGCTCCCACGAGGGCCGACCCGGCCGGCGGGGCCGACTCCAGGTAGCGGCCGGGCAGCAGATCCCGCCGGCTACCGGTCCGGCCGGCGGGAGGGCCGGAGGTTACGCTTCAGTTCCTCGATGACCGCGTCGTTCCACTCGTGGGTCCGCATCAGCCGGTACCGTTCCCGTGCGATGCCCATGTAGGCCTCGACATCGGTGCACTCACCGACCAGGTCGGCCGCGTGCAGCATGCGCACCACCGGGCTGAACTCCTCGGCGAACCAGCGCCGGGCGACCACGGCGCGGTCGCTGAACTGCCGCTCGTGCTGCATGAGCCGGAACCCCCAGGCCTCCACCGCCTCCCCCAGTTCGGCGTACGACCACGGATTGGTGACGCTGATCCTGGCGTAGGCCTGCGGGGGCAGCGGAACGCGGGAGCGGAAGATCCGCTCGTAGCTCTTCAGTAGCAGGTCGCCGCGGCGCGTGACGCCCCGGGCGGGCACCGACGTGAGGACTTCGGTCACGTAGGCGTCGATCGTGGTCTGGCCGGTGGCCAGGGCGACCGACACCCGGTGATGACCGTCCTTGACGAAGTACAGGTCCCCGACCTGGTACACGTCGATGGGCGGGATCGACTCGCCGCGCCGCTGGGCCAGCGCCAGCCGCTCCCACCGCTCCCGGACGCGGCCCGATGTGGGCCGGAAGCGGCGGTCGAAGTCACGCTGCGAATCCACGGTGCCGACGACGGAGTCCAGCCGGATGGTCTGCAGGCCCAGTGACCGCTCCCCCGTCATGCCGAGGGCCGCGACGACATCGTCGAAGGGGAGGATGAGGTTGACGTCGTCCGGCTCGCGGCGGAGCCGGACGGCGAGTCGCGCGAGCACCTGACGGCGCCGGGCACGCAGGAAGTCGTCCTCGACGTCGGCCCGCGGGAAACCGGTGTCAGCGGGCATGCCGGAGGTCCGCGGGGGAAGGCCGGGCGGCGCCCGGCTCGATGTCCAGCAGGTGGCGCCCGGCGACGTTGCGCACTACGGTTCGCCCGATCCGGTGGGTCCTGGCCGGCGCCTCGTCGGGGTGGATGTGCCCGTGCAGCAGCAGCGACGGCTGGAGCAGCACGGTGAGCCGATGCAGGGCTTCAAATCCCTGGTGGGCCCGATCCTCCCGGTCGCCGACGCCCCGTGGCGGCGCATGGGTGAGCAGCACGTCCACGCCGCGCCCATCGCGCGCCGCCCTCCAGCGGGCACGCCGTGACAGCGACCGGGCCCGCCGGGCCTGCTGCCGTTGCGTGTACTGGTTGGGGCCGCCGCTGTAGCGCAGGCAGCCGCCGAGCCCGGCGACGCGCAGGCCGGCCGCGTCAACGACGGCCCGTTCGGCGCTGACCGCGCCGTCGGGCCAGGGTGGCCGGGCGGGCAGCCCGGCCTTCAGCGTCAGCCCGGCGCGCGAGGTGCGGTAACCGGACACGTCGGGGTCGTGGTTGCCGGGTACGAACACGAGCGGCACGTCAAGCGCGTTCATCAGGTAGCTCAGGTAGTCGAAGGGCAGGTCGCCACAGGCCACGATCAGCCGCGCATCGCGCACCGCTCCCACGTCCGCGTACAGGGCGCGGTCCACCTCGTCGGACACTGCGAGCACGAGAACCACATACCGATCGTACGCAGGGGCCGGCCGGCGAGGCGATCAGCGGCCGGCCGTCTCCCGAACGTCGAGCCCGCGCTCCCGCAGCGCGGCCTCCATCCGGTAGATGTCGCTCTGCCGGACCTTGTCCGGGTGCGCCCGGGCGTCGGCGGGCGGGCTGACGCCCAGCCGCTGGCAGGCGCCGACGAGGGCATCGACGTAGGCCATCCGGAGCGCTCGCACCCGCAGGTTCTTGGCCGGCTGATCGCTCGAGGTCTCCATGGCCTCGAGCTGGACCCGCAACCGCACCAGGTTCGCATGCAGCCGTTCGACCGGCTCGGGAACGGACGGGCGTGACTGCTGCTCCGAGAGCCATTTGATCAGGCGGCCGCCGCCGATCAGCGCATAGACGGCGGCTACCGGAAGCGCGATCGCCACGGCGAACTCGACGGGCGGGCTCATGGTCTCAGTCTACTCTTCCGCGGCGGCCGGGCGACGCGCCTGGCGGCGGCCCGGGTCGGCACGCCCGTTCCAGCAGCGGCGCGGCGGTGATTACCCTCGATCACGTGCTGATCGACCATCTGGTCTACGCCGTTCCCAGCCTCCCGGCAGCGGTGACCGACGTAGAGGAACGCTTCGGCGTCCGGGCTCAGGCCGGAGGCAGGCATATCGGGCTGGGCACCCGCAACGCGCTGCTCGCGCTCGGCGATCAGACGTACCTGGAGATCATCGCGGCCGACCCCGGACAGCCGGAGCCAGCCAAGCCTCGTCCCTTCGGCGTCGACAACATAAGCCACGGCAGGCTGGCGGCATGGGCGCTTGCCTGCGACGACATCGACGCGGCCGTCGACGCGGCCCGCAGCCGCGGCTACGACCCAGGCGACGCGGTCGACGGCCAGCGGACCACGCCCATCGGAACGGTGCTCCGGTGGCGCCTGACCGTTAAGCAGATGGCGGGCGGCTTGGCCCCGTTCCTCATCAGCTGGGGTGACACCGAGCATCCCGCCAGGTCAGCGCCGCGTGGCCTTACCCTCGAGGCCTTCCATATCGAGCACCCCGATCCCCCCTCGCTCGCTCCCCTGCTCACCGCCCTCGGCGCAGACGTCGAGATCAAGCCGACCGCCGGTGCCGCGCTCGTCGCCCGCCTCAGCGGCCCGAACGGCGGCACGGTGCTGCGGTGAGCCGAGCATCTCGTCCTTCCCCGTCCGGCACCGGCGCAACCGCTCGCCGGGAGCGGTGGGCTCGGCTACGTCGCTACCTGTGGCAGCCGCCTCGCCCTCACGGCGAGCAGCCGCGTGAGCGCGTGGTCGGCCCGCTCGAACTCTTCTACGACCTGGCCACGGTCGTGCTGGTCGCCCAGGCCGCCCACCGCCTGGCCGGACACCTATCGTGGCGCGGACTCGGCGAGTTCGCCGTGATATTCACGCTGGTGTGGATCGCCTGGGGCAACGGCAGCCTGCACCATGAGCTGCACGGCCACGACGACGCCCGCGCTCGCAGCACGTTCTTGCTGCAGATCCTGATCCTGGTCGCGATGGGCGCCTTCATCCCCGAGGCGGGCGGAGCCCGGGGGGCGGCGTTCGCCGTCGCCGCGGGGGTGCTGTTCGCGGTGCTGGCCGTGCTCTGGCCATGATCATGAAATGCACCCGCGCGAGATGCGCCGAGGCTGGCCTCATCCCAGAACGCTTGATGTCCCTGCGCTCGCGGCGCACTCCCGTGACTGACGGTACCCGCTGTCGCGCCGCGCATAAGGCGTGGATGCCACATTCATGCTGTTGAAGCGACATGGCTGGGACATCCACGCCTTATCCGCCACAGGCGGCCTGGTGGGGGCGGTACCGGAGTGACGGGAGTGGGCTTTCGCTCCCGCCCGGCGATCCGCCGCGACCACAATCGCGGCACCTACGGTCTTCCTTACTCCGATAGGCTCGCCATCTGCGCGTCCATCGGCCCGGTCGGCCGCGGCATGTCCGCGATCGCCATGCGGAGCGCCGTCAGGGCCGCGTCGTAGATCCCCGAGAAGCTCGGGAAGGGCTGGATCGTGTCGCTCAGCACCTCCACCGGGACGTGTGCGCGGATGGCCAGCGTCGCCTGCTGCATCCACTCGCCGGCTTCGGGCCCGAGCGCGTAGGCGCCGGTCAGTCGCTCGCCGTCGCTGAGCAACGTCAGGAACCCATTGGATTCGGCGTAGGCGTGCGTGTAGGTGGCGGTCTTCGGTACCTCTGACACGGGTGCGGTCGCGCTGTACTCCGCCTCGACCGCGCCCACCGCCGCGGCCTGCGGATCTGTGTAGGTGACCCGCGGAACGGCTTCGTAGTTCGCCGGACGCGCATCGCCGGCGATGTTCGCGGCGACCACGTCGCCCTCGTACTCGCCGACGTGGGTAAGCGGCCAGATGCCGTTGACGTCGCCGATCGCCCAGAGGCACTCGCCCGCGCGCAGGTACTCGTCAACCGGGATCCCGTGCGGGCCGGCCTCGACGCCGACCGTCTCCAGGCCGATCCCCTCGACGCGCGGGCGCCGGCCGGTCGCCACGAGCAGCCGGTCGCCCCGCAGGTCCGGGCGGCCATCGAACTGCAGGACGAAGTCGTCACCCTCCCGCCGCGCGGCGGTGGCGTGCCTCCCGAGAATCAGCTCGATTCCGTCCCGGCGCAGGGCCTCGCTGAGCGCCTCGCCCAGCGGCGCGGGCTCGCGGGGAAGCACGTGGTCAGCGCCTTCGACGAGCGCCGCTTCGCCGCCGAGACGCCGCACGACCTGCGCAAGCTCGACGCCAGCGGACCCGCCGCCCAGCACGAGCAGGCGGCGGGGGACAGCCTTCATGCTCGTCGCCTCGCGGGTGCCCCAGACGCCCTCGAGCTCACGCAGTCCCGGGAGCGGAGGCACGATCGGATCTGAGCCGGTCGCCACCACGATGTGCTCCGCGGTGTGGCGGGCTCCAGCGACTTCGACCACGCCGGTGCCGGAAAGCCGACCCGTGCCTCGCAGCAGGTCGATCCCGCGGCCTGCCAGCCAGCGCTCCTGGCCGGCGTCGGAATAGCCCGACACCATGAAGTCCCGCCAGGCCAGCGCGGCCTGAACGTCGACCTGCGCGCTCGCGGCGGCCTCGCGCGCGCCGTGCACCGCCTCGCCCGGGCGCAGCAGCGACTTCGACGGAATGCACGCCCAGTAGGAGCACTCACCGCCGACCAGCTCCCGCTCCACGATGGCGACACGCAACCCGCGCGCCGCCAGCGCCGCGGCACAGTGCTCGCCGGGCGCCCCGCCGCCGAGGACGATCACGTCATAGCCGCTCATGTCGGCAGCTCCGTCCCGGCCTGCTCTGCCACCGTGTATTCGGTCGTACTCATCGCGGCCTCCCTGGGTGGTGTCAGGGATGACGGTAGTCCTCGCACCGCTGCGTCGCCCCAGGGGGCACCCTGGTGGATCCCCCGGTCTGGGTAGTCCGCAGGTGCGGAGATTGCCATCCGGCTAGTCGCTCAGCAGCTCGGTTACCAGTTCCTGCGGAAGGCCGTGCGTCTCGTGCAGGTACCGCAGGTCCGTCTCGGTCAGTGGCCGACCATGGCCGAGCTGGGCCAGTACCGTGCGGCCGCGGGTGAGCAGGCCGGCGAACCGGCGTTCCTCGCCGCGGAGCACCTCGCGGACCGGGCCGCATTCCTCGTGCTGGCCGAACTGCGTCAGGGTTTGCTCGATCAGCGACGTCGGCAGGTCCTCCAGCGTCCTGGTGCTGTCGGGGCGCCACAGCACGGTCAGCGCGCGCCGGATCAGCCGCCGCAGCACGTAGCCCCGGCCGGTACTGGACGGGGTGACGCCGTCGCCGATGGTCACGATGCTGGACCGCAGGTGGTCGGTGAGCAGGCGCAGCGATCGCTGGCCGGGTTGCCACAGGCCGGCCAGCGTGGCCGGCCAGGGCTGGAAGACGTCACAGTCGAAGACCGAGGGCTGGCCCTGCACGCCCATCAGCAGCCGTTCCAGGCCCATCCCGGTGTCCACGCTGCGTTGCGGCAGCGGCTCCAGGCTGCCGTCGTCGTGCCGCCGGTAGCTCATCGTCACGTGATTCCACAGCTCCATCCAGCGTCCATCGGTGCCCGGCGTGCCCTGCGGCGGGTCGTCGCCGGTCCACACGAACAGCTCCGAGTCCGGGCCGCACGGGCCGGTCGGGCCATTGGACCACCAGTTATCCGGCCCGAGCCGCTCGACCGGGACGCCGAGCTCGCTCCAGGTCTGCCACGAGGAGAGATCGGGACCCACCTCCTCGTCACCGCCGAATACCGTGGCGTGCAGCCGGTCCCGGCCGATGCCCAGGCGGTCGGTGAGCAGCTCCCAGCCCCAGCGCAAGCTCTGCGGCCCGTCGTAGTCGCCCAGCGACCAGGAGCCCAGCATCTGGAACACGGTCAGGTGACGGTCATCGCCGACCTCATCCAGATCGGTGGTGCGCAGGCAGCGCTGCACGCCGGCTAGCCGCCTTCCCTGCGGGTGCGGGCGGCCTTCCAGGTACCGGGTCAGCGGATGCATCCCCGCCGTGGTGAACAGCACCGGGTCACCGTCCGGCGTCAGCAGCGAGCTGTCCGGTACCACCTGGTGGCCTCGGTTGCCAAAGAACTCGAGGAAGGTCCGGATCGTTTCGGTCACGTTCATGGCACAGGTCCCTTCTGGTTTCCGGCACCGGAAAGGGACCGCTGGCGCAGTCATGAACACGAGGGCGCTAGCGAGCCGTTCCCGGTCGCCAGCGCGGAGTTTCGTCAGGTCAGGCGGCGGCCACCGGCGAGCACAGAGCTCGCGCGGCCGCGCAGGTGAAACTGACCTTCATCTCCCCACTGTAAGCCGGGGCCGCGGGCCGGGCCAAAGGAATTTGCCACCGCTCCGGCGGCCGTCATCAGCCGGCGGCGCGCTTGAGGATGTCAGGAGGGAACGCGCCGGCCTCGATGCACAGCTGCCCCCAGTGGTTCAGGCGGGCGCAGACCTCCTCGAGCCGATCGCCGAGCGCGGCGACGACCGGCTGCTGTTGAGCATCGGTGCGCTGTTCGATGCTCAGCCGCCCGGCGAGTCCCTCGTCGGTGAGACCGCCGTCGCGGACCCAGCCGCGGCTCTCGAGCCGCGCGACCGCGCGCTGCATGGCCTCCGGCGCCCAGCCGCGGGTGGCGGTGTAGGACAGCAGGGGCATCCCGATCCACAGCTCGGTCAGGATGTTCATCTCGACCGGGTCCAGGCCGGCCGCGGCCGCCGCGGCCACGTGACTGTCGCCGCGGTGCTCGCGGACCAGGCCGCAGGCCCACCAGAGGCGGTGCACGACATCCTGCGGGCGGCCGTCGGCACGCCGTCCGCTGAACAGCGGGCGGCCCATGCCGTCGGCTGACTCAGCGGCGTCGGCGAGCAGGCTCGCCACCTCACCCGGGTCCTCACCGGCCAGAACCTCCCGCAAGCTGGCGACCGTCGACTCATCGCGGGCCTGAACCAGCCGGTCCGGCGCCACGGCCGTCCGCGCGGCTTCCCACAAGGTGCTCACCAGGCCGGGTTCGAACCAGGCGAAGGCGGCAGCGACGACAGCTCCGGACGGCTCCCCGAGGAAGGCACCCCGGCCGCCGACGTAGCTGGTGAGGAAGTCCAGGCCAAGCCGGGCCAGTCGCTCGTTCGTCGTCCGGCTCCACACCGCGTGCATGGCCACCGGTTCGCAGGCGTCGCGCAGCCGGCGCGCGGGACTGCCCTCGGTGACGGCCGCGGGAAGCGCGGTGCCCTCCCGGCGAGGCACGAAGAAGGCGGCCACTGCCTCGGCGTAGTCCACGATCACGCTCCTGGTTCGCGGCCAAGGTCATCGTGCCGGGGCGGCGGGGGCGGAGACTCCGTCGTGCTCCGGTGACGTGTCGGTGGCCACCAGCGTAGTCGTGATCCGCCCGAGCAGCCGGCGCAACTCGGGGACCTTATCGGGTTCCCACTCCGTCACCAGCCGGTCAATGCCCGCCTCCCGGGCGGCGACCAGGTGGCCCGCGGCCTGCTCGCCGGCGGGGGTGAGCGTCACGCTGGCGCTGGCCTGGGTGCCGTCCCCGTCCCCGTCCGCGGGCCGGGCGGGGACGGGGAGGGAGACGTAGCCGGCGGCCACCAGTTCGGTCAGGCGCTGTTCCAGATCGGAGCTGGCGATGCGGAGCATGCGGGCCAGCGCCACCTCGGCGACTGGGGCGTTGTCGGCGACGCGGTACATCAGCCAGGTGCCGCGCGGGCTCAGCTGCACATCGGCGTCCTGCGCGAGGCGCCGGTAGGTCTCCGCCCGGCGTTCACGGCCGAACAGCGTCATCAGCGCGCGCTCCATCTCCTGTTCGGAGTCGCGCGTGGCCGGAATGGCCGTGGGAGCGGTGCTGTGGGCCCGGTCCACCGCCCGCACCGTGTCCCGCAGCGGCACCTCCTTCAGGAACAGGCTCAGGACGAAGCCCACCGCGGCTATGGGCGTCGCGTACAGGAACACCGTGTGCAGCGCCTGCGCGTACCCGGCGATGTACCCGGCCCGGATCGCCGCGGGCAGGTGGTCGAGCACGGCGGGGCTGGCTCCGCCGGACGCGCTGATCCCGCTGGGCAGCGAGACGCCGTGCAGCGCGGCGGCGATGTCGCCGGCCAGCACGCCGGAGAAGATCGCGCCGAAGACCGAGGTGCCGAACGAGCCGCCGATGGAGCGGAAGAACGTCGCGCCGGACGTGGCCGCGCCGAGGTCCTTGTAGTCGACCGCGTTCTGCACCGCGATGATCAGCACCTGCAGCGACGCGCCGATGCCCACGCCGAGGATGAACAGGTACAGCGACACGAGCCAGAAATTCGAGTGGATGCCCAGCCGCGACAGCAGGAACAGGCCGAGGGTCATCAGCGCCGTGCCGATGATCGGGAAGATCTTGTACCGGCCCCACTTGGAGACCAGGAAGCCGGTACCGGTCGAGGTCAGCAGCAGCCCGACCAGCAGAGGCAGCAGCCTCAGCCCGGACAGGGTGGGTGAGATCCCCCGGACGACCTGCATGTACTGTGGCAGGTAGGCCAGCGCGCCGAACATGGAGAAGCCCACCGCGAAGCCCACCACGCTGGCGGAGGTGAACACCCCGTTCGCGAACAGGCGCGGCGGTATGACGGGCTCGGCCGCGCGCCGCTCCGCGAGGACGAAACCAACCGCGCACGCGACGGCCAGGACCGCGAGCAGGTAGATCGGGAACGAGTTCCAGGCGAAGGTGTTGCCGCCGAGCGAGGTGAGCAGGACTAGGCAGGTTGCCGACGAGCCGATCAGCGCGGTGCCCGCATAGTCGATCACATGGCGGGTCTTGCTCAGCCGTCCGGGCAGCACCGCCGCGGTCACCAGCAGGGCCACGATGCCGATCGGGAGGTTGATGTAGAAGACCCACCGCCAGGACAGGTTGTCCACGAAGAAGCCGCCGATCAGCGGTCCAAGCACGCTGGAAACCCCGAACGTGGCGCCGAAAATTCCCTGGTAGCGGCCACGCTGGCGCGGCGGGACGACGTCACCGACGATGGTCTGCGCGCCCACGATCAGGCCGCCGCCGCCCAGTCCCTGGACGGCGCGGAACGCGATCAGCTCGGTCATCGAGTGCGCCAGGCCGGACAGCGCGGAACCGATCAGGAAGATCACGATCGAAGCCTGGAAGAACACCTTCCGGCCGTACATGTCGCCGAGTTTGCCCCACAGCGGCGTCGACACCGTGGAGGCGAGCAGGTAGGCCGTCACGACCCAGGACAGGTGCGACAGCCCGTGCAGGTCGCCCGCGATCGTCGGCAGCGCCGTCGCGACGATCGTCTGGTCGAGCGCGGCCAGCAGCATCCCCAGCAGCAGCGCACCGATGATCACCAGCACTCGCCGCTGGCCAAGAGCCTCCGGCGGCTCATCGCGCACCATCGCGGCATCGGCTTCCACAGTCATGGCACGCTCACCTCTCCTCCGGCATCGAAGGGTGCCGCACGCGGCGGAGGCGTCCGCGTCTGTTCGATGGCCCGAACGGGCCGGGTATTACCAGCCTCCGCCGTCGAAGCCGCCGCCGTCGAGGTCGCCGCCGCCGTAGCCGCCGCCGTCGTCGTACCCGCTATCGCCGCCGTCTTGGCGGTCGTCGTAGTCGCCCCGGTCGTCCCGGTCGCCGTAATCGTCCCGGTCGCCGTAGTCGTCCCGGTCGCCACCGAAGAGCCCGTCGCCGCTGAACAGGTTGCTCAGCGCTTCGGCCGCCAGGATGCCACCGCCGACGCCGAGGGCGATCTGGCCCGCCCCGGCCAGGAAGCCCTGGCCGCCCGGCCGCTGCCAGCCGGGCGGTTGCTGGTACTGCGGCCCGTAACCACCCCAGCCCTGCTGGCCGAATCCGGCCGACGATCCCCTTTGCCGGAGCTGCTGCTGACAGTCGGCGAGCTGGGCCCGCAGCTGCCGGAGCGCAGCCTGCTGGCCCACCATCGTCTGTGCCATGTGATAGAGCAAGCCGGGCGGCCCCTGCTGTATGTGCTGCTTGATCCTGGCCTCGGCCTCCGGATCCCGCGGTCCAGCCTGCGCGGCGGACCGGTTAAGGTACTGGAACAGGTCATCGATGGCCTGCTGATCTTGTCGGTTCACACGTAGCCAGATACCCAGGAGCCGCGGGCTGACACCGTGATCACGTGCGCGGAAGATCACTCGCCGGGGGTGAGGATGCGGCGCCGCAAGCCAGGCATGCTGATCGTGGTGGTCCGGAACGAAGGAGCGCGTCCATGACGGCAGAGACGACGCCGCGGCGGGTGCGTGCGCCGGGCGATCGCCCCCGCATGGTCAGGTACTGGATCATGCTGGCGACGGTGTCACGCGTGCTGCGCGACCGCCGGTTCCAGGAGAGGGTGATCACGGCCGCCATCGGGGCGGTGGCGCTGGCCCAGCTAGGCCGGGACAACCAGGCGCGCCCGGTGAGGCGCGCGGCCGCCTGGTATACCAAGCTCGGCGTCAGCGAGGAGCAGGTGGCCCGCGTGGAGGAGCAGGTAGGGGAGCAGGTGGCCCGCGTACGCGAGGCCCTGGAGCTGGAGCCGGGCGAGCCCAGCTAGGGCCGGCCGGACCGGCGGTCAGCCCGCGGGCGCGCCGGAATTTCATGCCGATCGCATGATGCGGGGCCGGGTCAGCAGGCGTTTGGTGGTCATGGGGGCGAAACCCCTCCATGACCGAACGCGCGTGAGAGGTATTGATGGCTGCCCATGTCGCCAGTCAGGCATCGGCACGCGGCAGACGGTCAGCAGCGTCCGGCGGCGATCCCATCCTGGCGGCGAAGATCACGACCCCCGTTGTGCCGCACTGGGCGGTAGGGCGGCCGCGGGTGACCACGCTGATCGCCGAGGGGACGCGGCGGTGCCCGCTGACCGTCGTCACCGGCCCTCCTGGTGCGGGCAAGACGATGGCCCTGGCCTTGTGGGCCGTGGCCGGACCGGGGACGGTCGCCTGGGTCTGCCTCGATCAGTTCGACAACCAGCCGAGGGTGTTCTGGTCTTATGTTGTGGCGGCCTTGCGCCGGGCCAACGTCGCCCTGCCGAAGGCGTTGCACGTCGTTCCGCGCGGCAGGCCTGACGACAATGGGTTCTTGCAGCAGTTGACGGCCGCGCTAGCGGCCCAGAACCCCCCGGTGACGCTGGTCCTCGACGACCTGCATGTGCTGACCGAGCCCGGCGTGCTGACCGGGCTTGATTTCGTTCTGCGTCATGCAGGGTCCGGCCTGCGCCTGATGGTCGCCGCTCGGATGGATCCGCTGCTGCCGCTGCACCGGTACCGCCTGGCCGGGCAGTTGACGGAGATCCGGGCTAGCGACCTCGCGTTCAGCTGCGCCGAGGCCGACCTGCTGCTAGCCCAGCACGGCAGCAGGCTTACGGCAGACCTGACGGAGAGCCTCACCCAGCGAACCGAGGGCTGGGCGGCGGGCCTTCGCCTGGCCGCGATTTCCCTGGGCTCTCATCCCGATCCTGGCCAGTTCGTCAAGGAGCTGATCGCCGAGGACAGCGCCCTGATCGGCTACCTGGTGGAGGAGGTGCTCAACGTCCAGCCGCCCGAGGTTCGTGAAGTCCTGCTGAGCACCAGCATCCTGGAGCACCTCAGCGCCGATGCCGCGGTTGAGCTGACCGGTGATGACCGGGCTGCGGGAA
>Ga0306923_10001172_pt1 | contig 22832 bp, 18 predicted proteins | sample sta12Can44000108_FD_203841 | JGI IMG/M metagenome (GOLD analysis project Ga0306923, IMG submission 203841) | Lab enrichment of tropical soil microbial communities from Luquillo Experimental Forest, Puerto Rico - statanox.12C.anox.44.000.108 (v2)... | ecosystem: Environmental > Terrestrial >... | reverse complement strand
GGTTGTGGGAGGGCTGCCAGACGGGCAGAAACCCATTGCTGTTTGGTAGCGAGAAATCGCAGACCATGGGCGGTCGGCACGCCCGGCGGCAAAACGAGTTCAACTTTCCGCTTGGCCGCGTCCACGCGCAACGCGATCCGCCGCGCGCGCGGGCTAACGCGGATGGCTATGCTGCCGCCGAGGTCATCTGCCGCAGTAATCTGCCGCCGGTTATTCCGAAAACCCAACGCTTGATCCAACCTAGTGCCACCTGCGAGCCTAACGTCGCAGCACGAAATATAGAGATCCGTGCGAGAAACCCTTGTTCAGTGTTGGAAACGGGTCTTGTCGTGCCCGTTGCAGGGCGCACGCGCGCCGAATCGGGCAGGTCGACCTGCGTGCTACTGCGTGTCCTCGCGATCGAGGAGATGGATGAATGATCCGAAGACGGATCCTCGCCGCAAACCGTACGTGCCGAGATTTTCATCTGCCGGGCCAAGCGCCGAAAACAGTGGGTCGGCGGAGCGTTCCCGGACGACCGTCGCGTAGTGAAATTCATGACCTCGAAAGCGCGCACCGGCGGCGCCAAGGCGAGTACTGGCCCGCAGAACCGCCTGCCGGTAACCGAGGTGCAACCGCTGTTCTGCAAAGCTGCTTGCCAGCGGCAACAGTCCCGACATCCGGTGACCGCGCCCTTCACGGTCAATGAGGACCTCGCCGAGGACCATGTAGCCGCCGCATTCGCCATAGATCGTGGCTCCGTCAGCCGCGGCCCGGCGGAGGCCGGTCATGAATTCCTGCGCCGATGTGAGCCGGCCGGCCCAAAGCTCGGGGTAGCCACCTGGTAAGTATACGGCATCAACCGTGCCACTGGGCGGCTCGCCCGCAAGAGGCGAAAAGAACTCGAGTTCGGCGCCCCGACTGCGCCAGCCTCCAAGCAGCGCCGGATAAATGAAGCAGAAGGCCGCGTCCCGGGCTACGGCAATGCGTTGGCCCAGAGGCGGCAGCGGCACCGCCGTTCCCGCAGCCGCAAAGACCGAGCCGCGGGCGAGGCGCAATAATTCCTCGACATCAACAGAAGCGCCGACATGAACGGCACAGCGCTCGATCACCGCATCGGCATCGCGGCTTTCCCCCGCGGGCACGAGGCCGAGGTGCCGCGACGGGACAATCAGAGACGGATCGGCCGGCAAGACGCCGAGGCAGGCGAGGCTCGGCAGATGGCGTGCCGTCGCCTCTGCGAGGAGCTTTGCGTGGCGGTCGCTCGAAACGCGGTTGAAAATCACTCCGGCAACCGGCACCAACGACTGATGACCGACGAAGCCTTTCAACAATGCGGCGACTGAGGCCCCTTGTCCTCGCGCATCTACAACCAGGACAACCGGCCAGCCGGTAATGCGAGCGAGTTCAGCGGTCGAGCCGGTCTCGCCTTGGGGGCCGGTCCCGTCGAACAATCCCATGACACCTTCGCACAGGACGATATCGGCGCAGACCTCGAGTTGGACAATGAGCGCCGCAAGGGTGGCTTCCCGCATCGCCCAGATATCGAGATTTACACAAGGTTTATCCGCCGCCACTGCGTGGAAAGTGGGATCGACGAAATCGGGTCCAGCCTTAGCGGTTGCGACGCGTAACCCGCGCCGGCAGAGCTGGCGCGCTAGGCCAGCGGTAACCATGGTTTTGCCGCTGCCCGAAGCGGGGGCGGCGAAGATCAGTCCGCGCCCAGTCACGACGGCTTGCAAAGATGTTGCTCGAGCGCGCCAACCCAATCGAGGTTCGAGCGCAACGCCACAACCCAACCGACGACGGCGATCGCGGGAACCGGGATATCAACCCTCTCCTTTACGATCCTCCCGAGGGTAGACACCAGCACCGACTGTTCGGGTGTCGTTGCCTTGCTGATGATCGCCGTCGGCTCGTCAGGACGCCTGCCCGCGGCCATCAGCCGCTCGGCAATCCGCACCAGATGACGCGAAGCCATGTAGAGGACGAGAACCGGCGCGCCCCGGGCGATGGCATTCCAGTCTAGCCCCCCGGGAACCTGGCCGTCGCTGTCGTGGCCGGTTAGGAAGGTCACGGCGGAATTGGTGTCGCGGTGGGTAACCGGAATCCCGGCATAGGCCAACCCGCCGATCCCGGCGGTGATCCCGGGAACGATACGGAACGGAATGTCGGCTTTGGCGAGGGCTAATGCCTCTTCTGCGCCTCGGCCGAAAACACAAGGATCGCCTCCCTTCAAGCGAAGCACACGTTTGCCTGCGCGAGCCAGGCGAATCAGCCGCGCCGAGATGTCTGGCTGGCTCGGCGAGGGTCGGCCGCCACGCTTGCCGGCGTTTTCCAGCGCAGCGCCGGGCCGGGCCAAACGTAGGATGCGCGGATCGACGAGCGCGTCGTAGGCGATTACGTCGGCGCGCGCTAACGCGTGCAGCGCTAGGGCGGTCAGAAGCCCAGGGTCGCCGGGACCGGCTCCCACAAGCCATACGGTCCCAGCTTCGAATGCTGGCAGACCGAGAAGGGCGCTGTCGATCACTCTGAAACCGCTTTCGAAGGGAACAGGCGGAGCGCTAACTCCACGCCTCCAAAGAGAAGAGCGGAGCAGGCCCCCGCACGTCGCAAGGTAGTCATCCTCGGCGGTTTTGCTAAGATCACCCCATGCTGTGGGAACAGGGCTCAGCGCTGCGCCGAGGTTGGACAACCGGCCGCGATTTCGGCACCGAACCCGCCATCGTGGACGCTGCGCATGTAGCCGCCGGAGCTGCCGAAATCCTCGGCTTAGCTGGCGAACTGCGGGAAAAGTTGGCCTGCGAGACAGCGGGGCAAGCGCGGAAGGTAGCTCTGACGATGCTCCGTGGGAGGGCTGCCGTCGAAGTCGCGATTGTGGACCGCCAGGGTGAGTTTTTTGGCGCGGGTCGGTGAGTAATGGCGGAGCGGTTGCTAATTCTTGGAGGCACCGCTGAGGCGGCGGAACTCGCCGGCGCGGCCTCGACACGCTTCGGTGTCGTGTTGGACATCACGACATCGCTGGCCGGGCGGACCGAACGGCGCGGCCCTTTGGCGGGTCACGTCCGTGTTGGCGGTTTCGGCGGTCCAGCCGGTCTTTACACTTACTTGACCGAGCATGGCATTGGGCGGTTGGTCGACGCCACTCACCCCTTCGCCGCCCGGATCTCGACAGCGGCCCGCCTGGCTTGCGAGCAGGCAAAAATTCCGCGTTTGGTGTTGCAGCGCCCCCCTTGGCATCGTCACCCGTTCGACCGCTGGATCGATGTTGACAATGTTGCGGCCGCTGCTGCGATTCTCGGCCGCACCGGGCGTCGCGTTTGGCTTACGGTAGGCAGGAGCGAGATTGCCGCTTTCAGGGCCCTGCCCGCAGTCCATTTTTTGGTTCGCGTAATCGATCCACCCCGCCAACGCCTACCGCTGCAGTCGTACGAAGTGATCGTCGGACGCGGGCCGTTCTCGCTGCTGGATGAGCGCCGCCACATTGAGCGCCACGCGATTGACATGCTCGTTTGCAAGGCGAGTGGCGGCACGGCGACAGAGGCGAAGATCATTGCCGGCCGAGAGCGTGGTCTCCCCGTTGTCATGGTGCGGCGACCACCAGGCGAGCCCGGCGAAGCGGTCGATACCGTGGAGGCGGCGCTGACGTGGCTCGCCGGTTGAGGTGTTTCGTCGAGACAGTGAGAATGTCATGAAAACTCGGCTGACTGTTGTGATTGCGCTTACAGCTGGGCTCTGCGTCGGCGCGGTCGGCTCGACCCTACATGCCGAGATCAATATCTTCGGGGGATATTGGGAGAATGTGGCACGAGCAGCTCGCCAGAACGATGCCGCTTTGGTCCGCTCGCTCGTAGCCAACGACGGCAATCCGAACCAGACCGACGAGGAGGCGCGCACCGGCCTGCATTACGCAGCGATGAACGGCAATCTCACGATCATTGCGATCCTCATAAAGGCGAGCGCCAAACTCGATTCCAAAGACAAGCTCGGGAACACTCCGCTGCACCTAGCCGCTGATCGCAATCAGGCCGAGGCCGCGCGACTGCTCCTCGATGTCGGAGCTCCGGTGGACGCAGAGAACAGGAACGGGATGACAGCGCTGATGACGGCCGCCAATCGCGGCAACATCGAGATCGTACAGGCTCTGCTCGCGAAGGGCGCCAATGTCAACAAGACCGATTTTACCGGCCGCGACGCTGCAGGGTGGGCGGCAGAGAGCCACCGCCCGGCAGTTTTGCAGGCAATAAAGCGTGCGCAAACCGCCAAACGGTCATAAGCGTCCGATCCAAGTCATCGCTTTTCGAAAACCGCACATGTAATCCGATACTCGGCGCGCAGCCAGTAAAGCCGAGCCATGGACCGCTTCCATCTTTCGAAAGACAGAAACGGGACAGGAAAGCGGCATACGTGGCGCAGCAGAATCCATGGCCGCTCCCGCACCGCGTCGCGGTACGATTCGCCGGAGCCGAGGATTGTTCCGTCGAACAGACGCGCGCCGCCGAATAGCTCGGAGAGCTCGTCTAGGCTTGGCCGATACATCGTGTCGATCGGATCGCGGTGAAAGGGATAGCTGAAAGGCACCGTGACAAAAATGAGCCCACCCACACCCACCAGGTCGAGGCAGTGATTGGCCAACCGCGCGGGATCGAGCACATGCTCAAGGAGGTTGCAGCAGAGGAGCGCTCGTGGCGCAAGGGTACGCAGCCGAAGCACATCAGCGGAGCAGGTCAGATCCGCCCGGACATCGACCCCCGGCAACCCGCGCATATCAACATGGACAATCTCGACCCCGCGTTCGCGGAGCGGCCGAAACACCTGATCGTCAACCCAAGGCTGTATCGCTTCGCGCCTCGATGCGGAGCCGCTGCCAAGGTTGAGCAGAGGCGACAGCCGCTCGGGCGGAAACGGGTCCAGCGCACAACGGAGCCAGCGGGCCTCGGCTTTGAACATGGCGATATCGAGCGCGCCCGGCAAAAATAAAACCATGCCGAAACGCATACCGAAGCGAAAGAGCGACGCGCGCCCTGTGTCCCTATGGCGGCACCTTCAAATCCCGGCGACAAGCCGCGGCGATGGCCCCTTTCCGCCGCATAGACCGCCGTCCGTCGGCGCTTGCCCAGCCCGTTCATAGACGCGCGAAGCCGGGCAGTGTGCTGCAGGGCGCGTGCGGGGCAACCGGCTATTTTTTCGCTGTTTTCGCTGTTTTTACAGCGAATTATCAGCCAGCCTTGGCGGGTTTTCCCAGAAAACCTCGGCTCCGATGATGAAAGGCGGATAGAAGAACAGCGGTCCGCCCGCTCTTTCTGCCACTTGTATCTTTGGTATGTGCCGGAATCACAGTGCTATATCTTACGCGGGTTGCCTCTCGGCCCTAGGGTGTCGCAATTGCGATAATATCAAGAAATGATAATTTTGTCAAATGATTAAATTATCACCACCTTGGAAATGAGCGCGCTGGCACAACCAAGTGCAACTTCCGGGTCGAATCGACGCCGGTCTGTTGTCATTTCGAATTCCCCGCGGCCGGCGAGCGCACTCTGGATTTCCCCCCGGGCGCCAACCGGGTACGCCGTTCATGAGTCTCTTACTCTGTTACCACGGGTCGCGGCGCTTCATGCTTGACCCGTCGAAATAGCGTCGCTAAATCGTCGCGGCCAGGCTCAATCAGTCCGAGCATAGCGCCTGCGTTGCCTCATAGACCCCGCCGCGATACAACCCAGCGCGGGTACCCAAGACGATCGACGGGCGCGAAACTGAGATATCCCGCACCATGCGGCGAACTTTAACAGTGTTCTTAACCCCTTCGTCTCGGCCATCGACCATAGCTGCCGGATCGACCGGTGGTTTCCGTTGGCCATCTTTTTTGCCCCAGGTTTGGTCTACAGCTGGGCTGCTTGCAATTAATAGAGACATCGCACTGAGCCTAATCTGCTTGTCCATTGGCCCGCTGATGTACGCCGCGTCGGTTGGATCGGTCACTGCAATGCTGTTGCTGGCCGGCGCCGCAGTCGCCTTGTGGCGCCCCAGCGGCGTACCGATTATCGCGAAGAGCATCCGCGGGCTCGCGGTGGTAGCGCCCCTGTTGGCGTGGATGCTCGCGTCGGCAACTTGGTCACTGAATGGCGAGGCGTCAGTGGTCCTGACGTTACGTTTAACAATATTGTTCTCGGCCGGAATGCTCCTCGTTGCGAGCTTCAGCTTGCTATCGCTCGAGCTGCTGCGTCGGCCACTGATCGCATTGGCGCTGGGCTTGTCAGCGGCGGCTGCGATAGTTGCGGTTGACCTCGCCTTGGGGGGGCATCTGGCGCGAATTCTCCACGGGCCCCGACCTGTGGGGTTTGACCCAGGCCTCGACTACGGCCGTGCGGCGACCTTCCACGCCGTTCTCCTGGTCCCTATCTTGGTCGGCTTGCTGCGGCTCGGCGCGTTGCGCTTGGCGGCGGGATACGCTGTCTTGGCTGCTATCGCCATCCTAGAGACCTCCAGCTTGTCGGCCAAGATGGCGTTGACCGCAGGCTTGGTGGGGCTCGCCGCGGTTTTTATCGTGCCGCAGCTGCGTTGGGCTGGGCTCATTGCGTTGGGTTTCGGGGCGGTCACTTTGCCACTGATGTTCCCGGCGCCGCTCAATCCTGAGGTGACTTGTTGGCTTGCCAACCACAAGCCTTCGGCCCTTCACCGACTAGAGATCTGGAATTTCGTCGCCGAACATATCGAGCAGCGACCGATTGCAGGCTGGGGACTCGACGCCGCGCGGCGGCTGCCAGGCGGCGGCGCGCCGGTGACCATCCGCCGTTGCGACGCAGCTCAGCAGCCGGATCGCATTGCCCTTTCCAGCGAGATCTTACCGCTCCATCCTCATAATGGTATTCTGCAGGTTTGGCTTGAGCTCGGCGGCGTTGGGATCCTGCTAAGCGTCGCTCCTCTGATCCTTGTGATTTGGCATGCGTTCCGTGTTTCAGTGTGGCGGTCCCGGCTGGTGCAGGCGATGATTGCCGGAACTGTAGCTGCAGCCGTTTCCGTTGCGTTTGTTAGCTTCGGTATCTGGCAGGAGTGGTTTGTCAGCGGCCTGTTCGTTGCTGCTGCCTGCGCCGTGTTTGCCGCACGACAGTCGACTGCAGCGGTTGAGGACGCCATCTCGCCCGATGCCGGGGGGAGGCCGGCTTGACCGAGAACGGGGTGTTGCTCGTCTATAGAGATCGGATCGTACCGCACTCAGAGGCTCATTTCCTGCGCCGCCAATACCTCGGCTTTCGGCACCTGGCGCCGATCTGGATCGGCCGGCGGACGGATGTTGGCCTAGGTGATCTTGGGGTTGAGCCGATATTGCTTGGGCGATGCGGCGCCCCTGGCGCGCTCGACCGATTGTTGTTCAAACAATTCGGCCGCATTCCCCCAAAGCCAGATCTTGCAATGCTGCGGCCGCGACTGATCCACGCACATTTCGGCAAAGGCGGCGCGCTCGCATTGCCGATCGCTCGCGCGCTCGGGGTTCCTTTGGTGGTCACTTTTCATGGAGGAGACGCGACCAAGGATAAGCATTATCGGAGACGACTCGTCCCGACCGTCTTCCAAAGGCGCTGCGCAGCGCTACAGGAGGAGGCGGCACTGATAATTTGTGCTGCAGAACACATCCGCAAGGCCCTGATCGGCAGGGGCTTCCCGGCAGCGAAGCTGAAAGTCATCTGCTACGGCGTCGAGCCTGACGCGGACAGCGGCCCAGTGCCATTGTCGGAGCGCCCCTATCTCCTATTCGTCGGCCGTTTCGTCGAGAAGAAGGGTATCGGATATCTTCTTGACGCAATGCGAGTGCTGGAAAGCGAAGGCGCGGCGGTCGACCTGGTCCTGATCGGCGACGGACCTCTGACCGAGGTCTTAAGCCGACAGTCTGACGGGTTGAGGGGTGCGCGATTTCTGGGCTGGTTGCCGAATCAGGAAGTGCGGCGTGCAATGCGTGGCGCCCTCGCGATCTGTGTTCCTAGCGTAACGGCGAGAGCCGGCGATTCGGAGGGGCTGCCAAATGTGGTAATCGAAGGGATGGCGGCTGCGGCGCCGGTGATCGCCTCGGACCATGGCGGGATCGGTGAGGCGGTGGAGCATGAACGCACGGGCTTTCTGGTGCCGCCAGCCGATCCGCAGGCGATTGCGACGGCCGTCCGCCGTCTGCTCAGCGACCCGGCTTTGCGGCGCCAGATGGGAATTGCCGCCCGGCTCGCGGCAACCGAGCATTTCAATGCAATCGCGCAGTCCCGCGTTCTGGAAGAGACCTTGCTCGCGGTCAGTCATCATCCGGCGGCATGACGCACAGCAACCGCGAGGTGTGGCTTGCATCGCTCCGTTCCCAAGATTTTCCGGCCGATACGCCGCTCCACGCATTCTTCCGATGGAACGAGACGCGGTGGACAAAGGATCGTCGCTACACGATCACCCGTGACCTCTACCATCTATACCGAAAGTTCTACGAGGATGGTGCTGGCGCGGTTGTCTGCGTATCCCATCTCGCGATTCAACCCGTTGTCCAGTGGCGGTTTCGGTCGAGGGTCTTCGTTTCACATGTCGGGCTCTCGATCGCACTGAGCGGGCCGCCCCGTCTTCCTGAGACCCCGGCCGTGGTGCGGGCGCACCGGCTTGTCGAAAGTCTTTTGGCTAGCGTAGGGGCGACCGAATTTGAGAAACACGCCGCAGTTTTCAAGGCCTTCGAGGATCTCGCCAACTTTGTCAATTTCAACGCTCTGGCGGCGCGCCGGCCGCGCCGGATCCCACCTCCGCCGCCGCCGGCCCGGCGCAAGGTCCTGGTCATCAAACTCAGTGCGCTCGGGGACTTTGTCCAGGCCCTTGGCCCCGCCGCGGCGATCCGTCGGCAGCATCACGGCGACGAGGTCACCTTGTTAACGACGCGTCCCTTCGCCGAACTCGCACAACAGAGCGGCCTTTTCGACAATATCGTTATCGATCACCGGCCTAAGATCTTCGATCTTGCCGGGTGGTTTGCGCTTCGTCGGGTCTTGCGGGCCGGCTGCTTCGACCGAGTCTATGATCTCCAGACCTCGAAGCGTTCAAGCCTTTATGCTTGGCTGTTCCTTCCCGGCCATCGGCCAGAATGGTCTGGGATCGCCTGGAATTGTTCGCATCCACATGCCAATCTCGGACGCTATCCTCAACACACCATTGACAAGCAGGCGGAACAGCTTCTGATGGCTGGAATCTACCCGACACCACTGCCGTATTGCCCTGCATCTTCCCGGCCATTACCCGCCCGGCTCGACGGGCGCCGTTTCTTTCTGCTGATTCCCGGCTCCTCGCCGCGCCACTCGGCAAAGCGTTGGCCTGCAAAGCGCTATGGCGAGTTGGCCCGAGGGCTGCTCGACGCAACCGATGCTCTCCCGATTATTATTGGCGCTCCGGGCGAGGAATCGCTCGCCCGCGAGATCTGTGCGGCTTGCCCCAGTGCGATCGATCTCGTCGGCCGCACGGCACTTACCAACTTGGTCGACCTTGCCGATGCGGCAGATTTCACGATCGGGAACGACACCGGCGCCACGCATATAGCTGCGGCCGCCGGGCATCCGGTTTTCGTTCTTTTTTCGGATGCGTCAGATCCGAGCCGGTGCGCGCCGCGCGGATGCGACATCCATGTGCTGGCCGAACCCGATCTCGCCGATCTCTCGGTGGACAAGGTATTCGCCGCTTGCATGGCAGTCGCTGTTGCGCCGGCGAAGCGATCTATCCAGTAGCATTGTGGACCCCTATCTCCCGCATTTGACGGATCTTTTCTCGCTATGTGTAACCTGGGCAATCGGCGGGGTGCTCGTTATCGCCGGAGCCGGCTTGACCGGCAATCGCATCGCGCCCGAACTCCAATTCGCCGCCGGTTGGGGCGCCTTATGCTTGGTGCTTACGATCTGGGGCGTTTTCGTGCCGTTCAGTCTGTGCATTCCTGCGGTCGTTTTCGGGATAGCGTCACTAGTCGTCCTCGTGCTCCCCAAAAGGCGGCCGGGCGGTGATGCCTGGCTTGCGCTGGGTCGGATGCTCGCGATCTCTCTGCCACTGTGGCTGATCATGGCGCCGATCCGGCCGTCACAGCCGGACACCTTTCTCAATCTTCTGCCCAATGCGCTTTATCTGGTCGACTATGGTCTATTGCCGACCGCCGACCGGCCCCCGAGTTTTTCGCTGTTGCCTGCTGCTCCCTACAATACCCAGTTCTTGAGCTTTCTGGGCTCTTTACTCGACGCCGATTACCCAGCCGGTGGCATGTCACTGGTCAATGTCCTGCTCCAGCTCATGGCGGCGGTGGCGATTGCCCGCGCACTAGGCCAGCCGGAGATTTCGCCCGGAAGATCGCCGGGATGGGGGCTTTCAGCGCTGGGCCTTTTGTTAGTGACACTACTCAATCCTGGTTTCGTGCCGCGGATTCACTTTGTCGCCTATGGAGAGCCGGCGCTCGCCGCAATGACGGTCCTCGCAGCATGGCTGTTCATATTGACGCAAGGTGAGCTGGCTCGCGGGAACCGGCCGGCGCCGCTGCTGCCGCTTGCCCTGGCCTTGGCGGCAATCGCCAACACGAAGCAGACCGGCATCGCCCTCGTGGTCGCGATCGCCGGCGCCGCCCTGATCGCCGCCTGGGCTGAACGTGGGGTCCGGCTCTCAGCGGCGTTGCGGCATGCAACGCTAGCGGTCTTGCCCGCGCTGTTCCTCTTCTTAGTTTGGCGGCTTCATGTCGCTCGGGCGGGGGTCGGCGAGCTAACGCCGCTGCCTCTTGCCAATTGGAATTGGACCAATATCTCCTACGCGACCGAGAGCATTCTGCGTGTCGTGTCCGAAAAACCACTTTATTTCGGCTCCGTCGCCGCTGCGATCCTAGCCTTGCCATTGACGTGGTCGCGGCAGGGTTGGACGCCTACCACCCGGCTTCTGACGTTCAATGTGGCCCTGTTCATCCTTCACAACGTGTTTATTTTGGCGACCTATATTGCCGTATTCCCGCCCGAAATGAGCAGCGCGGCGCACTCGTATTTCCGCTACAATACCCAGCTTTCACTGGTGTTGGTCTTGTCTCTGGCACTGACCGTCCGCGATCTTGGCGCACTGGCCTGGCTATCGCGGAAGCCATCCTGGATCGCCAGTACCGCCGTACTGGCATTAGCCTTCTTTGCGCCGGTCGCTTTTACAAAACGTCTGCGGTTCGATCTCGATATGCCGCAGCCTTTGGTGTGGGATCTCGCAAACAAGCTCAAGAACAATCTGAACGATGGCGACCGCCTGGCGTTGCTACTGCCGGGAGACAACGACAGCGTCGCGACGATGATCGCCGGGGTGCTCGCCGACGCGGTTCCGCGCCGCCACATGTTGGACCTGCTACGCCGCAATACCGCCGATCGCTCGACTCTTGATGAAGCAGCGCGCCTCGGCTATCCCCTCGCATTGATCTCGTGCACCCCGAGCGGATTGGGAGATCTGCCCGCCGGCCAGGCGGTCCTGCTCCGCCATCATCCGGACGGATGGCGTCTCGCCGCGGCGTGGCCTTACCCTCCGCGCGCCGCGGAGCGGCGATGGCAGCATCTCCTGTCCTGGGCCCCGCTCTGCCGCCAATAGCTCTTCAGACCCCGCAGGCTGGATTGTGAAGAACCGCGAGTATCTCGAAACTCGGCTGCTTGAAGAAGGACCGGAGACACCCGTTTGGCGGCGTATCTTGCGGTGTGCCTCCGACAATGGCGACAAAATCATAGTGCTGGAGCACCTGCTGCAGTTCTCCCCTATTAGGCGTGTCGCGGTTCATCAGAGCAAGTGACCACAAATCCTGCGGCGTTGCCGCATCGGCGAGCGCTGAATAGGGCGGCCGCAGTGCGACCGGCTGCTGTCCCTCATAGGCGAAGAGGGTCGGCACAAACGCTTCGCGCCGCACCACCGCCAGCGCCGCCAGATGCAGTTCTGGAATCGATGAAAAATTGACTGCGCCGGCGGAATAGGCGACGGCCAACTTGGCGCCTTGCGGAAACATGTCTATCCCGGTCAAATCGGCCGAGTAGACACGATCGGCTTGCAGCCAGACATATTCTATGAAGGCGACGCGTGCGGCCAGCAGCACTGCAGTAACAACGCCGATAGCAGTCGCCACGCGCCGATCGGGAAACTCTGGAGCGCTGGCTGCGATCAGCAGCAGGAATATTGCGGCCGGCAGACGATGGTCGGCGCCCGAACCGCCGTAGATCTGGCTTGGCAATAACAAATAAGCTGCAAAGACGACACCTACAGCCACGGCCAGTCGAGGCGCCGGCCGAAGCCGTCGCGTTGCGGCCAACCATCCTATGAGCCCGAGGAATAGTACAAAACAGACGATGTCGAAGGGGCGATTATAGTTGTCGAATGTAGAGAATAAAAGATCGGCTTTGCGCCAGAATGCCGCATAACTGACGCTGGCCGCGGTTCGGTGCCAATAACCGAGAAACAGCAGGGCGGGGATGACGAACTGCGCTCCCGCAATCGCCACCCTGCGGGCGAGCGCAGACGCGCCGCCGTCGCGCAATTCGGCCCAGACCGCCGATAGCTCGATCCCGACAATAACCAGTGCGTAAAATCCAAAGGCGGCGATATGGCTGAAGTAGCAAGCGAGGGCGACAAGCGAGGAGACCAGGGCCCTTAGCCACAAGCGCTCGCGTTCGAGAGCCAACCACAGTGCCGTACCGGCGAGGGCGATACCGATCCCGAATAGGTAATTCAGAAAGCCCCACAAGAACACCCGGTTGTAGAGCAGCATGAATGCGAGCAGCGGCCACAATCTCCACACCCCGGTGGCTACTCGATTCAACCATATCGTCGCGCTTGTAATGAGGCCGAAGATTGCGACCACAAACAGCTTCGACGCGAGGTCGAGTGGGATCAGCCGTGCGAGCGGGGGCACAATCAGATCTTGTGCGAGGTTGGGCAGCGGCCCCCAACGCACGGCATAAAATTGATTGCCGCCCTCGCTGAGGAGGTGCATGCGCGCCAAATGATTGGGGTAGTCAAAGAGCGGCGGCAGCGCCGTCGAGAACAACGGCACTGATACCAGGATCATCAGCAGCGCAAAGGCACCCCAGACCTGAAGGGCTGCGCGCCGTTGCGTCAGAACCGTTCGACCCAGGGCCGCAGCTCGACTTCCCAAGTCCAGGCCGAGCGCGGCTGCCGTAGTAGATGCAGATAGGATGCGGCGATCGCGTCGGGATCGAGCATACTGTCGGGGCGGTCCGGCGGCTCGGTTCGGCCGGGATTGCGGATCGCCCCGTCGATCACGAAGTGCCCGACGTGAATCCCTTGCGGCGCCAGCTCGCGCGCCATGCTCTGCGCAAGACCGCGCAGCGCGAATTTGCCCATCGCAAAGGGCGCCGACAACGGGTATCCCTTGACGCTGGCCGAAGCGCCGGTGAACAGGATCGCGCCGCGCTTTTTCGACAGCATGCGGGCTACCGCCTCTCGCGCCACCACAAAACCCCCATACGCGCTGACCATGATGGCCCGCTCGACCTCGGCTGGAACCAGCTCGGCAACGGGGCCACGGGCCCGCGCGCTTGCATTGTAGACGACCACGTCCGGCCCGCCAGTGACAGTCTCTACTGCGTGGAACATCTGCGCCACTTGGCCCGGGTCGGTTGCGTCGCACGCAAAAGCTTTGGCGCCGGTTTCAGCGCAGAGCTGGCCGAGCTTTTCCGAATTGCGCGCAGCGAGCGCCACCCGCAGCCCCTCCCGGGAGAAGAGGCGCGCCAACGACGCGCTCAGGCCCGAGCCGGCGCCGACGATGAGCGCGGTCTCATAATTCAGGTTCGGCATGTTCAATTCCTTCCGGTAGTGGTGCCTTGCGTTGCCGCGGCCCGGCGAAGGCGGTCACGACACCGTGCAAGGTGCGCAGTTCCTGCTCGGTGCACTGTGCACGCTGGAATAGGCTGCGCAGGTTTCGAACCATACTTGGGCGGCTTTCGCGGTTGCGCAAAAAGCCGTTGCGGACCAGCTCTTCCTCGAGGTGCTCGAAGAAGTTCAACAGCTCTGCTTTCGCCGCCGGCCGGCTGCCGCCGCGGCGCAATCTGTCGGAAGGAGCCGCCGCGCCCGAAGTGAACCACTCGTAGCCGACGATCAGCACCGCCTGGGCCAGGTTCAACGACGAGAAGCCGGGGTTTAGCGGCACGGTTAATACCGTATCGGCGAGCGCTACGTCATCGTTTAAAAGCCCGGTCCGCTCGGGCCCGAAGAGGACGCCGCAGGTCTCGCCCGCAGCCAGCCTCTCCCGCATTTCATTTGCCGCATGCCGCGGGGTCACCTCGCGCCTCACCATCCCGCGGTCGCGCGTGGTCGACGCGTAAACATGATTGAGATCCGCGATGGCGGCTGGGATATCGGGGTAGAGCCGTGTCTTCGCGAGCACTGCGTCCGCCCCGCTCGCCGCGGCGATCGCCTTGGTCGAGGGCCAGCCATCCCGCGGCCGCACCAGGCGCAGATCATCGAGAGCGCAATTCATCATCGCCCGCGCCGCAGTCCCGATATTCTCGCCGAGCTGCGGCTCCACCAGAATGATCGCCGGGCCGGGCGTCACCGCCTGGCGGCGATGATCCGTGCCGGCCACTTTCAGTCCTTTCGCCACCAGGTCGTCGTGCCGTCCGGCCGGTCTTCGAGCAGGATGCCCTCGGTGGCGAGCTCCTTGCGGATATTGTCGGCCTCGGCGAAACGGCGCTGGCGCCGCGCCGTCGCCCGCGCGGCGATCCTCTGCTCGATCCGCTCGGCGTCGGCTTTCGCGCTGCCCTGCAGCCAGTCGAGCGGCGGCTGGCCGAGCAGACCCATCAACTGGCCGCCGGTTTCGAGCGCCCGTTGCAGCGCGGAGCGCTCGGCATCCGAGCTCGTCCGGTTGATCGCACCCGCCAGCTCATGCAGATGCGTCAATGCCAGCGGTGTGTTCAAATCGTCTTCCAGCGCTTCGCGCACCGGTCGCAGAGCCTCGGCAGCCGCGCCGACCCGCTCGAAAACCGCGTCGCGCGGCAGGGTGAGCGCGCGATAGAAGCGATCGAGGGTTTGCCGCGCCTGGTGCAACCTGTCGCTTGTCCAGTCGAGCGGGTCGCGATAATGCGCGGTCAGCAGCGCCAGGCGGATCGCTTCGCCCGGCGCCTCGTCGAGCAGTTCACCGGTCGTCCGGATATTACCCAGCGATTTCGACATCTTGTCGCCGGCGTCGGTCAGGAACTCGTTGTGCATCCAATATCGGACAAACTGACGGCCGCCATGGGCGCCCTCGCTTTGTGCGATTTCGTTCTCGTGATGCGGGAAGATGAGATCGAGACCGCCGGCGTGGATATCGAAGGTCTCGCCCAAGTGGGTTTCGCTCATCGCCGAGCACTCGATGTGCCAGCCCGGCCGCCCTCGGCCCCAAGGACTATCCCAGCCAGGAAGATCTGCATCCGAAGGCTTCCACAGCACGAAATCGGCAGGGTCGCGCTTGTAGGGTGCAACCTCTACACGGGCGCCCGCGATCATCTCTTCGCGGCTGCGTCGCGACAGCATCCCGTAATCGGGATCAGAGGCGACCGCGAACAACACATGACCCTCGGCGAAATAGGCATGCCCGCGCGCGATCAACCGCTCGATCATCGCGATCATCTGCGGGATATGCTCGGTGGCGCGCGGTTCGATATCGGGCGGCAGGTTGCCGAGCGCCGCCATGTCTTCGTGAAAGGCGGCGGTCGTCCGCGCCGTCAACGCGGCGATCGGCTCACCGTTCTTGCGCGCCGCGGCGTTGATCCTGTCGTCGATGTCGGTGATGTTACGTGCATAGCGCACATGATCACCGCCATAAATATCCCGCAGCAGCCGATAAAGCACATCGAACACAACAAAGCAGCGCGCGTTGCCGATATGCGCGCGGTCATAGACGGTCGGCCCGCAAACATAGAGGCGCACCCGCTTGGGATCGAGCGGTTCGAACGCCTCCTTTCGACGGGTCAGCGTGTTGTAAAGCGTCAGCGGCATGGTTAGGGGTTACCAGATTGCGCCCCGCCGGTCCACGCGATCGAACACCCCGACCCGCCGCCCGGACCTTCATCTGGCACAATCAACACTTGCATTCGACTCTTACACTCCGCTGCATCTGCAGCAAATCTGCAGCAAAAGCTCATCCGTTGGTTGTATCGTCAATCCCCGCGTCTCGAACAGGCCCCGCCTCGACCATCGCGGACCCCTTGATCCAGCAATTCGCGGCCATACCAGCATAAAGAGGCGAACTTAGGACGATGGACAAGCCCGGGCATGACCAGTTGTGATGGCATGCCCGCCCAAAGCGAGTTCTGGGCTCCGATCCGAGCCGTTTCAAGCGTTCATCAGCCGCCAGATTCCCCCTGGCGTGGCGGGGCCGGTAAGATCCGTGACGCCGAGCGGGGCCAGTGCGTTCAGGATGGCGTTGGCGATAGCGGGAAAGGCAGCGATCGCGCCGGCTTCGCCGCAGCCTTTGACGCCGAGCGGGTTGGTCGTGCAGCGGGTGCCGTTGAAGCCGACATGAAAGGACGGCAGGTCGTCGGCGTGCGGCATTGCATAGTCCATGAACGAGCCGGCGACCAGCTGACCCGAACCGGGATCGTAGACGGCGTGCTCGAGCAGGGCTTGGCCAACGCCTTGGGCGATCGCGCCATGTGCCTGGCCTGTGGCGATCATCGGGTTGATCAGTACGCCGTAATCATCGACCGCGGTATAGCGGGCGAGCGTGACTTCGCCGGTCTCGTGGGCGATCTCGACCTCGACAACATGGGCTCCGTTGGGGAACGTCATCCATTCGCGGGTCCAGGCGTGGTAGGTGTCGAGCGGCGTCCCCTTATCGCGCGCGATTGCTGCGACATCGGTGAGGCCGATCGAGCGGTCGGTGCCTGTCACGACAAACCGGCCGTCCTCGAATCGGATATCGGCTTCCGCCGCCTCGAGCGCATCGGCCGCGATGCGGGTGCCCTTGGCGATAATCTCCTCCGAGGCGCGGCAGATTGCCGTGCCGCCCATGTAGGTCGCGCGCGAGCTGCCATGACCGCCACCCAGCGGGATCCGGTCGGTGTCGCCCTGAACGAGGCGGATGCGTTCATTCGGAAGACCGAGGCGGTCGGCGAGGATCTGCGGAAAGGTCGTCTCGTGGCCCTGCCCGATGGTCTGGGTGCCGGTGATCAGCGACACGGTGCCGTCGGGCTCAAAGCGGATGTCGACATTCTCGTGCGGCGCGCCGCCGGTGCCCTTGATGTGGTAGGCGAAGCCGAGGCCGCGCAGAACGCCGCGGGCCTCGCTCTCCCGCCGCCGAGCAGCAAAGCCGGCAACATCGGCCGCTGCCAACGCGCGATCGAAGGTCTGCGCAAATGCACCACTGTCGACGGTATTGCCAAAGGCATTGGTCATCGGCATCGCCTCGGGCGGGACCATATTGATGCGCCGCAATTCTGCGCGGTCGAAACCGCATTGCAGGGCTGCCTTGTCGATCAGCCGCTCGATGATGTTCACCGCTTCGGCGAAGCCGGGGCCACGCGTGACGCCGATCGGCGCCGTATTGGTCAGCACCGAGCTGACCTGCAGCTCGATTGCCGGGATGCGGTAAACGGTGCCTGGCAGATGCGCATACTGGAAGGTCTGTACCCCTCCGGCGCTCACCAGGTAGGCCCCGGCATTGGCCACGCTCTCGATGCGCAACGCGAGAAAGCGGCCATTGGAATCAAGCGCCAAGGCAGCATCAGCTTGGTGATCGCGAGCTTGGTGGTCGGAAAGAAAACCCTCGCTGCGGGTCTCGATCCATTTCACGGGGCGGCCGACGCGCCGCGCAGCCCACGGGATCAGAACGTGTTCGGGATAGATGAAATTCTTGGCGCCAAAACCGCCGCCGACATCGGGCGCAACCAATCGCACTGCCGTCGATTGCACGCCGAGCGCACGCGCAGTGTTGTCTCGTGTCGCATGGATGCTCTGGCTCGAGACATGTGCTGTATAGAGGCGCGTCTCGGGATCGTAGGAGCCGAGGACACCGCGCGGTTCCATCGGATTGGTGACGATGCGGTGATTATCGATGAGAAGCTCGACGACGTGCGCCGCCGCGGTGAATGCCGCGTCGATTGCCGCGACGTCGCCGGTTCGCCAATCGAAACAGAGATTGTCCGGCACTTCCGAGGAAATTACGGGGGCTCCCGGCGCCCGCGCTGCAGCGGTGGTTACGACGGCAGTCAGCGGGCCATAATCGACCACGACCTGTTCGGCGCCGTCGAGCGCCTGGGCTCGTGTCTGGGCAACGATCAACGCTACCGGCTCGCCGACATAGCGAACCTTGTCTTCAGCCAATAAAGGCTGCGGCGTGAATGCGAACGGTTCGCCGGTCTGGACATTGGCTTCCGCGGAAGGCCGCAACGGTTGTAACCCGTCGGCGCGCGCATCCGGTGCAGTCAATACCGCGAGCACGCCCGGCGCCGCGCCGGCCCTCACAGTATCGATGGACAGGATGCGGGCATGCGCATGTGGCGACCGCAGCACCGCCGCATGCACCAAACCGTCAAAGGTCAGATCGTCGAGATAACGGCCCCGGCCGGTGACAAACCGGAAATCCTCGCGGCGCTTTGGAGCATCACCAATGACCGAGCGGGCCGCCATCACAGAAGTCGCATGCAATGGGCGTTTTGGGTTATTGGTGATGCCGGGTCAGCCGCGGCGGCTCACGTCTTGTCCAGCCAAACTGTGTCCTGCCGTACCACATCATATACGCCGAAAAAGTCGTAGGGATCGAGGCCCTTTACGTAATTGTACCAAACATCGTTGATTTTTTCCCAGGCCACGGGCAACACCGGCGGATCTTCTTCCATGATGGCTTCGGCCTGGCGGACCAACGCCAGGCGCTTGGCCGGATCGACCTCCCGGTCGATCTGGTCGACCAGTGCATTGAATTTGGCATTGTTCCAGAACGAATAATTCTGCGGGCCGCCGGTGCGATACCAGGCATTGAAATAATCCGACGGGTCGAGCAGGGTCGAAACGACCGCGCCGATCGCCAGGTCGTAATGGCCACTCAGGGTGTCGTCGAACCAGACTGATTCGACGACGGTGCGCAGGTTGCATTGGACATTGAGCCCTTCCTGCAGCATCGCCTGGATGGCCTGAGCCCAGAGTTTGAAGCTGGCAACGTCGCGGACCATGAAATCCAATCCCTGGATCCCGTTCGCATGACCCGCCGCGGCCAGGAGAGCACGGCCCTCCTTTAAGGCTCCCCCGGTATCTGTCTGGTAGCCGACCCGTTTATCGAGCTCTTCCGGCGGGGTGGCGAAGTCGGAGAACGGGTAGATGAAGCCACCCACCCGCATTGGCGTGACATCCTTTACGACGTCGATCAGTGCCGGGCGGTCAAAGGCCAGGTGCAGAGCGCGCCGCACCCGTGGATCGTCGAATGGCTTTTTCTTGTTGTTGACCCAGACGCCTTGAATGACACTTTGGTTGAACGCGGTCGTCGACAGGCCGGGCGTTGCCTTTGCCTTGCGGGCTGTAACCGGGTCCGTGATCCGGATGTAGTCGCACCGGCCCGACAATATCGCTGATCCCAGCTCCGGCGAAAACGGGATCAGATTGTAGTATTCGATCCCGTCGAGATAAGGCAAACCCTTGTTCCAGTAGTTCTTGTTCCTCTCCACCACGCGAACCTCGTTCTCGACATAGCGGACACTGCGGAATGGTCCGGTGCCGGGGTAATCGGAGAGCTTGCGAAGATTGTAGTTGTTGTCCTCCAATGTCTTCTTGCGGACGATGACGTTCCAGCCGCTGGCAATCGCCAGCATGATGAAACTCTTCGGGCGCGGCTCCGCCAGCTTGAATTCGACGGTGTAGGGGTCCTTTACACTGATCTCGCTGACCGCCTTGAACAGGATGCTGCGCGGGATGCTGATCCCCGATGGCGGCTTGGCGATGCGGTCGAATGTCGCCTTCACGTCATCAGCTGTGAGCTCTGCGCCGTCATGGAACTGCACGCCCTTGCGCAAGAAAAAGGTGTAGGTCGTGCCGTCCTTGGAGATCTCCCAGCTGTGTGCGAGATCCGGAATGATGGTCTTGCCGCCGTCGCGCGGATCGTGCCGGATCAAATTGTCGAACATGCCGGCCATTGCGCCGAGAGTGGCGATCGTACCCGCCTGGTGAATGTCGAAATGCGGCGGGCGCATCAGAATGCCTAAACGCAAGACGCCGCCGGATTTGGGATTGGGCTCGGGAGCCGCGAGCTGGAATTTCGACCCGTCGAATTGGTCGGGTATCTCGGCAGCATAACCAAAGCGCCAACGAAGGCCAGAGGTCGCTGCAATCGCAGCCGCGCTGCTTTGCAGAAAACTGCGGCGGGTCCACCATGCACCCGCGGAACGCAAATCATTCATACTCTCTTCTCTCCTCGATGGATCAAAGGTCTTCGGTCACGTCTTATCCAGCCAGACGGTATCCAACCTGACGACATCGTATACGCCGAAATATTGGGCGGGATTGTGACCCTTGACGTAGTTATACCAGACGTCGTTGATGTTTTCCCAAGCCACCGGCAGAAATGGTGGATCCTGTTCCATGACGGCTTCGGCCTGCCGGATCAGCGCCAGGCGCTTGCCTGCGTCTACTTCCCGATCGATCCGTGCGGTCAGCGCGGGAAATTCTTTATTGTCCCAGAACGAGTAATTCTGAGGACCGTCCTTGCCATACCAGGCATTGAAATAGTCCGAGGGGTCGAGCAGGGTCGACACGATCGCACCGATCGCCAGGTCGTAATTGCCGCTTTTGATGTCGTCGAACCAGACTGATTCGACGACCGTGCGCAGATTGCACTCGATATTGAGCGTCTGCTGCAGCATCGCCTGGATCGCTTGCGACCACAGTCTAAAGATGGCGATATCGCGGACAAGATAATCCAGTCCTTTCATCCCGCCTTGATAACCCGCCGCCGCCATTAGCGCGCGGGCTTCCTTGATAGCAGCGGCCGGATCCGCCTGATAGCCAAGTCGCTTTGTCAGCTCTTCCTTGGGCGTGGCAAACTCCGAGAAGGGATAAATAAAGCCGCCGAACATCATCGGAGCCACGTCCTTGACGACCTCGACCAGAACCGGCTTGTCCAGGACCAGGTGCATGGCACGACGTACACGCGGATCGTCCAGTGGTTTTCTGTTGTTGTTTACCCAGGTTGCGTGCACTACGCTCTGGTAATAATCTGGCTGTCGACATGCCGGGCGTGTCCTTCGCCTTGCGGGCGGTGACCGGATCCGTTGCGCGTACATAATCGACGCGGCCGGATAGTATGGCCGATGCCATCTCGGGAGAAAACGGCAAGACATTGTAAAACTCGATGCCGTCGAGATATGGCAAGCCTTTGTTCCAATAGTTGGGGTTCTTCTCCATCACCCAGAGCTCATTTTCGATCCGCCGGACGGAACGGAACGGTCCGGTGCCGGGATAGACGACCAGCTTACGCAGGTTGTAGTTGTTGTCCTCCAAAGTCTTCTTGCGGACGATCACGTTCCAGCCGCTGGCGATCGCCGACATCATGAAGTTGATTGGCCGCGCCTCTGACAATTTGAATTCGACCGTGTACTTGTCACGAGCATTGATCTCGCTAACAGAGGTGAACAGAATGCTGCGCGGAATACTGATGCCCGAAGGTGGCTTGGCGATGCGGTCGAAGGTGGCCTTCACATCCTCGGCGGTCAGTTCGGCGCCGTCGTTGAATTGCACCTCCTTGCGCAGAAAGAACGTGTAGGTCTTGCCGTCCTCCGCAATTTCCCAGCTATGCGCCAGATCAGGGATGATGTTGCCGCTGTCGAACGGGTCGCGGCGGATCAGATTGTCGAACATGCAGGCCATCGCGCCGAGATTGAAGAAGGTCCCGGACTGATGAAGATCGAAATGGGGCGGACGGTTGGGGAAGCCGGCCCGCAGTACACCCCCATGCTTGGCGTTGGCCTCGGGCGCCTTGAGCTGGAACTTTGAGCCGTCATATTTGTCGGGGATTTCCGCAGCCGGAGCGAAAACCGGAGACAGGCCGTAGGCGCCTGCGACAACAGTGGCGCTGCCCTGTAGAAACTGACGGCGGCTCAACAAAAGGCGTCCGAAACGCGGGTCGTTCATAAAACGTCCCTCCCTTTAGTCTTTTCAGAACCGAGGCCGGCGTGCTGAGATGCCCGTCCGTCAAGCTTCCAGGCCTCAAATATAACAGGAAAATGGTAGGAGCCACTTGTTGAATCGCACAGAGCTGGTCGAACAGATCGGGGCAGAGCCTGGCTTCATGCCGGCCGAGACCATCCTCGAGATCGACAATCTGCAGACGTATTTCTTCGCTCCGAGCGGCGTTGTGCGCGCGGTCGACGGGGTCTCTTACGCGGTGCGAAGTGGGGAGACACTGGGCGTCGTCGGCGAGTCCGGTTGCGGCAAGAGTGTCACCGCGTTGTCCATTCTGCGTCTCGTCGCCGACCCGCCGGGACGGATCGTCGGAGGGACCATCCGATTTGCCGGGACCAACCTGCTGGAATTGCGCGAAAGCGAAATGGAAGGCATCCGCGGCAACGACATCTCGATGATTTTTCAGGAGCCGATGACCTCGCTCAATCCGCTGATCGCGGTCGGACGCCAAATTGCCGAGGCGATCGCGCTGCATCGGGGCCTGTCGCGGCGGGACGCATTCGATCGAGCAATCGAGATGCTGCGGCGCGTCCACATACCTGAGGCCGAGCGCCGTGCCCATGCCTATCCGCACCAGCTCTCCGGCGGAATGCGGCAGCGTGTGATGATTGCGATGGCGGTGTCGTGCAATCCCAAACTGTTGATAGCGGACGAGCCGACGACCGCGCTCGACGTGACAATCCAGGCGCAGATCCTGGACT